>JAABUN010000981.1_pt1 | contig 68417 bp, 66 predicted proteins | sample 5559311 | NCBI WGS metagenome assembly JAABUN01 (sample SAMN10711877, study PRJNA513370) | rock metagenome | isolation source: Antarctica rocks | place: Antarctica: Victoria Land, Siegfried Peak sud | reverse complement strand
CTGATGTCGATAGTAGAGTTTCTGCCACTCATCTGGAGCAAAGGCTCTCTCCTGCACAGCTTGGGTTCGGTTCATGGTCTCCTTTCATGGCTAATACCCTAATCTTACAATGGGAAAGGAGTAGGTTCATTTAAAGTGCGATCGCATCTGCTAGGCAATTCCTCTAATAATTAAAATGTTGGCTGCTTAATTCTGCTTCCCTTTCGTCTATCGGTGTCACCGCTCCTCGAAAGTTGGGATGCGGTTGTCCTAATCCTGCAGTTAAAGCATAACTTTGGTTAAGTAACTTGAACCACAAAGCCGGAAAACGAGGTTCTAGCCAAGGCTGCAAGCGGCGAATGAGTTGGGGAAACCAACTAGCAAACATGGCACTGATTAAGGCGTGAATGCCAAAATTTAAGTAATTTCCCAACCAGCGCCAAATATCTTTCGCACCTGCTAAATCCCAAATCCAAGGTAACAAGGCGGGGTTCTTGAAAGCTGCTTTGAGCGCCAATCGATTAAAAGTAAACCAGCTAAATCGATCTTTAATAAAGTTATCCGCTACTTCTACTGGCTCGTCTGCTAATAGCCCAAAAAATGTATTGAGCATAGAGTTAATTCTTTGCGGTGGTAAGTATTTCCCAGTGGGAACCATCATGCCTTTAGAAAATAGCCAGGTGACAGCAATATTACTTTGGTAGGCGCGAATTTGATTTAAGTGCTTCGCGCTCAATAAATCGTGCTGCAAAGCCGTATCTAAAAGCTCTGTCAAACGCCCCAAATTGCGGATTAATGAGCCAAAACCAGTAAATACTAATGGAGACTGCAAAGAAGCTGCATCGCCGATCGCAATTAATCTATCAAATGCCACTGTGCGATCGCGACTATCGCCACTAAAATGCCCTGGAATATAACCAAATGTCGGCTTTTTCCATACCAACTTATCTAAATCGCAGCGCCGATACTCTGGCAAAATTGCAAAAAAGTCTTCGTACATTTCTAGCAACGAGCCGGGATTCGTCTTATTTACTTGATGGTAGTGAAATAAGTAAATAGTTAATTCTTCTCCTGCTCCCGGAAACAATTCCCAAATTAATTGTCTTCCCCGCGAAATATCACCGTGACTATTTAGCACGTCTCCATACTGGCTATCCCACACTCCAGGCTCAAAACCACTAGCAACTACGGCTCCCACCGTTGGACAGACACTATCAAACGCTCTTTTACCGTTTAATTGCCAAGCGATTGGTGATGCGGTTCCCATCGCATCTACTAATAATCGTCCGCTTACTTTTCGTTCTGTAAAGTTTTCTAAATTTTTGACTGTAACTGTAACTTGCGACTCATCAACATCGGCTTGAACAAACTCTGTGCGATCGCAAATTGAACCACCAGAGGCTTTAAGCTTCTCTCCGCATAATTGCAGCAATTTTTCTGAGTCTAAGCAGACATTCAATACGGTAGGAGTATGTAATACTGCCGATTTTAGGGATGGAGGATTATTGCCATCAAAAAATTTATTAAATCCGTCAATATATTCTTTAGCAATAATACTTTCAGCTTCGGTAGGCGTAAGTAGCCCCAAGTCGAGCAAGCTAAACAACTCGCTTCGGGAAATATTCCACTCCCGATTCATTTTGCCAAAAGGCAGCCGTTCTAGCAGCAATACCCGATAGCCTAACTGTGCCATAACTGCGGCGTGAATTACTCCCAACGCACCGCCAATATAAATTAAGTCGTAGTCAGGTTTTTGCTCGGTTTGTCCTTGATGGGAAAACACAACCTGCTGAGGCTGCTGCTCTTTACAGACTCCTTCACGCCACCTCTGTTCCCACCAGTAGACGCGCTGAAGATCGAATTCGCCATTGGGCATTTTTTGAAAATACTTCACCGTTAAGGGGTAATAGGTCGCTAGAGCTTCAAAAATATTATTAGCTAGATCGATTGTGGGTGGTTCTGGGTATAGCTGGGGAAACTTAATCTTTAGCTGATTAATCAACTGTGTGATTATTTTTTGTTCGCTAGGGAAGTCTTTGCCAATGCGAAATATTTTTAAATAAGTAGTGCGTTGCACCGACCATGTAAAGATTGAAAGCTCCTGCGGTGTCTGCTCTTGAGGTTTTTTAGAAATAGTTGATGTAGGGCTTGTAGTCTTAGCTATCTGCAATCGCAACCCTACAGGAGTGGTTACTTTTTCTCCCGCAAGTGGTATCCATTCTTCGTGCAACCACTTGCATACACAGGCGGTTTCTGGCGTAGGAATTTCTATGTATAGGATTTCTTTCATTTGGCGATTTTAACTCTTAGTTAATTACTTAGAAAGGCAGAGTTGACAAACCTACAGATTGCGCTACACTTCCCCTTACAAGATAAATGAGAATTTCTTTAAAAAAGTTTACAATTAAGTCAAGTTTATTAAAGTCCTTCCTCTTTAACGTTACGCCATGCCTTACCCAATCCCCGCTAGTTCCCAAGAAATTGTCGCTCTCTGCGAAAAACCCATTGACGAAGAAATGGTTGCAGCAGTGATCGCTGGTGTAATTAAAATTGTCCATTCTAAAGGACAATCCCTAGAACAATTAACGGTGCAGTTGTTAGCCGATGACAGTTGGCTAGATATGCAGCAACGTCAGTGGCTGAGTGATGTTGTTGCTAACGTCTGGGAAAGCTTCACTTAAATCGCGATTAAACTAATTAGTATAGATCGGCGGCTTGTTACTAGCTGGACTTGTCTGGGCAAATGCCCCCATTGCCGAGGAAATTTCATTAGCAGAAATTTGGCATGGATACCGCGCAAAATAATTTTGTATTTGATTAGAGTAGTCAAGCAACTCGGCTGCTGTTTAGATTTGTTGCCTTGAAAAGAGCGATCGTTTGTAAAGCTTCCGATAAGATGAATTATGGACATTCGCTCCATTAACACAAATCGGCAATGCCTCAAAAATTTCCTATTGTAGTTATTGGTGCTGGGTTTGGAGGTCTTCAAGCGGCTCAATCATTGACTCGCTCAAAAAAAGATGTCTTACTTATTGATCGCAATAACTATCACACTTTTGTGCCATTGCTGTACCAAGTGGCAACGGGACAATTAGAACCAGAACATATCGCTTATCCGGTGCGGAATGTTTTGCGTCGCTTTCCCTACCGTCATTTTCTGAGGGCAGAAGTCGAATATATTGATTTTTCTAAGCAAGTTATCCGTACAGATAGACTAGATATTCAGTACGATTATTTGGTTTTGGCAACAGGAAGTCAAACGCAGTACTTGGGAGTTTTGGGAGCAGCAGAATTTGCTTTGCCAATGCGGACATTAGCGGAAGCGGTGACGCTGCGAAATCGTATTTTCGCTTGTTTTGAAGCCGCATCCAGGCTCGAACCCCCAGAGCGTCAACAGTTACTTACTTTTGTAATTGTCGGCGGTGGCGCAACGGGAGTAGAAGTTGTCGGAGCATTAGCTGAACTATTACGCAGTCGCATTCGGCGAGAATATCCCACCCTAAACTTGCGCGAAGTGAAGCTAATATTGTTGCAATCAGGCGATCGCTTACTCAAAGAATTTCCTACTAAGCTCGGTCGCGTTGCCCAAAAGTATTTGCAAAAACTAGGGGTTGAGGTTCGCCTTGAGACGCGCGTCAGTCAGATTTCGGCGGTAGGGGTTTACCTTACTTGCGATCGCTTCCTATCTACTTCTACAGTGATTTGGGCGGCGGGTCTTGAGGCAGCAACCCCAAACTTGTCGGAGAATCTCTTAAAATCAACTAAAGGTAAATTGCTCGTTAGTCCAACTTTACAATCCCTCACTTTCCCTAATGTCTATGCTATTGGCGATGTTGCTGATGTTGAACAATTGGGTAAACCCTTAAGTGGTGTTGCGCCTGTTGCTCTCCAGCAAGGTATAGCCGTAGCTCAAAACATTACAAGGCAACTGCGCGGTCAACCGCCCAAACCATTTCGTTATTTCAATAAAGGTAGATTAGCGATCGTTGGTTGTTACTCAGGAGTAGGCAAAATTGGCGGATGGACTTTTACAGGTTTTCTTGCCTGGGTGATGTGGCTTGGCGTTCATCTAGTATACTTACCTGGATTATGGAATCGATTAGTTGTATTTTTGACTTGGTTACAAACGTATTTGTTAAAAAGTCGCCCGGTGCGTTTAATATCATCACATCGTCATTTCCTAGAAACGGAAGTAGTTAGCAAATCTTTAAAGCGTAAATAATTGTTATTTATTTTATTGAACTTTGATTATGCTTGACAAAACGAATGCTAGTTTTAAACCCAAAGATTTCGCCCTTGCTCACTTAGGCTTACGATTACTTCTTGGTGTTAATTTTTTCAATCATGGCTTTACCCAGATTGGCAACATTCCAGGCTTTGTTGAAGAAACCGTTAAAGCCCTGGAAGGCTCGTATTTCCCTGAACCATTAGTACGAATCAATGCCTTTCTCGTGCCGATTATTGAACTGGTTGTCGGCATTTTAATTACTCTTGGACTGGCAACGCGCCTAGCATTGGTTGTGACTTTTGCCCTAATGGTAATGCTGATGATGGGTGTAACGTCGGTACAAAATTGGCAAGCAGCCGGAAGCCAGCTTGTCTACGGTATTGTATTATTTATTTTGCTGGCAACTTGTCAGTACAATCTTTTTTCTGTGGACTTCTGGTGGCGTAAGCGAAACAAAACTAAGACGGCAGCTATTGGTGCAGAAGTACCCACTCATCCTACAAGATCGTAAGAAGTCGCGCTTTTGGCTAATAAGTGCTGCAAGTATCTATAGCTTGTTCTAAATAGGTGGTACTAAATAGCTTTTTAGATGTCCGGGTGGTTGAATTAATATTAATATTTGCCCTCTTTCTAACCTCATAATATATATGCTGGGAACAGATGGGACAAGTAAAACTTCACCGCTTGGGATCTTTTTTACTATATAGTTTCCTGTTTCCGGGTCTCTATCTTCGTACTCCACTATAGATATATTTGCTTCAGGCATAAGTTTTTTGCTTGCGGGCTGTTAAGTAGGCTAAGTTTAACTTACTAAAATTGATTTTTAGTTAATGCTTGTTTTTTATTAATCATTCAAACTTATACTAGCGCTCTGCCGGAATGTACTTAAAGATAATACGAGTAGCTTTTTTTGCTGCTAAAAATATTTTTTAAATCCACTATTAAAAGCTAGTTAAATATCATATAAAGCAGAGTAATAGAAAGTATTAGCCGATTAATTGCGCCCTTTTACTTGCCTAACCTCAACAAAGATTGTATATTAGGTATTTTTCCTTTTGTACTTAAAACTACTAGCTATCTAGGATTGCTTCTCTAGCTAAGGATGGCGCAATTTCAAAAATTCAATTTCTCAAGCAGCAACAGCACGTACAAACAGATTTAGCAGAGGTTGAAAAAAGCATTCAAGAACAAGCACGACTCAAACTAGCCATCAGCGAAGCCCAATCTAAAGCCCAAAATATTCTAGCTTTCGACCGCAAAGATTTGTTAAATCAGCTTGCCGTAAATAACAAAAGCATTGCTGAAATTGATAGTCAATTGACTAAAATACTCGTTGAAAATAATAAGCGCCTAGCCGAAATAAACAGCCAGTTAAGCCAAGCCAACTTAACTTTGCAATATCAAGATATTAAAGCACCGGAAAGCGGCATAGTATTTGATTTGCAGGTGCATAATCCAGGATTTGTCGCAAGTATCAGTCAACCGATGCTAAAAATAGTGCCGGGAGATGCTTTAACGGCAAAAGTATTTATTACGAATCGTGATATTGGGTTTGTGAAAGCGGGAATGGATGTAGAGGTCCGTATAGATTCCTTTCCTTTTAGCGAATTTGGGGATGTAAAAGGTAAGCTCGTTTGGATTGATTCTGATGCTTTACCACCGGATGACGTTTATCCTTTCTATCGCTATCCGGCTAAAGTGCGGCTGAAAGACAATCGCTGTTAATTAATGGGCGAGAAGTAGGGTTGCAGTCAGGAATGGGCGTAAGTACAAATATTAAAGTGCGATCGCGGACTGTAATGAGTATCTTTACCGATCTGTTTGCTAAAAAATGCCGAAAGCTTAAAATTTGTCCGCTAACAGCTATCTATTATCTGCAAGTCCATAAATTTATGGACTTACAATCAATTATTACGGTGTTCCCGTCGGATTCGGTTGTGGCGTGGGGACTTCTTGGAGGGTAGAACGAATGCGGGGAGCAGCTAACAATTTTCTTGTATCGTTAAGCAAGCGATTTCCCCAAAGGTTTTGTTTGAGAAACTCCAGATCGCCGTAACGACTATCTATTTTTAAAGCCGCTTCTCCTGCGGCTAAAGCGCGCTGCAAGTCACCTTTAGCGTAGAGAGCCGCAGCTATAGCTAGTTGGGGTTCAGCAGCTTGCTTGTCGATTTTTAGGGCATTTTGCCAAGCAGAAATTGCACCTTCTGTATCCCCCTGCTCGTACTTAATCAAACCAATATTGTTGATTGCGGGCCAAAACTTTTTATTACCAGCAACAGCTTTATCGTACTGAGAAATCGCCTCCGACAAGCGATTGAGCTTATAGTAAGAATTACCCAAATCGAACAAAGCCTCTGGGTCATTAGGCTTAATTGTTAAGCCTGCTAGTATATTATCAACTGCCGCTTGGTACTGTTCTTGACCAAAATTTGCGGAACCCAACGCAAACAAAATTGCTGGATTTTTGGGAGCTAGAGACTTGGCTTGTTGCAAAGGAGCGATCGCATCCTTGAACTTATTTGTTTGCAAATACAAACCACCCAATAGCAGCCACGATTGGTAGCTTTTGGGTGCTAATTGAGTTGCCAACCTTGCTCGTGGTAAAGCTAGTTCGTATTGTTGAAATTGTGCTAACTGCGCTGCTTCTTGTGCTAAACCCAAGCCTTGCTTTTCTAGTTCGGCGCTATTGAGTTGCACAGTATAAGGAACAAGTGCTTGACTTCTTGCAGGTAAACTTACTCCCCATGAGCCAAAAATAACCAGTAATGATAGCCAATGATTCCGATTTGGCACAAAAACGCCTCAACCAACTTTAGATAAATAATTCGATCTCTACAGGGATTATGACACTAAAGCATCCCAATACAAATAAGGGTAGCACTTCTAGTCTGGAGTGCCTTGCCTTTTCAAAGTACCTTTGGCAACAATTGGTGTAATAAGTTGGCAGGTAAAATTCTGAGATCAACGCCTGGATTTGTGGGTATCGCAAGTCCCAAGAGTAGGTGACGGGGATAGCGTTATGGAGGCGGACTCCAAAGACGATACTCGTTATACTGCTGCAAGTAAAGGCTTGATCGCTTTACTCAAAAATTCAAAAATATTGTGCTAAATAATTGTAGGAGTCACTTTACGCGATCGCATTTGCTAAATAATTAAGTATGGTCTTTACAGTAAAAAATACCAACCTTCTACTATTTACAAAATGGCTAACATCTCTACTAATCCCTGTTTCCTAGTAATTAGCATCGTTACAGAAAATACAGTTTTAATATCAATTACCCGCAGTGACCCCCAATAAGCTGTATAGGTTAGTTTTGAGGTAATAAATGTCCCTAAGTAATAAATCATTCCAACCCTTAGATCGGGTGGCGACAGCTTTAATTGCTGTGCTAAGTCTACTGACAGTGCTACTACTATTTCAAGGCGATGCTGTTGCCCCTCGCGTCCGAGAGTTTAGCTGGCAAAATAAACGAGTTGGGGTAGAAGATACTGCTTTTTATCTCAACTTCAGTCGTCCTATGGATGCCAAAAGTGTAGAAGAAAATCTCCAAATCGATCCGCCCCTACCCGGTAAAATTAGCTGGGCAGGGCGCAAAATGGCTTATACCTTACTTTCCCCGCCTCCTTACGGCACTTCCTACGCGGTGCAGTTAAATGGCGCAAGAGACAGGTTTACACAAACAGATCCAAAGTCTATTCAACCATTTAAAGGCGTTTTCCAGAGCCGCGATCGCGCTTTTGTTTACTTGGGTGTGGCAGGAGAAGAACAAGGGAGGTTAGTTCTCTACAATCTCACAGCGCAGCGAAAAACTATCCTTACTCCCAAAGATTTAGTGGTTGGCGATTTTCACTCCTACCCCACAGGTTCAAAAATTCTCTTTTCTGCTACCGAACGATCTAGCGATCGTTCAGGGTTATTACCATCTCAGTTGTATACAGTCGTTACTGGGATTTCGCCAGATACTAAATTTAAAGACAACCCTCCTCTAGGCAGAATCGAGCTAATTTTAGATAGCAAAGGCTACCAAAACTTGAAATTTGATTTGTCAGCAGATGGCAAAACTATAGTAGTGCAGCGAGTAAGTCAAAAAAATCCTGGCGATTTTGGGCTGTGGATACTGCGTAATGATCAGGATGATAAACCCCTCAAGCCGCAACTATTACAAAGCGAGCCGGGAGGAGATTTTTTAATTACGCCGGATAGTAACGCGATCGCCGTTGCTCAAGGGCAAGGCGTAGCAATTTTACCTCTGCAAGCTCAAGCAACCAAACCATTAGACTTTTTGCCCAAATTTGGCATGGTACTAGACTTTGCTCCTAATGGCACTCAATCGGCAATGGTGCAGTTCAATTCGGATTATACGCGATCGCTGTTTTTGGTAAATAACCAAGGTGTACAAAAAGAACTGCTCCGCACTACTGGCTCAATTAATAGCTGTGTGTTTCATCCTGTATTGTCAAATCTTTACTGTATGCTGACTCAGTTAATCGAAGGAGAAGTATACCAAGAACAGCCTTATTTGGCTGCAATCGACCTCAATTCTGGCAAGCAAACGCCCCTGATAGTTATGCCCGAACAAAAAGATGTCCAAATTAGTTTATCGCCGGATGGTTTGGCTTTACTGTTAGACCAAATTGTTACTACCCCAGCCTTTGATAGTCCGCCTCAAATCAATGTTCCTCGTACAAGTGACGGTGAAGCAATTTCTACCAGTCGCCTGTGGTTAGTGCCGCTTTTTGCTCCCGCTTCTGTATCCACAACCCCTGTTGAGCTCCATCCAGAACAACTACCACTACCAGGCTTCCATCCTCGCTGGTTGCCTTGAAGCAAGAAAAACATTATCTCCTTATCTGCCTATTTGTTTTCTACTTACGAGCTTCAATTTCTGCAAAAGTTTGCATCAATAAACGCTTTGCCTGCAATTGCCAACCCCATTTTTGGAGTCTAAAAGCAGCGATCGCTCCGCCAATTGCTGCTACTAATCCTAATGGTTCAGAAAAAGAAATTCCTAGCAGTAATCCTAATCCGGCAATTCCCCAAAACGGTAAAGCGATAGTTTGGCGTTGTTCTTCAACTAGCTGCTCAATCCCACCAGAGCGCACAGTAGTTAGTAAGGCTTCTAGTACCTGTTGCTGTTCTGCTGCGGATACCGATAAACCGATTTTTCGGCGCAGTTTCTCAATTTTGCGGGCATTGGTACTGTATTCGGTTAGCTCGTCTTCTGCCATTAAAAGCAGGCGCTTTAGTTGCTCCATTTGACTAATTGCTCGCTACTTAGATTATTCAGCATAGCAAAAGTGCGATCGCATTTTTGCCAGCGTACAAGTACTTTTGTTCTACTTATTAATTAGATAATCCCTAGCTTTAAGTAAAAGTACGGTTGACCTCAACTTATCAATTGGAAAATTTATATTTCTAAGTAAAAGTACGGTTGACACTCAGTTTAAATTATTGTGTAGTCTTATTTAATCAAAAATTAACTGACAAAGTCTTTTGAAAGCGTGTAAATTGATAAAATCTAATAGCTCACTACTTACTGTGAATTAATAGAAAGATTTAATTATTAGCGATCGCCCTTAAATGTGAATAGTTGCAAGAAAAACCTCATAACTCAAAAAACAATGAATGAATCCCAAAGCTATAAAAACTGGGCATTAGAAGAATTAATCAATTATGTAAATTCTGTAGCAGTTCATGCCAATGAAAGTTATGACGATTCACTAAGTAAAATTATGCCCGTAAATAGAAATGAAAGTTATAAAAACTGGGCATTAGAAGAATTAATCAATTATGTAAATTCTGTAGCAGTTCATACCAATGGAAGTTATAACGATCTAATAAATCAAATTACTCCTATTCAGGGCAATTTAGTAGATGTAGAAGTCAAAGAGATATCTAGGGAAACTCCTCAAAAAACGAATTGTTCCCTTCCGTCTCAGTTACAAATAGGAGAGAACGAAGAAGTTGCCCTTTCACCATCAAATCTAGGTAATTTGATAGTTTTGATTCAAAATTTACGTTTATCAAATGGCGACTTGGTTAAGCAAGTAAACTATTTAAGCCAAGCAATAATAGAGTTTCACCAAGACTTGGAAACTTATAAAGTCCAATTTCATGCAGCATCGTCAAGGCTAGGCGAACAAAATCAAGAACTAGAAACCAGTTATCAAACCATTCAAGAGCAGCAAAGATTGATTGAGAAGCTAACTACGGAACTAGCAAGCAATAAAGAATTGCTGGCTCAAGTTCAAGCTGACCATGAAGAACAATCTTATCAACTATCTGCAGGAATAGATAACTGTCGAGACTTGCGTACTCGCCTAAATCGAGAGCAACAGCACAGTTTGCAACTCAAAGTTGCTTTGGAAAAATGTTTAGAAGTACCCACAGCAAGTTATCAATCAGCCAAAAATGATGCAGTGTCAGATGCCAACAACTTAGAAGATTCAGCTAGCTTTGCTTCCAAAGCACCGCCAATTAAGCCGTGGACGACCCAAACAAGATGTGGGGGTAATAAAATAGATTCATCCTGGGAGCGTCAAAGTAGTGCAGTAGAGGAAACAGAAGATTTTCAGCCGATAGACTTGGAAAATGCGATCGCATCTCCAGAGCATTTAGAACCATCTAATAGCTTAACTGAGGAAGATTTAGAAGAGGCGACCGTAGTAACGGATACTTACGAAGTCCAAGTAGAATTGCCCACGCAAACAAATCACGTCAATGTCCAGGCAAAATCGCCCTCGCCGCTAGTGTATCCATCTCGCCCTCCCAAAGGAAGAAAATCATTAGCAGCAATTGAGTTACCCAGTTTTATTTCCTGAATGTCCGCTTGTAAGCGTAACTAATGTATTAGATAGGTTGCTTAAAAGTAGAAAACTCGCAAATAGAATTAAACGCACAATAACGACAGTGATAACCAGGGTTTGGCGGAAAAATCTTACTAAAGTTAACGGGTTTTTGTTCGTAGCGGCGTAAATCTTGCTGATGCTTCTGGGCGACTTGTGCCAATTGATTTTCGATTGTATCTAGTTGACTAGAACTAACAGTAATTAAAATCGATTTCTTACAATGTTCTAAGTTGTAGAAAGATGCGACTGCGTAATGATGAGGATACAAGTAACGGGCTGCTACTAAATATACTAAAGCCTGCCTCTGGTCAAAAGCTGATTTACCTGTTTTAAAATCTATTATATGTAACCTGCTTTCGGTTTCGCTAAAAATACAGTCCATCGCTGCATACAACCGAAAAGGATAATCTACTTGCTTAATTAAAATTGGGCGTGGAAATCCTTCATCGCCGCGCGTTAATTGGACAATATGCTTGCCCTCTAAAACCGGGGCATCGTGATAATTTTTCAAAATTTGAATTACACGCTGCTGGACTTCCTCGGTTGTTTTGTTGAGCTTCAGCAACTGAGCAACTTTTTCTACACCGTCAGACTGAGTTAATAATTCCCTGTGCTGATGAAACTCATAAACACCTTTTTGAGCCAAAATACCAATGCGCTGTGGAGGCGTAGCGTGGGCTAATAGCTCTTTTACTATTGGTTCTTTTTGCCGCGCCTTAATAAACCCCCGCTTCATTTGACAATGCAAATGTTCTTGTCCCACCGCAGGGGCAACTAATGACCATAAATGATAACTGGCAAAAGGTCGCCCAAGAATTAGCATTACTTAGATACAGTGAATAAATTGCCCAAGGCAGGCAATAGTAGTTAACAGGAACAGTTGTAGAAAAGTGCGATCGCACTTCTTATTTCTTAGCTACACCGAAAAGGGAGAAGCTTCCTGTACTATTAATGATAAACACTTCCTTGAGTGGCAAAGGATGAGCAGTATTAGCAATTCTAATCAAATTAAGTTTGGTACGGACGGATGGCGAGGAATTATTGCCGATGACTTTACTTTCCCCAATGTACGGAAAGTAACTAGAGCGATCGCAAGTTACCTCAACTCCGCCTACTCTAAAGACCGTCCCGTTCTCGTCGCTTACGATACCCGCTTTCAAGCCGATAAGTTCGCCTATACTGCTGCCGAAGTACTCGCAGAGTTGGGCTGGAATGTTTTGATTTGCGATCGCGATTGTCCGACACCCGTAATTGCTTACAATGCCCGTCTTCTCAATTCTGCTGGGGCATTAATGTTTACTGCTAGTCATAATCCTGCACCCTACTGTGGAATTAAGTATATTCCTGACTACGCAGGCCCCGCCACCCCAGAAATTACCGATACGATTGTGGCAAATATTGAAAGTGCGGCAGATACACCCGTAAATGGCAATTTCAGCGCTAAAATCTCTAGTTTTGACCCCAAGCCAGAGTATCTCAAATTTATCTACACCCTCATTGATGTAGAGCGAATTCGTAGCGCTCGCTTAAAGGTAAAGTATGACGCACTCTATTCTACGTCTCGCGGCTACTTAGACACTGTTTTAGAACACTGCGGCTGTGAAGTAGAAAGCTTCCACACCTACCGAGATGTTTTATTTGGCGGTGGAATGCCCGAACCCAAAGGTGAACAGTTAGTGGAGCTTGCAGAAGCTGTAAAAAGAGATGGAGCCGATATTGGTGTCGCAACCGATGGAGATAGCGATCGCTTTGGTATTATTGACGAACAAGGCAATATGCTATCGCCAAACACCGTTTTACTTTTATTAGCACGTCATTTAAGCAAAAATCGTGGCAAAACTGGGGCAATTGTTCGCACGGTGGCAACTACCCATTTACTCGACAATCTAGCAGCTAAGTACGGCTTAGAGGTTTATGAAACGGCGGTAGGTTTTAAGTACATCGGCGAAAAAATGCGCGAAACTGCCGTATTAATTGGCGGTGAAGAATCGGGGGGACTCAGCGTTATTGGGCATATTCCCGAAAAAGACGGTATTTTGGCAGATATGCTAGTCGCAGAAGTAATCGCCTACGAAGGTAAGCCGTTAAGTCAGCTAGTAGAAGAAGTAATTGCCGAAGCGGATGGCCCAGTGTACAATCAGCGTCTAGACTTGCATTTAGATGATGCCCACAAAGCTGCAACTATCGAATCTTTTACTAAAAACCCACCCACAGATATTGCAGGAATTAAAGTTAAAGAAGTTGGGCGTAAAGACGGCATTAAGCTTTACTTAGAAGATGGTAGCTGGGTACTGTTGCGACCTTCGGGAACCGAACCTTTGATGCGTGTTTACTTAGAAACTAATTCTGTAGAGCAGCAAAACAAAATAGCTACCCAAATGGAACAACTGATTAATCAGTTGGAACCTGTAGGAGTTTAGGTAGATTAGCGATTAGTTAGAATAGCAGCTAATCGCTAATTGCTAGTAAAAATGAAAACTATTGCTAATTTGATCGCATCCTTAATTGTGGCTACTTGGATAATTGCGATCGCGATTCTTTCTTTAAAAAACGTTGCACCAATTTCTTTAAAGTTTTTCACTTTTACATCTATTCAACTACCCTTTTTTCTAGTAATAGCTTTCAGCGTTGGTGCAGGGATAGTTTTAATGGCGTTAATTCAGCCATTATGGAGTTTTTCTGGTTCTAAAAGAAATACAGATGATGACTTTAATGAGGATGATTTCTCGTTCAATGACATTCGCAAATAAAATCAGGCAATTATTCTACTGGAACTTGTTGCAGGCAAGCCTCTAAATCTGCTGCTCCGGAAAAGTCTAACAAGTCTTCTGCTATGGCTTCTAATTGAGTAAGTTGTAATTGCTCAATGCGTTGTTGCAACTCGGGCGTAAGTGTACCAATCTTACGAGTAAGCTGACGCTTAACTAAAGATAAAGCTTCAGATTGCATTCCGTCTCTCATCCAGCTAGTAACTATTTTCATTGCTGCCTCCTTTTGGGTTGGTTCAATTTTATCAATTTCAACTTGAAAAAGCTGCTTCTCTTGAGCGTTTAACTGCAAATAACTATCGATAAACCCAGATATTAGTTGCATTTTTGCAGGATTTAGGCGCAATGTTGCAAGTAGACGCAAGCCTTCTAGCTTTACTTTTGGGCGATCGCTGTCTGCTATATTCATTTTTGCCATCCATGCACTAGCAACGGGATTCGCTTGTTGCACAAAGTCGAGCCAATTAAGTTGATTTAGTTGAATGACATCGTAGTTAAATTGTAAAATTACCTTGTTTGGAAATGTAATTTGATGCGAGATTGGTTCTATTCTTTTGGATAAATAGGTAAATCAAATTTTTCATATAAACGTGAGAAATACCGAAACATCCGCTTGGTAAAGTCCGTTTACTGTTGTGCTTGGTTTTCTATATGAATCAAGAAAAAAGATTCTTGAGAACGGAACTTAGCTTTAACAATTAGATCGGCTTCGTACCTTTCACCCGCAGTTATATCTGTAAATATTTCCTTATCTAAAAACGTAATAGAATCTCGATCTAAATAAGTTAATATTTCTGTAATAAATAGCTCTAAAAATTCTACAAAAAATGTACTAATGAGTTTTTTAAATAAGCGGTCATGGTCAATCATTTTGTTTCCATCCAGTTATTGCCCGCACGGACATCAACCATTAAAGGAACGCTTAGTTTCACCGCAGATTCCATCGTCGATTTAATTTGTGGCTGCAAGTTTTCCCACTCATCGGGAGGGACTTCAAATACCAATTCGTCGTGAACTTGCAACAGTATTCGCGCTTGGTAATTTTTTAAAATATCATGCAGTTGAATCATTGCAACTTTGATAATATCAGCGCTCGATCCTTGTATAGGTGCATTAGCCGCCGCCCGTAATAATCCCGCATCGTTGGCTGTTAAACCGCGAATTTCATCTAGGTTAATGTCAACAAGTTTGGAGTTGTGCAACTTGCGGAGGCGATCGCTTGTAAAATTGAAATAGCGACGACGACCAAAAATTGTTTCTACATAACCATTGGCGATCGCTTGTTGTTGCATCTTTTGCAAGTATTCAAAAACCTTTGGATAAGTTTGGTTAAACTTTTCAATAAATACCTTACCATCTAAGGCTTTCATCCCAGTTTCTCTGGCAAACCTCTGAGCGCCCATACCGTAAATTACGCCAAAGTTAATAGTTTTTGCCAATCGCCGCTCATCCGGCGTAACAGTGTCTTTTTCAAACAACAATCGCGCCGTTACAGTGTGAATATCCTCATTACCTTGGTATGCTTCAACTAATATTGGTTCTTGGCATAAATGCGCCAAAATCCGCAACTCAATTTGCGAATAATCCGCCGCTACCATTAACCAACCAGATTCAGGAATAAATGCTTTACGAATTAGCCGACTAAAAGCTGTCCGAATCGGAATATTTTGCAAGTTAGGGTTAGAAGAAGATAAGCGTCCAGTAGATGTAACTGTTTGGTTAAAATTGGTATGCAAGCGCCCCGTATCAGGGCGTACTAACGCTGGGAGTGCATCTACATAGGTAGATTTCAGTTTAGATAAAGTCCGGTATTCCAAAACTGCATCAACTACGGGGTGATCTCCTTGCAGTTTCTCTAAAGTTGCTGCGTCAGTAGAATAACCTGTTTGAATTTTCCGCGACTTTTTGCGATCTAAGTTTAGCTTGTCAAATAATAATTCGCTTAACTGTTTAGGTGAACCTAAATTAAATTTTTCCCCAGCGGCTGCGTAGGCTTGGATTTCTAAAACTGCTAAATCTTGCTCTAACTTGACTGAAAGTTCTTTTAAATAATCTGAATTAATCCGAATCCCATCATATTCTATCTGCGCCAAAACTGGCTCCAAAGGTTGCTCTATTTCTACTAGCAACTTGTGCAAAGTTGGTACCTTATCTAATTTTGCTCTGAGCTTAGGTACTAATCTAAACGTGCAATGAACGTCCATCCCACAATAGTCAGCTACGGCAGGAATATCTATGTCAGCAATTGTTTGACCTTTAGGAACCAACTCTAGGTAACTTTTAGCAGTTATGCCTAAATACTTTTGACTTAAATCGTTTAAATTGTGGCTGCTATCTGGGTCTAAAACATAACTTGCCAGCATCGTATCAAACACGACTCCAGCTAAGTTTATGCCCTGACAGTGCAGAACCAATCGATCGAATTTAGCGTTTTGTAATGCTTTAGGATAATTATTACTTTCTAAAATACTTCTTAATTCATTTAGTACGGTGGCGGTGTCTAAATTTGCTCCGGCTTTATGTCCGAGCGGGATATAAGCCATTTCTGTTGGTTCGCTTCCCCAGCAACAACCAACTCCAACTAATTGCGCGTCTCTTGGCTCCAAATCTGAGGTTTCCGTATCCCAAGCAACAGGTGTATTAGCATCTGTACAGGTTTGCAACTTCTCTATCAATTGCGTTAATTTGTCTTCAGTATCAATAATCTGCGGTGTAATTGGCGAGATTAGTTGCTGTTCGGCGGCGGCGGTATCGGCGGCGCTGAAAAACCACAAGTCATCGCTGGCAAATTCTGGTTCTTCAATATTCTTAATTACCGGTGTTTTTTCCTCAACTACTCCACCAAATCGCTGTTGGAGTTGGTTTATTTTGCCTAAAAATGTCTTAAATTCTAGTTTTTCTAAAATTGGTTCTAATTTAGTGCTGTCAAAGCCTGTTAATTTACAGTTTTCTAATTGAATTTCCACTGGTACATTCAGCACGATTTGCGCCATGTAGCGCGAGTGATAAGCGTCGTCTTTGCCCTCTATTAACTTCTTTTGCGTAGCACCTTTAATTTGGTTTAAACAAGCGTATATTTCATCAAGGTTATTGTAAGTTGCCAACAACTGGACGGCGGTTTTTTCGCCAATTCCTTTAACACCAGGAATGTTATCGGATTTATCGCCACATAAAGCTTTAAAATCAACTACTTGAGACGGCAAAACTCCTAATTTTTCTTGTACTTGCTCTGTACCAAATTCGCTAGGTCCCGTACCGCCACGTTGAATAAAAGTAGTGCTGAGATATAGAACTCCGATGTGCTTTTGAGGATCGACAAGTTGGAACAAATCGCGATCGCCTGTAAGAATTTTTACTTCATATCCCGCCCCACTCATTTGTACAGCCAGCGTGCCTAAAATATCGTCAGCTTCGTACCCTGGAGCCGTTAAAATCGGTATGCTCAAGCCTTCTAGCAATTGCTGCAAATTCTTTAAATCGGGTACAAAGTCTTCCGGTGTACCCGGACGATCGGCTTTGTAGGTGTCATCAGCTTCGTGGCGAAAAGTCGGTAAACCTAAGTCGAAAGCGATCGCCATTGCTTCGGGTTTCTGAGCGCTCATTACTTCTAATAGTGACTTGAGGAAACCAAAACAAACGCTTGTGGGAATACCTGTAGTCGTTTTTAGCCCGCCATCACGTCCTTTGGCGAAGGCAAAATACGACCGAAAAGCTAGAGAATGTCCATCAACTAAGATGAATGTAGGGCGATTTGAAGTGGAGGTATCCATTGCTTGAGACATAAAAATAATTTATAGATTTACAAATACTAAGTCAGTCTTATACAATGTTATGTTGGCTATCTAATTTCTGCTCGGATCGGGTAGACGCATGGCAAATGCTGGAATTTGTGTGAATACTTATCCAGCTACCTGTACGGCAAACTTACAAATCATCCTATGACTTACGCAATCATTGAAACAGGCGGCAAGCAACTAAGAGTTGAACCAGGTCGCTTTTACGACATTGAATTACTACATCTTGAACCGGAAGAAACTCTGACTTTAGAAACCGTATTATTAGTCAATAATAACGACGAAATCACTATAGGACAGCCCTTTGTCGCTGGTGCAACGGTAGAAGGTACGGTAATGCGACACTTTCGAGGTCGCAAAGTTCTTGTCTACAAGATGAAGCCTAAAAAGAAAACTCGTAAAAAGCGGGGGCATCGTCAAGAAATCACTAGACTAATGATCAACTCTATTAGTCTCAATGGTTCAGTGTTTAGCGCTCCCGAAGTGGATACCCCAGTTGGCGACCAACCAACTCAAACTGAAGCAGAATAAGAAGTAGTTAGGCTAACTGCTCATTTTTATAGTTAAGAAAAGAGGAACAATTGTGGCTCATAAGAAAGGAACAGGTAGTACTCGTAATGGTCGGGACTCTAACGCCCAAAGGCTAGGAGTCAAGCGTTACGGTGGTCAGGTTGTACGTGCAGGCAATATTCTTGTTCGTCAGCGCGGTACTAAATTTCACCCTGGTAGCAATGTAGGTATCGGCAGCGATGATACTTTGTTTGCGCTGATTGATGGTGTAGTAACCTTTGAAAGAAAGGGCAAATCCCGCAGAAAAGTAAGTGTATATACTCCTCAAACTACTCCTAGCCAAGAAGTAGAAGCGGTATTATCGGTGGCTTAATGAATTATTTGGTTAATAAGTAAGGCTACTTTTTATTAAAAGTAGCCTTGTTTTTTAGCTCAATAGATAAATCTAAATTAGGCTACATTCATGCAGAAGGTCTATTGGATCTAGAGGGCATTCGCCGCAAAAACTAGGTAAATATATTTCTGCTTTTATAGGGAAAGTAAAATTGAGATTAAATATTTGGTTATCGCACCCAAAAATAAACCAAACAGAGATATAAAAGATATAATTCTAAAGATTTGTCGATCGCTAAAATTGGCTGCTTGCATATCTATCTTGGCTAATAAAAAAGCACACATAATTACTAAAAAGTGAGCAAATGTATGTAACCAAAAGGCGATGATTACACCCAAAAAAGCAATGAACACAGCACCTAGAAATGCTTTAAGATCTGAAGCAAGTAGGTAGGCAAGACTGTCACGAATTGTTGACCACGAACAGGATAAGATTGCCGCTATTAACAAAATACAGAGGGCAACTACTATCCAAACAGACCAATGCTCGTGCCAAGCAGACAAAAACCCACCTAGTGTAATATTTGTAGCCAAGAGTAAAGATAACGCCAGCCAAGGAAGTTTTTTTATCATTTTTTTAAAAATTGTCAATATAGTAAGCCAAATAACCCATACAGCAATTTTCTCAAGCTTATCGATCAAACCGACAAATTTGGAAGATGGCGATCGCACTAAATCAAAAAAATACTTACAATATTCTCTTAAAGATTTGTAAACTGATAAAGACGCTTTTGGAGTGTCAAGTATTGTTAGGGAGTTTTCATGCAGCAACTTGTTAGAGCAGAGCGCTTCTGCTTAGGCGGTCATATATTCGCAAAAGTTTTTGGACTAGCAGGTTTATTGTTAGTCGTACCTCATGCGGAGGTAATTACAAACTTGGGAAGCGTTGGACAAACAGCTTTTCAATTGAGTATGGCAGGTGGTGGAGTATCAGATATTTTACTTGGAATAGCTGCGGTATCGATTTATGCTTACAGGCAGTTAGGCGTTAAAGCTTGGCTATTATTTATGCTGCCAACAATTTTTATATCTTTAGGTAGCGAGTTATTAGGGACTGGCACGGGTTTTCCCTTTGGCGACTACAGTTACCTAAGTGGCTTGGGTTATAAAATTGCTGGGCTAGTACCATTTACAATTCCTTTATCTTGGTTTTATGTAGGATTAGCAGCGTATTTGCTAGCACGAGTAGGCTTAAATGTAGACCAAAAACCAACCTTGTTAAGGCATATAGGAGCGATCGCCTTGGGCGCGGCTATGTTTACTTCTTGGGACTTTGCTCTAGAACCCGCTATGAGTCAAACTGCTGTTCCCTTTTGGTTTTGGAAAGAACCAGGTGCATTTTTTGGTACACCTTATGGAAACTATGCTGGCTGGTTTGGGACTAGCGCTTTGTTTATGAGCGTAGCCGCCTTATTGTGGAGAACTACGCCAATTGCGAAATTGCAAAAACCGCAATTAACACTACCATTGATAGTTTACTTAACTAACTTCATCTTCGCGGCGGTGTTGAGTTGCGCGGCGGGCTATTGGATTCCAGTATTACTAGGCGTTGTCGTTGGTGTAGTTCCGGCGCTCGTGCTGTGGGGAATTGCTCAACCTGGAGTAACGACGGGAGATGCGGGCAATGACGTTCCCGTAATGCCGTAAAGGTTGCTTATAAGTAAGCTTCACTAATTATTATTGGATGACATTGTGAGTGACTGGTTGACTGTAGAAAGTGGGCTTGCTTTTGGACTATTACTAATTCAACTACCAGCTACGGCAGTTTTGCTGTCGCGGCTGGTAAAAGGAGCGAGTCGTCACGCACCGATTCAACCTAGTACGGGGACACCAGACCTTTTGGCAAGCGTCAGCGTAGTAGTTCCAACGTTGAATGAAGCTGAACGTATCAGTCCCTGTTTAGCTGGGTTAAGTCAGCAGAGTTATGAAGTGCGGGAAATTATTGTTGTAGACAGCTACTCCGAAGATGGAACGCCAGAACTTGTAAAAGCAGCAACACAAAAAGATCCGCGTTTTCGCTTAATAAATGATGACGCTTTACCGCCGGGTTGGGTAGGTCGTCCTTGGGCTTTGCATAATGGATTTAAGCATAGCTCCGAACAAAGTAAATGGATTTTGGGTATGGACGCGGATACTCAACCCCTTGCTGGATTAATTACTGGACTTGTAAGTACAGCTAATGCCGAGGGTTACGACTTAGTTTCGCTATCGCCGCAATTTATCCTCAAGTATCCTGGAGAGTGTTGGTTGCAACCAGCACTTTTAATGACTTTACTTTACAGATTTGAAAGCGCCGGAGTCGATACAGAAATTGCCGAACGAGTAATGGCAAACGGACAATGTTTTTTATGCCGTCGCTCAGTTTTGGCAGAAGTAGGCGGCTATACCAGCGCTCGATCGTCATTTTGCGATGATGTTACTCTAGCGCGAAATATTGCCGCAAAAGGCTTTAAAGTGGGCTTTCTAGATGGCTCTAAAGTCCTCAAGGTACGGATGTATGAGGGAGCTTTAGAGACATGGAAAGAGTGGGGACGATCGCTCGATCTTAAGGATGCGTCGTCAATGGCTCAAGTGTGGGGCGATTTATGGCTATTGCTATCGGTGCAAGCACTGCCCCTATTTGTCGTCCTTTACTTCTGCTTTATACAACATTCCCTGACCCTATTACCCTTGCTGTTATTAGGCTTAAATTGTTTTCTTTTAGTTATTCGCTGGGCGTTGTTACTAGCGGTTTCTTCTGCTTACGACTTTTCGACGGCAAAAGGCGGCTGGTTGTTTTGGCTTTCGCCTTTAGCTGATCCTCTAGCGGTACTGAGAATTTTCTTATCTGCTAACCGTACTCCTACCCAGTGGCGGGGTCGGAGTTATACTGACTAGATGCTGGGTTAACGTCATCCCCCCGTTCTAATTCCCACAAAATTTGATTGCCTTCTCGTCTTACCCTCGACACGATCCAATTGCGCCAGCGCCACTCGTCCCCCCGGCTAGTTACGGCGCTGGCGTGGACATCCATCAAGTCAGCAAGTTCCGAGCTTGTAATTAGGTAGCCTTTAGTCGCAATTTCTTCAGCTATCCGCAGCGTATCTATTAAGTGGCGCAATTGTCCAACTTTGACTTCGCGATCACGGGTTAATTCGTCTGTATAGGTATTTGTTGGGGCGGGTGAATCCATATTTGTTGTTTTTACAGCAAGCAGGCTGGGTTGGATAGTATGGTCAGTTATGGTATTGTCGCCCTTCTTTTCAGCTAATTCTGTTGAAGGTACATCTACTTTTTTAGGCACTTCTGCCGATGTATTTGGTTTTCCTTGTTGCAGCGATAAAGTTTTACCATTGGCAAAAGCACGAGCGATCGCATCGCAGCGTTCGTTACCCACATTTCCCGCATGACCCCGGACGTGCTGCCACAATACCAGTTTACTATTCAGGCGGTCTAGGTTTTCCCACAGGTCTTGATTGAGTACAGGCTTGCCTTGGGCTGTTTTCCAGCCTTTTTTTTTCCAGTTTTTGACCCACTGGGTTACACCTTTAATTAAATATTCGCTATCGGTATAAAGGGTTATTGGTTCTGCTAGTTGAGTTTGGGTCAAAAAATTCAATGCTGCGATCGCTGCCTGCATCTCCATGCGATTATTGGTGGTTTGCTTTTCGTTACCGCCAAATTCGCGGACTGAATTATCTGTATAGTAAACAACCACACCCCAACCGCCAGGACCAGGATTGCCAGTGCAAGCTCCATCTGTATAGACGCTTTGAATTGTACCGGAAGACATACCTAATGCCAAATCTGCAAGAAGATTATTAAAGGTAGCACAAACAGGATTGTCTAGCTAGTTTGGGAACAATTAGTAGTGCTAGAGCGATCTTATTCTTGTCGCCGCCACTGCTTCTTGCGTAAATTTACTGCCCACAACTTAAAATGGCTTAACGAAATCTTGATAAAATCTGTAATTTTACGATTTCATTACAAAGTCTTTACAGTATTATGTAGATTGAAAGGCAGGTTATGACTATAAATAAATAGATGCGGAAAGTTTATGTGATCTCCTGAAGTATTAAAATGTGTACTTTAATATGATGCTAGGCATTCTTAGGTATCTTTACTGGTTTTATTTCCAGAGGTAGATGTTATTTTGATAAGCAAGTTAACGGTCAACTTTTAATTATGGTTAAAATAAGTAAATAATTAACTAAAGCAGAGATGAAGTAACAAATTATACTCAGTTAGCTGTCAAGGCAAATATAATCAGCATTAGCCTCAAATCCCCCAAGCCAGCAATAAGACTTAGATTTTACAGATATATGAAAATTGCTCTAGTCCACGATTACCTAACACAGCCGGGGGGCGCAGAGCGAGTTTTTGAGCTACTTTGTAAGCATTATCCCGATGCAGATGTTTTTACATCGATCTACGATCCAGAGCATAGCATCGACCTAGAGGGGCGTTTAGTTAAAACAACTTTTCTCCAAAAAATACCATCTGCAGCTAAGTACTTTAGGCTCTTAGCACCATTGTATTTTCCAGCTTTTCGGTCCCTAGATTTACAAGATTACGACTTAATTATTAGCAGTACAACCAGTTTTGCCAAAGCAGTTCGTAAAAACCCTAAAGCCAAGCATATTTGTTTTTGTCATAATGTGACTAGGTTTTTGTGGGATACAAAAACTTATTTAAGAGAATACGGGGATTACCGATATTTTTACCCGATCATAGAAGCTATTTTTGGTGCAATGAGAAAAGTAGATTTAGAGTATGCTCAAGAGCCAGATTTTTACATTGCTAATTCTAGTACCGTAGCAGGGCGAATTCGGAAAAACTACAATAAGCAAGCTGTTGTAATTAATTATCCAATTAACACCAATAATTTCGTATTTTCCGATAGCAAAAAAGATTATTACCTAGCGTCAGCCCGATTAATTGGTTATAAACGTATAGATGTAATCGTAGAAGCATTTAATTGGTTGGGATGGCCCTTGCTAATTATTGGAAATGGGCCAGAGAAGTCGCGCCTACAAGCTAAAGCCTTAAGTAATATTCAATTTTTGGGTCATGTAACTGATAGCGAAAGAACCGATTTAATGGCAAAAGCTCGCTCTGTGATCGTTGCAGCCTTAGAAGATTATGGCTTAGTACCAATAGAAGCAAATGCCAGTGGAACCCCCGTAATTGCTTATGGCGTAGGCGGTGTATTAGACACGCAGGTACCAGGGAAAACGGGAATATTTTTTCCTAAGCAAACACCCGATGCGCTCCAAACCGCACTTTTAAAAGCAAAGGAAACCACCTGGAATTATCAAGATATTCGTAATTGGGCAACTTCTAATTTTTCTGAGCAAGTTTTCTTCAGTCGCGTCGATCGAGTAATTGATGAAGTCTGCAACGCTGCTTAATTATCAATGCCTAGTAAATTATTAACCTTGGAGGAATTATGGTAAAAGTGATTGAGAGTAATAACATAGGGGCGGAAAACGATCCAGGGTATGGGCAACTGTTTGCAGTTTTAAGCCGTCGCCGATATTGGTTATTAGGTGTATTAGCAGGAGTTTTGTCAGTAGCTACCGTTGTAAGTTTGACGGCTGAACCTACTTACCAAAGCACTATGCAAATATTAATAGAAGCAAACTACAAAGGTAGGAGAGATGTTCAACCTCAAGCAGACTCAGAATTTGCCGATCCTAATGTTGAGATAGACTACGCAACTCAAATCAACGTGATGCGTAGCGCATTACTGATTCAAAGAGCCGTAGATTTACTCAAGCCTGAGTATCCGAATATAACTATAAGAGAACTCAAAAGATCGCTACTTTTAGCACCAGTTATAGAAGAAGATAGCGATGCAAAATTTACCAAAATTGTTGAAGCAGATTATGTTGGCAACGACCCAGTAAAAACTCAGAAGGTTTTACAAACAATTTACCAAGTTTATCAAGCCTACAACCGAGAACAACAAGAGCAACGGTTAAAAAAAGGACTGCAATTTATCAATGAGCAAATTCCTGGAGTCCGCAGACAAGTTGAGAGTTCTGAAAGTCAGTTAGAAAACTTTCGAGCGAATCAAAATTTAATTGATCCAGAGCAACAAGCTGCAACAATCAATAATTCTCTAAATTCTGTAGTTCAACAAAGGCAAGCTCTCCGCGCTCAGTTTCAAGATACAGAAGCGCGCTACAAAGTATTGCAACAACAAGTTGGTAGTAGTCCGCAAACTGCTCTAACATCTTCGCGTTTAAGTCAATCGCCACGCTATCAAACGCTGCTCAACGAGCTACAAAGAACAGATTTGCTTTTAGCTGCTAGACGAGGAACCTTCACTGATGCAGACCCAGGCGTACAAAAATTGATTGAATTGCGCCAAAGCCAGCAAGCACTGTTGCAATCAGAACAAGGGCGAGTGGTAGGAGCAGATGCGGCTCAACTAAATAATACTCCAGGCTCGAGTTTGTTATCTCAAGGGCAAAGAACAGGACTGGACATCAACTTAACAGGTCAACTAGCAGAAGTCCAAACACTTCTTAGTGCCTTGCAAGCCCAAGATGTTAGTTTAGCGAAGACAGAGCAAAATTTACGCACCCAGTTCGGTCGTTTTCCAGCCATACTAGCGGAGTACAATCGCCTCATTCCGCTAGTCCAAATTAATCGCCAGAAGTTGCAGCAACTGTTGACGGCGCAACAGGAATTAAGTCTGGAAATTGCCAGAGGTGGCTTTGAATGGCAGGCTATAGAACAACCCTTGCTAGGTGTACAAATAGGTCCAAATATTAAGCAGAACTTATTACTAGGTTTAGTCGCTGGGTTGATGCTAGGTGGTGTTGCTGCTTTCCTGCGTGAGGTGATGGATGATGCGGTACACACTTCTGACGAATTGGAGAAACAAGTCTCCATTCCGTTATTAGGCATGACTCCAGAATTACCGCAAACTAGAGCCAGCGAACCAGTTGTTAGCTTACCTTTTGGCAAGCCAAAAATTTTAGCACCTTGGACTGTTCAAGTCAGTAACTGGCCTCCATCGTGGGAATCTCTGGATCTAATTTATAAAAACATCCAGTTGCTAAGTACAGCAGAATCATCTTTGAGATCGATTATGGTTACCTCAGCCTTAGCTGGCGAAGGGAAGTCAACCTTAGCGTTAGGGTTAGCCCTAAGCGCCGCTCGTTTACACCAACGAGTACTATTAATAGATGCAGATTTGCGTCATCCTAATCTGCATCAAATGCTCAATCTACCCAACGACCAAGGACTTTCGACGTTACTTGAAAGTGATGCTACCGTACCAAATCATACAGGTATTCAATCATCGGGAGCTTATATTGACATTTTGACGGCGGGACCCGTACCAGCAGACTCAGCGAATTTGTTGAGTTCCCAAAGAATACGGGAATTGATGGCAAAGTTTGAAGACACTTACGATTTGGTGCTTGTAGATGCTCCACCAGTTCTGGGCGTGGTTGATGCGATCTTGGCTGCATCATTTTGTAGTGGTGTGTTGTTAGTGTCAAGAATGGGTAAAGTGACACGCACCGAACTTACTCAAGCTACAGCTATGCTCAGTAAGTTAAATATGATTGGAGTTGTCGCAAATCATGCTGGTGGACACACTAACTATGTAAGTTCTACAAAAGATCGAGGAGTAGTTTTACAACAAGGTTGGGAATAAAAGCTATAGGGCATTAAGAGTGTTTTATTAGTTGTGAAATAGTAAACACTGAGAAAAAACAAATCAGTAGTAAAGTAGAATCAAATGTTCTATCTTGCTTAAATAGACATTGCAGGCTACTACAACTCTTTTTTCCAACTATATATTGTTGAGAACGATTGGAAGACATACTACTATCCTATCTTGAGGTAGTTTTTCGCATAGTATAATCTTGATAATATCTCTGTTAAAGCATATTTAAAGAGAGTGAAGAGAAGCTGTGAACTAATGCTTTTAGTTAGTGACAAATTAGCTTGTAAAATAAACTTGAATTGAAAAATGTAAAGATTGTTGAAAGAGGATAAAATTTTGCGTTGAGTTGGAGTAGAATCTGATTTTTCGGATGTCTCAGGAAGACAAAAAAATCTTAACCTGAAAAAGCTAAATCTGATGTTTGCTCATCCTAACTGCATCTTAGTAGGAGCAAGGTTTAAATTGTCTTAATTATTGTTCCTGTAGCAAGCAAAAAATGCGATCGCCATAAAATGTTAATTTCTAAAATTTCCAATGTACCCACTTACTCTCTGGTAAACAGCCAACAACCAGAACGGAAGCTAATTAGCTGGACTTTAAAGTGGCAACAAAAGCACCTAATAGTTAAGGCTGGAAAGCCACAACCACACCAGGTAACTCTAGGGTTTGAAGACGAGCGATGGTTGCAAGAGTGCTTGCAAAAGTCGCCAGTAAAAATAGTCAAAATAGACCCAGCCGTAGGAGCAGCAAATTTGAAAATATGGGCAACAGCTTGCAAGCACGCTCGAAAAGCTATATTTCTACGCGCTGGTACAGCGCAAAAACTGCCTTATTTATACCCTCTACGCTGGCAGTTGAAGCGAGCTTGTGATTTCTTAGCTGCTGTCATCTTCCTCCTAGTCTTGAGTCCAGTAATTTTGGGGTTAATTGCGTGGCAATGGGTGAAATCGCCTCAATCTCCAGTATTTATTCGGCAATGGCGTGTAGGTAAGCGAGGTCAACTATTTGGGTTACTTAAGTTTAATTCCTTAGCTACAGTCCATCATGACTACTGGCAAAACCTACCGCAACTATTTAATGTTTTACGTGGTGAAATGAGTCTAGTTGGAGCGCGTCCTTGGACTTTGACAGAAGTGACCTATTTACAACCAAAACAACTTAATGCCTTACCAGGCATTACAGGTTTACCAGAAATAGAAGCAACGTTTGCAATAGATAGTATTAGTGAGATTCATTTAGCATATCTCAGCAGTTGGTCACTGGCTAAAGACTTAAGAATTTTAATACAAACTCTACCAAGAATTTTTTCTGGTAGCATCAATTAATCCATTATTACTATTAGCAGATACTTATGGGTTTTAATCTTCCTGCTCCTGTCCGCAGTTCGCTCAAAGCTACCACCTTTTGGAAGGACAATTATCTAATCTTACGAGAATTCAAGTATTTTCCTGGAATTGCAATTTTAGCTATAGTTTTTGCTATTGGTGCAGCAGCTTTTGAAGGCTTTGGATTAGGATTTCTGCTGGCTTTTTTGCAAAGCTTAGTTAACCCTGATTTACCACCAATTCAGACTGGTTTTAAATGGTTTGATACTTCAATTTTAGGCATAGATAAATCTCAAATCGAGCGACTTTATCGAGTGTCGGCGCTGATACTCGCTGCTACTTGGATTCGGGCAGCTTTTAACTATCTGGGTCAAGTTTATACTGAAATGACCCAGCTAAATTTGGTAGATAGGCTCAGAAAAAGAATTTTTGAACAATTACAATCATTAAGTTTAAGTTATTTTTCTACCAGTCATTCCGGCGAACTTATTAATACGATTACTGGAGAAATTTCTAGGCTGCAACAAGCTTTTGGTTTAAGTTCCTTTATTTTTACTAAAGGATTAACACTATTCGTTTATGGAATTATAATTTTTCAACTGTCTTGGCAATTATCAATCATCGCGCTCGCTCTATTCACCCTCTTGGCGGTAGGGTTATCGATGTTGAACAAGCAAGTAAGAGAATCTAGTTTTGTAGTTTCTAAAGCCAATGGTAAGTTTGCTTCAAGAGCTATTGAACTTATTAATGGAATTCGTACCGTTCAAGCCTCCGGTACTCAGGAATTTGAACGCAGGCGATACTACAAAGCTAGTAATGATGTAGTTCATAGTTCAATTAAAGCAACTTTAGGTTTAGCAATTGTTAGACCCTTCGCTGAAGGAGCCGCTACTACGGTTCTTGTGAGCATGATTATTGTAGCAATCACGGTGTTTGTTGCTAATGGAACTCTAGAAGTAGCCTCTTTACTAACGTTCTTGTTTACACTATTTCGGATTGTCCCATCTATTCACGAACTGAATGGCAATAGAGCTTTGTTAAGTAGTTTTGGTGGCTCGATTGACAACGTAATGCAACTATTGAAAACTGAGGACAAAAAATATTTAATCAATGGTACGCAAGAATTTACAGGCTTAAAACAAGCTATCGAACTTAGATCGGTAGACTTTGGCTACGAGCTTAGTAATTTAGTGCTGAGTAATGTAACTTTAACGATTAAAAAAGGACAAACTACGGCTTTAGTAGGTTCTTCTGGTGCGGGTAAGACCACCCTAGCCGATTTAATTCCACGCTTCTACGACCCCGTGCAAGGTCAAGTGTCTTATGATGGCATTGATTTAAGAGAGTTTGACATTAATACAGTCCGCCACCGGATGGCAGTTGTTAGTCAAGACACCTTCATTTTTAATACCTCAGTATTCAATAATATTGCTTACGGTAGAGAAGCTGCAACTCAAGCAGAAGTAAAACAGGCGGCTCAACTAGCTAACGCTCTGGACTTTATTTTAGAGATGCCTGAAGGCTTTGATACTATACTGGGAGACAGAGGAGTACGCCTATCAGGGGGTCAACGTCAAAGGATTGCGATCGCCCGTGCGTTGCTGCGTAATCCAGAAATTCTGATTCTTGACGAAGCAACTAGCGCCCTCGACTCGGTATCAGAGCGGTTAATTCAAGAATCCTTGGAAAAGCTATCGGTAGGACGAACGGTAATTGCGATTGCCCACCGTTTATCGACTATCGCCAAAGCAGATAAAGTTGTAGTTTTGGAACAAGGCAAAGTCGTTGAACAGGGAGCTTATCAAGAATTGCTCCTCCTACGTGGGAGATTGTGGAATTATCATAAGATGCAAAATGAATTAGGTCAAAAAAGCTAAAAATTAGACTTAGTTGGATTTGAAGTGCCAAGAACCGAGAATGCTTTCTATTTCGGTTCTTCTCTATCAATTTTAACAACTAATACTCTACCCATACATAGGCAAATCTTATTTATAGTTGTTACTTTAGACTGATTGACAGTCAACGCTCGTTATTTAAGCATATTTTGGTTCACTTTTTCTACTCTAAAGTTATAGAAATATTTAACTTATTGTTAAACCAGATTATTGGAACTAGCATTAATATATACATAACAATTTTACATAAAATCGTATAAGTTTGTAATAGTTAATACTCGTAAGCTAAGGACACTATATATTAATGCGAATAGCCTATCTGACCAGTTATGATGCTTTAGATTCTACAAAGTGGCCCAAAAATAAAGCAGGTCTTTGCGGCGCAGGCTATCATTTGGCTAAAACCCTAGAGTCTCAAACTACACACCTGGACTATATTAGTCCATTAGAGCAGCTCAAGCCATCAATAGGGCATAAATTCAAGTGGCACTTGAATCAAAAGCTATTTAAGAAAGATTATTTCTATTTTCTAGAGCCGTCAGTTTTAGAAAAATATAGCGCTCAAATTTTACCAAGACTAGCTACATCCAACTCTAATGTAGTGCTGTGTCCAGAAAATACTATTCCTCTTGCTTACCTGGAATGTAAGCAACCTATTGTGTTGTGGACCGATGCACCATTGTCAGCATCTGTCAATTTTTATCCGTGGTTAAGCAATTTGACGAAAGAAACTCTTAATCATTTATATGCGATGGAAAAACTAGCATTAGAAAGATGCAAGTTGTTACTTTTTTTGTCTGATTGGGCGGCTCAAACTACAATTGAAACTTATGGCATCGATCCATCTAAAGTTGCTGTAGTTCCTTGGGGAGCAAATTTAGAAACTAACCGCAACCGTGAAGATATCCACAACATAGTGGAAGCCAAGAACAATGAATGTTGCAAACTATTGTTTATCGGTGTGGACTGGTTTAGAAAAGGTGGAGATATTGCTTTTAAAATCGCTGAGGAGTTGAATTCTAGAGGTATAGAAACTGAACTATCTGTAGTGGGTTGTGAACCAGAAGCGGAAGATCCTTTACCTAGTTATGTGAAAAAGTTAGGTTTTATCTCAAAATATACGCGGGAAGGTTTAAATCAAATCAACAAGCTATTTGCTGAATCTCATTTTCTAGTTTTGCCTTCGAGAGCAGACTTCTCTCCCCACGTTTTTTGCGAAGCTAATTCTTTTGGGCTACCTTGTATAAGTACGCAAGTAGGAGGTATTCCAACTTTGATTAAGCCCGATCTAAATGGCAAAACATTTTCACTAAACGCAAGTATTTCTGAATACTGTAATTACATTGCAACATTGATGAATAATTATGGTGATTATAAGAAATTGGCATATTCTTCATTCAACGAATATCAAAGTCGCTTAAATTGGTTAGTAGCTGGGCAAACGGCTAAAAAAGTAATTCAAGGAGTGCTGTAACCAATAGTAAGCTAGGTAGGACCTCTCTGTAATTAGCTTAGTTCGTAACGGTGCAAAAGCAATTAAAGAAACTATTCAATCTGTTTTGTGCCATACTTATTAAAATTTTGCAGTAATTGGAAGCGGCGATATTTTTCAAGAGGACATAGCCTTTATTAAAGGCAGCAAAAATGCTAATAAACTCACTCAAATAACACTCATTTTTTTCAGTTAGGTCAGTTAAGAATACCTTTTTCATCTAAGGTTATTGTTACAAATTTATTTCTATTTAACTAAATTTAAATAGAATAGTGTAACCGAAACCAAAGGACTAATTTTAAAAAAGATAAGTTCGCCTGCTTGCTTGGAAATGCGATCGCATTCAATTACTAATTATATCTTTAAGCTACCTTCATAATTTACTTACACAAACTTTACTTATTTTTTCTTGCTAACTAAAACAGCAACATATACTTAGCTAATAGTACTGTTAACATAAGCACGAACTTTAAAATATTTTGCTTTTTATCCGATTAGCGAAATGTATCTAAGTATTATTAATGTTTGCCTAGTTAAAATGTGATTTTAATTGCAACAGGTATCTAAAAGAGAGTTATCTTATGCCCAAAGTTTCTATAATTATTCCGGCTTATAATGCAATGACTTATTTGCCAGAAACCTTAGAGTCAGTTTTGCAGCAGACTTTTACTGACTTTGAAGTGATAATTGTTAATGATGGTAGCTCAGATAATATAGTCCAGTGGGCTGAGTCTTTGATAGACGAGCGCGTCAAACTTATTTCCCAATCCAATCAAGGTGTTTCAACTGCTAGAAACACAGCAATTAGTCAAGCTAGAGGAGAATATGTAGCATTTTTAGATGCTGACGACTTGTGGCAACCAACAAAGCTAGAAAAACAAGTACAATTTTTAGACAATAATCCTACCGTAGGGTTAGTAGCTACGTGGATGATATTAACTGATGAGCATGGCAACCCTGGGTCAGAAGTTAAGCTTGATTTTAAGCAAGGGAATATCAGAAAAGAAATAATTGAAATCAGCTTAATTCCTTGTGGTAGCATACCGATGGTACGTCGCTCCTGCTTTGAAACTGCTGGGTTATTCGATCCAACTTTGCGTTTTGGTGAAGATTGGGAAATGTGGACGCGGATTGCTATTGATTATGACTTTGGATTAATAAGAGAATCATTAGTATATTACAGACAGCATTCAAAAAATTCATCAAAAAATTCTCAAGAAATTCTCCCAGATTTTGATAGATTAATTGAAAAAATGTTTAGCTCTGTCCCTGCGGAGTTACTACCTATAAAAGCAAAAACTTACGGACGGATGAATTTTTATATAGCTTGGAAATCTTTAGAAAATAAAGACTACCAAGGCGCAAGAGATTTTTGCAACAGAACTATTAAACATTACCCTCAGTTACAATACACCAAAAACTATATACGTTTAAAACTGCTAATTTTTGCAAAAAGTAAATTAGACACAGATGTGTATAGAAAATTAAAAAGTATGTTTCAGACGTTAGAACAACAAAAATAGTAATTATTGCGTAATTCGTCAAAAAGTAGATTTTTTTGATGATATTGTATAAGTGTCTAAAAAGATTTTTAAGCAAAGCCATAACTGACCAATAGGGGGAATCTGGGCTATGTCCCTAGAGACTAGAGCGCCGGAAGAATTAGTAAGCATTATTATTCCAACCTACAATCGCCCAGCGTACTTAAAAGAAGCGATTTTTAGTGTATTACAGCAGACTTATCAAAACATTGAAATCATTGTTTCTGATGACTTTAGTAGCGAAAATCCCCAAACAATTGTTGATAGTTTTAACGATCCTAGGCTGCGGTTAAGACGTAACGAGACAAACTTAGGAGTAGGATTGAATGTTACTTATGCCTTTAAAGAGGCAAAAGGTAAGTATGTTGCTAGTTTAAACGATGATGATATATGGCAAAAAGACTTTTTAGAAAAACTTGTTCCTCATCTGGAAGCTAATCCAGATGTAGTGTTGGCTTTTTGTGACTATTATGTAATTTATGCAGATGGGAAAATTAACCAAAAACTTACAGAGGAGCATACCCAGCGCGAAAAGCGGCAGGATATAAAAGCAGGAATATATAAACCTTTTTATAGTCTTGGTTTAATAGATAAAGCAGTATTTAGCGCCTCGGCGGCAGTTATTCGTAGTAGTTCAGTGCAATGGGACAAACTTTATGAAGCCGGAGTTTTCTGGGATTATTATATGACTTATCTGGTTTGCCGCAACGGTCAGGGCGCTTATTATCACCCAGAAAAACTAGCTTTTTACCGCGTACACGAACAATCAGAAAATGTGATTAGCGGTAGCAAAAATGTGCAAGCAAAAATTCGTAAAGGTAAAGCAGCTATTTTTTGTTGTCAAACCTTTATTGAAGATCCAATGCTCCAGGAGTTCAAACCTTACTTTGAGCGAGAATTAGCCCATGCTAATACAACTTTAGCCATTGGTTTATTGAAGGCGGGGCAAGTAGCTGAAGCTAGAACTTATTTACAAAATGCGATCGCACGGCAAAAGTTTAGTCTCCGCACCTTAGCCGCCTTAACCCTTAGCTATACTCCCCAGCCTATAGTTCGTCAACTTTTAGGTGTAGCAAAGTGACAAAAATTTTGTTTTTAGATCAAAGCGGTAAGCCGGGGGGCGCAGAACTTTGTCTAGTAGATATTGCCAAACCCTACCGAGATAGTTGTTTAGTCGGCTTATTTGCCGATGGTGCGTTTAAACAGTTGCTAGAAAAGCAGCATATTCCTGTTCAGGTGTTAGCAACTAAAGCTATAGAAGTACGCAAAGAAAGCAGTTTAGCTAAGGGGTTGGGTAGTTTAGGACAACTATTACCTTTAATTAATCGCGTAGCCGCCCTTAGTCGCAACTACGATTTAATTTACGCCAATACACAAAAAGCTCTAGTAGTGGGTGCGATCGCAAGTTTTCTTAGTCGTCGCCCCTTGGTATACCACTTGCATGATATTTTATCTTTAGATCACTTCAGTGCCACTAACCGCCGCATTGCTGTAACTTTAGCCAACCGTGCTGCTTTGGTTATTGCTAATTCTCAAGCAAGTCAAGCCGCTTTTATCGCCGCCGGAGGGCAAAAAGATATTGTCGAGTTTGTTTATAATGGCTTCGACTTAGAGTTGTATCAACATCTACCCGCCGCTACAGCAATTAGACAGCAGTTAGGAATAGATGAGGGTAAGTTTTTAGTTGGACACTTCAGCCGTTTGTCGCCTTGGAAAGGGCAACATATACTAATTGAAGCGCTAACCAGTTGTCCAGAGAATGTTACAGCACTTTTGGTTGGTGATGCGCTATTTGGCGAACAAGATTATGTGCAACAGTTACACGCCCAAGTTGCCGAATTAAACTTAGAACATCGAGTTAAATTTTTAGGCTTTCGAGATGATGTGAAGTCGCTGATGGCTGCTTGCGATTTGGTTACTCACACATCAACCGTAGCAGAACCATTTGGGCGCGTAATTGTCGAAGCGATGTTATGCGGTACGCCTGTCGTTGCTACTCAAGCTGGAGGTGCTAGGGAATTAGTAGAAGCGGGTAAAACAGGTTGGCTAGTTGCCCCTGGTGATGCAACGGAGTTAGCAGCTGCTATTAATGCTTGCAAAGAACAACCAGAACAAAGTGCAAATATGGCTAGGGAGGCAAAGTTACAGGCATTAGTTAGATTTGATGTAACAACTATTAATCAGCAGATTGCCCAACTTTTGAGTAAGTTAGTCAAGACTTAAACAGTATCTTAAGTACAGTAAGTTACTAAATATACCTTTGGTTCTACTTAAGTAGACTTAATTATTGTTCTGTTAGTTTAGAAGAACTCGCACCTAAGTATTCTGCTCAAGCAACTCTATTATCCTTGTTTAGCCCCAAATCAGCGAATATCCTCATAAAACTTTTTCAAATAGGTTGGTGAAACACCCAAACCCCACAATAAACCGATATAAAGATATATAGCTGTAGCCTTTAACGTCCCCCAATGCGCTAGGCGGCGATCACTAGAAGTGACAATTCGGTTCACTTGGCAAATGCGTCCCCGCCGTACCAACTTTAAACACAAGTCAGCTTCTTCTAAGATTGGTAAGGCACTATTAAAGCCGCCACAATCCCAAAAATCGGCGCGACGACAAAACATGACTTGATCGCCAAATAACAAGCGCAGCCCTTTATAAAACAAGTGGGGACGAAATATTAGCGGGGCGTAGTAAGTTTTTAGGTAGTTATGAAGCGATACTCCCCAACGGGTAGTCTGAAAGCCTGTCATCAAAGAAATAAATCCGCCACCAGCGATACTTTTGTCTGCTAGGGTAGCTACTATTACTGCAACTAGATCGTCAGGTACGCAAGTATCGGCATGGAGAAAACACAAGATATCCCCAGTAGCCGCTTTTGCGCCATAATTCATTTGTAGCGATCGCCCTGGTTGGCAACTTAGGACATTAACCCCTGCTTTTTTGGCAATTGCTGCCGTTTCATCTTCACTACCGCCATCGACTACTAATATTTCCTTTGCTGGAGGATTAAGGATACGCAGTTGTTGCAGAGTGCGCTCTAAACAGCTTACTTCATTAAGAGTAGGAATAATAATTGAGACACTAGACATTTAGCTTCGTTTAAAGAAGTTGGTAGTAGTAGAGACGTTTTAGGCATCTCTACATTATTACTATAAATTTCGTTAGTAATTTACTATGTCTCTAACTGACACAATTATATAGATATATTTTTTAGTGTCCTCTAATAATTGGTCGGTCGAGGGATTCTCTAAACATCTCAACATCATCACCATAGGCAATAGGCAAAACTGCCTCAACATTTTCATGAGGACGGGGGATAATAACCCAAGATTCCAAAGTGCCGCCGTAGACTTTCTCTACTACCGCGATCCCCGCCTCCATAGCTGCCTTAACTTCCGAAACATCACCCCGGATATTAACAGTAAAACGCGCACTTCCGGCTCTTAAATAACCAACTAAGGTAACTCGACCAGCTTTTACCATTGCATCTGATGCTGCCAAGACCGCCGGGAAACCCTTCGTTTCAATCGATCCAACTGCCTGTGATGACATTGGAAATCTCCTAAGTTTAATAGAGTATGTAAAGCCAAACCACAATTGTACGAACATTTGGTAGCGCAAGTGCTATTAGCCTAGGAAAATCTTGCCAAAAGCTACCAATAAATTAAACTCTAAATTCTTCTACTTTTGCGGTGTAGTGAATTGGCAAAACAATTTCTACATTTTCTGGCGGGTTAGGCACAATGTAGTGAGTGATTGCTTGTTCTGGACAAACTTCTGCGGCTGCCTCAATTCCTGCAGCTAAAGCAATTTTTACTTCAGAAACTTTACCCCGGATGCTAACTATAAACCGTCCACCCTCCGCTAAACCGTAATAAACTAGCGTTACTGCCCCAGCTTTAACCATTGCGTCTGCTGCTGCTAGCACTGCCGGAAAACCCATTGCTTCAATTGTTCCTACTGCTGCTGGCATTATCGAATTCCTGAATTCACCGAATACGTGCAATTAATTCTACGTGGCTTTGTTGCTACTTGGGGAAAATAAATAGGTATTGGTAGTAATAGTCCTTTAATTTATGAGCGGATAGCTGGAGGCTTCTGCTTGCGACCATTCCCACATTGAACCTGCGTAGTTTTTCACGTTGGTATAGCCTAAATTAACTAGCACGGCTACAAAAAAAGCGGAACGAATGCCACCGGTACAATAGGTAACAATTGGCTTATCGCTACCAGTCTGAATTCCTACTTGATTGAGCTTATAGTTTATTTGCTCCGGTGAGAGCAAATAACCATTAGGTTGTAATAACTCTTTAAAGTAAAAATGCACTGCGCCAGGGATGTGTCCGCCTCGCTTTTCACCATAAGGAGTAGCGCCTGCATATTCTCTTGCTTCACGGCTATCAAGGATAATTAGATTTTGTAGAGTTGCCAGACTAGATTGCAATTGGTGAGCTTGAATTTCCCAAGTAGTTGTACGATTGAGACTAAAATCGCCTACTTGTTTAGGTTTACTGCCCCAGCTTTCCAGTGCTATGCCTGCCTTAACTAACCCCTGCTGGCCGCCATCGACAAAGGCTGCTTGAGTATGTCCCAAAGTGTGTAACATCCAGACAATTCTTCCTTCTTGCCCAAAGTGCAGAGAATGGGCTGGATTGCCAACTACAATTACAGGTTTGTTATTTGATATACCAAGTTGACGGAGGAGTTGCTCTAAAACTTGGGAACTATCTAGTAGTTTGCCTTTATTTGGTGGAGTCTTTTGGGAGAATTGCTGCCAATTTATGCAACTTGCATTTAGTATATGTCCAAGTCGCCAGTTAATTTTACTACGAACATCAAGAACAGTTGCCCCTGCTTCAATTAGCTGTTTGGCAGAATGCGCTCCTATTATCCATTCAAGCGGACGCAGTGCCACTGGTCAACCTAGGCCACTTGCGAAGAAGTGGACTCTATTGGGTAATCTACTGCCTGCCAAGCGGCAACACCACCTCTTAGTTCAGAAACATTTTGAAAGCCTGCATTCCGCAACTTTGCCGCAGCTTGGGCTGTTTCTTCATCAGTTTCGCCGTAAATATATATATCGCGGCTGTTTTCTAAGCATGACTGAGCGCGGTCTACTAATTCTGGCATAGGCATAGGGATTGCGCCGGAAATATGCCGAAAATTAAATTCGTCGCGATCGCGGGCATCAATAATTGTTAATGCTGGTTCGCCCCAATCTAGCCTTGCTTTCAATTCAAAAACTAGCGATTTAGCTTTAAATGGTGGCGGTGTAGGAATAAGTCCTAGAAATTGAGACATAATTCTTATAGTTATTAATTATCTTTCTCATAATCTAACAAACAACTTTAACATTTACGAACTTTCTATAATATTTCCCCGACTTTTCCTTAACTAATGAGTAATAAAATACTTATATTTGTTTATTCATTTTAATAATGTGTCCTGTCTTACACTTACCCAAATAAGTATCCCACCTCCAAAACAAGCTTAGAGATGGGTGATTTTAGGTCTTGTTATTTTAATTAAAGGGATGTTTCGGACTACGAATTTGTCAAGACAAGAAACGCTGTACAAGCTTGAAGGCTGAATTTAGATCGCACTTATCCCGATTTATACGTCTTTTGTCTGATTTTCAGCGTGATTTTGCAGCCTAGAAACTACATTATAGTCATCTGCACCAGCAGGAGTTCTAGACTCGATAATGCCTTCTGTAGGTCCGCCGATGGCTTTCCACGCTGGTAAACCTCCTTTTAGCTCAGATATATGTTCAAAACCAGCACTACGGAGTTGCTGGGCGGCAAGGGATGTTTCTTGGTCTGTCTCGCCATGAATGTAAATATCGCGACTTGGAGCAATAGTATTTTTAGCGATTTCTACTAGCTTATTCATAGGCATTGACATAGCGCCCATAATATGGCCGTCATTGTAGACCATGCGATCGCTGACATCGAGGATTGTAAAAGCAGGTTCTCCCCACTCTAGACGCGACTTGAGTTCATGAGCGTTGGACTGAGAATCGATTGGTGGCTGAGGGGGAATAACACCACCTAGGGGATTATCCATATATTTGTCCTGTTTGATTGGATTACACGCAATGTATCAAGGATTGTGCGCTTAAACGATCTTTCTTTAGAATGAATCCTAAATGATTAGGTATGAAGTTTTATATCGAATCTCATTATAGGTTTAATTGCAGGAAATAATTAGGATTGTTGCTAGAAATTAAGCTAAGATTGTGTACCCATCTCCTAGCAATCTATTTTTAACTTAAGAGCGCCATCTATCAAATTGATCTTCCGAGCAGCCATTGATATAAGCGTTGTATACCCAGCCTTGGAGAGGTTTAAAAGTTTTGTTAGGAATTGTTCCAGACACAATAGCGGCGATTTTAACCCAGTTTCCCTGCTTATAAGTAGCTCTTACGCCTTCACCGCGATTAAGCTTAGTAATAATTTTGTAATGCTTGCCAGCACCATTACGAATACTGACATTATTAGCCGTAATGAATGAACATACAGTATTATTGCGGATATCTCTGCTATAGTTAGAGTTTGGCTGAGGTTGCGCCTCATCGATATTTGCTAAGAGCAATATAGAAGCAATTAGAATCGAGGTAGTAATCTTGCTTAAGCTAGGAATAACGTGCATAATCGGTACTAATAAATGCAAAGGTTCCGTAGCCATTATGGACGCGATCGCCTGAGAGTTTTTACAGTAAAATTACGCAAAGCTAGCCTTAATCTTATTCCCAAGTAGAAACGCAACGCAACGCATCGGGAATTTGCGATTGACTGCGCGGAAATTCTAAAATAGTTTCGCTTAAGCCCAAATACCTAGATTCGCTAAACGATAACAGCATTCGAGATAACGCTACCCACACTTGCGCCTCGTATTCCCAGTCGCGATTGCGGTAAGCTTGACCTGAAATAGAGCGTAATGCCCAAAAATAACTATTTCTAACTACCGAGCCGCCTTTTTTAAACTCCGGGACATCTTCTTTATGGATATAAAGAACCATATCTTCAATTTTGGCTCTCATAAATCGTAAACCTGGCGTGAGCGCAACTATTCTATGATGACCAAATTTACTACAGTTAAGCATCAACTATTTCAAAGTCTGATGCTAATATTTGTTGAATTTGCTCAATGCAATGAACAGTTTTTTGATAAGCTGCTTGGTTTCTTTGAACAATAAAGTTTTGCGAAGCTTGTTGTAAGTCTTGAATGGCTGCTTGCTGGTAGCCTAGCTGATGTTTAGAAATACCTCTATTTACATAAGCTTGGGAATTGGCAGGGTTGAGTTCTAAAGAAGTTGTAAAGTTAGCGATCGCATTATGGTAATCTCCATGCAGAAAGCAAGTACAACCTCGGTTATAGTAGGCCCTAGCATCCTGGGGATTGAGTCGAATTGCTAGAGAAAAGTCTTGCATAGCTGCTTGGTAGTCGGCTAATTCCAACCGAGCTAGTCCTCTATCAGTATAAATATCCGCTAGTAAGGAATGAGATTTGCTAGGAAGTTGTACCAAAGCAAGATTTAGATCGGCAACGGCTTTAAGATAATTTTTCTCGCCTGCATAGGCTAAGGCGCGATTATAATAGCCGCTTGATAGTCTCCTTGGCGGTAGTAGGCTATAGAGCGGCTTAGGAGGGGTTCTATAGAGTTATTTGCTAGATTAATTGCGGTGGTACAATCGGTGATCGCACGTCTGTAATCAGCTAACTCAATACGTGCATTACAGCGATTGAGATAAGCTTCTGCTACATCTTCTCTAAGAGCGATCGCCCTAGTAAAATTAGTAATAGCGGCTTGATAATTGCTGTCAATCAGGCGATTTACTCCCATCTCAAATAAGGTTTGTGCTTGAGCAAGTGGAGAAAAATAAAACAAAGCGATCGCAATTACTAGACTAAAAATACACCGATAGAGGTAACTCATGTTTTAACTTCAATCTTTGTCGGCTTGCTCTAAAACGTAAGTAGCTACATCTTCAATTTGTTGGTCATTTAAACGATTTTTAAAGGCAGGCATGGCATTTTTACCATTTTGCACTTGGGTAACAATCGCCGCTAGAGAGTTCATATTGTTTTTTTCTAGAGCATCTTTTTTCAAAGTTTTGGTTGCAACAATTACATTGCGCCCACCCAAATGACACGCTGCACTGGTTGGCTGTAAAAACTTTTGCTCCCTTCGCAGCATCGACAGCTAGAACTGGAGAAGTAAAAGCAAAAGTCACGATAACGAGTATTATGACTGATAATATTTTTTTCATGCGTTCTCCTTCATCTTGGGCAAAATGCACTGTTACTACTGCTATTTTGAATTGAACGCTGTAAACAAGTCAAAAGACAAGTGGTAAAACTTGCAGCTAATTTTAATCAACCTAACTAATGCAAAAAACCATCTCTGCAAACCGAGTGTTAATCCAACGCTTAACTCCCTACTTATTTTTGCTCCCAGCGCTGGTGATTTTGGGATTAACAGTATTTTTGCCCGCACTGCAAGCTTTTTATCTTAGCTTTACCCGCTACGAATACGATCTCACTCAACCGCCGCAGTGGATAGGTTTAGCGAATTTTAAGCGTTTAATGGGCGATCGCGTGTTTTGGAAAACTTTGCAAAATACCGTACTTTACCTCCTTGGTGTCGTGCCAATTTTAGTAACTGCACCACTTGCGATCGCAATTCTAGTCAACCAAAAACTCTGGGGAATGAACTGGTTTAGAGCAGCTTTCTACACGCCAGTCGTAATTTCTATGGTAGTTGCAGGGATTGCTTGGCGCTGGCTGTATGCCGAAAATGGCTTACTTAATGGATTAATTAAAAGTATTTTTTCAACTAAAGAGGGTATTGGATGGCTAACAAGCCCTCAATTAGCACTATTTAGCGTTATGGCAGTAACAGTATGGAAGGGGCTAGGCTATTACATGGTTATTTACTTAGCAGGGCTGCAATCAATCCCCACAGACTTGTATGAAGCCGCCGCCATCGATGGCTCCGATGGTATCTCTAAGCATTGGGACATTACGGTTCCTTTGATGAAACCTTACATAGCTTTGGTCGCTGTAATCTCGGCAATTTCTGCCACCAAGGTTTTTGAGGAAATCTACATTATGACCCAAGGAGGCCCGCGTAATAGCTCCAAAACGATAGTTTATTACCTGTACGAGCAAGCCTTCCAAAACCTCGAAATTAGCTATGCTTGTACAATTGGTTTAGTGCTATTTTTGGCAATTTTTGGCTTATCTATCCTGAATTTGAAGCTGTCAGCAAGGCGATCGCGCATTAACTAGAAATTATGCCGATTAATGATAATTTTGGGAATGGGCGGGAGTTCTAATACTCTAGAAGTAAAGATTGCACAAGTAAATATAAGCCTGTTACTTACACCGTTACATTGTTGACAGCAATCAAAATTAACTTATAAGCAGAAGTGCGATCGCACTTTCTCCACTACTCCAACTACACATTAGGCAAAAAAGTAGAAGTTATGAGCGTGCGATCGCATTCCCCGTACCCTAACTACAAATCAAATAAAACTAGGCACACACTCGTTTTACATTAGGAAGATTACTAGCTTTATCCCACCATGTACGGATTTTAGGAGTTTGCGCTGTAATTGAATCAAGTTCTGGAGTTTGGCTAAGATAAATGAAGATGGGAATGAGGTGAAAATCGGCAATACCTATTTCACTACCTAGCAGATATGGACTACCAACAGCTATCGACTCAATTGCCTTTAATGCTGTTTGTGCAGGTGCGATCGCATTTTTTACTTCGTCTTCATTAGTCTGACCACCTTGACTTGGCACAATTAGACGCTGAATCACAATTGTTCTAACTGCTGGCGCGTAGAAATAGCTGTCAATAATTGCCATAATCTGGCGCATCCGAGCCTGGAGGAGCGGAGTAGGCAGGCTAAACTTATTATTTGCTAGGGCAGTATTGAGGTAGTCAGTAATAGCACTCGTCTCATAAAGCATTTCTCCGTCAACTTCCAGTGTGGGGACTTTACCAAACGGATTTTTGGCTAGGTATTCCGGCGACTGGGTTTCACCATTGAAAATGTCAACAGACTTGAGATCGTATTCTATCCCTGCTTCTTCAAGCAGCAATCGGACAGTACGGACGTAAGTACTTTGAGGAGTACCGTAAACAATAGGTTTTGCCATTATTTGTAAATTCAGTTACAAACCAACATTAGCAAAAATACTCTGAGCGCAACCTTTAAAATTATTCACTAACTTTTCCTCTAGTTGCCTTAATTTGCGATCGCTTACTTTTACTATCGAGCCGTTTTCTCTGGGAACTACGAGATGGTTTGCTGGGTTTACGCAATTTAGGGACGATAATGGCACTTTTAACTAAGTCTTGGAGTCGTTTTAGGGCTTCGACGCGGTTCTGCTCTTGGCTGCGATGTTCTTGGGCTTTGATTACAACTACTCCCTCATTTGTAATCCGGCGATCGCTCAATTGCAACAACCGATCTTTATAATAGTTGGGCAAGGAGGACGCTCCAATATCAAAACGCAGATGAATTGCCGTCGCCACTTTATTGACATTTTGACCACCCGCGCCTTGAGAACGAATTGCACTAATTTCAATCTCGCTATCGGGAATAATCACCGTTTTAGAAATTTGCACCATACTTTTATATTAGTGCTGTGTGAAGATTGGCAAGGGATTCTCAACTTATTTATCCTAAGTACAGGATGGGATTGGGGGAAAAAGGCGTATTAAACATTGAGTAATCCCCAATGATGATTGAGGATGCAATTTCTAATTATCTCTAACTCGATAGCGGACTAGCTTCCTAACTTCTTCAACAGATAAGCCTAATTCTTGAGAAATTGCCGATTCTACTTGGGTAAATTCTGTCACCGGAAACTGAAATTCTAATTTTGTCAGTACAGGATTAAGATTTTTGACTTGGACAGTAGTAAAACCTTGCTTCTTGTCAATTTCCGCCTTAATTAAAACAATAGTAACCGATAGCTTTACTTCTAATTGAGTATCTGCTTCTAGCTGGGCTACACTCCCATAGGGACGGCTCAATATATGGTTAGTTGCTACATCGCTACCGTACCAAAATGTTAGCCCTAAAATCGGTAAAACTAACCACGCACGAGGTAAAGTCATAAATAATTTATTGAAATTCTAACTACTGGAAGACGTATGCATGGCTCTGGCTTATCTAGCATAAAAAAATTGAGACAAAAAAAGTCACCCAGCATGAGAATCTTACTGGTAGAAGATGACCCCGCCCAATTAGAACCGTTACATACAGTTTTATTGCAAGCTGGACATATTGTAGACGGACTAGAAGATGGAGAAACGGCTCAATGGCTGCTATTTCAAAAAGAATACGATTTGCTGATTTTAGACTGGATGCTGCCTAACGTTAGTGGATTGAGCTTGTGTCGTCAGTACCGAAGTTTAGGTAAAACTGCACCCATACTTATGCTTACAGCTAAAGATACTATTACGGATAAAGTTATTGGTTTAGATGCGGGTGCAGATGATTATTTAGTTAAGCCTACTGATTTAATCGAACTTCTAGCACGAGTAAGAGCGTTAGGTAGGCGATCGCCAATTTTGCAACCAGATACTCTCTCTGTTGCCCAGTTGCACCTAAACTTGCATACTCTGAGTGTGGAACGACAAACAACTAATGTCCAACTAACGGCGCGGGAGTTTCAGTTGCTAGAATATTTTTTTCGTCATCCAGGACAAGTTTTAAGCCGCGATCGCATTGAATACGCTTTATGGGAATGCGGTATGGAGCCAGAAAGCAATGCGGTAACTACTTTGGTCAAAAGGCTGCGCCAACGCCTGCAACTATTGAATGCGTCAGATTGGATTGAAACTATCTACGGTATGGGTTATCGTTTCCAAGCTCCTGATGTTCAATCGTAGTCGTCAAAACTTGGCTTGTTGGTTTACTTTGTCTATGGGCAGTATTGTCATTATTTTCGCATCATTAATTTATTACATAGAAGCTGTAGACCAACTAGAGACAACCGATCGCCTGCTCTACAAAAAAGCTAGAGTAATGGCAGCTAGTGTTAAGCATCAGTTTTATAAAAATCAAAAACAGGTAAATTTAGAAAATGTCCCTCTGTTGGGCAATAATCCTGAACCCTTAGATAGTCCGGTAACTTACGCGCGGTGGTACAATGAGCGAGGGTTTTTGGTACAGTTTTTTGGTACGGCTCCGCCCGAAAAGTTGCAAAAAATCTCAGAATTTAAAACAATTAAGCACACAACAAATCGCCACAATTGGGTGCGTCAAGTGACGTTACCCGTTCGTCAAGATAAGTTATTAATCGGTTACGTTCAAGTTGGCATCGCGTTTACAACTGTTCGAGAAGCTTTAAATCAGTTGCGCTTAGTTTTAACTTTGGTAGTAATAGGAACGTTGGGGGCGATCGCTCTTGTGGGGTGGTTTTTAGGGGGACTTGCAATGCAACCGATTCGTCAATCTTACGAGCAGTTGCAGCGCTTCGCGGCGGATGCTTCTCACGAGTTGCGTACGCCTTTAGCCGCAATTGTCAGTAATGCTCAAGTTGGGTTACTTGCGCCTCCTAGTGACAATTCTCAGCAACGTCTGCGGTTTGAGAAAATTGTGGAGGCTGCTAAGTTGATGAGTTTGCTTGTAACTCAGTTGTTATTTTTAGCGCGTCATGAAGGGAGACTACCACCTGAAGCTTTGTCCAACGTAGATTTAAGACAGTTATTAGAGGATATTTCCGGTAATTATAAACTTCAAGCTGAGGCTAAGACACTAAATTTTATTAGCCACTTACCATCTCAAGTGGTGGAAGTAAAAGCAGATGCAAATTTGATTCGTCAAGCGGTAATGAATCTACTCAACAATGCTTGCAAGTATACGCCAAGTGGCGGCACGGTAGAGTTAAAACTATCGATTCAAGCTCATCAGGGGTTGATTCAAGTTATAGATAGTGGTATAGGCATCTGTACTGAACATTTACCGCATATTTTTCAACGATTTTATCGAGTAGATGAGGAACGGATCAAAGCAAGTGGTGGTTTCGGGTTGGGACTTGCGATCGCCGAGCAAATTGTTAAAGCTCATAATGGGCAAATTAGTGTTATTAGCAAAGTAGGTCAAGGTTCTACATTTCAAATCAGATTGCCATTGAGTTTTAGAGCCTAAGTTACTGTCACTTTGTCGTCACATTTGTTGCTTAAGCTAAAAGTAGTAGAGCGAATAATTATTATTTTCGATCTGCTAGGTAAATAAGCTTCAATAGCTTATTCATTCAATTAGATTAGTTGCTGTTTTGTTGAGTAGTTACTGATTGAACCGACTACTTGCATCTATCTTTAGGATTACTTTAGCAAGTGTTTAAGTTAACTATCAACTCAGCCCAAAGAAATTATTGTCCTTAATCTTTTGTCAGTTTATCAACCAGGAGAAATGAGTAATATGAGTCTAAAAAAAATTAATTTGTTAATTGGTATAACTACTGCATCTATATTTTTAAGCGGAGTCTCAGCCCAAGCTCAGACTACGAAATCTCTCGTTCAAAATAAATTGATAATTGCCGAAAATGTAGAGAAAATTGAACCAAGTTTTGACAGCACAGATGTTAAGGTAAATTACGATTTTATAGCTCAACTTTCTGCGCCTCAAACGGACAGTACTACACAAACCGCACCCTTAAATGGGACTGTACAGCGCGATAGTACGCCAACAACCCAACCAGCACCCTTAAATGGGACTACGCCTAGTGACGGTACACCTACAACACCGTACAACACAACTCCGCCTAGTGACGGTACACCTACAACACCGTACAATACAACTCCGCCTAGCGACGGTACGTCAACCCCACCCTCAACTCAGACTGCGCCTAGTGACGGTACACCTACAACACCCCCAACACCGTACAACACAACTCCGCCTAGCGATGGTACGTCAACCCCACCCTCAACTCAGACTGCGCCACCATCTGATGGTAATAATTCACCCTTTGGCGGTGTTAATCCTGGTAGAGCTACTCGCTCAGGGTCTAGTTATATTGGTGTTGGTGGCAACATTGGCATTGGCGGTGACACGGGTATAGGGGAAGGTTCTTTTAGTGTCATCAGTAAAGTTGGTTTAACTAGAAACTTGTCTGTACGACCTTCAGTTTTATTTGGCGATAATACAACAATTTTGTTGCCTGTAACACTCGATTTTCCGGCTAGAAGTTTGCAAATAACAAGATATAGTGTCGCCCCTTATATTGGCGGTGGAGCAGTAATCTCTACAGGTGATAATAGCGATGTAGGATTATTGTTAACTGGCGGTATAGATGTACCGATAACAACCCAATTTACAGCAACAGCCGGAGTAAATGTTGGGTTTGTTGATGAAACTGATGTGGGGATAATGCTTGGAGTTGGCTATAACTTTTCAGGACTTTAAAGTATAGTTGACTTCGCCCGGAAAGTTGTCCCATTCTAGTCACATTTATTTGCAAAGCTAATTTCAAGTCAGCCCTCTGAGGAGATTAGCAGGTATTCGGGAATTCAATCGGGACAAATAATAAGCCTGCGCTTAGATCTGTTCTTTAGACGAACGATCGCAATTTTCTGACGTTCAAGACAATTGCCGCCATCCAAACTGGCAAATAAGAGCAGTTTTAAACAAGTGTGAGAGGTGGAATGGCACAACGCACGGATCGTAACGTAAACGAGCTTGTAGTTCTAAATGGAGTCGCCGCCCCAAAAAGTGCGATCGCGCTTAGAGATGCCCTGGCGCTAATTGTCGGTTTAGTTATTGGGGTCGGCATTTTTCAAACACCATCTATAGTTGCAAGCAATCTAGGTAGTAATTCGGCGGTGCTACTAGCATGGTTTTTGGGTGGTGTGATGTCTCTTATCGGCGCTCTTTGTTACGGTGAATTAGCCACTGCCTATCCTCATGCTGGCGGCAACTATCATTACTTCATGCGTGCCTTTGGTTCTGGTGTGGCTTTCCTGTTTGCTTGGGCGCGAATGGCTGTGATTCAAACTGGCTCCATTGCCACCGTAGCGTTTGTTTTTGGCGACTATGCCTCCCAGTTATTCCGTCTTGGTGATTACTCACCATCTATTTATGCTGCTTTTGCCGTCATCATTTTGACAAGTTTAAATATTGTCGGTGTCGAGCAAGGAAAGTGGACGCAAAATTGGCTGAGTATAGCTAAAGTCTTGGGCTTACTGTTGGTTATCTTGATAGGAGCTAACTTTATTGCTCCCTCATCACCAATTACAACTACCCCAGCTATAACCGAACCTAACTGGGGTTCGGCAATGGTTTTTGTCCTGTTTTCCTTTGGCGGCTGGAATGAAGCAGCTTATATCTCTGCCGAGTTGCATAACGTCAAACGGAACATGGTGCGGCTGTTACTGTGGAGTATTGGCATTATTACCGCCATCTACTTATTGATCAACTTTGCCTATCTACATGGCTTGGGATTAGCCGCAATGGCAAAATCGGAAGCTGTAGCCGCCGATTTGATGCGTAGCGCTTTTGGGGAACCAGGAGCGTTATTTATTAGCGTACTAATTGCGATCGCAACTTTGGGAGCAACTAACGGCAACATCTTTACTGGCGCTCGGACTAATTACGCTTTGGGACAAGATTTCCGCTTATTTTCCTTTTTGGGACACTGGAAATCTGGCTCTAATACCCCAAAAAATGCCTTACTTGTCCAAGGTGCGATTACTTTAGCTTTGGTATTACTTGGTAGTTTTACGCGCCAAGGCTTTACAACGATGATAGATTACACTGCCCCGGTTTTTTGGTTCTTTTTTCTCTTAAGCGGAGTATCGCTATTTATTTTACGTGCTAAAGAACCTCAAACTCCTCGCCCTTTCCGCGTGCCTTTTTATCCCATTACGCCAATTTTGTTTTGCCTGATCTGTGGCTATTTGCTTTATTCCAGCCTTGTTTATACAGATATTGGGGCAGCTTTTGGAGTTGCTGTTGTCGTCGCTGGTATTCCGCTATTGTGGTTGTCTTCCTATCGGCATTAATCAAAACTTGAACCTATTACTAGGAGAAATTATGCAGTTACAAAAGTTATTTGTAGTAGCTTTCGGTGTTAGTAGCTTAATGTTTGCAGGCTGCACCCAACAACGAGATTTTGATGCTCAAGCTCAACAAAGCCCTGCTACTACAATTGAAACTCCTGCTACGATTGAAACACCTGCTTCAACTCCAGTTCAATCGCCCCAACCGGAACTAGATGTTCCTTATGTACCGACACCAAATGAAGTTGTAGCTCAAATGTTACAAATAGCTAAGGTGAAAAAAGGTGATGTTGTTTACGATCTTGGTAGTGGTGACGGGCGAATTGTGATTACGGCAGCCCAAAAATACGGTACGCGGGGAGTAGGGATAGATATCAACCCAGAACGGATTAGCGAAGCTAATGCTAATGCTCGTGCCGCAAAAGTGACCAATCTCGTCCAATTTCGTCAGCAAGACCTGTTTAAAACTAATCTGAGCGAAGCTACGGTAGTTACGCTTTATTTGCTACCTGATATTAATGTTAAGCTGCGTCCTCAGTTATTTAAGCAACTTAAACCAGGTACACGCATCGTGTCGCACGATTTTGATATGGGTGAATGGAAGCCTGAGCGCGTTGTTCAAGTACAAGGGCCAGATCGCGAACATACTGTGTATTACTGGGTTGTACCTAAGACTGTACCTGCTAATTTGCGGTAGATAAAGCAAGTCTATCTTGATAGTTGGACGTATACATATATGCGTCCAACTACTATGGCGCTCATAATAACTAGGCGTTGAAGATGTGATCTAAGTAACGAAAGGATAAAGTAATATCTGGCAACTTTCCCATGCTCAAAAAGTTCTTAATGCGATCGCGCTATAAAACTCCTGCTTCTCATACCGATTCATTTCTCGCTAAATGCCCAAGCTTCATTCCAGTCTTCCGGTACACCATGCTCTAGCAAGCGTTCAACTCGTTCTAGATAAAGTTTTGCTGTTTTATCTGAGGAATTAGTGCCTAACACTCGTTCAAAACAGGCTTTCGCATCCGGAAGGGCGAGATTACGATAACAACTTATCCCTTGTTCAAAATCGGCTTGGGTTTGCTGTTTGAGATGATAGATTTCCTCTACTTCGGCATCCAAGACTTCGTACACCGCGATCGATTCATTTCGTCCTTTAACAATCGCCCGATCCAAAAAGCGAATTTGATATTGAGCGGGATTGCTCAGATGCTCTAGTGTTTGACCTGAAATTAGCATTGAAACCCCATAAAACTTGGTCAAGCCTTCTAGTCGTGCGGTCAGATTGACATTATCAGAATAAGCATCTCCTTGAATCCGGTTATCTTCTCCAACCATTCCTAGCATCATGTTTCCGACATGAATCCCAATCCCTACTTGAATAAGCAAGTTACCTCTAGCTTGGCGCTCCGCGTTGTATTCCTGCACCCGTTTTTGCTTGGCAATGCCTGCTTTAACGGCATCATCAGCGCCTTCGGGAAACACCGCCATCATGCCATCTCCCAGAAATTTGACAATGATGCCATAATGATTGCGAATTTCTGGGCTGACTCGTTTCAGGTAGGCGTTAACGAAATTGAAGTTTTCTTGAGGAGTCATGCTTTCGGAAAGGGTAGTAAAGGAGCGAATATCGCTAAACATGACTGCCATTGTTTTGCTGACGTAATCGCCGAGTTGGACTTCGGTGACACTATCTTTGCGGAGAAATTGCAGATATTCGGAAGGAAAAAATCGCGCATAGGAATCTTTCAACTCCCGGTTTTGAGCATTGGCATCTAGCAATTCTTGTTCGCGCGCTTTAACCGTTTTGACCATATGAGTAAAGACTCGTGCCAGTTGTCCCAGTTCGTCCTCACGCCCACCAACATCGCGTAGGCTTTCTGGTTGGAAAGTATCTTGTTCAAAGGCATTGGCGGCGTGAGTCAATTTGTCTACTTGCTGGATGTACAACGCCTGTCGCAAGTTCTCGTCCCGCAGTAGCGCTTCAGCTTCTTGCCGCTTGAGTAGGTTCATGTAGGCGCTGGAGTGGTAGCGGATGCGGGCGATTAATTCGACGCGATCGGGCAACTTTACTAGGTAGTCATTTGCACCCAGTTCAAAAGCTTGCGCCTTGATTATTGGTTCCTCTTTGCTCGACAGCACAATTAGCGGAATCTGGCTTGTGGGCGCATCGCGCGATCGCAAAAATCGCACCAGTAATAACCCATCCATCTGCGGCATCACCAGATCTTGCAGTATGACAGTCGGGTGACACTCTTTGGCGACTTTAAGGGCTTGAGTTGGGTCGCTACAGTAGTGAAAAACAATGTCATTTTCAGCAGCCAGCATCCGCCGCACTGCTTCACCAATGATAGATTGATCGTCGATGAGAAGAACGTTGATGGAATCGTCCATTGGGGAAGAATAAGGAATAACTAGCGGTTGACAACGGAGCGATAAATGAGCGAAGTGGCGATCGCCTCTGGATCAAGAACCTCAACGGCGGCATTTAGCTCGACGGCGGCTCTGGGCATTCCGTAAACAGCGCAGCTTGCTTTGTCTTGAGCGATCGTATGCCAGCCGTGAGTTCGGAGCAGTTTGAGTCCTTCTGCACCATCTCGCCCCATACCCGTAAGTAGTACGGCAATTCCTTTAGGTTTCCAGTATTGAGCGACACTTTTGAAGAACACATCGATCGAGGGGCGGTAGGGATAGTCAATCGGATCTTTAGTGTAATTGAGCGTATGGTTGGATTGCAGAGCAAGGTGATCGTTTGTGCAAGCAACCGTAACAACTCCTTTTTCTAGGCGATCGCCCACCGATGCTTTTTTTACAGGTAAAGGTGTGAGGGCGTTCAGCCAGTCGATCATGCCCACAGCAAATTGAGCATCAACGTGTTGAACAATTGCGATCGCCGCTCCCAAGTCTGCTGGCAAGCGAGAGAGAATAGTGGACAACGCTTTGGGCCCGCCTGTAGACGAGCCAATCGCAATTAGGGGAGGAAGTGAGGTTTGTTTGAGATTTGTTAGATGTTTGTTAGATGTTTGTTGGAGGTTTGTTTGAGATGATTTGCCGATTAGCTTACCGCTCGTCGCAATTTTTCTCAGCAGGGCGGCTTGGGAAGCTTCTGGTTTCTCCTGGCTACCTAAAATCGGTGTATTGACAGCATCTAGCGCCCCATAACTCATTGCCTCAAACACTTTCGCGGTATTTTGTCCGACATCGGCAGTAACAATTACAATCGCACAAGGGGACTGTTTCATAATTTGACGAGTTGCCTCAACCCCATCCATTCCAGGCATGATCAAATCCATCAAAATCAAGTCTGGTGTATCTTTGGCGCATTTAGCAACCGCTTCAACGCCGCTCGTCGCAATCCAAGCAACTTGGTATTCTGGGACAGTCAACAGCACTCGTCGCAGGGCTTCGACGGCGATCGGCATATCGTTGACAATTGCGATTCTCATTTTGTATTACTCACCAATCAAATCCACGACAGCCTGGATTAAGGTGTCGTCATGAAAGCTACTCTTAGTTAAATAATAATCTGCGCCAGCTTCCAAGCCTTGAAGGCGGTCTTCTTCGCGATCACGGTAAGACACAACAATTACCGGAACTGAATTTAGACGCGGATGGCTTTTAATTTGCTTGATTAGTTCAATTCCATTCATTCGGGGCATATCAATATCGCTGATTACTAAATCGTAAGGCTGAGACCGAACCGCATTCCAGCCCTCCATTCCATCTACGGCAACTTCAACTGTATAGCCTCGGTTCTGGAGCAGTTTGCGTTCCACTTCCCGCACTGTAATCGAATCATCGACTACTAGCACCCGTTTGACTTCGCGGTGCGGCGCAGAACTTTGGACAATTGCTTCGGCACCGACTTTAGCTAACCAAGAAGTCTTAAGAAGATTGTTTATCGATCGTACCAGGTCAGACACATCCACGATCAAAACTAGCGACCCATCGCCCATTAGCGCCGCCGCACTGATGTCTTGCACTTTGCCCAAACGAGAATCTAGGGGACGCACAACTAGCTCCCGTTCTCCCAAGCAGCGATCGACTACAAGCCCATAGGTGTCAGAGGTATCGCTGATTATCGCCACCCAAAGCGTGTCGGAATTTGAGGTAGACGGCGGCAAGCCCAGAACCTGATAAGCTGGAATCAAACCGATGTTCTTCTGGTCTATCGTGAAGTATTGACGATTTTCGACGACAGAGATTTCTGACTTTTTGATATTAACAATTTGGTCAATTCGTGCTAGTGCAAAGGCGTAAGGTTCGCCAGAAATCTCGACTAGCAAAGTCCGCACGACAGAAAGCGTTAAGGGGAGTTGGAAGTAAAAGTTGGTTCCAAGTCCAGGCTGAGAAGTTACTCTTACCGTTCCCCCGACTTCCTGAGCCATGCTTTTCGCAATATCTAACCCAACCCCCCGACCAGAAAGTTCGCTTACTTGCTTAGAGAGCGAAAATCCCGCCAAAAACAAAAACTCCATCAATTCGTTATCTGTTAATTTTGCTGCTACTTCCGGCGTTACCAGGTTTTTGTTAATTACTTGCTGACGCAGCATCTCTATAGCAATGCCTTTGCCATCGTCTGCAACGATGATCGCTAACATACCGCCTCGATGGACAGCTTCTAGGCGAATAGTTCCCACCGCAGGCTTTCGGGCTGCAAGCCGAGCTTCTGGTAGTTCCAAGCCGTGATCGACAGCATTCCGCAGAATATGGGTAAGTGGAGCTTCTAGTTTTTTGAGAATATCGCGATCAACCGCCGTTGACTTGCCGAGAATGTCCAGCTTGACTTGCTTATTTAGTTTGCGGGCAATATCGCGAATCATCCGAGGAAAGCTCTGTACGCCATCGGCAAACGGGCGCATATGAGACGCAATTACTTCTCGATAAAGGCGATCAGATAAGTTTGCTGTGCGCTGGACAAATTCTTCTAGTTCGGTAACGCGATCGCCTGTTAAGTCGCGACATTCTTGCTCTTTACGCCTAGCTATCTCTAGTAGCTCAATGCCCTCTGGGTTGAGGGAATGGCTGACGAGGCTATCTAGTTGTAACTTTTCTAAACACTTAGCAAGCTCTAGTTGACGGGACTTTAGCAGCATTAGAGAATCAATAAACGGATTTAGCCAATTTGCTTCAATCATTGACTCTCCTGCTAGTCCCATCATCCGATTCAGGTTCTCCGCACTTACCCGCACTACCCGATCTTGAGTAGTAATTGGTTCACTAGGAGTATCTGCTAGTTCTAAAGCGCCAAGTTTCTCGTCGTCGTGAATCTGTAAAACTGATGCCTCCATCACTGGCGACGGGACAGTAAGGGAAATTGGTTTAGTTTGAGCAATTGGCGTAGAATTGACGCTGACAAAATTTGGTGTAACAGGTTCACTAGGAGGCTGAGTAGCCTGCTTGACTAGAGCGGCTCCTGGGGTTTGGATGGCGGCGATTTTCGCTTGAATCGAGCCAATTTCCGCTTCTTTGGTCTGGTCACGTAAATCGCTGCTAGAACCGAGGCTTTGAAGTAAATCGACTCCGCGCAACAGCACGTCAATTTGGTCGCCTTCTAAAGTAATCATTTGGTTCTGGGCGGCGACAAAGCAATCTTCCATCACGTGGGCTAACCCAACCGCCGCATCCAGTCCGACAATCCGAGCGGCTCCTTTAATAGAATGAGCCGCTCGCATCAGCGCTTCTAATTCTTGAGCAGAGTTGGGATTAGTTTCTAGCGCCAGTAAACCGCTAGTTAAAGTCGTCACCTGTGCCTCGACTTCTAGACGAAACAATTCTGTCACGGAACTATCGCCAAGCAGGAGGGGTGGAGACACGACTGCTGGACGAGGGTTATCTGTAGCAGTTTCTGCCTGCACTGGAGATGAGTTGATTGGATTAGCAGGCTCCGCCCTTATATCCGTTCTCAAGGGCGCTTGCTGGGCAAAGCCAGCTATTGCCGAGCTAATAGCCGTGTGCGTACTTGACAAATCCTTAGTGTGTGCTGCTAACCAGCCTTCTAAGTCTTCTGCGTTGCTCATCGAGGCGAGGAGATCTAGGGCGTATAGCAATGAATCGATCTGCGTTTGGGTCAATTGCAGCGTAAAGCTGTCTTGGGAAGCAAGCAAGTCCGTCATTGCCACCGCTAAATTCGCCACCGCATCGACCTCGACGATTTGGGCAGATCCCGCGATCGCATGAAGATAGCGCAACGCGGCTTCTATTTCTCTTACGTCAAGCGGCTGCTGTTTCAAAATCGATAAGCTCTGCTTCAAGTTGGCAACTTGAGTTGCCACTTCTTGACGAAACAAATCCAGCATCGAGTAATCGCCCATAATTTCTCCAAAACCTGCCGCTAAATCCGGCGATTGAGCGTATCTAATAATAGTTCGGCATCTAAGTAATTCACCTTTTTGTGATCCCAGTCAATTATTCCTTGGCTGTATGTTTCATTCGATCTAGAAATGACAACAGGCGTAGCTTTAAATTCGTTGAGGTGGAAGCGGTAGATTCGATGCACTTCATCGACGGGAAACACCCATTTGCCGTTTTTGCCAACTACAAGCATCCGACGACGAGCTTCTTTCCCGCCGTTAGACAGTGGTATCGCGGTTTCCAGCCCCAAAAGATGACTTAAAGAAGCGCAAAGCAAAATTTCACCGCGAATATTAACTAGCCCCAAAAACAGGTCATTGCCGCGGTGGGGCAACGTATGAATCGCGCTAGGGCTAGTGACTTCTTGCAGCACTCCCACAGGCAGGGCAAATAACTCATTGCTCAACCGAAAAACGATCGCGGAAAAAGTGTCTGCTACCCGCCCAATCCCAATGGCAGCTTGTTCGCCAATCGCCAAGGGCGGTTCGGCTTGAGCCTCCGCTAGAATAGCTGTCCATTCGTTTAAGTAGTCCCCTGGCACAAGGCGCTCCAGCAAACTGCGTCCCGCCGTTGAATATACTGGACAGTTGCGGCAGTGAATTACGGTTTCTAACTTTTTGCAGGAGCGATCGCCGTATACGCCGATGCTATTCCAGCAACTATCGACTTGACGTGGCGTAATAGTGGTGTCCATTATGATTTACACCTTAAACTGGGAGATTTCTCGCTGTAAGCCTTGGGTGGCATCATCTAGCTGCGTGAGGGCGTTATTCGTTTCTTGCAAAGATTGGACTGTCTGATGAGAAGCTTCACTTAGTTGAGAAATCGCCGTACTAATTTGTTCCGCCCCGCGATATTGTTCATCCATACTTTGGCAGACAATTCCAAACTGCGGCGCTAAAGATTGTACGTCAGTAATGAAACCACCGATTTGAGTGCTAATATCGCCGACATCCTCGACGTATTGACTTACTTCGCGGCTGAATTTATCCACCTCCATCACGCCGGTAGATACCGACGATTGCATTTCTTTCACCATCTGCTCTATTTCTAGTGTCGCCACTGCCGATTGGTCTGCTAGACGGCGAATTTCTCGCGCTACTACCGCAAATCCTGCGCCGTACTCGCCGGCTTTCTCCGCTTCGATCGCCGCGTTGAGAGACAATAAATTTGTTTGGTCGGCAACTTTTGTAATGGTCGCAACTACGTTGTTGATATTATTTGCTTTTTCATCCATAATTTTTAATTTTAAAGAAATTGAGTGCGTTGCCAGCACTAACTTCTGCATCGCTCCTTGAATTTTCTCTAAATTTGTTTGACTATTGGCGGCGGCTTGGGTTGTGGTCTGCGCCGTTCTAGTAACATCTTCCATTCCCTTTACTAGGTCGCCGGCGGTTGTTGCAATTTGCCTTGAGGTTGCATTTACTTCGTTTATGGAGGCAACTTGCTCGTTTACTGTTGCTTCTAGCTGTCTACCGGCGGCGGCAATTTGAGTTGTTGAGGTACTAATTTGAATTCCTGACTTTTGGGCTTGAGCAATCAAAGAATTCAAACTTTTTGTCATGTTTTTAAACGCTACTAACAGTCGCTCTACTTCTGTGCCATCTCTTGTTACTTTAATTTCTTGCCTCAAATCTCCCTCTGCGATCGCTGTTGCCGCGTTCACTACTATGGGGAGTTGTCTTTTGAGCGGCAAGGTTGTCCACAACCCCGCCAAAATGGTCGCTAGAATCGTTAACCCTGTCCCAATCACAATTAGTTGCAGCAAAAACTGCTGAGAGTTTCTCACAGTTTGATTGCTTTGACTGAGTTGAGTAGCTAGTTCATTTGTGAGCCGATTGCGGCGATCGAGTACGGCTGAAATCTTGGGTTTACTTACTTCCACTTTCGCTTGAGCTAACTTTTTTTCATTCACCAACTGGATCGCGTTCTGCGAAATTTGATCGTAACTTTCACCCAATTGATACAGTTCATTCACAAGTTCTCTTGTTCTGGGGTCAGAAATAGCTGTCAGATTTCTGGCGCTTTCAACAAACGTATCGTGTCCTTCGTTATAGACGTTGACGTGGGAGCGATCGTTGGGGAAAATTAGATAGCCTCGCGTACCGCCGATCATCCGATTGATTCCAGCCGCCAGTGCATCAGTACTCCTAATGTTTCGTTCGGTTTGATCTGACTTTTGCTGTAATTTGAAGGCGTTTGTGGTGGATGAGTAAACCACTGCGCTTAATACCAGTAGAGACAATAAAGGAATTGAGTAGCCAAGCAAAATCCGATTTGTAATTCTATTCCACATCGCCCGAACCGTTATTTAAACCCTTATTTTGAATTTTGAGTAGCCGTTGAACGCGCTGTCTTAAGATTTCTGCTCCGCTTTGATCGCCTCGTTGCTCTTTTAATAGCACTAGCCCAACTAAGGCATTGATAGCATGAGGGTTGAGATAAATCGCTTTACTAAAAGACTGTTCTGCTTGTTCAATCCGGTCAAGTCCTTGATAGATTTCACCCAACAAAATGTAAGCCTCAGCATGGGTACGGTTGGCACTCAAGTATGATTCGCATAGCTTTGCTGCCTCAATCAATTGTCCTCTGTCGGCTAACTGTTTAGCAATTTCAAGTTGAGACGATACGGCGCGAATAGTTGGCGGCGGTTGAAGCGTGGGAGGCTTAGAATCGGGAGGATTAAAAGTCACCCTTGAACCAATTGCTTGTGGCAAAATATTTGGGATGCGAAGCCCTGCGTGCGCGCTTGCGCTATCGCCTTTGCGGTAAGCAAACGCGAATGGATGACGAATAGACGTATAGTTTTTAGTGGGAATTTGCGCCGTTTCTGCCGCTCCTACAAAGAATATACCGCTAGGTACTAAGGCGCGATCTAACGCTTGAATCGCTTGATCGCGCCCAGCACGATCGAGGTAAATTAATACATTGCGGCAGAAAATAATTTGGTATTTGCCTTCAGCTAAAAATCCGGGTGTTAAAAGATTTCCCTGGATAAATTTTACTGTGTCGCGGACAAAAGGGCGCACCTGGTAGCTGTCAGCGACTAGATCGAAGTAGCGTTGTTTTGCTTGAGCGCGATCGTCTCCGCGAAAGGATCTTTTGCTGTAGATTGCTTGTTTTGCCTTGAGTAATGCCCGTTTGCTAATGTCAACCGCATCAATGCAAAACTGGGTAGGAGTTAAGCCAGAATCTAACAGCGTCATGGCAATCGAGTAAGGCTCTTCTCCGGTTGAACAAGGCACGCTGAGAACGCGCAGAATGCTGAGATTTGCTTTTAGCCACTCGGATGTGACGTATTGACCGAGATAAACAAAGGGTTCTTTGTCTCGAAAAAACCAAGTTTCTGGAACGACTACAGCTTCGATCAGTTCTTCCAGTTCTTTCGCCGAGGTTTGTAAGTGATGGAAGTAGGACGTTTGATCGGGTAAGCTACAGGCAACTCGACGTTGTTCAACGGCTCTTGCGATCGTTCTAGAACCAATACTGTTGGCATCTAAGCCAATTTTCTGCCTCAACATTGCTTCAATTGCTGCTTGCACCATTAGTTTGAATGCTTCCTCCGGTTAACAGCGATGCTTGCTGGACTTCCGTCATCAAATGTTCCCAGTGAATGAGTTGAATCATGCCCAAGTCATCCATGAACATTTCACCAAGATAAGGCACACTGTCCGCGATGGGAGCGTTTTTCGAGTCAATATCAGGTCTTTGCAAAGTTTCTGTTACTCGTTCTGCCATCAGTCCTAAACGCTGCTGCCTGCCGTCTTTTGCAGTATAGTTGACCATCACGATCCGAGTGCTGAAACGGGGACGGCAAGTTGTTCCCCCAATAAGATGACACAAGTCAATGACGGGAACAATAGTCCCGTGATAGTTGAAAAATCCAGCAACATATTCTGGAACATGATAAATTTTTCTCAGTGCAACCATCGGAATCACCTCAACCACTTGAGAACTGTCGAGGGCGTAAAGGTTGTCTCCAACATGAAACAGTAGCATTAACATTTGCCTTTACTCAAATTCCAAAAATGGCTTGAATTCGTTTGCGAATTTGATTAAACGGCGTTTCTTCTTTATTCGTTGCGCCGATTGTAATCCCTAAGCTTTTCAACGTTTCCTGACGCTGAGACAACTCCTCGGCGATTTTGTCTGCTAAGTCTTGATGTTTCTGCAACAGGCTTTGCAGATTATCGCGATCAACTACAAACAAAATTGTTTCGTCTATTGTACGCAGCGTTGCCGTGCGTGGACTGCCCATCAAAAGCGACATTTCCCCAATAAATTCTCCTGTCGTGCGAATCGCGACTTGTTGAGAAATCGATTCAACAAACACTTCCACCGTACCCGACAAGATAATATAAAACGAATCGCCAGGATCGTTTTCTCGGCAAATAATTTCACCGCTTGCCAATTTCTTGCGGTATCCTTTCTCAATTACTTGCCTAAGTTCAACATCCCCACAGTGTTGAAAATAGCTGACTTTTCGCAGCAAGTCGCGCAACATCCAGCCGCCAATTGGCTTTTCTAATGCAGCCTGGGAGCCAGAAGTGCGATCGCCTCCAGCTACCATCGAACCATTGGTTGTTTGCTTAGTTGGCAACTGAAGCAATGCTGTTAGTGTCGGCAGATTGTCTAGTACAACTGTTGTTGGGGCTGATTTGGTGTCAATAGCGCGATCGCGAAATTCTGTTTCAACTAGAAATTGCAGCGCACTTTTAATTGCATCCATTTCGGCTGGAGTCCTAATCCAGACCAATAGTTCAAATCTCAGACTATCTTTCTTAACGCCTTTGAAGTACACTTCTGGCGATGGGGAAGATAAAACTCTAGATTCTTGACGGGCAGCCGCGAGTAATGCTTCCATTACGGTAAGCGAGTCGCTTTCCTCCACTACGCGCACTTTGATTGTAATTCGACAGTTAGGATCGCCGTAGCTCCAATTGACGACATTATTGTCGAGAAAGCGGCTATTTGGCACGATCGCAACTATGCCGTTGACGGTACGAATTGTTGTAGATCGGATAGCGATTTTTTCAACTGTTCCGGCTAATTTATCGACTTCAACATAATCACCTACTTTGATTGGTTGTTCAAATAGTAAAGTTAGACCGCTAATAAAATTACTGGCTAAATTTTGTAAGCCAATGCCAAAGCCGATTCCAAGCGCGCCAGCAAATACGGCTAAAGAACTGAGATTAATTCCCGTCGTTTGCAAAACAATTAATAAGCCAACAATCGTAACGATATAACTTGTAATTGCCGAAAGCGATTCGCGCGTGCCAACCTCTAAGCCGAAGGAAGGTAGAATTCGTTGTTTTAGCAGTTGCTTAGTCGTACCGGCGATCGCCAAAACTACGATCGCCCAAGCAATCAATTCTGTAATCGAGCCAAAGGAAAATTTCTCTCCTCCAAACGCGAACAAGCTGATGTTAAAGGCGTTTAATAAAGATTGAAAAAGATATTTTACTTGCTCCTTCGCCCAGTCGAGTGCTGATTGCAATTGCATAGTCAGAAGCTGCCAATAACCCGCTTAATACTAACAAACTCTGGGTTTTGCGCCATCACCGCTCAGGAACAAAACCTAGAGCCTTACTTTTCTGTAGCCTTTGAGGTCATGTCGGAAGCAAACGTTACTACTTAAGGCGAACAGAGTTGATAATTCTTGTAATATGAAAAAGTTATGTAAAAATCCTATCACATTCAGCAACTCCCCAAAAAGTGTCTAAGATAGCGCATTCCAAACCTGCTGCAAACCCCCTCGTCTTGAATCTGATTTCAGGCGCGACAATGGGGCTATTAATCGTCATTACCGCCGCCTCGTTCGGGACAGTAATTTTCTCTGGGGAACTCTCAAGCGCCGCGCCATCCGGGATCGGGCTGATTGTATTTAGTGCGACCGTTGTCAGTGCGATCGCCACTTGCTTGAGTTACTATTCACCGATTGTGGCGACGGTTTCAGAGCCTAGCATTCCCGTTCTGAGTCTGGTGGCTCGCCAAATCTTTGAGCAGATGCCAAACGCTGCGTTTGAGGACAAGCTGTTTACAGTAACAGCCACGATTATTGTCTACACAGTAGGTAGCGGCATCATTTTTCTAGCTTTAGGACAGTTTAAGCTGGGTGGATTCGTCCGGTTTATTCCGTATCCGGTTGTGGGTGGCTTTTTGGCAGGAACGGGAGCGCTGTTAATTTTAGGCGCGTTTCATACCATTAGTGGCATCGATCACCACCACTTCACTATTTCGGCATTGTTTCAGCCGATTGTCTTGCTTCAGTGGGTTCCCGCTTTGATTTTTGCGATCGCGATGTTTGCGCTTCCCCACCGCATCGATCATTTTTTGGTAATTCCTGGGATTATTGTAGGTTCAATCGTACTGTTTTATGTAGGGTTGGCAATAACGGGAACCCCGATTGCCCAGGCACAGTCACAAGGGTTGCTACTAGAGAAAATTGCTCCGGGAGGACTTTATAAATTTGGTACATTCCAGTCATTGGGTGGGGCGAATTGGAGTGTTGTTACTAGGCAAATTCCAAGTCTAGCCGCACTCTGGCTGGTCGATTCTATGGCGCTGTTGCTGAATGCGAACGGAATTGAGTTACTGGCGGGGCGAGATTTGGATCTTAATCATGAGCTAAAAGTGGCTGGAACTGCCACGATCGCGTCGGGAATAGGTGGCGGTATCGGCGGATTTGGCAGTGTGGCAGAGAACACGCTTTCTCGCAATTTAGGGGCAAGCAGTCGCCTTGCAGGTGGGATAGTCGCAGGTATTTGCCTAGCAATGCTATTGGGTGGCGCGGCGCTGCTATCGTACATTCCTAAATTAATCTTGGTGGGAATTCCACTGCTACTTGGAATAGAATTCTTTTATGAATGGCTCTATCGAGGATGGTTCAAATTTTCGCGCTCAGATTACGCGACTATCGTTCTGATTGTCCTCGTAACTGCAACGCTAGGCTATCTTCAGGGAATTGGAGTCGGATTGATTGCCGCGATCGTGCTATTTGTGGTCAGTTATAGTCGTTTGACGATTACCAAACGGGCAAGTGCTGGTGATTATCATCATAGTAATGTGCTGCGAAATTCTGAGGAAACAGACATCTTGCAAGCAGAAGGAGAGCAGATTTATATCCTAGAATTGCAAGGACTCATCTTTTTTGGGACGGCGAATAAATTACTTAACCAAATTCGCGATCGCATCGACCATCCTAACGCCAAAGAAGTTAGATTTGTAGTTTTAGACTTTCGGTTGGTGAGCGGACTTGATGCCTCAGCCGTGCTTAGTTTCGCCAAGCTTAAGCAAGTTGCAACGCAAAAGCAAGTGAACTTACTATTTACTCAATTGTCACCCGAAGCGATGCAACTGTTGCAGCAGGGAGAATGTCTGGAAGCTGACGATCCTTTCTGTCACGTTGAGGCTGATTTGGATCGGGGGCTTGAGTGGTGCGAACAACAAATTCTGCAAACGAGCAATATAAGTCAGCTAGAAGAACGAAGCCTACACGAACATTTAGAAGCAGATTTTGCTGATCCAAAACAAGTCGAGCGACTAATGACCTGTCTTGAAGTTCGTCAACTAGATTCTGGGGAACATCTGTTTCGGCAAGGCGATCAGTTTGATGGTTTATATTTTATTGGAGCGGGGCAAGTAAGTGTGGTGCTAGAACTGGGCGAGGGACAAACCAAACGGATTCGTACCTACACCGTTGGTAACACAATTGGCGAAATGGGTCTTTATCGCCAAACACAGAGGATGGCATCGGTCGTTGCTGACAAACCAAGCACTGTGTATTTTCTAGCTACGGAAGCGTTTGAGCAGATTGAAGCAAAAGATCCCCTGCTAGCATCCAATATCCATCGATTTATCGTGAATTTGTTGGCAGAACGGCTCAATCACCGGGAGCAAGAACTAAAGAATCTTTTGCAGTCGTCTTGAAGACATTTTAGGGTTTGTAAATATATCGCTCAAATTCAAAAAATTGCAGTAGCACTTCAAGAGTTGTGCTTTCATGGGTTGGTGTCTTGGCTTCAACTTCTTGAAGTGTTGTCGGATTTAGGTGCTTAAACACTTCTAGGGTAAGTGTTGCAATCGCATCTTCAGGAAAATCGGCAATGTCACGCTTCAACCTTGCAGCCCGACTTTTAGCAAAGTTTACTTGGAAGCGGCATCGATTGAGTAAGCGTTTCTGGATATTCTGATAAAGCTCAGAATTGTTTGAGCTTAAAGAATAGATTGTTCCATCCAAAATAAGTGGAATCAAATCGAGGTTTTCTTCTAAAACAAGTAGGCTTCCTTCCTGGTGGTAAACCTCCACTCCGTCTATGCCCAATGCCCCAATATCTGCTAGGGCAAGAATCCGAGCGACGGGCGATAATGACTTATGCGGGTTGTAAAGATCGGGTTGATAAATGGCTTGCTCTGTAGAATCGTAGGCACAAATCGTTGCTGAAATCGCATCTCGAATAATGGTTATATCGTCATCAGTCAATTTTGCCGAACTTGTAGAAGCAGATTGTTGCAACTGGTTCAACTGATTAATATAATCTAGCAATCGATCAATAGTTGCCATTTCACTCACTCCCGGCTGTCGCCGCCTGGGAGCGTGCTTTTGAGTCGGGGCAATAAATACCTGAACCATGTCATGGGCGATCGCACAAAGGTCGAGTAGCAATTTCAGCCGCGAAATGTCAAGCGCGGTTTCTTGATTCGATGCGCCCCAGTAGGGACAAACTACCTGAAAAATCTGGTCTGCTCGTCGCTGAACATTATTTACATGATCGCGAGTGTGATAGTAAAGCTGCTTTTGGACGATTTCTCGATCAAATTCTTGCAACGCAAAGGTTTCAATTTGAGCAACGCTTTCGGCAATAGTTGTAGGAAGCTGTAATGAATGTTCCAGGAAATAGGAGGGCGATCGCGATCGCCGAGCTTCTTCGTTCATAAACCCACGTTCTGTTTAGTGCAAGTCAGTAATGCTCCTGCAATGATAACTTTTTCTCACCTCTCTATTAGCAGCATAATTTGTTGGTTTGAAGCTTTAAAGGATTATTGAAGGTTCTGAATTGCCCAATTATGATAAATTCATGAATTTATTACTTGTCGGATTGTTCGTCTGATAGAAAGTGTACTAATGCACTCAGAAGCTAACACAGTGGTTTTATATCAATATTTGGGGTAGGGCTGGAAGATCGCAGCATAATCTTCCAGTTTAATTGCTCGCCCGTCATCTAGGCGTGAATTTAATGACTTTGGTTGTCACGCCTGTTTCAAGCATCTTGTTATCTACAAAGAATGAAATCTAATGAAGAAGTACAAAATTAACAGCAATTTTACCCAGCGCTTAGATTAGCAATACTAATTTGATTATCTCCAGGATTCTCGTCGTTACTACGATTTAAAAGCCCCGGATTTGGATTATCAACATTCTCATCATCATGAACTGAATCATTTAAGTCGTTTGCATCGGCGGCGGCTTCTTGACTTGGCTTCAGGCTAATATCGCTTGGATCGGCGGTTTCATGGACTGCTAGATTAATCGGATTTTTTTGCTCTTGAGTCATTTTTCCCTCTTTGTTAAACTTACAATTACTAACTATCCTCAGATAATTAAGACCGAAAGTAAGTACAAGTTTCTTCTAGCAACGGACATAGCCCTTGAGGATGACCTAAGCGTAGTTCCATGTCTGGAAAAGGAAGCCAATGCTTACAGTCAAGGAGATAAGAAATGTTAATCTTGTAGATGTTCAAAGGCGCAATTTTCAGATTTTCGGCTTCAAGATGAACTCAAACTATTGTTTGAGTTACCGCCAAGGGCATCAAAGTATTGACAAGGGTCTGGTCAAACGCGACAACGGTGACTTCATCACCTCAGGGATGCCATATCAATCACGAAGCGATACTTCACGTCACCCTTGAGCATGCGCTCGTATGCTTCGTTGATTTGCTGAATCGGAATCATCTCTACATCAGCAACGATTCCATGTTCAGCACAGAAGTCTAGCACCTCTTGTGTTTCAGCAATGCTGCCGATGAGCGATCCTGCCACCCTGCGACGATGAAAAGCGACTTGGCTGTTGTCTAGCGGTTCTAGTGGTTCCAGCGCACCTACTAGAACGAGCGTTGCATCGCGCTTCAAAAGCTGTACATAAGGATTGATGTCATGCTTGGTCGGAATTGTGTTGAGAATGAAATCGAAGCTGCTGGCGTACTTCTGCATTGCTTCAGTATCAGTGGAGAGGACGACATCTTCCGCACCCAAACGGTGAATATCAGCTTCTTTCTGCGGCGAAGTAGTGAAGACTACAACACGAGCGCCCATCGCTGTTGCTAGTTTTACTGCCATGTCTCCTAAACCGCCCAGACCTACTACACCCACCCGTTGCCCTGCTTTGACCTGCCAGTGGCGTAGTGGAGAGTAGGTTGTAACCCCCGCGCATAGCAACGGCGCGATCGCCTTTGTCTCCAAATTTTCAGGCACTTTGAGGACAAAGCTTTCCTTGACCACAATAGTGTTGGAGTAGCCGCCGGAGGTATTTGTACCATCGGGTTTCATGGGCCCGTTATAAGTGGCAGTCCAGCCATGAGGTCCTTCGCAGTACTGCTCCTCGCCAACGTGGCAAGGTTCGCACTGCTGGCAGCTATCGATCATGCAACCGACACCCACAAGGTCGCCTTCCTTAAATTTGGTTACGTGCTGACCGATTTTGATCGCCCGACCGACGATCTCGTGACCCGGTAGGCAAGGATAAACGGTGTTATGCCACTCGTTGCGGACTTGGTGCAAATCGGAGTGACAAACGCCGCAGTAAAGAATGTCAATTTGGACATCGTGTGGACCGGGTTCGCTCCGGTCAAACTCGATCGGCTTTAGGGGTGCGGTTGCGTCTTGAGTAGCGTATCCAATTGCTTTAATCATCAAAAATTCTCTAATTTTAGGTTACAAAAATGTTGAAAAACTCGCTAATTTTGCGATCGCCTTAGAACCTATGGTTTACAAATAGGGTTCTAGGCAACATTACGGACGCGTTGTCGCTGTCGGATTGCTCTCAGCGCGAAGACACCGCCTACACTTAGTAGCGCCGCCATACTCGATGGCTCAGGCACAGCTTTAGCTTGCATTGCGATCGCGCTGTAGCCTGCTTCATTAGGATGCACGTTGCCGACCGGCAGAACGCCCCCAAAGGGCGGCTCTACAGTCGAACCAGCGGGCATCTCATCAATGAATATGTACGCCGCCTCGTTGCCTACAAAGGGGGTAAAAGTATCGACATAAAAGCCGTCATACTCCACTGCCAGATCCCGGATGATATTGTTCAGTAACGAACCTCCAGCAGCAAAGATTGGAGTGGCTGGGCTAGTGGGATTGGCGGGGAACGGGTTGAAATAGTTGAGGATAAATAAGTCTGCGTCTGGTAACTGCTGGCGAACTTCTGACAGTACGCCCCTGTAGTTGTCCTGGTACGTTGTCAGGGTTGCAGGCAACTGGTCGAGCGGGTTAGGTAACGACGCGAGGGCAGCAAGTTCGTTGAAGCCTAGGGAAATGCTTACGGTGTCGATAGTATTGCCCGCAGCCTGCTCCGACGCGACCTTCGATAGAAACAGGTCACGTTGGGGGACGAGCGCGTCGGGGTTGTAGTTTAAGTTCTGGGCGGCGAGTAGGGCATCGGTTCGTCCGACTACTGGAGGAGTGCGACCAATCCCAGTGGTGAAACTGGCGCTAGTCTCGCCGTCGATCGCTAGATTAATTACTGTAGGTCTGTCGCCGCCATTGACGCTGGCTAAGTAATCGGCATACAAACCGACGTAACCGCGATCGCCAAAGGACGGAATGTACTGTAAGTCAGTCTCACCGAAGGTAATCGAGTCGCCGAGTGCGATGTAGGCGGCTGAGGCAGGTTGAACTTGGCTTATAGCCGCAGTCAATAGGATGGCTCCAAGCGTGGTTAAATGCTTAGTAGTTGCTTGCATTGTTTTAAACATAGATATCTCCCAATATAAATTGAGCTTGTGTAAAATTTGACCTTTATCTAATAGTAATACTTAGTTCAACGACTTCTCCTATGAATTCGCAATCTAAGATGTCTCCCTTTCGCATTGTTGGGTTATAACCGTCCTAAAGATGTAAATCACCAACCACAAATCGCCGTTGACGGGATTTTGACAATTGCATCACGCGGATTAATGATTTTTGGCTCGGCTACGGTTTCGACCCGCACATCGTTCGCACCATGCCAGCAACTGCCTCCTCGGCTTCGCGCTTCACGAAAGGCTAGGCGTTGTCGCCAGAGACACTCGCTTTCACAGCCATTTCCTCTGGTCGGGAAAGAGTACCCGCCAAAACGCCAAACGTGCCAAAGACAAGAAAGATGTTACGCACTAAGGCGTTGTCGGCAAAGCCAAACAGCCAGGGTGAACTCAACGCCAATACACCAACGAGAAAGTCGATTACCAGATGAGTTTTGTAAGGCATGATGCGAAATAAGCCCCACTCGCTGCGTGTAAAAATACTCGATAGTAAAATTGTGCGGCTAAAAACACGACACAAAAGCGAGGCAGTTCCACCAAAGCCGATCAAGGTAGGCAATGCAGCGACGAGCGGGATGTAGCTGTAATCGGTGAATCCGTGCAGACGATGTGAAATCGGTTTGAACATTAATCTTTAATCTCTCTTTGGTTGACCCTTTATTGTCGCAATCTCACCTGTTTTTATTAATCTTTTGAAGCGGCGTAAGTCCTGTAAGAACTGCGTCCTAGGCGCGGGGCTGACTTACTGCGCCCTGAGCAAAACACAGATGAGCCTAAGTATGCTCATCTGTGTCAACAAGTGTGAAGCTAGTCCAAATCCAACTTCTTTGTAAATTACTTATTAGCTGACCCTGGCTCATTAAGCTTGCGGTTTATTTCGGCAGTTACGGTATCGGGCAAAATACTGCTAATCGCGCCCTGATTCTTGTCTGCGCCTATTTTGGTATCGTCCAATCCTGCCCGGTGGAAGAAGTTTGTTTCGGTTGGTCCGGGCATGAGTGCGGTGACGGTGACACCTGTGTCCTTCAATTCGTTGCGGATTACTTCTGAAAACGAGTGAACAAATGCTTTGGAGGCGGCGTAGACAGCTTGAAAAGGACTAGGCATCTGGGAGATTATCGAAGATGTGAACAGAATTTTTCCTGCGCCGCGACTAACCATGTCTTTGACTACTCGTTTAGCTAGATGAACTGTTGAAGCAACGTTTAGCTCAATTAAGTTCAGTTCTGCTTGCAAATCTGTTTTGGTAAATTCGCCACCAACACCAACACCTGCGTTGAGAGCGATCGCATTCATATTATTAATAATGCTTTGGCGGAAGCTCTAACGCTTACTCCCGCCTCGTTTGTGTTATTACAGCAATTGTTGATTGAGCAAGGTACAGTTAAGGGAAGAATTGAATAAAACTAGATGAAAGCATACTCTGTAGACCTGCATCAAAAAATTATTGAGGCACATAATCAGCAAGAGGGGTCGAGCGCGACAATTGGCAAAAAGGTTTGGAGTTAGCCTAAGTTTTATTGAAAATTTGTTAAAGCGCTATCGCATAGATGGAACGGTAGAACCGAG
>JAABUN010000980.1_pt1 | contig 68498 bp, 50 predicted proteins | sample 5559311 | NCBI WGS metagenome assembly JAABUN01 (sample SAMN10711877, study PRJNA513370) | rock metagenome | isolation source: Antarctica rocks | place: Antarctica: Victoria Land, Siegfried Peak sud | reverse complement strand
CGCTTCAGGTCGTCGGCCAGCCCCTCGATTTCGGCCCGGGCGACGACCGGGACGGCGAACCGCCGGCGGGCGTCGAGCCAGGTGCGCAGGCCCCGCTCCAGCCCGCGGAGCAGCGGGGCGAGGGTGCGGAGGAACGGGGGCGGGGTGTTCGTCATGGCTGGGCCGGGTCCGGGGCGGCGGGGCGGACGAGGGCGGCCAGCGACCGGATGGCGTCCGGCACCTGGACCAGCACCCGCTGCAGGGTTTCGAGAGCCGACCCGCCGGTCGTCGGCCGGTCGGCCAGCCAGGCGGCGAGCGGCCCGCTCAGGTGGGCGGCGACCAGGGTTTCGCGCTGATTCCGCAGCCGGGTCCGGCCCCCCTCGACGGCCGCCCTCACCCCCCACTCGACCAATTGCCGGCTGAGCGATACGGCCAGCGGGATCAACAGTAACTGGTAGACGCCCGGTACCCACGTCAAATACACGGTCAGCCCGACGGCGGCCAGGTCGAGGCCGACGACGCCGAAACGGAGCAGGCCCAGGACGGCCGGGTTGCCGGTCAAGTACGCCGGGACTGCCTGGGCCGCCCGGTCGAGTTCGTCGGTCTCCTTCAACTCAAACGTCCGAAAAATCGCCTGGAAGCGATCGAACGCTTCGGCCTTCAACCCCCCGTCGAAGGCATGGGTGATCTGCTTCCAGAGCGGGTGCGGCGGGGCCGCGCCGGCCCGGCGTAACGCCTCGGCCTGGAGCGCGTCGAGCCACGCGGCCAGGGCCATGCTGCACACCGTCTGCTCGGGCTGCGACGGCATTTCCGGCCGGGCGACGATCTTCGTGACGAAGTCCCGGGCGTACCGGTACGGCAAGCGGAGGAGCGCGAGGGTGGCGCTGACCGCCTTGCCGGGGCCGGGGAGTTCGAGCATTTGCAGGACTTGTTCCCGCGTCCGGTCGAACCGGCGGAACGCCTCGCCGGCCAGGAACTCGCGGCGGTAACGCTCGTCGAACTCGGCCCGGCCGGCGGACACCAGCCCGCGCCAGGCGTCGACCTCGGCCAAGTCCTTGCGGGCCACGTCGAGCAACCCGTCGCCGGCGGCTTCCAGGTAACCGACGGCGTTCTGCACCGTCCGGGCGCGGGCCGCGTCCACCGTCGGGCAGAGGGCCAACACCTCGTTCCAGAGCAGGAACCGGTACTTCGCCCCGATGCCGGACGGGTCCGCCCGCACCTCGGCCGGCAGATGGGGGACTGCCAACACTGGCACGGCGGACAGCTTGGCCCCGACCGGCAGGCGGGCGAGGACTTCCTGGCGGAAGTGGTCGATCAGCGGCGGGGCGTCGGCGTCGCGCATCTTGGTCAGGCAGACGACGACGGCCTTGCCGGCCCGGACGACGTGGTGCAGGAACTGCGTCGGCACCTCGTCGTTGTACCGCTCGTCGGAGGCCACATAGACGACCACGTCGGCCAGCCCGACGACTTCCATGAGCCGGCCGACGTAGCCGACGGACGCCCATGTCGTCATGTCCGGGCAGTCCCAGACGACGAAGTCCGCGGCCGGGTCGTCGGCACCGGCGGCCGTGGGGGGCACGCGCTTGACCTGGTACACGTCCTCGTCGAGGTCCGACGGTTTCGCGTCGGCCAGGCGGGTGAGCGGGCCGAGGAACCCGAGGTACGCCGGCCACGCTCCGGTGAGCGTCGCCGGGACGCACGCCGTCGGGTGGCGGGTGTAGCCGGCCTGCGGGTTCGCCTCGACGACCGCGGTGCCGGCGAGGAAGTTGACGACCGTCGACTTGCCGGCACCGGCTCCGCCGACGACGGCCAGGAACAGCGGCCGCGCGGGTTGCCCCTCGACGGCCGGGCCGACGACGTTCCGGGTCAGGGCCGCCGCCATCCGCAGGTGGGCGGCGTGGGCGGCCAGGGCCGGCTGCTTGCGGCAGTGGTCTTCGAGCCAGCCCAGGTCGGCCGCCAGTTGCCGGACCTGGTCGCGGTGGGTGTGGGCTTCCATCCCCCTATTATGTCGAAACCCGCCGGCCCCCGGCTACGACCGGAACGCCGACCGTGCCGGAAGCCCCGGCACCCGGCCGACCGCGAACGCTCCCGGCGGCAGAATCGGCGTCTCGTTCAGGATCAAGTTCCGCACCAGGTACGCCGTCCCGAGGGAAAGCTGCACCCCGGCCCGGAAGTGGCCGACGGCCGCCACGACATTGTCGTGCCCCGGGACGAACCCGATGCTCGGCATGCCGTCCGCCGACCCCGGCCGCAGCCCCGCCCAGGATGCCTCGACCGGGGCGTCCGCCAACGCCGGGACGAGGCCGCGGGCGTAGGCGGTCAACCCGGCGACCCCGGCGGCCGTCGTCGAACAGTCGAACCCGACTTCCGGTTCTTCGGTCGACCCGGCCAGTACCCGGCCGTCCGCGCGTGGCACCAGGTAACGATTGCCGACGAGCAGGATGTGCCGGCAGACCGGTCGCGGCGGGCGGAACAACACGACCTGCCCGCGGACCGGGGCGACGTTGGCCGCCACGCCGAGCGGCGCGAGCAGGTCGGCCGCCCACGCCCCGGCGGCCACCAGGTAATAGTCCGCTCGCCGGACATCGCCGGACGCCAGTTTGAGGCCGTCGACCCGTCCGTTCACGAGTTCCCACCCGACGACCGGGGTGCCGGGGAACAGCTTGGCCCGCCACTGCTGGCAACCCGCCGCGACCGCCCGCAGGTGCCAGGGCGGACGCACCTGGGCGAAGTCCGGCAGGCGGAACGCATTCGACCCCGCCGGTGCTTCGACCAATGGTTCGGCCACCCGCAACCGCTCCGCGTTTAGTGCCTCGACTTCCAACCGCTCGGCGTGCCACGAGTCCAAGGCATCGGCTTCGGCATTGGCCAGGAACTCGATGCCGCCGGTGCGGCGGTAGCCGTTGTCGACACCGGTGTCGGCGAGGAGGCGCTCGGAGTACGTCGGGAACATGCGGACGGTGACAGCTCGCAGCGAGTCCAGGGGGGATGCCGCATACGCCGGGTAGCCGGGCGGGAGGATGCCGGCGGCGGCCCACGACGCTCCACGACCCAACTCTCCGCGGTCGTAGACCTCGACCGTCAGCCGGGCCGACGCCAAGTGGTGGGCAGCAGTAAGCCCGACAATACCGCCGCCGACGACGAGGACGTTGACTCCCATGTCGACGTTATACGCCGTCGGGAACCGACATTGACCCGTCAGAACATGTCTGGCATAACCCCGTGAATCAATTTATAACCCCGGACCCGGACGTTCAATCATGCGCCGTATATTAATTGTTATGTGTGTAATCAATTCAGCTTCTGCCTACGGGATTGATCCCGGAGCGATTCCGGCGGCCGCCACGACGGCGGTTGCCCCGGCGGGCGACCTCAAAAAATGGCAGGGCTTCTGGAAGGCCGACTCGATTAAATACGACGGCGTGGACCAGCTCGCGGACGCCAAGCAACGTGCCATGCTCACGCTCGTCGTAAAGGACGGTGAGTACCGCATGTACTTCGCCAGCGACGCGGCCGAGGACAAACACGTCCGGCTGTTCACCGCCGACCTGGCCCTCGATCCGGCGGCCAAGACGTTCGCCCTGACGATCCGCGAGGGGCAGAAGAAGGGCGAAAAACGGCACGGCATTTATGACCTGTCCGGCGGCAAGCTCACGGTGTGTTACTGCCCGGCCGACAAGCCGCGGCCGACCAAGTTCGAGGCCGGGAAGGGGGCCGACACGTTCGTCGAGACTTGGTCGCCGGAAAAGCGCTAGCCCGGATCGTCGCAGCGCTAAAATGCCGGGTGTCGGGGCCACCGCGCGAACCCGCCGGTCGATCCGACCGTCCCCCCGTCATGCCCGCCCCCGAGCCACCGCCTGATATGGATTCCCACACCCTGGGCCTGTTGGAGTTCGACAAGGTCCGGGACATCCTCGCCGGGTACACCGCCTCGCCCCTCGGCCGGGAACTCGCCCGCCAGGTCGCGCCCGGCACCGATCTGGCTAGCCTCCGCCGCGAATTGGCCCTCGTCACCGAGATGACGACGGCCGTCGGGCAGAATCAGTCGCCGCCGTTCGGCGGCCTCCACGATGTGCGTCTCGTCGTACGGCGGGCCGCCATCGGGACCATGTTGAGTGCGGAGCAGCTGCTGGAGGTCGCTGAGACACTGACCTGCACCGGGGCCATTTACCGCTACCGGATGCGGCTCGACGAACGCCTGACCGGGCTGGCCGACCTGTTGAACGGGATCGAAGACTTGGGCGTGGTCGCCCGCACGATTTCGGGCTGCGTCGACGGCCGGGGGCACGTCCTCGACTCGGCCAGCCGCGACCTGACCGCCGTCCGGGGGCAGTTGTTCGACCTCGACGAGAAGGTCAAGGCCGAGGTCAAACGCATCCTCCGCGACCCCGAGATGCGTAAAATCCTCAGCTACCCGAACGCGACGGTGAACGGCGACCATTACGTCCTACCGGTCGCGATCAACCACCGGCACAAGTTCCCCGGCGTCGTCCACCGGGTCAGTTCGACGGGCGAAACGGTGTTCGTCGAGCCGGCCAGCATCGCCAACCTGAGTGCCGAGCGGGTGACGCTGAAGGCCGAAGAAGACCGGGCCGTCAAGCGCGTCCTGCGCCGGCTGAGCCAGGAGGTCGGCCGCGTCGCCAAGCCGTTGTCCTACGCCCTCGATGTCATCGCTAAACTCGATCTGATCACGGCCAAGGCGAAGTTCGGCCGCGACTACGACATGACCGAGCCGGACCTGAACGACGACGGCCGGCTCTGGCTGCGAGGTGCCCGGCACCCGCTGCTCGCACAGCAGTTCCGCACCACGGCCGGCGCGGCCGGCCCGCGGCAGGTGGTGCCCATCGACGTGCGGCTCGGCATCGGCTTTAACCTGCTCGTCATTACCGGGCCGAACACCGGCGGCAAGACGGTCACCCTCAAAACCGTCGGCCTCTTATGCGTCATGGCCCAGTCTGGGTTGCACATCCCGGCGGGGCAGGGGAGCGTCGTTCCGGTCTTCCGCGGCATCTTCGCCGACATCGGCGACGAGCAGAGTCTGGTCCAGTCGTTGAGTACGTTCAGCTCGCACATCACTCGCATCGCCTCCATCTTCGAGCGGGCCGACGACAAGAGCCTGGTCCTGTTCGACGAACTCGGCAGCGGCACCGACCCGACCGAAGGGGCGGCCCTCGGCAGGGCCATCCTCGACGAACTCGACCTCAAGCGCTGCCGGGCGATCGTGACGACGCACCTCGGCGACCTGAAGACGTATGCCTTCCACAATGACCGGGCCGAGAATGGGGCCGTCGAGTTCGACATCGAAACCCTGCGGCCGACGTACCGACTGCACATCGGCCAGTTCGGCATGTCGAACGCGCTGCGCATCGCCAAGCGGCTGAACATGCCGCCGGACCTCTTGAAGCGTGCCCGCAAGTACCTCAAGAAGAAGACCGGCAAGGCTCCCGAACTGGCCCGGCTCCAGGAGCTACGCGAGGAGGCGGAGAAGGCCCGGACCGACGCACTTACCGCCCGCCACGAAGCCGACCTGCAGCGCGAGGAGTTCGAGCGGAAGACGGCGACCCTGGTGAGCGAGGCGGCGGCCCAGAGCGAGCTACAAGACCGGCGGGCGAACCTCCAGCCGAACGACTTAGTTCACGTCAGCCGGTTCGACGCGACCGGCAAGGTCGTGCGGGTCAACGCTTTGAAGAACACAGTTACCGTCCGCGTCGGCATCGGTCAGTGGGAGGTGCCGTTCGACGAGGTGTTCCCCGCGCCAGTCGGCCGCTAACTCGCTCGCTCCCCGCCGAGCCATTCCGGCCGCGCCTGAGCCAGATAGGCGACGACGAACCCGACGGCCAGAGCCTCGACGCCGACCAGCGGCAGGTTGACGATCAGAATGGCTGGGGCTGCCCCGCGGACGCCCGGCTCGCCGCCCAGGGCGAGGGCGGCGCTGCTCATTAGGATCGTGGCCAGGGCCGTCCCACCGCCGACCAACATGCCGGCCGTGAAGCCGGTCAGCCGGCGCATCAGTGGGCGAATGAATCCGCCGGCCGCCAGCGCCGGCAGGGTGTAGGCAGTGATGTTCACCCCCAGCGTCGTGAGACCGCCGTGCGCGAACAACAGGGTCTGCAACGTCAGCCCGACGGCCAATGCCACCCCCACCCGGCGGCCGAGGACCACTCCGGCGACACCGTTCAAGAGTAAATGCGCGGACCCGACGCCGCCGACCGGCAGGTGGATTTGCGACCCGACGAAGAACGCGGCGGCCATCACCCCGAGCCGCGACACCTCCCGGTCCGTCACCCGGCGTAACCCCCACGCCACGAGTAGGGCTGCGGCCAGCCAACCGCCGGCACACCACGGCCAGGTTAGGACATCCGACAGGTGGACGGCGAGGGGCATAAATCCGGGGTCGCGGTCGGAAATTGTGTGGCGGTGGCCGGGCCGGTTGCTTCAATGAGGGCGCGGCCCGCGTTCCGGCCGCCGCGCCCCTCGTCCCGCTCGCTATACGGGGTTACCATGTTGAAGTCCGTCCGGCTCACGACGTTCCTGCTCGGCGTCGGCTTCTTGATCTTGAACGCCAACACCATCGGCCAGGACAAGGGGCCGAAGAAGGAGGAGGCGAAAAAAGCCGATGTCCGGGAGGCCAAGTCGCGTGGCCAGTTGCCGCAGCACTGGAAACAGATCGGCCTGACCGACGAGCAGAAGCAGAAAGTCTACAAGCTGCAGGGGAAGTACGGCGAGGAGATCGACGTTCTCGAGAACCAGATCAAAGAGTTGAAGACCAAGCTCGGCGAGGAGCGGATGAAGGTGCTGACGGCCGACCAGAAGAAACGCCTCGAAGACGTGATCAAGGCGAAGGCCGGAACCGACAAGTAACCCCGGAGGCCGGCGTGGGCGTCGAACGGGTCGTCCGCTTCCCCGGCCCGGTGCCGGACTGGGCCGCGGTCCTTGCCGAACTCCGGGCCGCCGGGCACGTTCCGGTGGTGCGGATGATCGACGGAATGCCGGCGTTCCCTGACGAGGAGCTGCCGGCGGACTGCCGGGAACTCCGCGTCGGGCTGCCGGGCGGGATGGTGACGCTCCGGCGGGGCGGCGGGTTCATCACGGCCGTCGTGTGGGGGACGGCCGACCCGGCCCTGGCGGCAGCTCAGGCGGCGTGCGCGGAGGCGTGTATCCGGGCCGGCGGCGGGGGCTAAGCGGGGCGGGTTGCTATTGTCCGTCGTCGGTTCGGTCCGGTATCCTCCCCAGACCCAGTAGTCAGCCGGTCGGGCACGCATTCATGGAGGGGGCCGCCGTGACCGTGACCGTCCGCCAGGTGGCCGAGTGGGTGAACGGTGTCGTCGATGGGGACGATACGGTCGTCATCCACGCCGCCCGCCCGCTGTCCGACGCCGGGCCGGGCGACGTGACCCTCATCGACGGCGACAAGTACGTTACCGCCTGGCACGCCTGCCCGGCGGCGGCGGCTCTGGCCACCCCGAAGGTCGCCGCGAACGGCCGGCCGGTCATCCACGTCGCCGACCCGCTCACCGCCTTCGCTACCATCGTCCTGAACCTGCGTGGCACCCGCCCCCCGGCCGTCGCGGGGCGGATCGACCCGCTCGCCGCCGTCCACCCGACGGCCGATCTGGGCGACGGAGTGACGATCGGCCCGTTCGTCAGCGTCGGGGAGGGTGCCCGGATCGGGACCGGCTGTCACCTCCACGCCGGGGTGGTGGTGGGGCGGTATTGCGTCGTCGGAGCCGAGTGCGTCCTCCACCCGCACGCGGTCGTCTACGAAGGCGTCAGCCTCGGCGACCGGGTCGTCCTCCACGCCAACAGCGTTGTCGGGGCCGACGGGTTCGGCTACCGCGTACAGGGCGGCCGGCACGTCAAGGTGCCGCAGGTCGGCGGGGTCGAGGTCGGCGACGATGTCGAGATCGGGGCCGGAAGCACCGTCGACGCCGGGACGTTCTCCCCGACCCGGATCGGGGCCGGAACCAAGATCGACAACCTGGTCCACGTCGCCCACAACTGCAAGATCGGCCGCCACAACCTGTTCGCCGGTCAGGTCGGCATCGCCGGGTCGTGTACCACCGGGGACTACGTCGTCATGGCCGGCCAGGTCGGCATCGGCGACCACATTCGCATCGGCGACCGGGCGATGATCGGGGCCAAGGCCGGGGTCATGAAGGACGTGCCGGCCGACGCCCATATGCTCGGCACCCCGGCCAACCCGATCCGCGAGCAGCTCAAGATTTTCATGGCCCTGCTCAAGCTGCCCGACCTCCGGCGCGAGGTCGCGGCGATCCGCCGGCAGATCGGGCCGGGGCCGATTGGGGGCGGCGGCGGGGCCGAGGCATGACGGGCGCTTTTGGCCCGCGAACGCCCGTCGGGCTGATCGCCGGGGCCGGCCGGTTCCCGGTCGTCTTCGCCGAGAAGGCCCGGGCGGCCGGTATCCCGGTGGTGTGCGTCGGCATCGCCGGCATGGCCGACCCGGTGCTGAAGGAGATTTGCCCGGACTTCCGCTGGCTGCGGCGGATGTCGATCGGGTTCTGCATCCGCTCGTTCCAGCGCGGCGGGGCGACCCGGTGGACGATGGCCGGCAAGCTGCACAAGCACCTCCTGTTGCGGCCGTGGCGGTGGCTGCAACTCGTCCCGGACTACCGGGCCTTGCGGCTCTGGTACGTCCGCAACAAGACCGACCGCCGCGACGACTCTCTGCTCCTGGCGCTGATCGACGAGTTCCGGTCGGCGGGCCTGGAATGCGCGTCGGCCCTCGACCTCGTCCCGGAGTTGCTCGTGAAACCCGGCGTCCTGACGAAACGGCCGCCCTCGACCCGCGAATCCGAGGACATCGCCTTCGGCTGGCCGTTAGCCAAGGAGCTGGGCCGGCTCGACATCGGCCAGTCGGTCATGGTCCGTGAGAAGGCTATCCTCGCCGTCGAGGCGATCGAGGGGACGGACCAGGCGATTCTGCGGGCGGGCGAGTTGTGCGGGCGGAACCAGTTCGTCGTTGTCAAGGTGGCCAAGCCGCGGCAGGACATGCGGTTCGACGTGCCGACCGTCGGTTCTACCACCATCGAAGTCATGCGGCAAGCCGGGGCGACGGTCCTGGCCATCGAGGCCGGCCGAACGATCTTTCTGGACGAAGCGGCGACGATCGGCCTGGCGGACAAGTACGGGATCACGATTACGGCCGTGGCCGACGCGGCCGGCGGGTGACCCGGCCGCTAGGATAGCCGGACTAGTTCTCCCGTCGCCGGGGCGGACGACACCCCGCGGGGCGGTTATGGGCAGCATGTCGTTCCGCCTCCCCGCCGACCTGACCGCCGCCGAGCGGCACGCCGTCGGCCGGGCCGCCCTGGCCGGCGGGTACGACTTGGCCCCCGTCCCGACCCGCCACGCCCTCGCCGGCGACATCCTCACCCTGACCCGCGACGCTCAGGAGAGCGGCTATCTGCTCGTCCCGTGGCCGGACACCCTCGGGGGAGAGACCGTCTGCCTGAGCACCACCCTGCGTGAGCGGGCCGAGCCGTATGACTTGCTCGTCGAACTAGCCCGGGGGAAGGTAAACCAGGCCCGAACCCAGGCGGCCGCATGGGCGGCCCTGGGGTTCGAGCCGGCCCCGGCCGACCGGCGGGCACTCAAAGATGTATCGCGGCGGTTCGGCCAGGCCGCCCTCGACCCGGCCGGCGGTGGGGCTGCCGCGCGCGATGCCATTGCCCGGGCCGGGGCACTCTGCGACACCCTTGCCGGGGCGTTCGCCACTCACCTTCTTGACAAGCGCCTGGCCGACGGCGGGCCGCTCGAAACCCGCCTCGGCTGCCGGCTCACGGCCCTGCCGCCCGCCGACGCCCGGGCGTCGATCGCCGCCGCGTTCACCAGCGTCCGCCTGGTCCCTGACTGGCGCGCGGCGGAACCGACCGAGGCGGTACCCGATTGGGCGCAGTTCGACGCCCTCGTCGACTGGGCCGTCGGGGCCGGTCTCGACGTGTCCGTCGGGCCGATCATCGACCTCGCCGACGGCCGGTTCCCGGACTGGGTCCGGCAGTGGGCCGGCGACTTGCCGAGCCTGGCCGCGTTCTTCTGCGACTTCGCCGAGAACGTCGTCCGCCGGTATCAGGACCGGGTCCGGGCCTGGCAGGTGGTCGCCGGGTTCAACCACGTCGATCGGTTCGGCCTGGGCGAAGACGACCGCCTGCGCCTGAGCGCCCGGCTGCTCGATGCCGTCCGCCAGACCGACCCGGACGGCTCGTACATCCTCGGCCTAGCCCAGCCGTGGGGCGACTACCTATCGAATGAGGACTTGACCTACTCCCCGCTCGTCTTCGTCGACACCCTAGTCCGAGCCGGGTTCAGCTTCGCGGCGGTCGACCTAGAAGTCCTGACCGGACCGGCGGGGCAGGGGGACCGGACGGCGACCTCGCGCGACGGCATCGCCCTCTACCGGCTGGCCGAGTTGTTCGGCATGTTGTCGATCCCCCTCGAAGTGACGTTCGGTGGCCCACTGACGGCGGCGACCACTTCGATCCAGGCCCAGGTAGCGGTCGCGCTCGGTCTTCCGCAGGTGCGGGCGGTCTACTGGGAGGGGTGGACGGCCGCCGACGGTGACCGGGTGGCCGACGCGGCGCTCGGCGGCCCGTCGCCGGCGGCCGTCGCCCTCCGGCGGCGGCTGCGCGAGTGGCGGCTGCGGTACTTGGCATAACCCGAGTCTTAAACCTTCCCGAGACTTGCCATGACCCCGTTCGCCCTGTCTGCGCTCGTCGGGCTTGTGGCGGGCCAGCACTTCGACCCGCGGGCCGTCGCCCTCTGCCGGGCGGCGATTGTTGCCGGTCGGGCGACGGTGGTGGTGACAACGTCCCAGTCGATTAATCCGCCGTTCGACCTCGCGAAGTCGATTAATTCGCCGTTCGACCTCGCGAAAACGAGGTGCGACGGGGCCGGCCCGGTGATGGTCGCGGCCAAGGACATTGCCCCACCGTTCAAGCAGTTGCCCATGCACTTCCCGGCGCGGGTTCGAAGTGCCAGGCATTACTACCCTGAGGGATTTCTCCGGCACTCGCACTCCCGGTACGGGTTGTACGTCGCCGGTTGCCACATGATCAACGAAGGGCCGGAGAGCTATCTCTCAGTGGTCTCGTTGCCGAGTTTGGAGACGGCCGCGTGGATGATGACCGAAGGGGGCGGCCGACGTATCGCCGATGCCTGGAACAGGCTCATCTTGAACGCCGCCTACGCTCCGATGCTGCCACTCCCGGCCGGCCGGCGGTTACAGCGCGACAAAACTGCCGCATCATGGCGGCCCGAGGGGCGTTTGGAGCCGGTCTACTTCGACTTCCTCGTGACGAGCGCGGCCGAGTGCGAGTTGTACACGGCCACGGCGGCGGGTGGCATCGAGTGCTACGTCCGCAGCGTCCTACCGACCCGCCAGGATCACGATAAACTGTGGGACCAGCCGTACATGGTGCCGGCCCGCGTCAGCGGTCCGTTCGCCGTCGTCCCGCATGGGAAGGCCCGATACCTCGTGACCCCCGCCGGGGCCGTCGTCCGCATCGTGGACGCCGCCGGCAAGCCGCTCGGCCAAGCCGCTGCCGTCTACGACAAGGCCCCGGTCCGGGCCGTCGTCCACGACGCCGACGAGGATAGGCGCTATGCCTTCACCGCCACGCACTACTTCGAGGTGGCCGAGCCGCTGGTGCTGAAGGCCCACGGTGTCAAGCGGTTCGACACGTCAACCGGGGCGGCCGGGTTGGAGACTGCCTTCCACTGCGGCCGGGCCGTCCGCGGTCTGCCCCCGGTGCCGTTTCCGCCGGCCAAGTGAGGCTGGCCGCTACTCCGGTGTTGCCTTGATGAGTCCGAGGCCGCGGTCCCCGCCGATGCGGATCACGGGGAGGAACTGCCGCTTCTCCGGCAACTCGACGAACTGTAGCGTCCCCTCGACCGTGACCCAGTCGTAGTCCTTGAACTCGGACTCGGGGATGACGACCTCGCTGCGGATGCGGGCCTTCAACGGGATCACGTCGGCGGCGCAGCAGGTCATCTTGAGCTTGAACAGTTGGTAGTCCTTCTGCGACACCTTCTTGAGTTGCCCCTTGACCTTGATCCGCCGCCCCTCGAACTCGGCCCGCTTGGCCTCGTCGTAAGCGGCGGCGTTCAGCTCGTTGAAGTCGAACCCGATCACGTCCTTGTTGGCCGACTCGGTCAGGGCCTTGTCGGCGATCGTATCGACGGTCCCCAGCCGCCGCTCGACCCACTCCTTGCTGAACGACTGGTTCGGCAGGCCCATCACGCACATCAGCACGGGGAGTGCGAACGGGATGACCTTCAAGTACATCGCTCCCGGTGCATGGTCGTGGCCGTGGTGGCCGCCGGCGGGGGTGTGGCCGTGGTCGTGGGTGTGGTCGCAGTCCGGGCCGTGGGCGTGGGCCTCGGCGACGGTCGGACTCGGCCCGACGGCCACCCACAGCGCCGCCCCGCGGATGGCCGTCAGCACCAGTAGAACGATGCCGCCGGCCAGCACCCACACATGGAACTCAGGGGCCAAGAGCAAAGCGAGCATCTTGTTCGCGTACATGACGACGGCCACGGTGCCGAGCGCCCCGCAGACGAGGATCGTGAGCAACTGTTCGAGGTAATACTCGCCGTCCGCGTGGCTATGGGCGTGCGTGTGTCCGTGCCCGTCGGGGACATGGGCATGGTCATGGTCGGGCAGGTGGTCCACGGTCGGCCTCCGGGGGCTGGGTTACGGGGTGGGCTTCCCATTGTTCGCGGCCGGGGCCGGAGAGGCGGCCCCGGCCGCAGCCGACCCGGGGGCCGGGTTGTAGACGGTGTGAACGAGGATCGAGTAGACCAGCACCTGCGTGACCGTACAGGCGGCGAGCGTGGCGATCAGCCGGGGCCGGAAGACGCGGGTGTACATCAAGAGCAGCTTGATGTCGAGCATCGGGCCGAGGACCAGGAAGGCGAGCTTCGACGACACGCTCATTTCGGTGAAGCTGGCGGCCACGAAGGCGTCGGCCTCGCTGCACAGGCACAGGACGAACGCATTCAGCATCATCGCCGGGATGGCCAGGTACGGCATGTCGCGGGAGAACGTCTGGATGGCGTCGGGGTTGATGAACACCTTCGTGAGGGCCGCCAGGACCGCACCCAGGAGCAAGAATACGGCGATGTCCATCACGTCGTGCAGGGCCGTTTCGGAGATGCGGCCCAACCGGGCGAACACCGACCCCTTCGGGGCCGCCGGCTCGTCGTCGATCAGACCCAACTCCTTGACCTTCGGCGGGGCGGCCGCGTCGGTCAGAAGGGTGCTGCCGTACTTGGCGTGCATCCGGTGGACAACCAGCCCCGTGACGCATGCGGTCAGGAACCCCAGCCCGCCGCGTAAGAGGACCATCTCAATGCCGATGCCGTGCTGGCCGAACGCGACGTAGGTACTCAGCAGCACGACGACGTTGACGATAGGCCCGGCCAGCATGTAGGCGATGCAACTCGACAGCGGCAGCCCTTTTTTCAGGAGCCGCCGCATAACGACGACGATGCCGCACTCGCACATCGGGAAGATCAGCCCCAGCAGGCCGCCGACGACCACGGCCGGCAGGGGCGACCGGGGCATCAGCCGGGCGATCAGGTTCTGGGGGAGGAGTTCTTCGAGAACGCCGGCGATGAGCGCCCCGAGGACGACGAACGGCATCGCCTCCCAGAAGATCGACTGGAAGTTGAGGACGAAGTCCTGGACATCTCGGTACACGGGCCGGCTCGCTATCGGGGGAAGGGTGCCGCCGCGAATTGTACGCCGGCCGGGGGTGGCGGGTTCATTGTCGGCCGCCGGCGGTCGGCGTCAACTCGCCCGGTCGGCCGGCCCGGCCCCGCGCAGCCGGCCCCGCGCCGCGGCGACGGCCAGGCTGACGGCGAACCAGCCGACGGCCACGACGACGATCGTCCCGCTCGGGCCGAGGTGGATCGGCACCCCGCCGAGGGGTACCTCCAACTGGGCGCTGAGTTGTTGCCCGGCCACGCCGGCCGCCACCGTCCCCGCGAGCGTCAGCCAGAACACCTGCCGCAGGTTGCCGCCGACGTTGGCCGCCGCCGCCGCCGGAACGACGAGCAGGGCGTTGATGAGCAGCACCCCGACCGACTTGATGGCGACGTTGACGACCACGGCGAGCAGGACCACGAACAGGTAATTGTTGAGCCGGACGCCGACCCCGCGGGACCGGGCCAGACTCGGGTTGAAGCTCGCCAGGGCCAGGGCATTAAATCGCCAGCCGACGGCGGCCGCCGTCAGGACCAACAGCAAGGCGAGGGGGACCAGGTCGGCGGCCCGTGCCAGGGTGACCGACCCGAACAGGATCGTGTCGACATCGATATTCACCCGGTTGCGGGCGGCCGGCAGAACCATGGCCCCGACTCCGATCGCCCCGGCGAAGAAGACGCCGATGACCGTGTCGTTCGACAGCCCCGACCGCTCCCGGACGAACACGATGGCCGCCCCGACCGCCACCCCGACGCCGACCATGACCGGCTGGATCAGCCACAAATAAGCGTCCGCCTCCTTAGTGGAGCGGACATCGGCCAGGATGATGATGGTCAGCACGGCCGTCGCCACCCCGGCGAAGGCGGTGTGGGCCATCGCGTCGCTGAAGAACGCCATCCGGCTGCTGACGACCGTCGACCCGACCAGCCCGCACGTCAGACTCACCAGCACCACCGCCAGGAGGGGGTTGAGGACCAACGTGTCGGTGCCGAGGAGGTCGGCGAGGGCGATCAGGTGGGCGTCGAGCCAGGCGTACATGCTTAGAACCCCACCGGGGCAAAGACCGGCTCTGCCGTCACCGGTCGGGCCGTGGCCGCCATACGCGCCACGGCGGCCGACAGGATCGCACCTGCGGCCGTGGCCTCATCAGCGGTGATCGTGAGCGGCGGGGCCACCCGGACGACTTTTTTCGCCAGCGGGCCGAGCAGGTGGACGCCGTCCCCGCCCGGGCCGTCGCCGCGGTACGCCTCCAGGACGAACGCATTCGCCCAGTCCGCCGCCGGCCGGCCGGCGTGGTCGGCGAACTCGACGCCCCAGACCATGCCGCCGTCTTCGCCGCGCACATGGGCCACCGCCCGGGAGCGCTTCAGTTCGACCAGCCCGGCCTCGATCACGGCCGACACCCGGCGGGCGTGGCCGAACACGTCGCCGGCCTCGAACTCGTCCAGGGTGGCCAGCACGGCGGCACAACTGAGGGGGTTGCCGCTCCAAGTGTCAGAAGCGTCGCCGTACCCCATCGGCCCGAACAGGTCGCGCCGGCCCACCGCCGCGGCCACTGGGACGCCGTTGCCCAGTCCCTTGCCGAGGACGACGATGTCGGGTTCGACGCCGTAATGCTCGAAGGCGAACAGCGCCGCCGTCCGGCCGAAATTCGCCTGCACCTCGTCCAGGACGAACACGATGTCGCGGGTCCGGCAGAAGTCGCCGAGCAGTTGCAGGTATGCCGCCGGCGGGTGGTACGAGCCGCCGCCGCCCAGGTACGGCTCGGTGATGAGCGTCCCGATCCGGCCACCGTGTTCGGCCCACAGCGCATCGAGTTCGGCCCGGAACGGCGTCGAGTCGAACGGGGCAGTGCGGGCGTCGATGTCCAAGCACTCGGCCATCGGGAAGCGGGTGAACACGACCCGCGGGTCGCGCTCGGCGTCGGCTTCGCAACCGCTCACCGCCTGCGACAACCCCTTCTTGCCGTGGAACCCGTGGCGGGTGGCCAGGACCAGCGGCCGGGCCGGGTCGCGGGCCATGCCGGCCCACAGCGCCTTCTGGACCGCCTCCGAACCGGACGCGGCCCACACCACCAGGTCGAGCCGGCCGCCGCCGGGCCGCCGCTTGAGCGTCTCGACGAGCCGCGTGGAGGCAGCCACTTCGAGCGGGGTGACGGCGTTGTAGGTCGTCAGTGCCGCCGCCGGCAGATAGCCCCCGTCGGGCATGGCGGGCAGACCCGCCCAGCCCATGTACCCCCAGAACCGCCGCAGCCACCCGGCCGGGTTGTGGCCGAGGTTGGAGACGAGGACGCCTGACGTGTAATCGAACAGCCGCCGGCCGTCCGGCGTCCAGTGGTAGACGCCGGCGCTCTCGGCGAACACGGCCTGAGTCGGGGTGTAAGTGCGGAGCGCCTTCGGCTCGACCGCCGCCGCCCCGGCGCGGAGGGCGTCCGCCAGCGGTTCTCCGGGGTGCGTCATCGGCGGCATGACGGACCCCAGGCGTCGACGGCGGGCGGCAACTCAGATCGTACCGCTACACCCGGCCGGCGTACAGTACGACCGGCTCGGCGACCCCGGGCCGGTACAGCGTCAGCCCGCCGGCCGGCCCGTTCACCCGGGCAATCGCCCCCGGATGACCCGCCGCCTGGGCCGCCAACAACGCCTCGACCGCCTGGACGGCCGCCACGCAGTTCCGGTCGGCCGACAGGTCGTTGTAGGCCAAAGCCCGCATGGCCGAAAGCCGGTCGCCGCGCTCTGCCGCCGGCCCGCCGTTCTCGACGTGATCGACCTCGACGAAGAAGCGTTCGACGGCTTCCAGCCCGTACCCGCGGCGGGTCCGCTCGCCCCACGGCTCCAGGAACTCCGCGTTGTAGTGGTGGTTCGGCGTGGTTTTCAACTCGTGCGGCGTCCGGCCCTCGACGGTCAGTTCGACCCCCCGCTTACGCTGGTGGCCGGCCCAGACGCCGTTGTCGAAGCGGAACTGGACTTCTTGGTCGACATACCCCGGGAAGTTGTCCGGCGTCACCCAACTCGTGTGGATGTCGAACGCCGCTTCGCGGCCGTCCGGGTGGCGGTAGACGAGTTGAACTTGAGCCGAGTCGAACGTCGGACCGTCCGCCGGCCCGACGATGCCGCGCTGGCCGGTCGCCAGGACGCGGTCGAGAACCAGGCCCGGGCCGAAGGTGAAGTCGATCAGCTTGAAATAATGGACCGCGACGTAGGTGGCCGGGTTCCGACCGGCGACCCACTCGGCGAATTGGCCGGTGCCGACCGCCTTCGGTTCGAGCAGGGAGCAGTACCCCGAGTTGACGTGCCGCAGCGTGCCGTCGGCGACGTGGGTCCGCAACTTCTTGTGGTCCGGGTCGAGCAGTTTGTGGTAAACAACCTTCGCCAGGACGCCGTTCGAGCGAGCTAACCCGACCAGCTCGTCCAACTCGGCCAGAGACAGCACCGAGGGCTTTTCGATCAGGACGTGCTTGCCGGCCGTCAGAGCCGCCCGGGCCGGCTCGAAGTGGCGATCGTCTGGTGTTAGCACGCACACCGCGTCGACGCCGCTGGACAGTAAATCCTCGACGGCCGACGTGCCGACGTACTTGGCTACGATTCGAGTGGACAGAGGGGCTTGGGCGATGTAGCGTTCGACGCGCTTTCCGGTCCGCGTCGCGGCAGCAATTAGCCGTGCAGATCGCGTCTGCTCGAACACGGGCCGGTAGGTCTCGTCGAAGATCATGCCGAACCCGACCAGTCCTGCTCGGATGGGCTGTCTGGTGTCTTGAGAGGGCGGCTTCATGTTCGCTCGAACAGGGCAAAAGCGACGGGTTATTCGCGTCCGATAATGTCAATTATGTATTAGCGACCACCAAAACACTACGGCCGCCCAAGAGTATAGCTGCCGCTATCCATACAACCCCATCCGGCGGAACTTATCGTACCGGGCGTTGAGCAGCGTCGGGATCGGCACGTTCCGCAGTTCCCGAAGATATCGAACCAGCGTTGCTTTCAGTGTCGCTCCCATCTCGCGCGGACCGCGGTGTGCCCCGCCGCCCGGTTCGGGGATGATTTCGTCGAGGACGCCCATCTTTATCAGGTCCGGGGCCGTCAGCCGCAAGGCACCGGCCGCCCGCGGCTTCGACTCGTCGGTCGCCGCCTTCCACAGGATGCCGGCGCACCCCTCGGGGCTGATGACCGAGTAATAGGCGTACTGCAACATGCTGACCCGGTCGCCGACGCCGATGCCGAGCGCCCCGCCCGATCCCCCTTCCCCGATGACGACGCAGACGATCGGGGTGGGCAACTGCGACATTTCGAGGATGCTGGTGGCGATCAGTTGCGACTGTCCGCGTTCCTCGGCCCCGATGCCCGGGTACGCCCCCGGCGTGTCGATGAGGCACACGACCGGCAGGCCGTACTTGGCCGCCAGCTTCATCTTGGCCAGCGCCTTGCGGTAGCCTTCGGGGTGGGCGCAGCCGTAGAAGCACTGCTGCCGCTCGGCCAGCGTCCGCCCCTTCTGATGGCCAACGAGCAAGACCTTAGTGTCGCCGAGGCGGGCGAACCCGGTGCGGATGGCCCGGTCGTCGCCGAACGCCCGGTCGCCGTGCAGCTCGACGAACTCGTCGAATATGAGGTCGATGTAGTCGGCCGTCTGGGGCCGGTTGGGGTGCCGGCTGACGAGGACAGTCTCCCACGCCGACAGGTTGGCGTACCGGGTCTTGAGCAGGGCCTTGACCTGGACGCGGAGGTGCCGCAACTCGTCCGCCGGACCGGCGGCGGGGTCGGCCTCCAGCCGGGCGAGGGTCTGTTCGAGGTCGTGGATGTCCTGCTCGAAGGCGAGCGGCGGCGGCACCATGCGATGTCGGACCCGGCGGGTTACTGGTTCTCGAACTCGTCGGACACGTCGGACTTATACACCTTGATCTTCCGCAGGTCGATCAGCACCTCGTGGAAGTTGGCGTGCCGCTTCTCCCGCTTCTTTTCGAGCATCTTCGCCACGAACGCGCCGAACTCCTTGGTCAGGTCCGGGTTCAGGTGCGTCACCAGTTGGGGTACTTCGGTCATCTGCTTTTTGAGGATTTCGTCGATGCTCGCCCCGCGGAACGGCGGCCGGCCGGTCGTCAGTTCGTAGAGCGTCGCCCCGTAGCTGTAGATGTCCGCCCGCCCGTCGATGGCCCCGTTGGCGATCTGCTCGGGACTCATGAAACTGGGCGTCCCCTGGGCCTTTCCCCGCTTGCGGAACAGGTTCGACAGAAACCCGGCTTTCTTGACCGACCGGGCGATGGCGAAGTCGATAATCTTCGCCTGGACGAGGCCGTTGACGAGGATGTTGTCCGGCTTGATGTCGCAGTGGACGACGCCACTCGAATTGACGTAGGCGAGGCCGGTCGCCACCTGCTTGAAAATCTTCTTGGCGTTGACCTTCAGGAACTCCTTGTCGACCGGGTCTTTGGACATCAGGCGGACGCGGAGGCTGCCGGCCGGGAAGTACTCCATCACGAAGTTCGGCGTCTTCGGCGACTTGCTGACCTTGATGATGTTGATGATGTTGTCGTGCCGCAGCTTGACGCCGATGGCCGCCTCGTGGAACAGCATCCGCCGGCTTTCCTTGTTGTCGGCATGGTCCTGCAGCAGCAGCTTCATGGCGAAGTGCCGGTGACTGGTTGGCTCGATGACCTCGTACACCTGCGCGGTCGAACTCGTCTGCAGACACCTCCGCAGCCGGTACTCGCCGACCTGTTCGCGCGCGTCCGCCATGCCGTGCCCCCGGGCCGTTACCAGTATTCTTCAAAGTGGACGTTGCCCTTGAACTTGGCCTGGGCGTTGTCCGCCCGGAAGCCGCGCTTTTCGAGTAGTTCGATCACCCCGGTCGGTTCCGGGTAGTCCCGTCCGCCGGTCTCCTTGTTCTTAACCGGCACGCCGATCATCTTCGGGTTGCCGCACAGGAACACATGCGTCGTCGCCGGGTCGAGGGCGGCCCCGAGGTGGTGTTCGAGTTCGCCGCTGGTGAGCAAGTCTTGGATGTACTTCTTGCCGACCGCCCCCGGCTCGCGCGTGGTCAGGCCGAGGTACTTGTACGTCGGAAACTGCTCCGATAGCGCGGCGTGGGTTGGGGCGTACCCCAAATCTTTGGCCAGGCGGACGCAGCAAGCGTTGAGAATCCGGCCAGTGTGCCCGCGACGGAGCAGATCCCAGACCATCGCGTTGTGCGGAGCCTCGCCGGTGCCGGTCGAGAGCAGGACCACGTTGTCGCCCGGTTGTACCGGCTCACTGGTGAAGTGGCCGACGATTTTCTCGCCCATGCTCAGCCGGTCCCCCTCGGCGAGGGCGAACAGGCGGGGCGTCAGGGCCGGCACTCGGCCGTCGGGGTTCTCCCGGACGAGGACCACGTAGAACTCGACGTACTTGTCGTTCGCCATGTCGCGCAGGACGCCGGGCTTCTCGTAGATGCTCGAACTGATCGAGTACGACCGGCGGACGACCTTGCTCAAATCTTCGGGCTTCAGGTGTTCCGCCTGGCAGCCGTCGACCCGCGGCTCCCAGTTGCCCAACCCCAGGGCGCAATATTGGCCGGCGTGGTAGGCTGGCCGCGGGTGGTCCGGGGTGACACGGAAGACCATCAGGTCGGAGTGGACGCGGTCGATGTGCGTGACGGTACTGTTGTACCGGTGGGCACGGAGTTCCTGAACGTGTTCGGGAGTCATCCCAACGGCACCCTCGACGGCCTTCGGCGGGCGGACGGCGTATCCGGGAATGATACGGACCCACCCGCCCGCCGGCCCCTACGACCCGGACTTCAGCCGACTTTCGCGGCCGCGGTCCGAAGGTACGCCAGGCACTTTTCGACATCCGGGAGCGGGTTGTCGGCGTTCGCCTCGTACTCGATGCTGACGTACCCGGCGAACTTCACTTTCTTGAGGGCGGCCAGTACCCCCGGCACGTTCAGCACGCCGGTCGGGTCGCCGAACGGCACGTCGGTCTTCCGCTTGTTGTCGTGGTCTTTCAGGTGCAGGCCGAAGTTCCGAGCCCCCATCACGCCGATCTGCTGGATCGGGTCGAGCGGCTCGGCCACCTGGGCGGTGCGGATCAGGTGGCCGGTGTCGAGGCACGTCCCGATCAGCGGGTTGTGGTCCTTGACGGCCTTCAAAATGACCTCGGCCGACGACCAGCGGTGCAACTGCTTCCCCCGACCCGTCGGGCCGTGCGGGTGAATGGCGATGGCGATTTTGTGTTCGGCGACGAGCTTGTCGAGGCTGTCGAAGCTATCCGGGGACGGGTCGGCGGTCAGGTACTTCGCGCCGAGGTCGGCGGTGAAGGCGAAAATCCTCTGGTTGGCCGCGTGGTCCTTCGAGAACGCCTCGACGCCGAACGCCAGCGGGGCCACGCCGTACTCGGCACACAGGGCTTTGATCCGCTTCAACTGGTCGGGCTCCGAATCGGTCGGGATGTGGCCGCGGTAGAACTCGGCGGTCGTGAGCCCCAAATCCTTAATCCGCTTCAAGGTCTGTTCGAGGGTGAAGTTGCGGAACGTGTAAGACTGGATGCCGACGGTGAACCCGCCGTAAGGCTTGACCGGGTCTGCCGCGCGATTAACCCCGGCGAGGCCGAGGGCGACGGGGGCGACGGCGGCCGTGCGGAGGAAATCGCGGCGGGTGGTCATGGCGGCACCGGGGGAGACGGGAGGGGCGGCACTGGCATTGTGCCCACCGACAGGGCCGGTGGCCAGCCCCCGGACAGTTTAGGAATGACAGGCCCCAGGCTTTGTTAGCTTTGCGGGCGTACAACGATCAGGAGCGGCACCGCGTCCGTCTTCGGGTCTTCGACTTTCTGCCAGAACGCTTTCACCTCGGCGCTCAGGAGCGGGTTCGGGCGCTGGCCGACCGGCTGGAACGGAACCATCAACGCCGGTTTGACTGCCTTGCGGGCCGGGGTCGTCACCTGGGCGGCAGTGTCCGCGGCAAGCGGTTGAGCCGTCCGGGGCCGCTTCCAGAGGCCGCGGTTGACGCCGATCAGTTCCCGGAAGTCGCGGGCGTCGGCCGGGCCGGCCGGGTACAAGTGGGCTGGGCCGAAACCGCCGCCGGCCGTGCGGGCTTGGGCGGCGAGGGCGTCACACAATTCAGCAATGTCATCGGCCGTCAACGCTTCCGTGTAAACCGCCCACGCCGCCGGCTGCTTCTTCCGCAGGCGGTCGGCCAGCGCCGCGTCGGTGGTCAGGGTCACCCGGGCCACCCGGGCGGCCGCCTGGAACAGTTCGGCCGCCCGCGGCGTGTCCCGGACGAACAAGTCGAGGCGGCAGACCGGGTGTCGGACGAGTTCGGCCACCAGCCGGGCATGAACCTCCGGCCGGTCGAACTCGGCGACGGCCGCGAGGACCGGCACCCGGGCCTCGACCGCCGCGAACGCCGGCAGAGCCTCCGGCCGGACGCCGCCCAGGACATCCGAATCGCCCTGGACCCGCGGCATCGGGGCCGCCTCGACGGCGGCCGCCACGACCGCCGCGTCACGCACCGCCGGCATCTGACGCGGCTCGGGGGCCACTTCGATCGGAGCGTCGGCTTCGGGTACAGATTTGGGAAAAGGCGACGGCGGCACCGGGATCGGTTCGACAGTATTAGCCCCACTGGCCACATCACGCAGGTCCGGCCGGAACTCGCGAGCCGCCAGCCAGAACGACCCGGCGGCGACCGCGACGAACAGTCCGGCGGCCGACACCGGGACCGCCCACCGGGCGGCAGCGGTCCGGCGGTGCGGCGGTGCCAGTTGCGAAGGCACGGCCCGCGGCAGGTCGCGGACGGCGGCCATGACGGCCGGCAGGAGCGGCGGCGGGGCCGGGCGGCGGGGGAGGGAAGACAGCCGCCGGGCGTGCATGGTCAGGGTGTGGAACAGGGCCAGGGCCTCAGCCGAATGGGCTACCAGTGCGCGGAACGCCGGCTCGGTCGCCGGGGTGAGTTCCCCGTCGACGGCGGCGGCCACCAGTTCCCGGTCAGCGTCGGTCAACATGATTCTCCCCTGCTCCGCCGGACAAGTCCCCGAGAATCGGGTCCAATAACTCTTTCAACTCCACCCGCGCCCGGTGAATCCGGCTCCGGACCGTCCCGATCGGCACGTCCAGCACCAGCGCGATCTCCTCGTACTTCATCCCGTCGATGTCTTTTAGCACCAGCACGACCCGGTGTTCGGGGCTGAGCCGGGCCAAGGCCGCCTGAAGTAAGACTTCCTCCTCGCTCCGTTCTAACTCGACGCCCGGTCCGGCCTCGGCCGCCGGGTCGGCCGGGTCGAGGCCGGCCTCCCCGTCCGGCCCTGGCCCCAGGCTCACCGCCGGCCGCCGCTTTCGCTTCAGGCTGATGGCGGTGTTGAACGCGATCCTGTAGAGCCAGGTGTAAAACTCCGCGTCCCCCTTGAATGACCCGAGCGACTGGTACGCATTGATGAATGCATCCTGGACCGCGTCCTGGGCGTCGTCGGCGTTGTCGACGACCCGCACCACCGCGTTGAAGAGCCGGTCCTGATACCGCCGGACCAGGTCGCCGAACGCCTCGGTCCGGCCGGCCAGGCAGTCGGCGATCAGGCGGCGGTCGTCGGGGTTCACAGCTCGGCCCACACTTCGGACGGACGAACCCGGCCGCCGGTTCCCGGTCCATGCGGGGGCGGCCCGGGATACCTGCCGGCGGCTGGTCTGGTTGTGCCGGGGGGCGGGGGGGTATAGTAGCTATTCGGCACCCCCACCGCCGAAAACGCCCGAGACCGCAGGAGCAGCCCGGCCGCTATGGAGAGCCAGAACATCGTCATCCGCGGGGCGCGGGAGCACAACCTCCGGAACGTCGACCTCGACATCCCCAAGAACAAGCTCGTCGTCTTCACCGGGGTCAGCGGGTCGGGCAAGTCGAGCCTCGCCTTCGACACCCTGTACGCCGAGGGCCAGCGGCGGTACGTGGAGAGCCTGTCCAACTACGCCCGGCAGTTCCTGGGCCAGTTGCCGAAGCCCGAGGTCGAGTCGATCGCCGGGCTATCCCCGGCCATCAGCATCCAGCAGAAGACGGCCGGCCGGAACCCGCGCTCGACCGTCGGCACGGTCACCGAGGTGTCGGATTATTTGCGGGTGCTGTTCGCCCGCGTCGGCCAGGGGTACTGCCCGGTCTGCGGCCGGGCGATCACGGCCCAGACGCGCGAGCAGATCATCGGCGAGATTCTGGCTTTCGCCCCCGGCACCCGGTACTACCTGATGGCCCCCGTGGTGCGGGGTCAAAAAGGCGAGTTCAAGGACTTCTTCGCCGACATGGTGAAGCGGGGGTACGTCCGAGCGCGGGTCGACGGCAAGCTCGTCAAGATGACCGACGACTTGCGCCTCGACAAGAAAATCAAGCACAACATCGAGGTCGTCGTCGACCGGCTCAAAAGCGAAGACGGGGCCAAGTCCCGGCCGCGGCTGGCCGAGGCGGTGGAACAGGCGCTGGCGTTGGCCGACGGGGCGGTCATCGTCGCGGTGGAGCCGGCCCCGGACGCCCCCGCGGATGCCGCCCCCCCCGACGATATGCTCCTGAGCGCGAAGTACGCCTGCACCCACTGCCACCTGAGCTACGAGCCGCCGTCGCCGCAACTGTTCTCGTTCAACAGCCCGCAGGGGATGTGCCCGGCGTGCGACGGCCTCGGCACCCGGTACACGTTCGACCCGGCCTTGCTGATCCCCGACGAGACGTTGAGCTTCACCGACGGGGCGATTCCGTTGGTAGGCCCGCTCAAGGGAATGGGCCGGTGGCGGAAGCACATCTACGAGGGCGTCGGCAAGTCGCTCGGCGTCGACCTGAAACTGCCCTGGAATAAGCTGCCGGCGGCGCAGCGCGACGTGCTGCTGAACGGCGCGGGGGACGCCCACGTCGTCTGGGAGTGGAAGCAGCGCGGCGGCAAGGTGTGGAAACACAGCGGCAAGTGGGAGGGCGTCGTCCCCCAACTGATGTCGCAGTTCAAGAAGACGGCCGCCGGGCCGCGGCGACTCCAGCTCGAAAAGTACATGCGGGTCGTCCGCTGCCCGGCCTGCAAGGGCGAACGGCTGAACCCGCAGGCCCGGGCGGTCAAGGTCGGCGGCCGAACACTCATCGAAGTCGGGGCCAGTCCGGTCGGCGATCTGGTCCCGTGGTTTGACGAAATCGAGCGCGACCTGCCGCCCGTCGGCCGGATCATCGCCGGGGAACTGTTGAAAGAGATTCGCGCCCGCCTCGGCTTCCTGCTCAACGTCGGCCTGCACTACCTGAGCCTCGACCGCGGTGCGCCGACGCTCTCCGGCGGCGAGGCCCAGCGCATCCGCCTAGCCGGGCAGATCGGGTCCGGGCTGGTCGGCGTCCTGTACATCCTCGACGAGCCGAGCATCGGCCTGCACCCGCGCGACAACAGCCGGCTGCTGCGGAGCCTCGAACGCCTTCGAGACATGGGGAATACGGTCCTGGTGGTCGAACACGACGAGGAGACGATGCGGGCGGCCGACTACCTCGTCGACTTCGGCCCCGGTCCGGGCATCCGCGGCGGCCAGATCGTCGCCGCGGGGACGCCGGCGGAGGTGTTCGCCAACCCGGCGAGCGTCACCGGCCGGTTTATGAATGGCGACTCGCCGATCAAAGTCCCGAAGGTGCGTCGGCCGGGGTCGGGCGACGTGATCCGCGTCGTCGGGGCGCGGCACCACAACCTCAAGAACGTGACCGTCGAGATTCCCCTCGGCCGGTTCGTCGTCGTCACCGGGGTGAGCGGGTCGGGCAAGTCGTCGCTGGTCAACGACATCCTCAAAGAGTCCCTCGTCGTCAGCACCGTGGCCAAGCGCGGGGCGGTCGCCGAGGACGCCGACGACCCGGACGAGCGGCTGCACGAGGTCGGGGCGCACGACCGGATCGAGGGGGCGAAGCACGTCGACAAGGTGATCGCCATCGACCAGACGGCCATCGGCCGGACGCCGCGGTCGAACCCGGCGACGTACATCAAGGTGTGGGACGAGATTCGAGGCCTGTTCGCCGAGATGTCGGACGCCAAGGTGCGGGGGTATCAGCCCGGCCGGTTCAGCTTCAACGTCCCCGGCGGCCGGTGCGAGGCGTGCCAGGGGAACGGGTCGAACCGCCTCGAAATGGACTTCCTGGCCGACGTGTGGGTGACGTGTACGGTGTGCGACGGCCGGCGGTTCACCCGCGAGACGCTGCAGGTCAAGTACCGCGGCCGGACCATCCACGAGGTCCTCGAACTCGAAGTCGGCCAGGCCCTCGAGTTGTTCGAGCACCACCCGAAAATCCGCGTCATGTTGCAGACGCTGCACGACGTGGGCCTCGACTACATCAAGCTCGGGCAGCCGTCCCCCACCCTGTCCGGCGGCGAGGCCCAGCGGGTCAAGCTGGCCAAGGAACTGACGCGCCGGGCGACTGGCAAAACCCTGTACATCCTCGACGAGCCGACGACCGGCCTGCACTTCGAGGACATCCGCAAGCTGCTGGAGGTGTTGCACGGGTTCGTCGAGAAGGGCAACACGGTCCTGGTCATCGAACACAACCTCGACGTGATCAAGACCGCGGACTGGCTGATCGACATGGGGCCGGACGGCGGCGGCGGCGGCGGCGAGTTGGTCGTCGCCGGGACGCCGGAGGAGGTGGCCCGGCACCCCACGTCGTACACGGGCGAGGCGCTCAAGCCGGTGATGTTCCCGCCCAAAGTGACCAAGAAGGCGGCCAAGGCGAAGGCGGCCGAGAAGCGCGCCACGCAGCACGAGCCGATCACGCACCTCGAAGTCCAGGGGGCGAGCCAGCACAACCTGAAGCACGTCGACGCCAAGATTCCCCGCGACGCCATGACGGTCTTCTGCGGCCCGTCCGGGTCGGGCAAGTCGAGCCTGGCGATGGACACGATCTACGCCGAGGGGCAGCGGCGGTACGTCGAGAGCCTGTCGAGCTACGCCCGGCAGTTCCTCGGCCAGGTGCAGAAGCCCCGCGTCGAACACGTCACGGGCCTGTCCCCCGCGATTGCCATCGAGCAGAAGACGACCAGCAAGTCGCCGCGCTCGACCGTCGGCACGGTGACCGAGATTTACGACTACCTGCGCATCCTCTACGCCCGGCTCGGGGAACGGTTCTGCCCGAAGTGCGACCTGCCGATGGGGACGCAGACGGCCGACCAGATCATCGAGAAGATTCTGGGTCTGCCTGAGGGGACCAAACTGTACGTGCTGGCCCCCCTCGAACGCAAGGGGCAGGAGAAGTACGACACCCTATTCGACGACATCCGCCGCGCCGGGTTCGCCCGGATGCGGGTCGACGGCACGTCGTTCAACCTGGACGAGCCGCCGGCCATCGACCACCGCCGCAAGCACACCGTCGAGGTGGTGGTCGACCGGAACGTGGTCAAGCCCGGCACCCGGACCCGGATCGCCGAGGCCGTCGAGCAGGCGCTCGACCTGGGCCGCGGGGTGGTACATCTGGCGTATGTCGCGGCCGACCGGCCGGAACCCGAGTGGCGGGTCGAGCGGTTCAGCCAGCACCTGGCGTGCGGCAACTGCGGTACCAGCTACGACACGCTGTCGCCCCTCAATTACTCGTTCAACAGCCCGCTCGGCTGGTGCCCGACCTGCGAGGGACTGGGGTTCCAGCGCGGGGCGAACGCGAACCTGCTCGTCGGCAACGGCCGCTTGACGCTGCGACAGGGGGCGGTCAGCGCCTGGCCGTCGCTGGCCGCCGGGGGTGCGTTCCTGCCGTTCGCGGAGGCCGTTGCCCGGCACGCGGGGTTCACCCTCGATACCGCCTACGACGCCCTGACGGGCAAGCAGCAGCGGGCGATCCTCCAGGGGACCGGCGAGGCGTACCTGCCGCTCGACGTTCCGGCCCCACTGGTCAAAGACGGCAAGAAGGGAGCGGCCCGGCCGGCGGTGGTGCCCCCGATGCAGTTCCAGTACAAGGGGCTGTTCCCCGCCATCGACGAGGCCAGTCGGGTCAGTTATGTCTACCGGATGCGCCTAGAACACGTCGTCGACGAGGTGCCGTGCAGCGCCTGCCGCGGCTCCCGGCTCCGGCCGGACGCCGCCGCGACGCGGTACATGGGCCTGACCCTCGGCGAAGTCTGCCACCGGCCGCTCGACCAGACGCTCGCACTATTCGAGGGGCAGACGCTGTCGGCCCGCGACAAGGACATCATCGGCGAGGTCCGGCGGGAAATCCTCAACCGCGCGAAGTTCCTGATCGACGTGGGCCTCGACTACCTGAGCCTCGACCGCAAGACGCCGACGCTCTCCGGCGGCGAGGCCCAGCGCATCCGCCTAGCATCCCAGATCGGCTCGGGGCTGACGGGCGTCCTGTACGTCCTGGACGAGCCGACGATCGGTCTGCACCCGCGCGACAACGCCCGCCTGCTCACCGCCCTGCACCGCCTCCGCGACCTGGGCAACACGCTCATCCTCGTCGAACACGACCGGGAGGTGATCGCGTCGGCCGACTACCTGCTCGACTTCGGCCCCGGCGCGGGCGACCAGGGCGGCCACGTCACCGCCGACGGGCCGCCGGCCGCCGTCGAGAGGTCGCCGGCGTCGTTGACGGGCAAGTACCTGTCCGGCCGGCTGGCCATCCCGGTACCGTCGAACCGCCGCATCGCGCCGGGGGGCATCGCCGGCCGCGACCCGACCGAGGGCGAAGTGGCCGCCCTGGCCCCGCAGGGGGCGGCCATCGGCGTCGTCGGCGCGCGGCAGCACAACCTGCGGAACGTCGATGTCAGCTTCCCCCTCGGGGCGCTCGTGGCGGTCACCGGCGTATCCGGGTCGGGCAAGTCGTCGCTGGTGAACGAGGTGCTGTACAACACGCTCGCCCGCAAGCTGCACCGGGCGCAGACCCCCGGGGCGGCCCACGACGAGGTGCGGGGCTTAGAGTTCATCGACAAGATCATCAACGTCGACCAAGACCCGATCGGCAACGCCCCGTCGTCGAACCCGGCGACGTACACCGGGGTGTTCGACCTGATCCGCGAACTGTTCACCCGCCTGCCGGAATCGAAGGTGCGGGGGTACACGGCCCGGCGGTTCTCGTTCAACCAGAAGGGCGGTCGGTGCGAGGCGTGCGAAGGGAACGGGCAAAAGAAGATCGAGATGCACTTCCTCCCGGACGTGTGGGTCGAGTGCGATGTCTGCCACGGCGAGCGGTACAACCCGGAAACCCTGGCGGTGAAGTACCACGGCCGGTCCGTCTCCGCCGTGCTGAACATGCGCGTGTCGGAAGCCCTCGAGCTGTTCGGCAACATCCCCAAGATTCGCGTCGTCCTCCAGACCCTCGCCGACGTGGGCCTCGGGTACATGGCCCTCGGCCAACCCGCCCCGACCATGTCCGGCGGCGAGGCCCAGCGGGTTAAGCTTGCCGCCGAACTCGCCCGGCCCAGCACCGGCCGGACGCTGTATCTCCTAGACGAACCGACGACCGGCCTCCACTTCGACGACGTGCGGAAGCTGCTCGAAGTCCTGCACCGTCTGGCCGACCTGGGGAACACCGTCGTCGTGGTCGAACACAACCTCGATGTCATCAAGACGGCCGACTGGGTGATCGACCTGGGGCCGGACGCGGGGATTCGGGGCGGGCAGGTCGTCGCCCAGGGGACGCCGGAGCGGGTCGCGGAACTGGCCGCCGCCGCGGACGCCGACCACGAGTCGCACACCGGCCGCATCCTCGCAGCCGTACTCGCCGCCGGGCCGCACGAGGAGCGCACGCGGTTCGACGCCAAGGCGGCCCTCAAGGCCAAAATCGACGACATCGACATCACCCAGGTCGGCAAGGACGAGAAGCTACCTTGGGAGGTCGACGGGGTCAAGTGGCACACGCAGGACCGCGTCACCACCCGCGGGACGGCCGTCAAGTGGGACGGGGCGGCGCTCGCGTGGGTCATCGGCGAGGTCGAGAAACGCGGCCCGTTCGCCCCGGCGGACTGGAACAGCCGGTCGGTCGTCGAGGTCGCGGCCGAGACGAAGTCGCACGGCTGGTTCCTCCACGCCCTGACGGGACATGAGGCGTACCTGACGCTCAACTTCCGGGTCGGCCGAAACACGTTCAAAACCCCCGACCTGGCCGCCCAACTGAAACTCAGGCCGCTGAGTGACATCGCCGGGTTGGAGAACTACAGCCGGGACACGCGGGTCGAGGTGAACAACACCCGCGGGCCGTGGCAGGACGTGGTCGTCACCGTCACGGCCAAGGCCGAGATCGATACGCCGGCATTCGCCGAGTTCCTGACGAAAGCGGCGGACGCGTTCCGGGCGAACGTCAAGCGGATGCAGTCGTCGGTCGAGGACGTGATGCCGTGGAAGCAGGACGGCGAACGGTGGCACATCAACAGCAAGGGGTTCCCGCCGGGCAAGCCGCCGAAGTGGGACACCGGACTGCTCCCCCGGCTCCTGGCCGTCGTGCGTGAGGTCGAGCCGGCGGTCGAGGTCAAGTGGGACACCCGTGACGCGATCCTCCTGAAAGTCCCCGGTATCAGCCACAGTTGGGCGCGGTGGAAGACCAAAGACCCGGCCGCCCTCGAGTGCCGGTTCACGGGCAAGCCGGGGCAGTTCAACCTGGGCCGGCTCGACGGCGTCGGCCGTGACCCGACGCTCGCGCGCGACCGGGCGGACGGGACGGAGGTCATGACGCTCCAGTTCATGACGGCCGACCACACCAAGCCGGCGGCGTTGAAGTCGCTGCTGGGCGAACACCTGGCCGGGTTCCGCGAGGCGTTCGGGGGGTAGACCGTCTTCGTAGTCCGCTCGCTCCGCGAGCGGTCTTCACCCGCTGAAGGTTTGCCAACGCGAGGAACACCGCTCGCGGAGCGAGCGGACTACGGGGGCGACCGACACACGGCGGCAGCACTTGGCCTCGTCCGCCAACGGCCGGGGCGTTAGAGTCGACTTATTCCGGGCGCGCCCGATTTTCGCTCGCCCCGCCGCGGGGAGAAAGACCGCCGATGCAAGCCATCCTCCCGGCCCTCGCCCCCAACCGCCCCGCGCGGTTCGACTTCGGCCGCTTCCTCAAGAAAGCCTTCAAGCGTGTCGTCCCGCTCGCCGCGGCCGTCTACTTCATCCCGTGGGTGCTGCTCGGATACGTTGCCGTCGGCTTCGTGGACGTGATGCGCAACAGCCGGCGGAACCTCACCACCCTCGACCGCTACTTTGCCGGCAACGGCGTGTTCACCTGGCTGCTGTCGCCGTTCAACCTGCTTATGGACCTGCTCGCCCTGCCGTACTGGAACAAGGGCGTTTACAAACTGGAAGACCTGCCGGCCGGGCACCGGGCCGAGATTCAGACGCTCATCGACGCGGCCCACGCCCGCGACCTGATCGGGGCGCTCGAGGCCAAGATGGGCGAGAAGAAGCGGGGGATGATGTTCTTCCAGTGGTACGGCAAAATCCTGCCGACCTCGGTCGATATCCCCGAGTACCGCGTCCGGTACAAGTACATCCGCACCATCGGCGTGTCGATCTTCAACAAGCGGGCGAGCACCGGCCGGCACTTCGGCCCGCTGCGGGTGACGTTCCGGGTACTTTACAACGTCAATACCATCGACAGTCCGGACGTGTACGTCGAGGTCGGCAAGCACGTCCACCGCTGGCGGGACGGCAAGCTGTTCATCTTCGACGACACCCTGCAACACCAGTCCGTGAACGAGTCGGACGCGGTCCGGTACTGCCTGTTCGTGGACATCCTGCGGCCGTCGCTGGTGCCGTGGCTGTTCAGCGGCATCCTCACGACAATCCGGCTGGCGATGGCCCCGTTCCGGGCGGTGTTCTACAAGCACTGGGCGTTCATCAAGTGACGGGCACGCAAAGCCCTGGGCTGCAGTCCCAGGGCTTTCACCCCGTGTGATTCACCTCGATCATGCCCATGTAAAGCATCTTCTTGTCCCCCGTCCGGTACAGCTCCTCGAACATCAGGTGCAGGTCCGGCTCGAGCTTCTTCGCCTTGAACCCCGGCGGGACGGTGCCGTTGACCCGCACCCGGACCGGCCGGGACCAGTCGATCAGGTCGCGTTCGAGCCAGATCACGAACTTGCGGATGCCCTTCGCCTGCGAGATGACCACCGCCCCGTCCCGGCCGATGTCGGCGGTGAACTCGGCCGGCGGGGTTACCCGGCCCGGCACCCCGCGTGAGAAGTCCGTCGTCCGGCCCAGCCCACCGGGGCCGACGCCGACGAAGTAGAACCGGTCGTCGGCCTCCCGCAGCACCTGCCACGGCTCCGGGGTGAACTGGGCGGTGCGGAGGCTGGCCGCCCCGCGGACGCGCGTCTTCCGGTTCATCCAGTCGAACATCCGGGGCACTTCGGCGGTGTACCACGCCAGGCCGCGGCCGCGGTAGATGGTCAGCAGGGCCGGGAAGCCCTTGAACATCCACTTCTCGTACAGACGCCGCAGGGCGGGGAACGTGCCGGCAACTTCCCCAGACACTAGGTACATCGGCAGCCGCTGGGCGTTCCGCCAGTACTCGATCGACAGGGGAATCGGCGGGTTGGGGCCGAACCCGCCGACGCCGGCGAACAGGTCCGGGTGGGCCATGCCGAAGTCGACGGCGAAGTCGGCCCCGGCCCCGAACCCGAACAGGAACACCCGGTCCGGGTCGGCCTGGAACCGCCGCAGCACGTCGCGGAGGACCGCCGTCACCGTGTAATGGTCCTTGCCGCCGTAGTCGTAGGCCGTCCTCCCGAACTGGTTCGTCCACTCCGGGGCGGCGAGGATGTACCCGTTACGTTCCCCCTGCTCGGCCAGCCGGGCGACCATCCGCTCGGCGGGGGCGTCGGCACTCCTCAGGACGAGCAGCACCGGGTACGCCCGGCCGTGGTGGTACTCGGGCGGCAGCCGCAGCGTGTAGTCGACGCCCTTCGCGTCCCCCTGGACCGGCCCGGTGTTCAGCCGCACCAGGCCGTCGACGCCGTCGGCGTCCGCCCTCGGGACCGGCTTCCACGTCGGGGCGCTCAAGTCCATCGGGGCAGCCGGTGGCAACAGCGTCACGATCTGGGCCAGTTCGTCCGGGGCCGGCGGCGTGCCGAACTGTTTGGTAAAGGCGTCGAGCCGGGCCTTGCGATTGTTGCCGATCGGCTCCCGCAAGTAATCCAGAGCCATCTGCCGGACGGCCCACGCCCGGAGTGCCCCAGCCACGTCGGCGTCGGCCCCGTTCCGGCCACGGGTCCACCCGCTGACGGCATACGCGAGCAAAGCCGGTGGGGTGTCAGCCGGGGACCGCCCCTGCGACCGGGCCAACTCCGCCTGGCCGACCGCGTCCTTGAACAGTTCGAGCCGCGGGGCCGTGTCCGGGCCGAGTTCCGCGAGCACCTGCGCCGCCGCGGCCACGAGGGCCGCCGACTCGGGACTGAGGGTCGGCCGTGGCGTGAACAACCCGGCTGCGGCCCCGGCGACGCTTGAGTGCGCGATGACCGCCGCCATCCCGCTCTCCCGTTCGATGGTCGTGCGGAGGCGGTCGGCCGTCTGTTCGTAGCCGGGGCGGACCTTCTCGACCGCCGACCGGGTCACGGTCAGGCGGGTCAGTTGGTCCGCGTTCAGCCCCGCCGTCGGGATGGCGGCCAGGTATTTGCCGGCGGCGTCGTACCGGCCGGTCCGTACCGCCGCCTCGGCCTCGGCGATGAACACCCCGGCCTCGGTCCGGTCGATCTCCGGGAGGAGCTTCGCCAACTGAGCCGCCGCCGCTGCCGGCCACGTAGCGGGCGGCACATCGGCCTTCAGGTCGTCGACCTCCCGCCGGGCCGCCTGCGTCCAGAGGAGCGCCCGCCGGGTGCCGTCCGCCTCGGCGACTTCCTTCAGGAAACTCGCGATCTTGAGCCGCCGCTCCGGGTCCGGCTTCCCCTTCACCGGGTCGCGCAGATCCGGGTGCTTGCTCAGGAGAAGCCGGATTAAGGGCGGGTCTTCCTCGGTCGTGTGCGACGCCGACGTGTACTGGTCGGTTGGCGACTCGATCAGCAGGCTGTACGGGTCCAGCGACGTGACCTGCTGCTTGATGAACTGCGCCGACCCCTCGACCGACCGCGTCTCCATCACCCGCTGCCAGCGGTCGGTGAACTCGGTCAGTTTGACGACCTCCCGGACGGCCATGACCGGGTTGTTGTACCGCGTCTTGAGGTCGGTCTTGTACGTCGTGCGGGCCGGCGGGGCGGCCTCGTCGACCGCCCCCCCGCGGCGGGCGTGGGTGCTGAAGATGACTGCCTTCGGCCCGTCCTGGATGATGTCGAACCCGTTCAGCTTGGCCACCTTGACCGTCTTGCCGGACCCCGGGTCTTCGACGAACTCCATTTCCCGGGCGTACTTGCCGGTGATGGCGAACCCGTCGGACAGGGTGACGGCCCGCCATGCGGGGTCGGCCGCGGCGGCCACCCCTGCGGCGGTCACGGCAAAGAGGGCGGCGGACGACCGGGCGAAGGGCATGGCGGACCCCGGCGGGCGGGTGGAGGGGGGGCGGTGACGGGGTATTGTTCCCGGCCCGGGGCCGACCGGCAAGCGTTACCGGCGGCAGGGGCGAGAACGCGCGGGGTGGGGCGGGCGTTGGCGCGCCGGGTCACCCACCGATGGTCATCGGTGGGCTTTGCCCGCACCGCTACCCGAACCGCACCAGCATATCCCCCCCCTCGACCTGCGTCCCGGGTTTGGTCAGCACCTCGGCCACCGTCCCGGCCGCCTCGGCGTACAGCGTCGTCTGCATCTTCATCGCTTCGAGGGTGACCAGCTTCTGCCCCTTGGCCACCGCCTCGCCGACGTTCACCGCCACGGCCACCACCGCCCCCGGCATCGGTGCCCCGACCTGCTTGGGGTTCCCCGCCTCGGCCTTCGGCCGCACGACCGCCGTCCCGGCCCCGAGCGACTTGTCCCGGACGAGGACTTCACGCGGCTGGCCGTTCAGCTCGAAGAACACCAGCCGCCGGCCGTCGTCGGTCGGGTCGCCGACGGTCAGGAACTTCACGATCAGGGTTTTGCCCGGCTCGATCTCGATGGTCGCCTCGTCGCCGTGGGCCATGCCGTAGAAGAAGACCGGGGTCGGCAGGACGCTGACATCCGAGTATGTCGCCTCATGGGCCGCCAGGTCGATAAACACCTTCGGGTACATCAGGTACGAGACGACCTCGCGGGCGGTCGGCGGCCGCTGGATCTTCGCCCCGACCTCGGCGGCCGTCGCGGCCAGATCGACGGCCGGCAGCGTCGCCCCGGGCCGCTCCGTCAGGGCCGGCCGGCCGCGCAAGACGCGGGCCTGCAGCGCCGGCGGGAACCCGCCCGGCGGCTGGCCCAGCTTCCCCTCGAAGAACTCGACCACCGACTCCGGGAACGCGACCTCGCGCTGGCCGTCCTCGACATCGGACGGACTCAGATCGTTGGCCAGCATGAACAGCGTCAGGTCGCCGACGACCTTCGACGTGGGCGTCACTTTGACAATGTCGCCGAACATCCGGTTGACAGCCGCGTAGGTCCGGCACACGTCCGGCCAGCGGTCCCCGAGGCCCAGCGACTTTGCCTGCTGCAACAGGTTCGTCGCCTGGCCGCCGGGCATCTCGTGCTGGTACACGTCGGCCGAACTGGCCGCCTGGCCGGCCTCGAACGGGGCGTAGTACGTCCGCACCGTCTCCCAGTACCGGGCCGTCTCCTGCAGGGCGTCGAAGCTCAGGCCGGTGTCGCGGGGGGTGAACCGCAGCGCCTCGACCAGCCCGTTCAGGGTCGGCTGGGCCGTGACGCCCGACAGCGGAGCGAACGCCGCGTCGACGATGTCGACACCCTCCTCGGCCGCTAGCAAATACGCCGCCATCTGGCCGCCGGGGGCGTCGTGGGTGTGGAAGTGGATCGGCAGGCCGACTTCTTCTCGCAGGGCTTTCACCAGACGCTTGGCCGCGTAGGGCTTCAACAGCCCGGCCATGTCCTTGACGGCCAGGATATGCGTGCCGAGCTTTTCGAGTTCCTTGGCCAGAGTCACATAGTACGACAGCGTGTACTTGTCCCGCCGGGGGTCGAGGATGTCGCCGGTGTAGCAGATCGCCGCCTCGGCCACGCCGCCGGCCGCCTGGACTGCGTCGATGGCCAGCCGCAGGTTCGGCAGCCAATTCAGAGCATCGAAGACGCGGAACACGTCCATCCCCGCGGCCGCCGACTCCTTGACGAACGCCCCCACCACGTTGTCCGGGTAATTCGAGTAGCCGACGGCGCTCGCCGCCCTGAGGAGCATCTGGAACAGGACGTTCGGGATTTGCTCGCGCAGCCGGGCCAGGCGGTCGAACGGGTCTTCCTTGAGGAAGCGCATACTGGTGTCGAACGTCGCCCCGCCCCACATTTCGAGGCTAAATAGGTCGGCGTGGTGCCGGGCGTACCGGGGGGCGACGGCCAGCATGTCGAACGTCCGCATCCGCGTCGCCAGCAGCGACTGGTGGGCGTCCCGCATGGTCGTGTCGGTCACCAGCAGCCGGTTCTCGGCCCGGACCCACGCCGCGAACCTCGTGGGGCCGAGTTCTTTGAGCCGCGTCCGCGTCCCCGACGGGAGCTGCGCGGGGGACGGCGTCGGCCGGTGCGGTCGCGGGTCGACGGGGGCCGCCGGGATCGTCAGCCGGGCCGCCGGCTTCACGTCCGGGTGGCCGTTGACGATGACCTCGCCGATGTACGTGAGGAGTTTCGTCGCCCGGTCTTGCCGGGGGGCGAACGCGAACAAGCCCGGGGTGTCGTCGAGGAACCGGGTCGTCACCGTCCCGGCCAGGAAGTCCGGGTGTTCGAGCAGGTTCGAAAGGAACGGGATGTTCGTTTTGACCCCCCGGACGCGGAACTCCTGCAGGCAGCGCTCCATCCGCGACGCGGCGTCCACGAACCGGATGCCGCTGGCCGTCACCTTCACCAAGAGCGAGTCGTAGAACGGGGTGATGACGGCCCCGTTCGTGGCCGTCCCGGCGTCGAGGCGAATGCCCGGGCCGCCCGCGGAACGGTAGGCGGTCAAGCGGCCGTAGTCCGGGGCGAACCCCTTGGCCGGGTCTTCGGTCGTCACCCGGCACTGGATGGCGTAGCCGGTGGTACGGATATTCGCCTGGTCGCCCATGCCGATCTCGGGCGCGGCGAGCGGAACCCCCTGGGCGACGAGGATTTGCGACTTGACGATGTCGAACCCGGTCACGACTTCGGTGACGGTGTGTTCGACCTGGATGCGCGGGTTGACCTCGATGAAGTAGAACGCGCCGGCCGCCACGTCGACCAGGAACTCGACCGTCGAGGCGTTGTCGATCCCGACCGCCCGGCCGATGGCCAGCGCCGCTTCGAGGATGCGGTCCCGCAGGGCCGGGGCGAGGTTCGGGGCGGGGGCGAGTTCGACGACCTTCTGGTGCCGCCGCTGGATCGAGCAGTCCCGCTCGAAGAGGTGGACGAGGCCGCCGTGCCGGTCGCCGAGTAACTGCACCTCGATGTGCTTGGCCCGCTCGACGAACTTTTCGAGGAACACGTCCGGGACGCCGAACGCCGTGCCGGCCTCGCGCTGGGCCGCGTCGACCTCGGCCGCCAGGTTGGCCGGGTCGCGGACCACCCGCATCCCCCGGCCGCCGCCGCCCATCGACGCCTTGATGATGACCGGGAACCCGAGCCGCACGGCCAATGCCTGGGCGTCGGCCGTCGACGCGACCGGGGCGTCCCCGCCGGCCAGGACCGGCACGTTCGCTTTGGCAGCAAGTGCCCGGGCCGTCACCTTATCGCCGAGGGCTTCGAGCACCTCCGGGTTCGGGCCGACGAACGTGACGCCGGCGGCGGCACACGCCCGGGCGAAGGCCGCGTTCTCGCTCAGGAAGCCGTAGCCGGGGTGGACAGCGTCGACGCCCACATCGACGGCCAGTTGCACAATCGCCGGGATGTCGAGGTAGGCCCGGATCGGTTCGCCGGGGGTGCCGACCCGGTACGCCTCGTCGGCCTTGAACCGGTGCAGGGCGAACCGGTCCTCGTGGGAGTAAATGGCGACGGTCCGGATGCCGAGTTCGTGGGCACTCCGAAATACGCGGATGGCGATCTCGCCGCGGTTGGCCACCAACAACTTCTGGAACGGCACGGCGGTCAGGTCCGGCATCGACCAGTCTCCGGCTAGGGGGGTTTGCCGGGGATGATACGGATTTCGGCCCTCCCGGCCGACCCACGCAACGCAACCGGCCGCGGGGTGTTCCCCGCGGCCGGCGTCCGTCATGATCCCGTCATCCCTGCTACTCGGTCTTGACCGATGCGGCCGTCGCCGTCACTTTACCAGCCAGCGGCACGACAACCGTCTTCATGTCCGGGTGGTCGGTGACGATCTCGAGCTTGTGCGCGTAGTCGCCGAGCTTCTTCGGCGTGAACGTGACGGCCAGGATGTGGACCGGCCGCGCGTCCTTCCCGGGCGGGGTGACTTCAAGACCATCGACCGCGCCCTTGATTTCGAGAATCTTGAACGCCTGGGCGGCCTGCAGGATGACCTTCTGTTCGGTCTTCTTGCCGGCCGTCAGGTCGCCGAACCGGATCGCCTCCGGCTTGACATCGATCGGGGCGACGACGTTAACCGTCACCGGGATTCGGAGCCGCTCGACGCCGGGGGCGCTGGTCTTGACCCACACGTCGGCCGTCCAGTTGCCGACCGGGCAGGCCGGGTCGAGGGTGGCCGTCAGCTCGAAGCTAGACTCGGCCCCGGCCCCGGCCCTGGGCATCGGGCTGGCGGCCGCCTTCACATAGATGCCGGTGCTGGCGGCCTCGGTGATCTGCCAGTTCGGGTCGCTGTAGAATGTCACCTTCGTCGTGGCCTTACCCCCCTGCCCCTTGCGGACGGTGCCGAAGGCGAACGCCTCGTTGCTGACGACCAAGTCGTCCCGAGCGATGGCCGACACCCGCAACTGCGCCTCCTCGTGCATGACGCCGGTCTGGACCGGGACGAACACCGTCACCGTCCGGGTGACGCCGGCCTGGGGGATGCGGCGGGTATCCATGTGGGCCGCGACGGCCGTCGATTCGCCGGGGGCCAGGGTGTACTTCAGAACATGGGCCGACACGCAGCCGCACGACACCCGCGGCTGGCCCAGGTTGACCGTCTCGCCGCTCGTGTTTTTCACCGGGAAGTAATGGACCAGCACCGGCCCACGCGGGGTGGTGCCGAAGTCCTTAGCCGTCTCGGGGAAGTAGCCGGCGGCCCCGGCCTGGGCGGCCGCCGCCGTCAACGCCAGAAGCACGCCTGTGAGGATCGCCCGCCGCATGTTGTCGCTCCGAGTGATGGTCCGCCCGAAACCCACGTCCCCGTATATCAGCCGTCGGGGCCGGCCGCGTCCAGCCCCAGCCCACCGCCGCCGGCAAAGCTGTAGCCCCGTCCCCGCGGAACCCGCGCCGCCGGCACTGGCCGCCGACGCGGCAGCGGTTGGTCTACCGGTGAGCGACGACGACCACCCGCACTTGCGCGGCACCTTGGGCGAGAAGGGCAACCGCAGCCGCTTCGGCGGTCGCCCCGGTCGTCAAAACGTCGTCGACGAGTAAAACCCGCAGTCCCGCCACACCTGGCCGGGCACGGAAGCCGGCGTCCAGGTTCCGCCAGCGTTCGGCGGCGGACCGCGTCAGCGACTGGTGCGGTGTCGGCCGGACCCGGACCAGTGTTCGCCGCCGCCATGGCAACCCTAACGCGCCGGCGAGGGCCGCCGCCAGTTCGTCCGATTGATTGTACCCCCGGACCACCCGTCGCCGCCAATGTAAAGGCACCGGCACGACGATTTGCGGGTCGCCCTGCAGCAACTCCGACCGCCGCGTCTCGGCCCACAGTTGCCCGAGGCGGGCGGCGAGCAGTTCGCCGCTCTCGTGCTTCATCGCCAGCACCACGTCTCGGACCACCCCGTCGTACAACCCGAGCCGGACGGCCGAAGCGAAGTGGAACGTCGTCCCCCGGCAGCGGCCACAGCCATCGGACAGGTCGGTGTACGGGCCGACGAGGGACGCGCACCGGGGGCACTTGTCGCCGGGGTCGTGGGTCAACGCCGTCCGGCACGGATCGCAGAAGTGGACAGTTTGTTCGCCGAGATCGGCGGAGCAGACGAGACAGCGGGGCGGCCAGATTAGGTGGCCAGCGCCGCGGGCGAGGTCCGTGAGGTGCCGGGGCCAGGTCATGCGGGCCACGCCTCTCGGCAAACGGTTCCGTGACAGTTACCGGGCCGGATCGTCGGGGGCCGGCCCCCCTTCGGCCCAGCCGTCGAACGCTTCGTCGTCGCCGACATCGACATACGCGCGGCAAGACGGGCAGCGCTCGACCGTCCCGCGCTTTTCGGGCGGGAACGTGGTCGCCGTCCCGCATTCGTCGCAGATAACAGCCACCGGGTCGCCGTCCCGGGCCGGTGCGAGCTTGGCCTGTGTCAGCCGGCCGTACTCGGCGATGACCGGGACCGCCCGGGGTCCGTCCGCCCGGTCGACGTACACGCGTGGCTTGTGGATGGAGGAGTTCATGCCGCCCCACCAGACGCCGACCCCGGAAATGTCGTCGACGACCTCGGCCGGGACGCCGGCGTCCACCAGCATGGCAGCGACGAGGTGCGCTTCGGTGGCGTTGAGGGCCGTGTAAGCGACGACCGGGTCTTGCATGGATGCATGGCAGCGACGAGGTGCGCTTCGGTGGCGTTGAGGGCCGTGTAAGCGACGACCGGGTCTTGCATGGATGCAGCCTACCGCGCCGGCCCGGCGGCCGCAACTGGCCCGGAACTGGTTACGCCGACCGGCGGGCCGGTTGTTCGCTCAGCCGCGGCAGTGTGACGGCGAACCGGGTGACGCCGTCGGCCGCCGGGGCGAAACGCACGTCGCCGCCGTTCTGCCGGGCCAGCCGCCAGGCGATCGACAAGCCGAGTCCCCGGCCGCGGCCCGCCTCCCGGCCCGAGTAGAACGGGTCGAACAAGTGCGCCACCTGGTCGGCCGTCGGGCCGGGGCCGCTGTCGGCGACAGTCATCGTGATGGTGTCGGCCGCCGGGTGGACGGTCACTCGCACCCAGCCGCCCGGAGGGGCGGCGTCGACGGCGTTGCGGACGACGTGCGACAGAGCTTGCGTCACCTGGCCGGCGTCGGCGGCGGCCAAAACCGGCCCGGCCGGCGGCCCCAGTTCGAGGGCGACGTTCTTGCGGGCCGCGTCGAGCTGGTGGTTGTCGAGGACCGTCCCGACGACGGCGGCCACGTCGACGGCCCCGCGGCGGGGGGCCGGCGGCCGGGCGAACTGGCGGGTGCCCTGAAGAATATCGTGGATGCGCGTCGTCTGCCGGATCATGGTCGAGAGCGTCGCCCGCTTGGCCGGGTCCGGCTCCTTGGCGAGTAACAGTTGGGCGTTCCCGCGGATGACGGCCAGCGGATTGTTGATCTCGTGGCTGGCCCCGGCCGCGAACTCGGCCAGGCTGCCCAACTTGGCAGCGTGCAGGTGGGCGGCGTAGTCGGTCCGCACTTCGGCCAGGTGCCCGGCCAGCCGCTCGGCCCACACCGCCGATGTCACCGCCCGCCGGGCACTCTCCCGCAGGGCAGCCGTCGCCCGGAGGAGGTGCGCCAGCCGCTGCCGGTCGATGCCCGGGTCGGCCAGCAGCAGAGGGTCGGGATTCGTCGTGGCGAACAGCGCCCGGGCGGTTTCGGTTTCGGCATCCGCTGACGACGGTACGAGGCGGAGGTGGAGCGGGCCGGCCCCGGCGTCGGCGTCGGCCGCGGCCAGCGTGGCTCGGACGACCCGGGTCAGGGCCGCCGGCGCGCCGAGGGCGATGGCGTCAGCGGCCGGCAGGCGGATCGTACTCAGGAAGGTGACGAGCCAGTCGGGGAAGCGCCAGCGGACGGCGAGGCGGGCCGCGACGGCCGGGGCGTCGTACCGACGCCGGCCGAATCGGGCGGCGGCGTCGTGGCCGAGGAACGCGAGGCGGGTAACGACGGCCGCCAGGTTCGCCGGCACCCCGTATTCGGGTGCGACGGCGGCGGCCAAGGCGACGGCCCGGGCGGCCCCTCCGTCGAGGCCGTGCGGCAGTGGCACCGGGGTCAGCACATACCGCATGTGCGGGTTGGCGAAGGCGTGGGCGACGCCGGCCAGGAGCGTCGGATCGAGCAGGCGGTGCGAGGCGAATGGGTCGTCGGCCGGGGCGAGCGGCGGACACATCCCCCGGACGAAGTGTGCAAGGAGCGGGCCGTCGGCGAGCAGCACGGCCGGGTCGGGGGCGTCGGCGGTCAGGGCCAAGACCCCGGCCGCGCTCGGCCCGAGCCACCCCGCCCCGGCAGTCCCGCCGCCCGCCGGTTGACCGTCCACCGCCCACCTCCGTGTCAAGGGGCCGGCCGCCTAGGCGGTCGTCGCCGGCTCCATTTCGAGCTGCTGGCACATCTTCTCGATCAGGACATCCACGTCGAACGGCTTGTGGACGAACTCGTCGGCCCCGGCCAGCTTCAGCTCCTGGATTTTCTCTTCTTCGACCATCCCGCTTATGCAGATGACCCGAACTTCCTCAAGTGACGCATCCGACCGGACCCGCAGGCAGACTTCCTTGCCGTTGATGTCCGGCAGCATGACATCCAGGATGATCAGGTCGGGCCGGTACTCCTTGACCATCATGCCGGCGTCGAAGCCCGTGGCCGCGACCCGGTACTCGAACCGGCCGTCGTCGTCGAGGGCTTTCTGGAGCATCTCGATGATCTCGACCTCGTCGTCCACCAGCAGCACCTTCCGCTTGCCGCTCTCGAGGGCGTCGGTCGGGATGCCGTTGTCCTTCATGAACTTGTACAGGCTCTCGCGGGGGATGCGGCGGAACTTCGACCCCGGCACCCGGAAGCCCTTCAACTGACCATTGTCGAAGCAACGGATGATCGTCTGCTGGCTGACCTTGCAGACTTTGGCCGCTTCGCCGGTCGTGAAAACCGTCTTCATACGTGTCTCCACCCTGCCGGCTCGGCCGGCTTACGTGCAGGGGGCCGCCGGCCGATGTGACCGGACAGCCGTACCCGTCCTGGGAACCGCGGAACGCCCCTCCCGAAGGCAGGCGTTCTGATGAGGCCGAACAAGATGGAGAACTCAGACAATCCGACCGCCGGCAGGAGTATAACCCGGAGAGAGTCCCTGTCAACGCGACTCGCCGCGGTTACCGCGGCTTAACTCGTTGACCGGAAACGTCTTACCATGCCCGACCCGGACGCCGTGCGCACCCGGCGGACATTCCGCAGGCTGCGTCCGCCACCGGACCGATACCGCCGGCCGGCCGGCCATTGTAGAACCCCCCAGCACACCGGGCGTGCCGAAAGGTCCGGGCCGAGCCGGGGGCGTATAACCACCTAGTCGAGATAAAACAACAGCACTGCCAGGTCGGCCGGGGTAACGCCACTCACTCGGCTTGCCTGGCCGAGACTGGCCGGCCGGACGCGGCCCAACTTCTCCCGGGCTTCGGTGCGGAGTTGCGGTACGGCCGCGTAGTCGAACGCGGCCGGGATGAGGCGGTGTTCCATCTTGCGGAACCGCTCCACGTCCCCCGCCTGCCGATCGATGTAGCCGCTATATTTGGCCTCCAGCACCAACTGCTCGACCACGTCGGGCGTCGCGTCCCACGCCGCTAGAGCCGGACAGCGGGCGACGACGGCCGGCCAGTCGGTGTCGGTCCGCCGCAGCCAGGTCGCCAGGGTGTCGCCGTCGGCTCTCGTCTTTTTGAGCAGCGCTTGCAGTTCCAGGATGCGTGCTTCCTTCGACTGCAAGCGCGCGTAGTCGGCCGCCGACACGCTGCCGACCTTGTGCCCCAGCGGCGTCAGCCGGCGGTCGGCGTTGTCGTGCCGCAGCACCAGACGATACTCGGCCCGGGACGTGAACATGCGGTACGGCTCGTCGACGCCCTTCGTGACCAAGTCGTCGACCATGACGCCGATGTACCCCTGGGCGCGGTCGAGGATCAAGGGTGACTCATGCTTGAGCTTCAGGGCCGCGTTCAGCCCGGCGACAAGTCCCTGTGCCCCGGCCTCCTCGTAGCCGGTTGTCCCGTTGATCTGGCCGGCGAAGTACAGCCCTTCGACGGGCTTCGTCTCCAGGGTCGGGTGCAACTGCGTCGGCGGAGCGTAGTCGTATTCGACCGCGTACCCCCAGCGCATGACCTCGGCCCGCTCCAGCCCCGGGATCAGCCGTAGCATGGCGTGCTGCACGTCCTTGGGGAGGCTGGTGCTGATGCCGTTGCAGTAGTATTCGCGGGTGGTCAGCCCTTCGGGTTCGAGGAAGATTTGGTGCGAGGTCTTGTCGGCGAACCGCACCACCTTGTCCTCGATGCTCGGGCAGTACCGCGGGCCGCTGCCTTGAATCTGGCCGGAGTACATGGGGGCGCGGGCCAGGTTCGCCCGGATCAACTCATGTACGGCCGGCGAGGTTTCCGTGATGTGACAGACGACCTGCGGGCCGGTGATCGTGTCGGTCGAAAAGCTGAACGGCCGGGGGACGGCGTCGCCGGGCGACTCGGCCAGCTTCGAGAAATCGATGGTGCGGCCGTTCAGGCGGCACGGGGTACCGGTCTTGAAACGGGCGAGGGTGAAGCCGCACTCGGCCAGGGTGTCCGACATCCGCTCGGCCGACGCATCCCCGGCCCGGCCCCCCTGGGTCTTGGCCTCCCCGGTGTGCATGACGGCCTTCAGGAACGTGCCGGTCGTGAGGATCACGGCCCGGGCGCTGTAGTGGGTGTCGCCCCGGGCGACGACGCCCACCACCCGCCGCGTCGCAACCGACCCGGAGTCGGTGAACGGTTCGAGCAGCAGCCCCTCGACGAGTTCCTGACGCAACGTGAGGTTGGGTTGGTCCTCGACCCACTGCTTAAGGGTGAACTGGTAGAGCTTCTTGTCGCACTGCGCCCGCGGCGAGTGCATGGCCGGCCCCTTCGACGCATTGAGCATCTTGAACATGATGCCCGAGGCGTCGGTGCAGCGGCCCATGACGCCGCCCAGGGCGTCGATCTCGCGGACGATCTGCCCCTTGGCAACGCCGCCGATGGCCGGGTTACAACTCATCTGCCCGACGGCGTCGACGTTCATCGTCAACAGGCACGTCTTGAGGCCGAGGCGGGCGCTGGCGAGGGCGGCCTCGGTCCCGGCGTGGCCGGCCCCGACGACGACGACATCGAACGCGAACGTGAGCGGGGGCATCATGAGCCGGGGAACGGGGTGCGGGGCAGGTGGATGCGGGACTGGTCGCGGTATTCGCCGAGTGTCAGACCGTACAGCACGTCGGCCGCGTCGCCGGCGACGAAGGCGGCGTATGGGCCACCGCGTCTGAACCGCGTCGCGTCCATGAGTGTCAGGACTGGCAGCAGGCCGGGGTGCCACGAGTCCAGAATCGTGGCGTTGAGGGAATCGGGACCGTCGTGGTTGCGGTTGGCGGTGAGTAGCACCCACTGTTCGCGCTGGCAGAACTTCCAAACGATCCGATCCGGGGTGCCCGGGAGAAGTCCGAGGGCCAAGGAGGACACGTACACCAAGTCCGGGAAGTAGACGATCAGGTCGGCCACGGCCATCAGCCTGGCCAGCCGGGCGAGGTGGCCATCGACGTTTTCGTCGGCCATGACTCCCAGCACGTTACCGTCCCGCCGCGGGATCGCCGGCCAGCTGGCTCGCGGCACGTTCCGCCTTGCCGACCACGATCCGCGCTTTGACCCATTCGGTAAAGTTCACCCCGATCGGCGGGTCGTCTTCCATCGACACCGGCCCGGCGTCCTTCGCCCACGTCTCCCGCTCGGTCATGTACTCCTTGTGCCACGCCTGGTACTTCGCCAGCCGCTCCTTCATCCCCTTGGCATGTTCGATCACCTCCGGCGGGTTCGGCGTGTTCAGTCGCTCCTCGATCTTGAGGTGTTCGGCAAGGACCGTGTCGGCGTGGGCGAAGATGTACGCCCGGCCGGCCGCCACCTGCACGTCGGTGAGTTGGAACATCCGGGCCACCATCGCCTCGGTGTAGTCGTCGGTCAGCAGGTACGGGATCAGGTCGTAGACGGTGATCCGCCGGCCGGGGTAGCTCGGGCCGCGGGGGGTCTCGACGATCATCTCGGCGGCCATGTCCAACCCTCTCCCGGGGCACTATCCGATAAGAGAGTATACCCGCCCGCCCGTTCCCGCCGTGGGTCGCCGTCATGGACTTGCTCGCCGCCGCCCGGACCGGGTTCGACACCATCGACGCCACCACGGACCAGCGGGCGAAAGCCCTCGACTACCTCGACGCCTGGCTGACGCGGCCCGACACCTCCGCCTACCGGCCGCAGATCGAGTGGCTCATCGCGGGCGAGAAGTGGTCGGTCCTGCTCGACAGCTTTTACCAGGTACTCCCCTTCGGGACCGGCGGCCGCCGCGGCGGGGTCGGCGTCGGGCCGAACCGGATGAACCTGTGGACGGTCGGGGCGTCGGTCGCCGGCCACTGCGAGTACCTCCGCCAGCGCTTCCCGACGGCCGGCCCCCTGAGCGTCGTGCTGGCCTACGATGTCCGCCGGTTCGCCGACCGCCGGGGGGTGTACAACCCGACCCTGCCGAACCCGGTTCTGGGCCTGACCAGCCGGGCGTTTTGCGAACACGCGGCCGGGGTGTACGCGGCCGCCGGCATCACCCCACATCTCCTGCCGGCCGACACGACCCGGTACGTGCCGACGCCGGAACTGTCGTTCACCATCCGGCTCCTGAAGGCCCACGGCGGGCTGAACATGACGGCCAGCCACAACCCGCCGGACGACAACGGCAGCAAGTTCTACGACGAGCGCGGGGCGCAGCCCGTCCCGCCCGACGACCAGATCATGAGCGACCTGGTCGACCGGATCACCCACGTCGACGCCCTCCCCTACGCCGAAGCGGTTCGGGCCGGCAAGGTTCGGTTCCTGGGGGACGAGCCGCACGCCGCGTACATCGAAGTCTGCCGCAAGCAGAGCCTGGTCCCCGCCCCGAAGAACGACGAGCTGCGCGTCGTCTACACCCCGCTCCACGGCGTCGGCGGGTTCTGCGCAGGCGAGGTGCTGACCGCCCAGGGGTTTCATCCGATCCCTGTCCCCGAGCAGTCGACCCCGGACGGCCAGTTCCCGAACGTCACCAAGTCGCCGAACCCGGAGGTGCCGGAGTCGATGGACCGGGGCGAGGCCGTCGCCCGCAAGCACGCGGCCGACATCGTCATCGCCACCGACCCGGACGCCGACCGCATCGGGGCGCTGGCCGCCACGTCGGCCGACGGCAAGGGCGACTACCGGTTCCTGACGGGGCAGGAGATCGCCGCGCTATTGACCTGGTTCAAGCTCGGCCGGCTGTCGGCCCAGGGCGACTTGCCTGCCTCCCCGATTGTCGTCACGACCGAGGTCACGACGGGCCAGATCACCCGCATCGCCCGGCACTTCAACAGCCAGGTCATCGCCGACCTGCTCGTCGGGTTCAAGTACCACGCGGATGTCCTCTGGCACCTCGAAAGCCAGGGCCAGTACGGCGACGTGACCGGGACGCCGGCCGACTTTATTATCGCCACCGAGGAGAGCCACGGCGTCCTCGCCACCGCGGAAATCCGGGACAAGGACTCGGCCTGCCCCGCCCTCATGCTCGCCGAACTCGCCCTGCACCTGAAGCGGCAGGGGCGGACCATCCCCGAACTGCTGCACGACCTGGCCTGCCAGTTCGGCTACTACCGGAACGAACTCCTCAACCTCGTGATGACCGGCATCGAGGGCAAGCAGGACATGGCCCGGATGCTCAACACCCTGCGGACGACCCACCCGCCAACGATCGGCGGCTGGCCGGTCGCCTCGTTCGAGGACTTGCAGGACGAGGACGGCCGGATGGGGCCGTTCAAGGGGGAAACCGACAAGGCCGCCCGCAACTTCCTGGTGTTCCGGCTCGCCGGCCCAAACGGCCTGACGGCCAAGGTGTGCCTGCGGCCGAGCGGGACCGAGCCGAAGGCCAAGGCGTACCTGGAAGTTTCGACCCCCCCCTGCCCGCCCGGCACGCCGGACGAAGTATGGGCCGCGACCCGGCGGGCCGCCGACGAGCAGATTCAGGAGCTTGCCACCGACTTCTACGCCGTCGCACTTGGGACGGTCGGTCACACCGTGCCGGCCGGGGCCGACCAATTGCCCCGACGGAGTTGACTACTGACATTCCGTACACTCAGTCCCTTGCGTACAGTATCACGTAGGGTTACTGACTGTCCGGGATGTCTACCATGACCGCGACGCAAACCGACGTGAAAGCCGTGACGACCGCCCTGGCTACGCCGTTCGAGCCGGGCGAAGTCAAGTTCAAGCCGCAGTCCGTGAAGGGGAACCGGGCGCTGGCCCTCGCGTATATCGACTGCCGAGTCATCCAGGACCGGCTCGACGAGGTTCTCGGCGTCGAGAACTGGCAGGACGAGTACCAGATGCTTCCCGACGGGTCGGTCGTCTGCAAGCTGCAGCTCTGCATCGGCGGCAACTGGATCACCAAGATGGATGTCGGGTCGATGAGCGAGCAGCCCGACGGCGGCGACCGCCTCAAAGCGGCGTTCAGCGACGCGCTCAAGCGGGCGGCGGTCAAGTTCGGCATCGGCCGTTACCTGTACCGGCTGCCGCCGACGTGGGCCGACTACGACCCGGCCAAGAAGCAGTTCACCCAGCCGCCGCAACTCCCTGCATTCGCCCGGCCGAAGGCGAAGGTGGCAGCCGCGGTTCCGACGCCATCCCCCGTGCCGCCGCCGGCCGAGAAAAAGGCTCTCCCGCAGACGGGCGTCGAACTGCACGAGCGGCTCAAGAGTCGGGACGCCAAACTGGCCGAGGAACGGAGGTGCCAGATCGGCGACCTGCTGAGCTACGTGGCGCGGGAAGGTTCGGCCAGGGGGTACGGCCCGGATATCACGACCTGGACCACCTCGGGGATCGAATTCGCCAAGGTCGCGGTCAAAGATTTCGAGGCGAACTTGAAGAACACGCAGCACGTCGGGGCGGCGTAACGCACCCCCGATGCTGAAAGCCCAGGGACTGCAGTCCCTGGGCTTTGGTCGTGTTCGGAAACATTTTTCCGCCGCGCCGCGCAAGCGGGGTCGCTGTCCCGCGTTCGCTCGGGAGACCGACCCCGCTTCCCGTTCGGCGGGCTATGCCGTGAACACCACCTTACGCTGGCTACTCGCACCGGTCTTACTCGGGCTGGCCGCTGCCTCTGCGCCCGCCGGCTGGGTGGCCGTCAAGAACGACACCGGCCATACGATTCTGATCAAAGAGGCCGCCGAGGGGCTGTTCCGGCGAGGTAAGGTCGTGCGGCTCTTGCCGGGCGAGGTCTATCGCGAGTACCAGGCCAAGCCGGGGTACAAGGGGGTCGAGGTGTTCGACGCCAAGTGCGTCACGAAGGCGGTCCACGCCGGGAAACTCACCTGGCAGACGGCCGACGTGACCTGGACGGTGACCGTCGCCGCCGACCCCAGGACCAAAGCCGACCAGTGGGCGCTGACCAACCCGGCGGTGAAGGCGGCGGTCGCCAAGGCGGTCGAGCCGCCGAAGCCGGACGAGGTCATCAAGGTCGAAGCCCCGGCCCCCCCGCCGGTGCCCAAGCGCTGACCGGGCACGTTGCCGGGCGGCCGGCGACCGGCTAGAGTGGGCGGATTCGCTCCCCTACCCCGACCGCCACTCCACCCATGTCTCCCACGTCCGCCCCGCCGACCCGTGTCCGCTACTCGATTCTGGCCATGCTCTGCCTGCTGGCCATGATCACGTACATGGACCGGGCAACCATCGGCAGCGCCAAGCTCGACATCATGGGGGCCATCCAGGTCGACGCCGGGCGGTTCTTCTACATCACCGCCGCCTTCCAGCTCGCCTACGCCTTGTTCGAGATCCCGACGGGCTGGCTCGGCGACCGGTTCGGCCCCCGATCGACGCTCCTGCGGGTCGTCCTGTGGTGGTCGGTGTTCGTCGCCCTGACCGGGTTCGCCGGCGTCCGGCTGCCCGGGTCCGAGACGATCCTGATCGGGTTCTGGGCGCTGCTGGCGATCCAGTTCCTGTTCGGCATCGGCGAGGCGGGGGCGTTCCCGAACATGTCGAAGGCGCTGTACAACTGGTTCCCGGCCGACCAGCGCGGGACGGCCCAGGGGATGGTGTGGATGAGCGCCCGGTTCATGGGCGGGATGACGCCGGTGGTGTGGGTACTGCTCAACCACCCCGGCCTCGGCGGTATGGCGTGGCGGCACATCCTCTGGTTGTTCGCGGGGGTCGCGATCGTCTGGTCCGCCGCATTCTACGTCTGGTTCCGCAACACGCCGGCCGAACACCCCGCGACGAACCAAGCCGAGGTCGACCTGGCCGCGGCCGGCAAGGTCGTCGGCGGCGGGCACGCCGGGGTGCCGTGGGGGGAGCTGGCCCGCAGCCGGAACGTCTGGCTGTTGTGTCTGATGTACACGGTGACCAACTTCAACTGGTACTTCCTGATGTACGACCTGCCGTCGCTGCTCAAGGAGAAATTCCCGGAGTGGCGGGGGTCGGCCGGCGGGGATGTCATGCTCGGCGTACTCGGCGGGTCGCCGCTGCTGATCGGCATGCTCGGCTGCTTCCTGGGCGGCCGGCTGACCGACCGGTACGTCCGCCGCACCGGCGACCGGAAGTGGGGTCGGCGGAGCTACGGGATGCTCGGTTACGGCCTGGCCGGGCTGTTCTACGTCGGGGCGGCCGCGGTCACCGTCGCCGCCCCGGCGAACCTGTGGCTCTTGGCCGGCATGTGCATGCTGGTCGGGTTCGCCAACGACCTCATGATGGCCCCGTCCTGGGCGACGGCCCAGGACATCGGCGGCCGGTACTCGGCCATCGTGTCCGGGGCCATGAACATGGTCGGCAACCTGGGGGCCACCCTCGGCCGGCTCGTGAGCCTGGCGGTGGTCCAGTACTTCGAGCCGGCCGAAGGCGACCCGGCGACCTCCGACGGCTTGGTCGCCCGGTTTCTGATGTACGCCGGGGTGTACGCCTGCGGCGTGGGGGTGTGGCTGCTCATCGATCCCACGAAGCCCGTCGCTGCGGAACCAGAGGCCGGTCACGCCGCGAGCAATTGACCGCATTGACCGCCCGACCGACCGCCCCGCCTACAATCCGCCCATGAAGATCGCCTTCATCACCGCCGGGGCGGCCGGCATGTACTGCGGCAGTTGCATGCGCGACAACGCCCTCGTCACCGCCTTGATCGCGGCCGGCCACGAGGCGCTGCTGATCCCGACCTACACCCCCATCCGCACCGACGAGCTCGATGTCAGCCAGGGGAAAGTCTTCTACGGCGGCATCAACGTCTACCTGCAAGACAAATCCTGGCTGTTCCGGCACACGCCGCGATTCTTCGACTGGCTCTTGAACCGCCCGTGGCTGCTGCGGTGGGTGAGCCGGAAGGCCCGATCGATCGACTACGCCGACCTGGCCGGGCTGACCGTGTCGATGCTCCGCGGGGCCGACGGCCGGCAGGCAAAGGAACTCGAGAAGCTCGTCGAGTTCCTCCGGGACGAGGTCAAACCGGACGTAGTCGTTTTGACGAACGCCCTGCTCTCGGGACTGGTGCCGACCGTCAAAAAGGCTCTCGGGGTGCCGGTGTTCGCGACATTGCAGGGTGACGACATCTTCCTGAACGCCCTCCCCGTCAAGGCGCGGGCCGAGTGCCTGGCCGCGATTCGCCGCAACGATGCTTCGGTGACGGGCTACCTGGCCACCTGCCACGCCTACGCCGACGACATGGCCACGTACTTCGGCGTAGCCCGGTCGAAGATTCAGGTCGTCTATCCCGGCATCAACTTGGCCGGGCACGGCGGCCCTGCCCCGGCGGCCGAGCGGCCGCCGGCGGTCGGTTACTTCGCCCGCATCTGCCCCGAGAAGGGGTTCCACAACGCCGTCTCCGCGTTCCTCCATTTACGCCACGACCTGCGCGTGCCGGGGGTGAAACTCAAGGCCGCCGGGTGGCTGGGGGCGAACGACGAGACGTTCTTCGCGGAGCAAGTCGCCCGGCTGACGGCGGCCGGGCTGGCGGACGACTTCGAGCACCTCGGCTCGCCGGACCACGTCGGCAAGGTCGCGTTCCTGCAGTCGATCGACGTGCTGACCGTCCCGACCGACTACCACGAGCCGAAGGGGCTGCCGGTCTTGGAGGCCTGGGCGAACGGGGTGCCGGTCGTTCAGCCGCGGCACGGGTCGTTCCCCGAACTCCTCGCCGCCACCGGCGGCGGCCTGCTCACGACCCCGGGCGACGCCGCCGACCTGGCGCAGAAGCTGCAGGCCCTGCTCGCCGACGCCGACCATCGCCGCCGCCTCGGCGAAGCCGGCCGGGCCGGCGTCCACGCCCATTTCACCGCCGACCGGATGGCCGCGGCCACGGTGGAGGCGCTGGCCAAACACCTGCCGGCCGCTTAATTCATCCCTCATCAATCATCCTTCAGCATTGCCCCCATGCCTCCGTTCGCCACCACCCGCCGCGTCGAGTTCGGCGACACCGACCTGGCCGGCATCATGTACTTCGCCAACTTCTTCCGCTTCATGGAGGTCGCCGAAACCGACTTCCTGCGGGGCCGCGGCCTGAGTGTCAGTTGGACCGCCGGTGGTGTGCGGTACGGATTCCCGCGCGTGTCGGCGGCCTGCGACTACCTGCGGCCGGTCCGGTTCGAGGACGTGCTGAGTATCGCCGTCGCGGTCGAGAAGGTCGGCCGCACCTCGATCGCCTTCCGGCACGATTTCAGCCACGGAGAGGTCGCCGTTGCCGTCGGCCGGATGACGACCGTCTACTGCCGCGAGAGCGGCGGCGGGGCCGACCCTCACGGTATCGAGTCGCTCGTAATCCCGCCGGACATCCGGGCCAAGCTCGAAGCGTGACGCCCCTCCTCATTACCGGGCTGCCCCGATGCCGCTGATCGTCGACCGGCTCACGAAGGAATACCCGTCCCGGTCCGGCCCGCTTGCCGTGCTGGCCGGCGTCAGCCTGACCCTCAACCCCGGCGACGCGGTGGCGATCACCGGGCCGTCCGGGTCCGGCAAAAGCACCTTGCTCCACATCCTCGGCACCCTCGACACCCCTACGGCCGGGTCGGTAACGCTCGATGGCACCGACCCGTTCACACTGGGTGATCGCGGCCTGGCGGCGTTCCGCAACCGCCGCATCGGGTTCGTGTTCCAGGACCACCACCTGCTGCCGCAGTGTTCGGTCCTCGAGAACGTGCTGATCCCGACCCTGGTCACGCCGGCCGCCGACCGGGTGATGTTCGAGGCCCGCGCCCGGGAACTGCTCGACCGGGTCGGGCTGACCGGCCGGCTCGACCACCGGCCGGCCGAGCTGTCCGGCGGCGAGCGGCAACGGGTGGCGGTCGCCCGGGCGCTGATCCACGCCCCGGCGCTGGTGCTAGCCGACGAGCCGACCGGCAACCTCGACCGCAGGACCGCCCACGCCGTCGGCGAACTGCTCCTGGGCGTCCGCGACTTGTCCCCGACGATCCTGGTCGCGGTCACCCACTCGGCGGACTTGGCGGCCCTGTTCCCGACCCGGCTGGAAATGGCCGACGGCACCCTCCACCCGGCGTAAGTTGCCCCATGCTCACCTTCGCCACGCTCCCGCTACGGTCGGCCGGCTTCCACTGGCGGGCGAACGTCCCGGTCCTCCTGGGGGTGGCCGTCGGCGCGGCCGTCCTGACCGGGGCCTTGCTCGTCGGCGATTCCTTGCGTGGCAGCCTGCGGGACCGGGCCGACCGGCAGTTGAACGGCGTCGACCACGCCTACGTCGGCACCCGGTTCGTCCGCCAGGAAGTCGCGGCGAACCTGCCGGGGACGACGCCCGCGCTGATCCTGCAAAGTGCCGTCCGGGCCGGCGAGAACCGCGTCGGCCGGGCCACGGTGATTGGCCTGACCCCGGACGGGTTCGCCCGCTTCGACCTGCCGGCGGCTGATTCCGGGGTGGTGTTATCCGCCCGCGTGGCCGGCCGGCTCGGGGTCGTTCCGGGCGGCAGCGTCGACCTCGGCGTCGAGAAGTTCTCGGCCGTGCCGCGCTCGTCATTTCTCGGCCGCAAGGGCATCGACGACGTGACGGCCTCGCTCCGGCTCCCGGTGGCGGCGGTCCTGCGGGCCGGCCACCCGATGAACGACTTCAACCTGACCCCGAACCCGGCCGCCCCGCTGAACGTATTCGTCCCGCTCGAACTGCTCCAAACCCGCCTCGACAAGCCGGGCCGGGTGAACGCCCTGCTCGCAACCGGCGGCACGGCCGTCGACTTGTCCGCTCGGCTGGCGGGGGGGTTGGCGCTCGAAGACTGGGGCTTGCGAGCCGCCGTCGGCGCGGCCCGCAAGGCATACCTGTCGGTCGAAAGTGAATCGCTCGTTCTCGACCCGGCGGCCGTAGCGGCGGTGGAGCGGGCGGCCGGGGCGTTCAGCGCTCCGGCCGAGCCGACGATTGCGTACCTGGCCAACGCCCTGACACCGGACCGCGACCCGCTGCCGAACGCGGACGCCGGAGCCGGCCGAAAGCTGATCCCCTACTCGGTTGTCGCTGCGCTGAACCCTGCCGCTGCCCCGCCGCTCGGCCCTTTCCTGCCGGCCGGGGTTTCGGCGCTCGCCGACACAGACATAGTCCTCGCCGACTGGCCGGCGTCGCCCCTACGCGACTTGCCGGCCGGGTCGCCGGTGTCGGTCCACTACTTCAAGCCGGAAGTCGAGGCCGGGACCGAGGAGGCGGCCGCGACGTTCACCCTGAAGGGAACCGTCCCGCTCGCAGGTGTCGCCGCCGACCCGGACCTGACGCCCAAGTTCCCGGGCATCACCGACAAACGCAGCCTGAGCGACTGGAACTCACCGTTCGACTTGAACAACAAGCGCATCCAGCGGCGGGACGAGGATTACTGGAAGCAGTACCGGGCGACGCCCAAGGCGTACATCACCCGGGCCGCCGGCGAGAAGCTGTTCGGCAGCCGGTACGGGGTGGTCACGTCGGTCCGCGTCGCCCCGCCGGCCGGGACGGCGGTCGAGGCGTTCCGCGACCCGTTCGCTGCGAGGCTCTTGAGCGAACTCGACCCCGCGGCCGCCGGGTTCGTGTTCCAGCCGGTGCGGGGGCAACTGCTCGCCGCGAGCCGCGGCAGTGGGATCGACTTCGGCGTGCTGTTCCTCCTGTTCAGCGGCCTCTTAATCGGGGCGGCGTTGCTACTCGTCGGCCTCTTGTTCCGCCTGACCGTGGAACGCCGGGCGCGGGAGGTCGGCGTCCTGCTCGCCAGCGGCTACTCGCCCGGCCAGGTGCTGCGAATATTGCTCGCCGAGGGGCTGGCCGTCGCCGCCGCCGGAGCGCTCGCGGGGTTAGTGCTGGCCGTCGGGTACGCCGCCGGCATGCTGGCCGTCCTGACGCGGTTGTGGCCGGACGCCGAGGTGGGTAACTACCTGACACTGCACGTCACGCCGCTGTCGTGCGCCCTGGGGTTCGGCCTGACGCTCGCCGTGGCCGCCGGGACGATTCTGCTTAGCTTGCGCGGCATCCGGCGGGTGCCGCCGCCGGCGCTGTTGCGGGGCGTTACCGCTGTCACCCCGCCGGGAACGGTCGAACGACGGCCGCCGGTCCTGTCGATCGGCGTGGCGGTCGTTCTTTTTCTCGTGGGCGGGTCGTCGTTGCTCCTCGGCGGCCGGGCGACCAACCCGGACTATCGGGCCGGAGCGTTCTTCGGTGGCGGACTAGCTCTGTTAATCGGCGGCCTCCTCCTCGGCCGGGGGCTACTCATCCGCCTCGACACCCCCGGCGGTGGCCTGGTCCGGCTCGGCGGTCGCAACGCCGGTCGGAGCCTCGGCCGCAGCCTGCTGACGACTACCCTGATCGCGGTGGCGGCGTTCCTGGTCGTGTCGGTTGAGAGTTTCCGCCGCCGGCCGGACGCCGACTTCCGCACCCGGTCCGGCGGTAGCGGCGGATTCGCTCTCGTAGCCGAAGCGGATGTACCCCTGTTCCAGCCGTTCGACCGGGGTCAGGGGCGGGACGACGTGACCGAACGCCTCCGCAAAGTGTTTCAGCAGGAAGAAGCCCGCAACCCGGCCGGGGCGTCGCGGGCAGATTTACTCGCGCGGGCCGAGGCCGACCTGGCCGGGGTGTCGGCGATACCGCTGCGGCTCCAGGGCGGCGACGACGCCAGTTGCCTGAACCTGTACCAGGCCGGCCGCCCGCGGGTGTTAGGCGTGCCGGATGCGTTGATCGAGCGTGGGGCGTTCCGGTTCGGTGACACGACCGCCACGACGCCGGAGGAACGGGCGAACCCGTGGCTGCTGCTCACCACCCCCCAGCCGGACGGCCGGGTGCCGGCGGTCGTCGAGCAGAACACGGCCATGTTCATGCTCAAGACCGGCGTCGGCGGCGAAGTCACGCTGTACGACGAGGCCGGCCGGCCGGTGCCGGCCCGGATCGTCGGATTGCTCCAAGATTCCGTGTTCCAGAGCGAGATGCTGGTCGCCGATGCGCAGTTCCGCCGGCTCTACCCGCGCCAGGACGGCTACCGGGTGTTCCTGATCGACGCCCCGCCGGGCCGGGAAGTCGCGGCGGCCAACCGGCTGGAATCGGCGCTCGAAGCGAACGGACTGGTCGTCACCCCGACGGCCGACAAGGTGGCGGCGTACCAGCAGGTCGTCGGGGCTTACCTGAGTACGTTCCAACTGCTGGGGGCGCTCGCACTCCTTTTAGCAGTACTTGGCCTCGGGGTCGTCGTGCTGCGGAACGTCTGGGAGCGGGGCAGCGAGTTCGCACTGCTGCGGGCGGTCGGCTACCGGGCGGCCGCCCTCCGCACGATGACCCTGGCCGAGACCGGGCTGGTCCTCGGCCTGGGGTTGGGCGTGGGTGTCGGGGCGGCGGTGCTGTCGGTCCTGCCGAACGCCGCCCTTGGTGGGTCGGTCCCGTGGGGGCCGGTCGCCGGCCTGCTGGCCGCGTCCCTGGCGACCGGGGCCGGAGTGGCCGGGGTGGCCGTCGCCCAGGTGACCGGGCTGCCGGTGGTGCCGGCCCTGCGGCGGGAGTAGCTATTCCCCCTGGCCCGCCTTGCCGACCAGGAACAGGTACTTGAACGCCAGCCCTTTGAGGGAAAGCGTGGCCGTGGCCTGGTCGCCGCCGGTGACGGCAAGGGTCAGGGTGTCCCGGCCGGCCGGGCCGGCGTCACCGAACACGTTGTCCGTGATCTCCTTGACCGTCTCGGGGGACGCCTTCTTCTCGGCGAGCGCCCCGATGCGGGCGACCGACAGTTCGGCGGCGACCACCGGCCCGGCCTCGGGCTTGCGCTCCGTCGCCGCCTTGAGCCGGCGGCCGTCGGCCTCGGCCGAAAATAGGAACCGGTCGGCGGCCGTCCCGAGCCATATGCCCGGCGACCCGAACGGCTTCTCGGCGTCCGGCACCGCGGCCTGATGGACGGCCACCCCGCCCTTCTTCTCGACGCCGAGCTTGATGGTGCCGACTTCCTTCGGCAGGTACGGGGCGAGGAACTCGACCGTCTCGCCGATCTTCTCCCCGCCGACGACGCGCAGAACCTGGGTAACGTTCCACCGGCCTGGCTTGCCGTCGGCCGCGAGGGTCATGTCGAGGATGCCGGCCCGGACCGTCGGCCTGAAGGCGTCGACGACGGCCTGGACGCCGACCTTGTCGTTCTCCTTGGCATCGGCGACGGCATCGGCGAGGACCGCGTCGGCGACCGGCGTCCACGATTTGAGCGCCTCCGGGGGCAGCCCCAGGTTCACCCGCACCGCCGCCAGCGGCGACGGGGTGGGCGGCAGGGTAATGCCCGTTTTCGTCACCCAGCCGGTGACGTTCGCGGCCAGCGGCGTCCCGACTTTCGGTACCAGCGTAACGACGGCCGTGATGTCGTCGGTCTTCGGCGTGATGTCCAACGTGACGGTCAGGGTCTTCCCTTCGGCGGCGACGGCCCGTATTGCGGCGACCGTCTGATCACCAGCCCACTCGCGGAGCTTCTTGGCCGCCGGCTTTTCCCCCGGCCGGGCCTGGCGCTTGTCGTCGGCCATCTTCAGCTCGGCCTGGGCGAACACGGCCTTGCGGATCGATTCCGGCACCCGGTCGAGGTGGACGGTGACGGCCGCGACCGGGCCGGCCCCGGCGGCCGGGAAGAAGTCCTTGGGGGCGACCCGGGCGGCGTCGGCGAGGGCCGCGGTGTTGTTCAGGCAGGCGTAGGCGTACCTGTCGCGGACGGTGAAGTACACCGGCAGCGGGACGTTCGGCACCCGCATCTCGTACACGTCCCCGTCGCCCTTCTTGGGCTTGAGGTTGAGCCGGCCGGTGAGGAGTTTGAGAAACGCGGTCTCGTCGGCAACCGGGATCAGCAGGACGGCCGGGCTGTCCTGCACGTCGGGGGTCACGGCGGCGTAGAACCCGAACGGCCGGCCGGTGTCGAGGCCTTCGAGGCCGGTCTTCGGGTTGGCGAACGCCTTCACCAGCGCGGCGACCTGCTTGCCCCCCTCGGCCTGGTCGGCCAGCCCGCCGACGTACTCGGCTAGGCCGAGCAGGTCGTTCACACTGCGGACGCGGGCTTCGATCGTGGGCGGCGGCGGGGCGGCGGCCGCCGGCGGTACGGCCAGCAAGAGTAGTAGCAAGCCGAGCGAAAGGCGGCGGGCAACGGTCGGCATCGGCGTCTCCGGGGAATGGGGTGCCGGGGCTACCCCCGGCGGGCGGGGAAAGTGTCACGGCGGCGTGTCGATTCTACCGGCTTCGGCCGATACAACACGCTCTCTCGGGTGATCCCACGTTTGCGAAGGACGGCGATGAGCGAGAAGACCTGGGGCGGTCGGTTCGACGGGGCGACGGACCAGCGGGTCGAGGCATTCACCGAGTCGATCTCGATCGACCGCCGGCTGTACCGCCACGACGTGGCCGCCAGCCAGGCCCACGCCCGGATGCTCGCCGGGGTCGGGTTAATCACTGCCGCCGAGGCCGACCAGATTTGTGCGGCCCTCGAATCAATAGCCGCCGACATCACCGCCGGCCGGATGACGTTTTCGGTCGGCCTGGAGGACATTCACACCCACATCGAGCGGGCGCTGATCGACCGCCTCGGGGACGTGGGCCGGAAGCTGCACACCGGCCGCAGCCGCAACGACCAGGTCGTGACGGATGTCAAGCTCTGGGTCCGGGACGCGACCGACGACCTCGACGGCCTGCTCGCCGACCTGCAGCGGGCGTTCGTCGCCTCGGCCGAGCGCGAGGCCGGGGTGGTGCTGCCGGGGTACACCCACCTCCAACGGGCACAACCGGTGCTGGCCGCCCACTACTACTTGGCCTACGTCGAGAAGTTCCAGCGTGACCGGGACCGGTTGGCCGACGGCCGCAAGCGGGTGAACGTCCTCCCCCTGGGGGCCGCCGCCCTGGCCGGTACGTCGCTGCCGATCGACCGGGACGCGGTGGCCCACGCCCTCGGGTTCGCCGCCGTGGCGGGGAATAGCCTCGACGTGTCGAGCGACCGGGACTTCGTGGTCGAGTTCGTCTTTTGCCTGTCGCTGATCGCCGTCCACCTGTCCGGATGGGCCGAGGAGTGGGTGCTGTGGGCGACGACCGAGTTCGATTTCCTCGCCCTGCCGGACGGGTTCTGCACCGGGTCGAGCATCATGCCGCACAAGAAGAACCCGGACGTGCTCGAACTGACCCGCGGCAAGGCCGGCCGCGTCATCGGCTGCCTGACGCAACTCTTGGTCCTGGTGAAGGGGCTGCCGCTGGCGTACAACCGCGACCTCCAAGAGGACAAATCGGCCCTGTTCGACGCCTTCGACACCGTGGCGGGCTGCCTGCTGGTCGCCGCCCCGCTGGTCGAGCAGACCCGGCTCAAGCGGGACACGATCGCGGCCCGGCTGGACGCCGGGTTCCTCGACGCCACCACACTGATGGAGGCGCTCATCGCCCGCGGCGTGCCGATGCGTTCGGCCCACGAAGCGGTCGGCAAGCTCGTCCGGCGGTGCGAGGCCGAGGGGTGCCGGCTGGCCGACCTGCCCGCCGACGCCTTCGATGCGGCCGCCCCCGGGCACGGAGAAGCCGTCCGGGACACACTCGGGGTGGCGAAGGCGGTGGCGGCTTTCGTCAGCTCCGGGTCGACGGCCCCGGCCGAGGTCGAGGGGCAATTGCGGGCGTGGCGGGGGCGGTTAAGATAGGGCGGGGGCGTGTCGCTCGGACTCGGGGAGGGGTGGTCGTGATTAAGGTTGTGGGCGGACAGAAACCGTTTAAGGCGACAATCGACTTCGGAGCGGACCAACCCAGCCCGGAAGAAATGGCGGCCTGGGACGACGGGAATCGGCGGCGGAAGGCGAATGCCGAATACTTGTCGGCGCACCGCGCCGCGTTCGAGGCCGCCCACGCCGGGCAGTTCGTGTGCGTCGCCGGCGGTGAGGCGTTCATCGACCCCAGCGCGGATGTGGCCATCCACCGCGCCTGGGCCGCCCACCCTGACGACCGCGGCGAGGTGGCGTTCGGATACATCCGGCCCGGCCAGAGTTTCGAGATATGAAGGTCGACGGTTACTGGGAGATCGATAAAACCGGGGCCGCCCGGCCCGTCCTGAAGGCGGGAATGATGGACGCCGGCGGCCGACCCGTCGAAGTCACCTTCCTGATTGACACCGGCTCCGATAGGACCGTCCTGGATTACCAGACACTGATCGAACTCGGCCCCGATGTCGAGCCGACCGACGAATACTTGCACGGCGTCGGCGGTCGGGTCGATGCGGTCGCCATCGACGTGCCCATTTTGTTCCAGCGTTCGGACGGCCAGACGGTCCTAGTTCGCGGCCCGTTCCTCGCCTCCCCCGACCCGGCCGCGCTCGGCCCGTCCGTCCTCGGCCGCGATGTCCTCGACAATTTCGCCCTCATCGTCGACCGCCACGGGGACATCGTCACCCTGCTCCACGCCCCGCACCGTTACATCGTCTTGGACGCCTGACGCATGGACCACTTCGCCTACCGTAACCGCACCCTCTACTGCGAGGACGTGCCCGTCCCGCTGCTCGCCGAGGAGTACGGGACGCCGCTCTACGTCTACAGCCGGGCGACCCTCGTCCACCACCTGACGGCCATCCAAACCGCGTTCGCCGAGGCGACTCCGGTCATCGCCTACAGCGTCAAGGCGAATGGCAACCTGGCCCTCTGCCGGCTCATGGCCGACCACGGGGCCGGGTTCGATGTGACGAGTGGCGGCGAGTTGTACCGGGCGGTCGAGGCCGGGGGGCCGAAGGCGACGGTCGTGTTCGCCGGGGTCGGCAAGACCGACGCCGAGATGCGGGCGGGGCTGGAACACGGCGTGATGCTGTTCAACGTCGAGAGCGAGGAGGAACTCGTCGCCCTCGGCCGGGCGGCGGCGGCGATGGGCAAAGTCGCCCCGGTGGCGCTGCGGGTCAACCCGGACTTGCCGCCCAAGACGCACGCCAAGACGGACACCAGCGTCAAGGGCGTCAAGTTCGGCCTCGACATCGAGGGCGTCGTCGAAGTCGCCGGCCGGGCGCGCGGCATCCCCGGTGTGTCGATCGTCGGGTTGCACATGCACCTGGGGTCGCCGATCCTGTCCGCCGAACCGTATGCTGCCGGGGCGGCCAAGGCCGTCACGCTCATCATTGCCTTCCGGGCGCAGGGGCACCCGGTCCGCTACCTCAACATGGGAGGCGGGTTCGGCGTCCACTACCGCCGCGACGAAGCCCTGCCCGCCGCCGCGTTCGCCGCCGCCATCCTGCCGGCCGTCCGGGCGACCGGGTGCCAGTTGGTCCTCGAACCGGGCCGGTTCATCACCGCTAATGCCGCGATCTTGGTGAGCCGGGTGCTGTTCAACAAGGACACCGGCGGCAAGCACTACGTCATTCAGGACGCGGCCATGAACGACCTGATCCGGCCGACGCTCTACGACTCGTTCCACCGCATCTGGCCGGTCTGCCCTCGGGAGGGTGTGCCGGAGCGGCCGGATGACTACGAGGCGGACATCCCCGGAACAGTCGTCCAGGACGTGGTCGGCCCGGTCTGCGAGTCGGGCGACTACCTCGCCAAGGCACGGCGGCTGCCGCCGTTAGAGCGCGGCGACCTGCTCACGATCTCCAGCGCGGGGGCCTACGGCATGAGCATGGCGTCGAACTACAACAGCCGGCCGCGGGCGGCCGAAGTCCTCGTTACAGCCGGCACCCACCGCTTGATCCGACGCCGGGAGACGTTCGCCGACCTGGTCCGGTGCGAAGTCGATTGCGATCCGGGGGCCGGTCGCGCAGGATAAGATGCATTCGGGCGCGCCTCAACAAACGGGGCCGGTCCGCCGTTCCGACTCGGGGGGTGTTCCGGTGAGACTTCGCGCGGCCAATTTGTCCTGGGGCCTGTCCTACGCCACCTGGGGCCTGTCCGGCGGGGCGTTCGTCGCTTGTCTTCCGACCGCCGCCGGCCAACAACCGCTCCCGCCGGCCCTGGCACCCGCGCTGCCCCCCGAGGTTCTGTTCAAGCAGGCCCAGGGTGAGATCGAGGCCGGCCGGTACGACGTGGCCGCCGAGACGCTCAAGAAGTTCCTGGCCGGCAACCCGTCCGAGGCCGTCTACCAGTCCCTGACCCGCGCCCGGGCGACGACGCTGCTGGACCTGCGCAAGGTGGTCACCTGGTCTGACGAGCCGGCCGCCAACGCCGAGGCCAAGAAGACGGTCGAGGCGGTCATCGCCGCCGGCGAGGCGGCCAACGTCAAGCTCACCCGCGACCCCGCCCGCATCGCCCGGTTCGTCCGCAACCTCGGCGAGTCCCCCGAGGAGCGCGTCTACGCTGAGCAGCAGTTGCGGCTGGCGGGGGATGCCGTTGTCCCGGTCATGGTCGACACCCTGCGGACGACCACCGACCCCGTCCTCCGCAGTGGCATCGTCGGGGCCATTACCGCCCTGAACGCCGACCAGTTGCCCGGCCTGTTGGGCGCGTCGGTCGGGCTGCCGACGGAATTGAAGTTGGCTATCCTCAAGGCCGCCGTCGCCCGGCCCGACCTGACCGCCCTGTCCGCCTCGCCGGACACCGACCTGATGCCTCATCTCTGGTACTTCTCGGCCACCCGCCGCGAGGACGAGCGGGCGCTGCGGGAGTTCGCCTCGCTCACGCTGGACGCCCTGACCGGCGGGACGTTCGCGCGCCGGCCGGCCGCGGCGGAACTGGTCAAGTTAGCCCGCCCCCTGGCGACTCGGCAGGCCCGGTTCGCGTCCGGCGACCGGGTCAAGCTCTGGACGTTCGACCCGGCCACGTCGTCGATCACCTCCGTCGATGCGACCGCCGCCCAGGCGTCCGACTACTTCGCCGTCCGCGACCTCCGCTGGGCGCTCGACCGCGCCCCCGGCGACCCGGCCGCCCAGGAACTGTTCCTGGCGTTGACGGTGGAACGGGCCGTCGAGAAGGCCCGGTTCGGCGATGTCCTCCAGGCCGATCCCAACCTACTGCCCGTGCTGGCGGCCGCCCCGTCGGAACTGCTGGTCGGGATGCTCGACCGGGCGATGACCGACCGGCGTACCGCCCTGGCCCTCGGGCTGACGCAGGTTCTCAGCGCCCGGTCGGACAAGCTGGCCGCCGGGGGCGACCCCCGGCGGCCGAGCGTGTTCGTCGCCGGCCTCGACTACCCGGACGCCCGCGTGCAGCTCGCCGCCGCCGTCGGCTTATTGAAGGTGCCCGGCGCGGTCCCGGCCGGCAAAGCCGCCCGCGTCGTCGAGGTGCTCCGGCGGGCGGCCGCCGTGGAGCCGGCCCCGGCCGGGACGGCCGACGTGGGGCGGGCGCTGATCGCCGACCCGAGCGACTTCCGGTCCGAACGGCTGGCCGCCCACCTGCGGTCCCTGGGGTACGCCGCCGAGCGGTTCGCCACCGGCCGCGACCTGGCCCGCCGCGTGGCCACGGCCGCCGACGCCGACCTGATCTTCGTCGACCGGCACGTCGTCAACCCGGAGTTGCGCGACCTGCTGACCGCCATCCGCACCGACGCCGACGCCGCCCGCCGGCCCCTGTTCGTCGTCGCGTCGGCCGACAAGGTCGCCCCGGTCTCGGCGGATCGGTTGCTGTTGCGACTGGCGTACCTGGTCGCCGTCACCGAAACGTCCGAAATCAACGTCCCGGCCCCGTTCGCCTTCGACCCCCGCCGGCCCGTACTGCCGGCCGCCGAGCCGCAGCGGCGGTCCGACATCGCCTCGACCCGCGACAAGCTTCTCGGCGAGCTGTACAAGCTGCGGCTGGCCCGGCTCGAACGGCTGGTCGCCGGGGCCAACCTGCCCCGGACCGAGGCCCTACAAAACCTGCTGGACATCCGCCTGCCGCAACTCACCTACGCCGCGCTCGCCGCCGAGTACCCGGTGACCGCGGCATCGGCCCCGGACACGCTGCTGGCGTTCGATACCCGGACCAAGCTGCTCCTCAACAACCCCCGGCTGACATACTCGACCCGCGGCTTGCGGACCGACGACCTCTCGAAGCTGGTCGAGGAGCTCGACGGCGCACTCGACGCCCCGCGCCGGCAGAAGTTCGAAGGGATGCTCGCCCGGACCGACCCGGCGGTCCTCGGCCTGCCCCCGGAAATGCCGGCCGACCCGGCGTTGACCGACCGCCTCGACCGGGTCGCCCGTCACGTCGGCGGGGTAACGGTCATCCCTGAGGTGTTCAGCGCCGCCGGCCTGCGGGACGACATTCAAAAGGGAGTTACCGACCCGGCCCAGGCTCCGGTGCCGGCGGCGGTCAAGCGGCAGAACGCCCGGTTGGCGCTCGAGTACCTGCGGCGGATGGCCGTCGGCGAAATCCCCGGCTTCGACGTGCGACCGGCCGCCCCCGCGCTGCGGGCGGCCCTGCGGGACGACGAGTTCGCCGACGCCGCCATCGACGCCGTCGCCCGCCTCGGGACGGCCGAGGCCCAGCAAGACCTGCTCACCGTCGCCCTCGGTCTGGGCCGCCCGGCTCCGCTGCGTATCAAGGCCGCCGACCGGGCCATCCAGCACGTCCAGGCGTTCGGCCGGCTCGTTGTCGGGCCGCAACTCGACGCATTGAACCAGGCGGCGGCGGCCGAACCGTCGCCGGACCTCCGCGGCCGGCTGGCCATTTTGAGCCAACTCCTGGCCGCCCAGCCCGGCGACCTGTCCGACCTGATCCGCCGGTTCCCGCTGCCGGTCCCGGCCGCCGTGCCGATCCCGACGCCAGAGAAGAAGGAAGTCCCGGCCGACCCCGCCAAGCCCGACCCGGCGGCCGTGCCGGAGAAGAAGTGACCGGCGGCCGGCCGGAACCGCGATTCGCCGCCCGCGGGACGATCTTTCGCGGGCGGTGTCGTTTTCGGCGCAAGACGTTGGTAAGAAACAGTTCCAGGTCAATGAGACCCCGCCCGTGCCGCCGGAGGCCGACCATGACCCCGCAGACCCCCCGCCCGACGGCCCCGACGATTGCCGCCCTGACTGCCCGCTTCCTCCAGCGGTCCGCCGAGGCCGCCGCGACGACCGAAGTCGAGCCGCACGAAGTCAGCGGCGGCTTCCGGGCGGCCCCGGCGGATTTGTGGCGGGAAGCCCACGCCGCCGCCGGCATCGCCCCGACTCCGGTCCCCGCGGAATGGCCGGCCTACACCGCCGCCGACGCGGCTGCCGGCCCGGTCCCGTTCGCCGCCGGCCTGTTCCCGCAGCGGGTCCGAACCCTGGCTGCCGCGACGGCCCCGACGGCCATGCCGGTACCGCCGGTGTCCGGGTTTACGGGCCTCAAGAGCTGGGTCGCCAAGGAGACGAAGGTCGGCGATTTCGGCCGACGGCTGGTGGCGGCCGGCGTCGCCGCCGGGGTGGGCGACCACGCTGCGGCCGACGCGGCCCTGAAGGCGGCGGAAGCCGTCGCCACGCCTGCCCAGCAGCCGCTCTGGCGGAACCAGGCCGGGGCGTGTGCCTGGCTGGCCGGCCGGCCGGCGGAAGCCGTCATGCACTGGGACCAGGCGGGCGAACTGTTGGCGGCTCGGTTCAACCGGGGGCTGGCCGCGTTGGCGGCCGGGGACACGTCGGCCGCCGGATCGCACTTCGCCGCCGCCGCGGCCGGGCTGCCGGAGTCGAGCGGCTGGTGCCATCTCGCCCGGCTCTACCGAGTGCTTGCGGCGTAGGGCGGGTGACCGCCGTGACTCGTCACCCGGCCCTCCCCCCGAACGCCAACGCTTCCACCCGGTCAGCCCGACCCGGGTACGCCGCGTCCAACAGCGGCCGCATCTGGTGCTCCCAAATCGTTGCCACGCGGTCGGCGGTCAGGCCGGGGACCATCAGAAAGCTGTGCCCCAGTCGCCGGTCCGGGCCGCCGTCCTTGGCCAGCTTGCGGTTCAGATCGTCGAACCACGTCACCAGCCGGGAGCCGAACGCCGGGTCCGGGTCAGCCGGCGGGGTGTCGCCGAGATAACTCGCCAGGACCGCCGGGTCGGGCGGCACGTCCACGAACGAGAACCGCCGCCGCAGCGCCTGGTCGAGCGCCCCGACCGAGTGGTCGGCCGGGTTCATGGTGCCGATCACGATCAGGTTGTCCGGGAGCCGGAACGGCCGTTTGGAGTACGGCAGCGTCACCGCCTGGTCGCGGTATTCCAAGAGGAACAGGAGTTCGCCGAACACGCGGGGCAGATTCCCCCGGTTGAGTTCGTCGATGACCAGGACGTGCGGGTCGGCCGGCGATTTCTCGGCCTGTTCGGCGAACGCCGCCAGCACCCCCGGTTCGACCGCATACGTCACCTCGCTCGCCCCCGACGCGGACGGCGTCGAGCGGGGCCGGATGCCCTCGACGAACTCCTCGTAGCTGTAGCCCGGGTGGAACTGGACGAGCCGCACCAGGTCCGGGCGGCCGCCGGTCAGGTGGCGGGCCAGTTGCCGGGCGACGTGCGTCTTTCCGGTCCCCGGGACGCCCTGGAAGATGAGTTGCTTCTTGAGCCGCAGCAGGTCGAGGGTGCGGGCCAGCCAGGCGTCCCCGAGGTATGTGGCGGCCCGGAACGCGGCCTTGTCGAACCCGGTGCCGCTGACCGGCTGGCCGGCGCGGCGGGCGAGGATCGGCAACGGATCGGCCTCGACGGCAGCGGCGAACAGCGGGACGAGTCTGTCGAACGTGAGCAGCACCTCGCCGACCAAATCGTCCCGGCCGAGGGCGGTCGAGCCGGCGGGCAGGTGCCGGCCGGCGAACAGTTCCTTGCCGGCCGCCCACGCCCGCAGGTCGGTCGCATTCCGCAGGACTTCATCGCAGCCCGGGGCCGCCCCGAACCGACAGGCCTCAATCGCCCCCGTCGCCCGCAGGGCCGCCCAGACGAGGTCGCCGTTGTCCTGAACGCATTTGCGGAACCGCCGGCCGGCGTCCCGGGCGGCGGCACCGAGTCGAACCCCGAACCCGACCCCGCCGGCGTCGAGCCTTACGGCGAATTGGACATCGGAGCGGCGTGGCCCCGCGGCGCGGCGGTAGAACGCCACTTCCATCTCCGGGGTGTACGGCCCCGCCCGGCCGAAGTCGGTCTTGGTGATGCTCGACACCGCCCGCCCGGGCCGGGGGTCGGTGTCGAGGTGCCAGCCGTATTCGCCGCCGAGGACCGGCCGGACGTACCGGGCGGCGACGGCCTCGCACAGTTCCACGACCGGAGCGCGGACGGCGAAATGGTACCGCTCGCGCTCGCCCGCCATCCAGTCGGTCGTATTGTGGTCGGCCAGGTCGGCGAGGAAACGGAACGTGTCGCCGCAGAACCCACCGAACTCGCCGGCCCCCGCCGGCGGGTCGGCGTCGGGCGGTGCGAATTGCTCGGCCAAGATCGCCATGAGTGAGGCAACTTCGGCCGGGTGGACGCGGAACCGGTCCCGGACGGCCGCGACGATTTCGCACCCGAGCCGGTACTGTTCCCCGGCGGGCGTATCAGGCTGGATCGCGTCCGACAGGGCGGCGGCCCCGTCCCGGGTTCCGGCGTCCCACGTGGGGGTGAGCATCGGGCTGCGGGCGTGGAGCAGCGCGGCGAATAATTCGGCCTCCGGCACCCGGACGAGTCCCGCCGCGTCGGCCGGCCCGGCGGCCCGGGCCGCCCGCCGGACCACGTCGAACACCCATTCGCCGGCCCCGGCGGCCACCCCGGCCGCGTCCAGGACGGCCGCCGGGTCGCCGGACGCGACCGCCGCGTCGAGGGCCGCCCTCCGGGCGGCGACCTCGGCCAGGAACGCGGCCACCCGGGGGCGAGTCGGACCGGCCGTCCGCAGGGTCCGGACGCCGTAGGCGATGCGGTCCGGCGTCGGCTCGGCCGGGTCGTCGGCCGGCCCGAGTTCCCGGCCCCGCCGGTTGGCCGCCCGGGCGAAGAACGTATCGGCCGCGTCGGCGTCGAGGTCCGGGAACTCGGTCCTCAATCGGGCGTACAGCCGGGCGACATGGGTGAACGCCGGCCCCGGCGTCCGGAGTTGGGCGGCCGTGACGAGGCCGAGTCGGGATAGCCCGCGCTGAACGACCGGCCGCCAGTCCGGTACGACGGCCGGGCTGAGCGCCTTGCCGACGGCGAACCAGAACGCCGGCCCGACTCCCGGCAAGTGGTACGCCCCGCCGGGGTAGGCGCAGTTGGCCACCCGGTCGCCGAGTGGATCGCCGCCATGTAGGACGTGGTTGAGGGCGAACCGGGCCGCCACCGCCCGGCCGGCGAGGGCCGTCGGGTGCCAGGCCATCGGGACGACGGCCCGGTAAAAGCCGTCGAGGTGCGCCAGCATCTCGGCGTCGGCCAGGTCGTCCACAGCGTCGGCGTGCAGCCAGGTGCCGGCAGCGGCATCGATCGCTGCTTGCCGGGGCGTGGACGGGGAGCACGCAGCGACGGCGCGACCCCGCCGGAAGCCGGCCAGCAGCGGGAGGAACAGCGATGCATGGGGCCGCATCATCATCGATGATGAGGTATGAAAGATAGTGGATAAAGGGAAGGCCAAGCGGACCCAGGGCTACTCAGAGATGGAAGGTGGGGCCTTCTCCTTGAGCATGTCGAGGGCGCG
>JAABUN010000979.1_pt1 | contig 68532 bp, 63 predicted proteins | sample 5559311 | NCBI WGS metagenome assembly JAABUN01 (sample SAMN10711877, study PRJNA513370) | rock metagenome | isolation source: Antarctica rocks | place: Antarctica: Victoria Land, Siegfried Peak sud | reverse complement strand
GCTTCGCTTTAAACTTTTTTAGAAGCAACAAAATCCAACATATCAAGGAACAACGATATGCCTTTTCTCTTGATTGGACTAAATTGTATAGTTATCCACAAATAATTTAGAATTCAACAACCCTGACTGCGCCGGTAAGATTTACTTTCTTTTGGGTACCATAACCTACTACCACAACCTGGTCAAGCGATTGCTGGCTTTTCGACATCAAAATAGTAAGAGATGACCTGCCTGCTGCATTTACTTTCTGTGGTTCAAATCCTACCATGGAAATAAGCAGGACTGATTTTCCTTCCGGCATTTCGATAGTGAACTCGCCGTTAGGGTTTGTCTGAACTGTTGTTGTGGTTCCTAAGACGGATATCGTTGCTGCTGTTAAAGCACTACCCAGATCATCTTTCACCGTTCCTTTTACAATAACCGGAGGAGGCTGGACTTTTAAAGTAAATTGCGGCGCTTTCCCACCATAAGCGCTGACTTGTAGAACTGCAGCTAATAATAATATAGCGGTTAAATTCATAATTAATACAATGCTGTTTGCGAGTAGTAAGAAAGGCAGCAAACGTGTTGTTTTTAACGAAGGCATTTTTTTACAAAGAGCAGTTAAGTACATACTGTGTAATGTTTGGTTAGAATAATATGCATACTATCGTAGTAAGGAATATCTATTCATACACCGTGCTATCTGTTGCATGATAGCCGGCATACTTCCATAAGGTAACGAATGATTGGCGAATTTATGAAGATTAATTCAGCAATATACCTCCCTTTTATATCAAACGTTTGCTAAGAGTAATATTCCCAAAAAACGAGGGTATCAGCAGCTAAAACCTGACAATGGTATTGATTATTTAATATTGACCTGCCTCCATCAGGGAGAAGCCTTATTATTATGTTTCCAGTGTTATGTTTATTCTACACAGTTGCATTTGCTGTTTACTGTCAGGACCAATTAGGGTAATGTCTTTGAGAATAGTTTCACTAAATAAGCTGGAATTGCATCAAGTGGCTTAAGTGTAATATGTCTATAAAAAACTTCTGCACCTTCTGATTGAATTTGTAATTTTCCTTTTGTAAGCGGAAGCACCTGCCCGTTTTCTAATTGACTTGAATGGTACAGCACCATCATTAATTTTCCGTTTATTACGTGCACACTTGTATCACCATGGCAATACAGGTCAAGGGTGTTCCATTGTCCGGAAGCATTCTCCGCATCTCCCTGTTTAATACAATGACGGCCAACTTTACTCTTTTCACTAAAAGTATATAACTGTCCGGCAGGATCATAAATATATGATGAGTCAGATTTTTTTGTTACCGTAATATCCTGCATACCTCCTGCGACACCCCAATAATCGCCGCTATTTCCTTCTTCAATTTGAAATTCCTGAGAGCGCATCCAGGCGCCATAATCAGCGCCATGAGCACCTACGGCATAATAAAGCAGGCCACTATCTTTCTTTTTATTTTTCTTTTGTCCCCATGAAAGGCTACCCCATTTAAACATCAATCTAAAATGGAAATTCGAATATTCTTTTGTAGTGGAAATGCCACCCCATTGTTCACCGGAAATACGAATTACATTTTCGCCACCCTGTTTCACAACAGTAAAAACATGTTTTGGATCATTGTTCAATCCAACGGCTATAGTACTTAATTTTTTTCCTGCATCATCTAACGGGGGGCCAATATAAGTGTCCCATCCAGCTAAATTTTTGCCATTGAATAATACAATACTATTATTCTTTTGTGCAAACAGGTTTGCTGAATGACAGGTACACAGCATAATAAAGAAAAAGCAACTGGCAGAACGGGTCATGTAATTAATTTTATTAAAAATAAATGATTTAGTTATAGCAGTAAATAACTTATTATTTTAAAGGCCCAAAAAGAAGGTTCGCCAGGGCGAACCTTCTTTTTGTTTAACACTTCAACGTTGTTATAACAGTTGAAAATAATTCCTACTCCATTTGTTAAATCAAATATAAATCACCCTCGCCTACTACCTGCATACAATTATAAACCTCACTTTTAGGCCAACAACCTAACCATGCACCAAAAGCTACTATTAATATTACTGATAGCAATAGCAAACCTGGCGCAATCTCAAACTTTTAAACTTACAGGAACCATAACGAACGCGGCCCGGGAACCGGTTTCCCTGGTATCCGTACAGGTTAAAGACTGGCATACCGGAACTCTTAGCAAAGACAACGGCACTTACTCGCTTACCCTAGAAGAAGGAAACTATGACATTATCTACAGTATCGTAGGTTACAAATCACAGGTAGTGACACTGGTTATTAAAAAGAATTATGTACAGAATATAATACTGGAAACAGATTTATTTTCACTTGAAAATGTAACCGTAAAAGCCAGGTATAGGGATAACGCTGCTGAAATTATTAAAAATGTTATCCGTCATAAAGATAGCCTGCAGAGCGCTACTGGCGCATGGTCCAGCAAAGTATACATCAAGGCTGTACAACAGGATTCTTCTTCCAGGGTCAAAAAGTCCAAAACAAAAAAAGATACGGCTATTGCTAACCGTGATATCGCCGGTATGGCTATGGCTGAAATATCTTTGCAACTCGATTATGCTTCGGCTAACAAAATAAAAGAACAACGGCTCGGTGTAAAAAAGGCCGGCAGCAGCGAGGATCTCTTTTACCTTTCTGCCACAGAAGGATCTTTTGATTTCTATGAAAACCTGATTAAAGTGCCCGGACTTTCCACTGCACCCTTTTTATCACCTGTAAGCTATAGCGGCCTGCTGGGCTATAAATTTAAAACACTTAAAACCGAAAAGAGAGGCGCTTATAAATGGTATACTATCGCAGTAAAACCACGGCAAATGAGTAACGCAACGGTTGAAGGAGAGATCACTATTTGCGACAGTAACTGGACTATCCAGCATACGGTTTTTCAATTCCCAAAATACCATTTACCCCAATATGATTTTTTTGAAGTAGAGCAATGGTATGATACCGCCCATAATCACCAGGCGCTGATATCGAAGCAACAATTTACCTACAATTCAAAAACAGGAAAAGAAAAATTATCAGGCATCACCACAGTTACTTTTTCCGATTATGAATTGAATAAGCAGTTCCCCAAAAATTATTTTGGCGTTGAAGTGAGCGCCACAACTACGGAAGCTTATAAACGTGATAGCACTTTCTGGCAATCGGCGAGAACAGAACCGCTTACAGCCAAAGAGATAAAATTTATTCATTATAAAGACAGCATCTACCGTGTTACCAATTCAAAACCATACCTGGATTCTATAGACAGGCTGACCAATAAATTTACCTGGAAAAAATTGCTGCTTACCGGCCAGACACTTTACAACCGCGAACTGGAACGGACCTGGCAACTACCGCCGTTGCCTGGTCTCTATCAACCGTTCGCTTTTGGTGGCAGCCGTATCAGTCCGGGTGTTGGATATTTTAAAACTTCGCCTTCAAGAAAAAATATGAGGGTGTTTGCTGATGTTAGTTATGGTTTTCGGAATCATGATGTAAACGGTTCTGTGAGTCTTAACAGAATGTATAATCCTTTTAACAGGGGCTTTTATGGCGTCTCCCTCCGCCGGGAATTCGATTTTATTTTTCAGGGTGATGCCTGGATCAATATGCTTAAGCGCAGCAACCAATACCTGAACAACGCCTTTGGCCTCTATCATGGACTTGAACTTGTTAACGGCCTCTTCTTATATACCGACCTGGATGTGGCTTTCAGGCGATCGCTTAACGATTATAAAACAGGTACTGCTATTGATAGTTTGCTGGGTAACGTACTTACCAATAACCAGGCGATCGCTTTTGAATCTTATAACGCAGTGTATGGAAAGATAAGGCTTGAATATACGCCTCGCCAGCGTTATATCCGCGAGCCTAAGGAAAAAATAATCCTGGGTTCTAAATGGCCTACTTTTTATACTACCTGGCGCAAGGGAGTAAGCGGCATCCTGAATAGTACAATTGATTTTGATTATTGGGATGCAGGCATGCGTCAGGAAATCAGCTTTGGCTTATTAGGTCTGATGCATTACAATATTAACAGTGGCAACTTTCTCAGTCGTAAGGATTTAAGATTGGTAGATTACCAGTTCATGCGGCGTGGTAATCCTATCTTTTTCAGCAACCCTGATGTATCTTTCCAGGCACTTGATTCTACATTTTCTGTATTCAAACGGTTTTACCAGGGCCATGTAGTGCATGAGTTTAATGGGTATTTAATTAATAAAATTCCGTTGCTGAAAGAACTTCAGTTAAGGGAGATAGCAGGTGCGGGTTTTCTTTATGCTCCGGAACGCAACCTGCGGTATGTAGAAGCCTTCGCAGGTATCGAAAGGGTGTTTAAATGGCCATTTAATGCAGCATCTAAATTTAAACTGGGCGTATATGTAGTAACTTCAGCCGCCAATAAATTTACCAACCCTCTCACTTTTAAGATGGGGGTAACAGGCTGGGATAAGCGAAGAAACCGGTGGTATTAAAAATGATTATTGGTAAATTACAAACTTATGCGTTTGCTATCAGTGGTTAGCAATCCGCTTTCAGGAGGAATATACGCTTACTTTAAATATTCATTATATTATGACAAAACGTTTACTATTAATCTTAATATTAACTGGCTTGTTCTTTTCCGGTAAAAGCCAGACAATCAAATTGGAATATGGCTTCCAGGGTGGATTAAATAGTAATTATTTCATGGGAAGGGGTTTAAACAAAGACCATAATAGTATATTAACCGGGTTTAGTATTGGAGGACATATTAAGATGAAAACCTATGAGCATTTTGGGTTGAAAATATTATTATCATACGATGAAAACGGTTATGCTTACCGTGCGCTAACATTTGAAAATAGTACAAGTACCGGGTTTGTAAAGGCGGATGTACTTTCAAGACATAATTATATAAACATGCCGGTTTTAGCTGAATATTCATTTGGGAGTAAAGTTACCATCAATTTGGATGCCGGTGCTTTTATAGGAGTTAGGTTAAACAGCCAGGTCATTACCAAATATAAGCAGCCTTTGCCACCCGGCCAGCAAGCTGAACTACGTAGTTCATCCAACAACTATCATCCACTGAACTATGGTATATCACTTGGATTAGGAATCCAAATTCCTATTTCATCAAAGATAAAATTAGATTTTGATTTGAGAAATTATACTGGTCTTAATAATATTTTTGTGTTAAATAGAAACAACTCTAGACAAGAAGCCAATTGTTTTGCAATACTTGGTGGCCTGAGCTTTGAATGGTAGCGCTGCTGCTTATCCTCCCAGAAGCTACCGTTAGGAACTAATGCTTCCCTCTCACTTGTATATAACGCAAATATACCTTCATTAGGGGATTGCAGATGGGACTCTGAACCTGCCTTTATAACCTGGTTGATCTAAATAATAGATTTTATCGCTATCTCTACCTTGGTCCGGCAGGAAAATGTCATTATTATTTACACTGAAGCGCTTACCCATCATAGTAAGTAAATAAGAAACCTTTAACACTTATTGCTATTCCGGCTTGAATTTGCCGGGCTGAAGGATATTATTATCTGCTAACCAGTCAGCCATTCTTTGAGGCCAGGATTGTAAAGAAACTAATTTAGAACGTTTGCCCATATTGAAACCATGACTTCCCTGAGTATACAAATGAACTTCAACCGGCACTTTAGCAGCCCTGTAGGCTTTAAGCAGGCGGACAACAGATTCCGAACAACACATATCGTTGTTAGCAGCAAGCAGAAAAGTAGGAGGAGCATCGGAACGAACGCTATCGGGAATGCCGCCAGGACCAGGATAAATAAGCACCTGGAAATCAGGTTTTCCATTAAGCCTGTCAATGGGATCAGGTGCATTAGGATTACCAAAGCCTGGTGAATAAGCAATAGTGGCTGCTACTTCACCTCCAGCAGAAAAACCTACAATCCCTATACGTGCGGTATCAATATTAAATTCCTTAGCAAGGCTTCTAACCATGCGCATTGCCCGGTAAGCATCTTCCCTGGGAGTTGTAGAGATTGAATAAGGAGAATTTTCTTCGCGGCTTAAACGATACTTAAGCACAAACGCTGTAACACCGATACTGTTTAAAAAAATAGCAGGATCTGCCCCTTCAGCATTATATACCAATTCACGGTGGCCTCCGCCAGGACATATTATTACAGCGGCTCCGGTTGCTTTTTCTTTTAGTGGTAAAAAAACCGTAATAGAAGGATTATGAATATTCTTTACCCAATAATCTTTTGCCTGCTCAGGCTCATCCTTTCTGTTTTCAAAGCCCGGAGCGCCATTTTGCCAAAGATGTATAACACGCTGCTTTGTTTGACACAATGCCCTGAATGGCATAAGAAATAAAAACGGGACAATAAGTATTTGAACCCTGATGAGTATTGATCCAATCATAAAGCATATTTTAAATAATAATTTACATGTCATCTTACAAAAGGTAATGTTTTTATTTTAATGTTTATTACCCTGCTAAGCGCTTTCCTTCACCTGAAAAATTGAAAACCGGCAACTGCATTACAATATTCAGTACACCAATTTATAAAATTATCTATAGCACGGAAAGCACATAAGTTTTACCTTTTTCGGTATTGAAATCTATTACATAACCTTTTGCAGTAGCAACAGCTTTCGCATTTGATCCCTGCAATTTTAAAGGAACAGCCGTTCTGATCCGGCAAAGTCCACCTGATAAAGCATTTATTTGCGCATGTGTTATCCTGTTATCTTTCCAATCCTGTGACACATCAAAATTCCCTCTTGCTTTCAAGCCTTTTACAGAACCTTCTTTCCAGGCATCGGGAAGCGCAGGCAACAGGGCAACTTCTCCGTTATGGCTTTGCAGCAGCATTTCCGCCATGCCGGCTATTCCTCCAAAATTTCCATCTATCTGAAAAGGCGGATGCGCGTCAAAAAGATTCACATAAGACCCGCCGCCGTTTGCATAGTTGGTTCCGGTTTGTCCTGTAAGATGCAGCAAGCTTCTTATCATGGTATAGGCGTGATTTCCATCCAGCAACCTTGCCCAGAAATTTATTTTCCATGCCAGGCTCCATCCGGTACCGGCATCGCCTCTTAGCTCCAATGTTCTTTTGGAGGCAGCTGCAAATTCCGGAGTACTAATGGGTGATATTTGTCTACCGGGGAACAAGCCAAATAGGTGCGACACATGCCGGTGATGGGGATCGGTATCTTCCCAGTCTTTATACCATTCCTGCAGGTTTCCTTTTTTACCTATGTGCAGGGGAAAGAGTTTATTTCTTTTTGCAATGATCATATTCCGGTAAGCTTCATCCTCATTCAGCTCTTTAGATGCATCAATCAGATTGGTAAAAAGATCCCATATAATTGACATGTCCATGGTAGTGCCAATAGAAACACTTCCCTTTTTACCCATGTCATCAATAAACGTATTTTCAGGCGATACGGAAGGGGCTGTCACCAGGTAACCATTCTTATCTTCCACTAGCCAGTCAAGGCAAAATGCAGCCGCTCCTTTCATTAAAGGATAAGCTGTTTCTTTCAGGAATTTTTTATCTTTTGTAAACGCATAATGCGCCCATAAATGTTGCGAGAGCCAGGGTGATCCCATCGTCCAGTTAGCCCAGGTAGGATCACCTTTCCCGAGATCTCCAACAGGGTTAGAAAGCGCCCATATATCACTGTTATGATGAACCGCCCAGCCACCCGCATGGTAAAATTCCCTGGCAGTAACCGCGCCTGTTACGGAAGCATTCTTTATGTAATTCATTAAAGGAAGGTGCATTTCAGAAAGATTTACTGGTTCTGCAGGCCAGTAATTCATCTGCACATTTATATTAGTGGTATAATTTGAGCTCCAGGGCGGGCGTAATTCTTTGTTCCAGATACCTTGCAGATTGGCAGGCTGTCCACCCGGCCGCGAGCATGATATGAGCAGGTACCTGCCATATTGAAAATACATAGTTTCAAAAGAAGGATCCGCAGCACCCTCAGTATAACCAAGCAGGCGCTCATCTGTAGGTAAAGCCGCGTTGCTGTTATTTGCCGGGGCAGCCAGTTTAAAAGAAACCCGGTTGAAATAGGTATGAAAATCTGCCAGGTGGTCTTTCAATAAATTTTGCCAGCTTTTTTTTACAGCTTCATTCAAATATTGAGTTGCTGATTTGTCTTCATCTTTACCCTGCGAATCCGGGCATTTATCAAACCCATTAAAGCTGGTAGCGGCAGATAGAAAAATAGTCACCTCCGAAGCATTTTTTACGCTGATGCCGCTGGTATCTGTACTCATTGTACCATCCCTGCCAATGGCTTTCAACCTCATTTCAAAACGCATTCCCCTGCATCCGCTTGTATCATCCTGAATAACAGGTTTATCAGATCTTATATAATTAGGTTCAATATGCGAGGCGGCTTTTCCCTTTACTAACAGCTCACTGTTACCAATAGCCGACTTATGGTATTGAAGCAGGCCCCTGATACCTGCAGTGAAATTTATCTGTCCCGGTTTGCTTGCTGTTAAATGTATAACAATCACCTGATCGGGAGCCGAACTGATAACCTGCCTGGTAAATGTTGTTCCGCCGATAGTAAAGCCTGTAGTGGCCAAAGCATCATTAATATTCAGATCACGGTAATACGATGATACCGCGGTATCGGCAAATTGCTGGTTGATAAAAAGGTCGGCCATTGGCAGGTACGATTCAGAATAATAGCCCTGCATCTTTTTGGTGTATTCATAAGCCTTTGCATAATTCTCTTCTTTGAGCAAAGCCTCGCGTACGATCAGCAAGTTTTCATAAGCACCTGGGTTTACATTGGCACGTACCGGTCCGCCCGTCCATAAGCTACTTTCATTCAATTGTATCAGTTCATTTAGAATGCCGCCAAAAACCATGGCACCAAGCCGGCCATTACCCAGGGGCAGCGCTTCCGTCCAAACCTTTGCCGGTTTTTTATACCAGAGTTTATCTGCCTGCTGTGCACTTACGGAGAAGACCATCGGGCAAAAAATTGTCATTGCAAGGATGCTCTTTCGTATATTTTTCATTATCATATCAGGAAGGTATTATTGCAGCTGCTGATCACCAGTTCATAAATTTTCTAAAACTTTCTACAGGCTACAGATATAAAGTTAAGCGACCAATTGTTTTTGAGAAATTGTTAGTCAGGAATTCAGTTACTTCTTAAGCAATATAATCATTCATCGCGGCTAATTAACGAACCACTCAATTCAATTTTTGACTATTAATATTTATAGCGGCTATTCTGATAATGCAATAAAGATAATTATGTTAAGGATGAAATTCAGTATCTATCTACCACCTTAGGGGTTATTATAAACCTGGTAACTGGAGATTACCTTCCCCGTAAAATCATACTGCACGCAATTGATATCTTTTCCACCAACCGCATTCTCACTATGGGTCGTATTACCCTTCCCTTATGATCATAAAACATCGTTATAGTGAGCCATTTACCTGAAGAGAGATTTGTAGGATCTTCCAGTACCCGGACTTTTGTACCCGTTACCATTCCAGTAGTCAGCACACCGGATTGATCAGTAAAAGTTAATGGCTGGTCAGGAGCAAGGTTGTTGTGGCTGTGGAATAAGCCGATTGCTCCTGCTCATCCGTCAGCACCATTCTAACATTAGTTAAAGGATCATTAATGAAGTAATCATATTTTGAGTGATGACTCCTTCAGTATTAGTTATCTTTGCCCTGCCTTCTTCATGAGGGATGAACTGAAGGATGTTTATTATTTTATTTAAGCATTTTTATCCACTAAATTTGAGCTATCATGCTTTCCACTACTTTTATAACCGATGAAAAAGGCAGGAAAATATCTGCTGTGCTTCCTATAAAAAAATACCAGCAGTTACTTGAAGAGTTGGAAGAACTCGAAGATATCAAAGCTTACGATAAAGCTAAAGCAAAAAACCAAAAACCTATCCCTTTAAGCGATGCCATCCAGCAAAGACGCAACAGAAAGCAAAAAGCCTGAGTACTCCGTCCTTATACTGCGCCTTCTGCACAAAACAATTAAACAAACTGCCTGACAGCATTGCCACAAGGATCGAAAATAAAATGATGGAACTGCAACACGATCCCAGGCCTTTCGGCTGTAAAAAATTAAAGGGTCGTGACGCTTATCGCATACGTACCGGCGATTACCGTATTATTTATGAGATCCACGATGAGCGCCTCATCGTTACCGTTATTACCATCGGCCATAGAAAAAATGTCTATGAATAACAGGAATGAACGGCACCATGCAGGATATATCCGCAGAAGTCATCGGGATGGAAAACTGCTCTCACAATTCCGTAAAACAGAACAACTGCCAGCAGATAAATCAGACTGGGTTTGAATTGGCCTGCCTTTATGATCATAATAGATTACACTTGTCAGCATGTCGCCAAAGGCCAAATCATTAGGGTTTTTCAATACTCTAACCCTGGTACCCGTAATTTTTCCGACTGTTAAAACATGTGATTGTTCGGTTTGAGAAAACATATCGTCTGGATACTGATCGGAGTCGACGTTTGATAATTTAGTGTTGTAAGAATGAGTGTATGCTTTAATATTAATATTATTGATTTGAGCATAATCATCATAACACCTATAAAGATCCTTAACGCAACTTCGGACTAATGATAATTATGTAATCATCCTAAACTCAACTGTGTTAATTGCAAGAAAAAAAGTTTTCATAAATAGCCACCTAATCATTTACTTTTCTATACCTGATATAAAATGATGCACTTTGTCATTCGTTAAAGTAGCAATTCATTCTTAAAAATTGTTGCGATAAATAAATTTAATCACTATTTTACTATACGTTGTACGCTTATAACCTGTGGCTGTCCGCTCCTTATAAACGCTTTTTTCCAATCTGATTGTTAATGAAATTAGTAATGTAAAACCGATACCCGATTGCAGACGCTATTGTCATGTCAACAATTAAATGACGCAATTTGCTGTAGGCAGTCTGCTTCTGGTATCAGCCAGATTCTTGCTGTTGTTCTCTCCTGATAGCTGACAGCTGACTGCTGATAGCTGATAGCAAAATTTATTATAACTCAAACCTGATACAATGTTTATAACAAATTCAAAACATGGCTTCACCCTGAAAGCATATAAGGGCTCCCTTATGACATTACTAACCATGAACCTGGATGAAAAACCGGCCGAAGGTACTTTCGCCGGATTCACGATTTTTTATTCAAGGGAAGATGGTAGTAAAAGACCTATTCTGAATCTTTTAAATTTTAAAGGCAATGATACATTAACCGGGTCTGATGTTTCCCCTATTCAGGCATTTAAATGGGTTCATTTTCCCGGTTCTTATCAACAAACAGGCATGCTTACCGGAGATTATACTTATGAAGCCACACCAAGATTCTTTAACCAACATCATAAGTTATTACCACTGGATGATTCTTTAACTATAAAACTAACAATTAATGTTAGCGATTTCATAGAAGGAAAGCTGAGCGTTGGATTTACAAGAGGCTTTACTAAATCGCAGGCTTATGCGAATCGTTATGGAGTCGGGCAAAAGCTTATTCCCAAAGGGGACTGGATGTTCGACACTAACCAGGTAGCAGGAACAAATAAAAAATTTGGAGACTTTACATACGAGGATATGTACGTATGGTTGGGCTTCAATGCAAGAACGCTGGTATATGGCCTTTTGAAAGAAGCTTTAAATGATCCGGCAGTGTTTGTTGATATGTTTGCGTATGATTTTAATGATCCTGTAATTGCAGACATGTGCCTGCAACTGTCATCAATGGGCAGAATAAGAATTATTATTGATAATGCTGCTTTACACACCGCGGTAAATAAAAAGGGAAAGATTACAGAAGAAGATGATTTTGAAAATAAATTTAAATTAAAGGCCACAGGAATTTCCAGGATATTCCGATGCCATTTTGCAAGGTACTCTCATTGCAAAGAGATCATCCTGAAAAAAAATAATGCAGCATACAAAGTATTAACAGGCTCCACTAATTTTTCTTACACAGGGTTATATGTTAATGCAAACCATGTACTGGTATTTGATGATACTAACATAGCTGCTTACTACGCTGATGTATTTAATATTTGTTTGGATGATGGCAAGGCTCCATCATTCCGGACTACACAGTTTGCCCAACAAATAAAAAAATTCACCTCACAAGATATTCCGGATACAGCAATAACAGTTTCTCCTCATGCTGAAGAATTCGCAAAGAACCTGATTGATTCCATTACCACCATTGTTACTAATAAAAACAATACTTCTGTTTTATTTTCAGTAATGGAGATGGGAGAAAGTACTTCCGGAAGTTTAATAAAGGCACTCCGTGAGTTACATAAGGATGATTCCATATATACCTATGGGATCACAGATGATAGCAGCGGACAGATCTCATTATATAAGCCAGGAAAAAAGACAGGCATTCTGATTGATGCAAAAAAAGCAAGCAGGGAATTACCACCTCCTTTTAAAGAAGAATTCAAGTTAGGATTGTTTCATGCTATTCATCATAAATTTATTGTAACCAATTTTAATCAAAGCGATGCCCGGGTTTATTGTGGTTCCTCCAATCTGGCGTTGGGCGGAGAAAAGGATAACGGCGATAACCTGATTTGTATTAATGACCCTGATGTGGCTACCGTTTTTGCCATAGAAGCATTAAGACTTACAGATCATTATAACTTCAGATCTATCAAACAAAATAAAGCGCAAGGAACAATATTAAAGCCTGCAAAGCTTGATAGTACAGGACATTGGGTGGAGCGTTTCTTTGATGAAAATGATATAAGATTTGTTGAACGAAATCTTTTAGGGTAATAGCCGCAAAGAGTTTTTGAACCACGGAGACACGAAGGCACAAAGAAGCGCAAAGAGTTTTTTTGAAAAGGAAAACAAATGAACAAGATCTTTGTGCCATCATGTCTCCGTGGTTCAAAATAACTAATGTGCAGTGCGACTTAATTAGTTTCATGAAGGACTCTGTGGTTATAAAATTCTTCGAACACCAGCTTCCAGCACTACATGCTTTACGTTTTTGCGGTCGTAGGTGTACGTTATATGTACTTTACCATCTTTAGTCTGGATTACGGCAGGATAGCTATACTCTTCGGTGGTGCCATTTTCAAGTATTACGGCGTCTGTCCAGCTTTTACCATTTTTTGAAACGGCAACATTAAGTTTGGCACGTCCGTTAGGCCCACTAGTAGTTGGATTATACACTAAAAGCTGCCAGCCATTTTTCAGCGTAAGGGCGTCGATGCCCGAATTAGGATTTGGTAGATTTGTTTTTGATAAAGCACCCCAAGTTTTTCCATTGTCTTCGGAATAAGCCTGAATCACTTTATCATTCCTGCTCCTGGCAAGAATTTGCAGCTTATTACCAGGAGAAAACAATATGCTTGGTTGAATTACATTAAATTCTGTGGTTGTATCAACAGGTATCAGTTGCCATGTGACGCCGAGATCTGTAGTTCTTTCTATATGCACTTTCCAGCTTTGCCTGGTTTCCGTACTTGAAGGGGCAAGGATGGTTCCATCAGTTAATTGAACAGGCTTATTTTTTATAGGTCCTAATATTCCTTCCGGCAACTTACGGGAAGAAGACCATGTTTTTCCATCATCATCAGAGGTGCGAACCATCCCCCACCATTCGCGGGGTGATGGGCCTACTTTATAAAATAAAAAAAGTTTGCCTTCTTTTGTTTTAAACAGAACAGGATTCCATGCCGGGTAACGAAGCGTATCGTTGATTACTCCATCGGCCATTAGCACCGGCTGGTTCCACTTTCCTTTTTGCTGGGTAGATAGCCAAATCCCAACATCTTTATGACCCTCTCCTGTACCTGCAAAATAAGCAACCATCCGTTTATCCGGGTTAATCTCAACAATGGTAGACGCATGGCATGAAGCAAAAGGCGGGTTGCTGAAAATTAATTCCTGCTGAGTTATGCGCCACGAGTTTTGTGCCATGCAAGTAAAGGAGAAAAGAAGCAATCCGATATATGTCCAAAATAATTTCATAGTAATTTTACTGTTTAATTATTATTGTATCATCCTCATAATAGAAACCTTAGTATAAAATGAAGGCATCAAAAATTCAACCTTATTACCTAATTATTACAGAATACTATAATTGAAGTATTAGCCACAATAAGATAATAAGGTAGAAAATATTTCAATATTCATATTTATACTAAGGTTTTTGATCCCAGTCAGGGTATCCGCTATTGCTTTTGTGTTCTTTGATTGCTGATTAACGAGCTCAATCCCTTACACTACTCATGCAACAGGGCCTGTTTCATTTAACAATTATAATTGCATGAATTATATCAGGAACTGTAAAAATATGTGAAAGGATCTATTATAATGTATATTATCAAATAACTCTATCAGCAATCAGGAAGCTGACTGCTGATAGCTGTTCATACGGTATCCCACGAAAACATGTAATCAGGATTGACGGGTTTTAAAAAAATCACGCACCTTGGCTATCATTTGAGGATCTGTAAGATGCTCGGCATTCCCAATGCTGATTTGCTTGGTTTTAAATTGCGGGTCGTGCTGAAGGTGATGCTGGAATTGTTCCTGGGCCTTCCCAGGGCCAAAGACTAATATTTCATCATACTTTAAAAGCAGATGGGAAAGAGATTTAAAATATTTAAGACTGTCAGTTTGTTTAGCATTATTCATCGTATGTTCACTGCCACCGCTATGAGTTTCCCCTGCTTTTATTTTATCTTGTATGATATAATCACTGCTATCATCTTCCAGGGTTTTGGATATAATTATTGCCTTGTCGTTATCAAGCCATACACCTGCGTATAGCTTTACTGAATTGTTTTTCATGAATTTTTTATACTTATATTATTTTTCGCCAAGGTACGTTTATTTAATTGATAAGTCAGATGCAAATTGTATATCACAAAAGTGCTGGTTGAATAGCTATCAGGAAGCAAATGTGTAATGTATTTCCTCCTGATAGCTGACGGCTGATAGCAATGTTTAAAGACATTTTAAAGTTGACACGCCACTAGCTAGATTTTATTTTATAATTGAATTCTTCAAACATACGAGCTGAATGATTTTACTATCCTGCTGAATTCAAACTCAAACCTTCAATTTACAACAACAGCTTATTAAAAATACTAAGTGATTAGCTTATACCCTATACCCCTGATATTAATAATCTTCACATCCGGGTCATGTTGCAGATACTTTCGCAGCCGGCTTATGAAAACATCCAGGCTTCTTCCTGAAAAAAAATCATCATTATGCCATATATGTAATAGGATGGCTTTACGTTCCATCACCTGGTTTCTGTTCAATAAAAACAATTTTAGTAATTCCGCTTCTCGTGATGTAAGCCTAATTACATTTTTACCTTGCTTTAACACTCCGGATTGATAGTGAAATAAATATTTTCTCCCGATAGCCGTTTGCGCATTAAAGTCTGCCGATGATCCAAATAATGTGCGGTTTGTACTGGTCAGCGCTTTTATCCGCACTACAAGCTCTTCCATACTGAAAGGCTTTTTCAGGTAATCGTTACCGCCACTTTCAAAACCTGTTACCACATCTTGTGAAAGTGATTTTGATGTTAGAAATATAATTGGCGAATGCATGTCAGTGCTTCTAATTTGCCTGGCTAAAGCGAAGCCGTCAGCGTCTGGCAGCATCACATCAAGGATAATTACTTGGGGCCTGCTTTTATAATATGCTTCCAGGGCGCCTGAAGCGGTAGCCTGATGAATAACCTTAAAACCACGGCTCTCAAGGCTCTCTTTTACTATTTCAGCGAGGTACAATTCGTCTTCAACAAACAATATAATTATTCGCTCTTGTATCATGCCTTTAATCCGAGTTTGAATATGCTGCCGCTTCCAGGCTTACTTTCTGCAACACACCATCCACCCTGCCTTTCCATAATATATTTTACATAACTCAACCCCAAACCATAACCCTTCACTTTATGGATATTTCCTGATGGCACACGGTAAAATTTTTCGAAGATAAAAGACATATTGCTTTGTGAAATTCCAATGCCATCATCTTTTATGGTTATCACAAAAAATTCCTTATCACGAAAAAACCTAATGTCAATATTGACTGCCTCATCCGAATATTTTATAGCATTATCAATAAGGTTATTCAATACATTGTAAAGATGATGCTGATCTGCCATAACCATATTGGTACCTGCATGGTTGTGATAATTAAAAGTAATCTTTTTCTTTCCGGCCAGTGAGTAACCGGACACCAGTTCGCCAATGATATCATTCATGTTAACCAGTGCCTTGTTTAATTCAGTATCCTGCTTTTCATAAAGAGAAAGCTCCATCAGTTTATTAACCATATCGGTAAGCCGTTGTAATTCATTTTTTGAAATGTTTAAATAACGTTTTGTTTTTACCTGGTTACTTAAAACACCAAAGCCTTCCATAGCTTCTATAGCTGCAGTAACCGTTGCGATGGGCGTTTTAAATTCGTGTGAGATATTACTTATAAAATCATTTTTTATATCAGCGAGTTTCTTTTGACGGCCAATAACACGTAGCAGGTAATACAACGCAAACGCAACTACACATAATAACAGACCAGAAGCGAGCACTATACCCGCCAATTTTTTATACAGGTAGCTGACAGGCGGCTTAAACATAGCCCTTACAAAATTTTCACCGGAAGTTAATTCATAGGTCGGGAAAGATTTGGTAATAACAGGGTATGATCGCTGTAAACGCTCAGGGAACCTGTTCCTGTTGAGTGTGTTGTCTTCATCACGCAAATAAAATATAAATGGTTCAAGTATGCCTCTTTCAGCAAGTAAGCGAGAATAGACTGGTCGTAATCTTGCCGTATCGAATTTATAATTATCTACCCATTTATGGATGTACTTACCCAGGTTCTGTGTGTGATAATAAATCACATGCCTCTCTAAATCCTCTTCCCGGTAAGTGCGGGCATAATGCCTGGCAACCAATTGTTTTACAGTATCGCCTTTCGATAGAATAGGAAAATTAAGCATCTTATGAGAAAAAGAATGTTTATCAAGTGTATCTTTTTTATTTGCCACAGTGTACACAAAAGCCTGACTATTATTATTCCACCTGCTGGTGATATCTATTTGCGAGGTATCCATCACAAAATTATACATCAATTGTTCAAGCGTATCACAACGCAGTTTGAAGTCCGTTTTTATCGCATCTTCAAAAGCTACATTTACTTCCTTATCAAAGCGCTCCCTGTTTATTTGGTAATAGTTTGTAATCCAGAAAATCTGTAAAATGATCACACCTCCAACAGCGGCGATGCATACAATAAATATCATCCGGATGCTTCTGTTCATTACCATCAAAAGTAAGCTGTTACATCAATAAGGTGCTTTTCCATTAACATACGTTAACATACAATAACAAAGAGACTAACACTTTTAATAAAAGATCTGTAACAACTTTACAAAAAAAGCAGCATGAGAATTACTCTTTTCTTATTAATACTGGCAATTACTTTTATGGCCAATGCACAACCCGTTCTAAAGGCAGGTGATATCTTTCCTTCAATCATCATCCGTAATATTATTAATGCACCCATAAAACAATTAGATGTGCAGTCACAAAACAATAAGTTTCTTATCCTTAATTTTTGGGGCACCTGGTGCAGTCCCTGTCTGCCTGAAATGGATACTCTTTCCAAACTACAGCAGCATAACAATTCAAAAATACAAGTGATTGGTATTTCCGATGAGGCGGTTAGCAGACTTGAAAATTATTTAAAACGTAAACCTTCATATGTTTGGCTCGCATCGGATACAACCATGAATTTATACCGTCAATTTGCTTTTAATTATGTTGGGCAATCTGCTATTATAAATACACAAAACCGCATTGTTACATTAGTGCGCACTGATTCTATTAACCAATCTTTCATTGATCGGTTAATTCAAAATCAAAGCATACCTTCTTCCGCTGAAACAGGCAACAAACAAGAAACCGATACTAATCTTTTCGGCGTTGATAGCACGCTGGCATTTCAGGTTTCCTGGAGCACATACCGTGCGGGCATTCCCTCCATGTCGAAGACGTATTTAAAAAGTAGTTTCGAAGGCCGCAGGCGGACTTATACTAACTTATGCCTGACTTCTATTATCAGAGATGCTTATAATATTTCACCCCAACAGATGATTTACGAAATACCAGAAAAAGAAGTGTGCAACTGGGATGACAAAAACACATTGTATTGTTTCGATATAGTAGTACGTCCGGAGCAAAAAGATAGTATGCGATTAATTCTTCAACATACGCTTAACCAGCTATTTCCGGTTAAAGCGAGGCTGGAGAAGCGTGTTATACCTGTATATATTTTACAGCGATTAACAGGCACAAGTGATTGGGCTACCTCTAAAAATAAAGAAAGCACTTTTAGTTTTAGCGGACGTGGATTTGAAGGAAAAGCTATTACCATTACTCCCTTCGCGGATTATGTTGCCAATGAATTAGAACTGCCACTGGTTGATAAAACAGGCTTAACAGGCAAATACGATATTACTACTACCAATGTATTGCGCACCCGGGAAGATATGCTTACTGCTCTGAAAAAGCTTGGATTAACAGTAGAACAGGACAGACGTGAAATGGATGTTGTTGTTATTTATAAATAGCTTCCCTTTAGTGTTAAGTTAAGTATACATTGACGTACTTGCTGTCAGCTATCAGGAAGAAACTTATTACATATTATTTTAACAGCCTGCGGCATTCCTTTGCTACACACATTCTCAAGAAGGGAATAGGTAATAAGATACATTAAGGACATATTAGGTCCTTTTAACATTAAAACCACTGAGTGCTATCTTCACGTGAAACGAGATCAGTTAATTGATATAGTTAGTCCGCTTGATGATATCTGGAAGAAAGGCAGTCTTGAATGGTTGGCGCATTTGCGCCACATATAATTTAAAAGCACACACGGGAGAGGTGAGAATCAGATGAATTGGAAATGTGGTATATTCGGGTAATACGTTAATGCAAACGTAGCGGTCATTGTAAAAAACTGCACAACATATGAACACGACTTTTAAACCAAAAGACTATAATTCACTTTCGCCATATTTAATTGTGGACAAAGCACAAAATTTAGTTGACTTACTAAAAGTCGTTTTCGCTGCGACAGAATTACGGAGGTTCGACCACGAAAATGGAACCATTGCTCATATGGAATTAAGATTAGACGACACAGTAATTATGATTAGCAATAGCACTGAAAACTATCCTGCCAACAAGACAATGTTGCATATCTATGTTCCAGACGTATTCAGAACATTCAATTTGGCCATTGACAATGGTTGTGAAATAATCGAGCAACCAACTAACAAGGTGGGTGACTCTGACACAAGAGGTGCATTTAGCGACTTTGCAGGAAATTATTGGGCGGTTAGTACGCAGGTAAACTAATTTTTGAAAATTATTTTTCCATAGCTCCGACCGGTATTGTCTTAATAATATTAATATTTCTATATATAAAAGTTGAGAAATTTAGACATCGTGACAGAATGCTTAATATGCTATCATGGAAAGGAGACGAACAAGTGCTTGACATTGGTACAGGAAAAGGATTACTTATGATTGGTGCAGCTAAACGATTAACAAGCGGTAAAAGTTTTGGCATTGACATTTGGAATAAAACTGACCTAAGCAATAATACTTATGAAGCAGGGATGCGAAATGCAGAACTTGAGGGTGTAAAGCATAAAGTAGATATTAGAAACGCTGATGCGCAAAACCTTCCTTTTGAAGACAGTTCATTCGATTATGTTCTTTCAAATCTCTGCATTCATAACATAAGCACCAAAAAGAGACGAGCAATTGCGTGCAATGAAATTGCACGAGTGTTGAAACCGGGTGGGATTGCTTTAATTTCTGACTTTATGCATACAACAGAATATGAAAGAGAATTTAAAACCGGAGGCTTGCAAACAAACCGGTCATTCTCATTTCTCATAGCTCCTTTTCTTTTATATATTGTAAAGGTGATAAAGAAATAATCACAAAATGTGATAACTAAACAACCAAAATAAATAATGAAACGAGGAAAATTTATACTAACTGCGATTTCTCTTTTTCCATTGACTTTGTTAGCCAAAATAAAGACATCCTTTTTTATAAGGACTCAAAAAGGATTTAAAGTGAACGCAGGTGAGGCTAGATTTGGTGAACACTTTAAAATGAAAGGCGTTACACTAAACACTTTGGACATCAAAATTTCCGGTACTGACACCGAAAATGATTTGGCGGTTTTTGAACAAACCGGATTTACACCAAAAGGAGGACCACCTTTGCACATCCACCCTTTCCAGGACGAATGGTTCTATGTTATTGAAGGTGAATATTTGTTTCAGGTAGGTGAGGAAAAATACCAAATGAAATCTGGTGACACTATCTTTCTTCCAAGGAATATTCAACACGCTTTCCTTCAATTGACAGAAAAAGGAAGGATGATTGTTTCTTATTTGCCGGCAGGAAAGATGGAATCCTTTTTTAAAGTTACAGACAAGTGGACTTCTCCCCCAACGAAAGAGGAAGTTGCAAAAGTTTTTGCAGACCATGACATGAAAGTTGTTGGAGCTCCTTTGGTACTTAACAAATGATGATTACGAAATAATTTCACCAAACATTTCCGGAAAACTTCACCGGCAGATTTCCTGGCAAGAGAAGCATGAACCGCTAACATTGGTTTAGTTTAGCATTACGGCGGCTTACCCAACGCAGAATCAACTGCAATTCGGCAAACACTCCAATTCCAGCGAGACCGAATCCAATTGAGCAATAATAATTGACAACTGAAAATGAAAATATTTTCGATTTTGTCCTATCTATACTTTCTCGTTTGTTATTGGTTTATAATTATATAATAATTAAAGTTTGTCAACAATGAAAGAATTTATTTTAATTTTCAGGCATGAAAATGCGACAGCAAAAGTGTCGCTGGAACAAATGCAAATTTGGATGAAACAACAAATAAATTGGGTTGGCGGTATTGCAGCCCAAAACAAATTTGTAAGTGGTACCGGATTGCTTTTTGACGATGCTAAAGTAGTAAGGCACAACAATATCGTTACCAACGGACCTTTTGGAGAAATCAAAGAAACACTTGGCGGATTCATTGTGGTAAAAGCCGAAACCGTTGAAGAAGCTGTAGCATTTGCGAAAGGTTCACCTATTTTACAAGGCGAAGGCAATACCGTAGAAATACGACAAATTGTGCAACACTGATAAAAGCTTAAAAAGACTTCTGAAAACCAGGAATCTTTTTTACAATGGAACCAGCTCTGATGGGAAGGTTGAAAGTGCTTTTGGATGACATAAGACCACTGATTGGCAAAGCAAATTCATTAGCAGCAAGCATAACAAACCATAATGCAATCATTTACAACATAAATAAAATGAAAGTTTATACCACAAATTATGAAGACACGTTTATTGAAATTGCGGACGACTGTCCGGCAACAAGTGGAGAAATTCCACCAACAAAAGGAAATGCTAAAACTATAGCAAACATTCAATACGACATTGTTAGCAAGAACCCTTATAAATTTACTTCTGATGATGTATTCTTTCAGGTTTATGCAGAACGAAATTACTTAGCAAATAATGAGCTTAAAGAAGCCAGGGATCAGTTCTTTTCTAAAGGACAGCCTTGTTTTCGTACCTCACCATTGACAAAGCGATATGGTTGGGGAATTCATAGCGACAAAGACGGAAAAATTGCCTTGTATGGTAGTGAAACTGCCGAATACAAAAAGTTTTCAAAAGATAAAAACCTTAAAGTGATTAAGGCAATGAAATCCAGATAATGCAGACCAGTAGCTTGTTTTTTGCAAATAAAAATATTTTTGGTTAATGCAAAATAATGCCTCTTATTTTGAAAGAGACTTCTATAATTCCGGTAAGTTTAGTACATCACCGGTTCAACACAATGCAGGTTAACAAATCCTTTGACAACCTTTTATGGGAGAATTGAAAGACAAAATAAATGCTCTTAATAAGCTGATTATAAGTGGTGACACATTAAAAGCTATGGAAACATTTTACTCCAATGACATTGAAATGCAGGAAAATGAAGATATTCCAAGAAAAGGCAAAAGTGTTTGTATTAACATGGAAAGGGCCAATTTACAAAAAATAAAAAGTGTTGTAAGTAATCTTCTTAATCAGGCGATTGACCCAGAGAAAAATATAGTTTTTAGTGAGTGGCAAATTTGATTACCTACAATGACGACAACAAATTTTTGTTAACACAAGTGTCTGTTCAACATTGGTTAAACGGACAGGTAGTAAAAGAAAAATTTTATTATAAACAATCTATAAAAATCCAGTAATCATAAAGTCAGTCTTATCGTACAGAATATGCCTGCAGCAATAATTCATTTTAGTCTTATGTTATAGGCATAAATTTTCGTAATAATTGCTAAACCGTCAGCTATCAGGACGCTAAAGTATAATGTATTTCTTCCTGATAGCTGACGGCTGATAACAAAAGCGACAATGTAAGGTTGACATGACACTATTTATAAATTAGAGATAATAGTTAAAAAAACTTACCCCAACAAGATTCCCGCAATAGTAGCCGAAAGATAAGAAGCCAACGTACCACAAAGTAACGCTCTCATACCTAAACGTGCAAGATCTCCCCTCCTCTCCGGTGCTATCTCGCCAATACCTCCTATCTGCATTCCAACAGAACTAAAATTCGCGAATCCGCAGATAGCAAAACTCACTATCATCAAACCCTTAGGCGATAGATGCTGTTGAACGCCATGCGTAAGATCAAAAAAAGCGACAAACTCATTGATCGTTAATTTCTTTCCCATCAGTGTAGCAACCTGTGCAACATCCTGTTCCGGCACACCCATTGACCAGGCCATAGGATAAAATAATTTACTAAATAACCAGTCAAGTGACAATGCAAAATCAAGGTGCATCCAGCCACCAACTTTTCCTAATACAAAATTCACCAGGGTGATCAGCGCTATAAATCCGATCAGCATGGCAATAACATTTATAGATATGCGCATACCGTCGCCGGCACCATGTGAGATGGCGTCTATAACATTCCGGTAAGGGGTTTTTACTTCCAGCTTCACTTTACCCATGGTTTCGCTTTCCTGCGTTTCAGGCCACACTATTTTCGAGATTACCAATGCGGCAGGTGCTGCCATTAAACTTGCTGTGAGTAAGTATTCCGCTTTAGCGCCGAAGTTTACATACACGATCAATATTCCTCCGGCAATGCATGCAAGACTTCCGCTCATGGAAGCCAGCAGTTCGCTCATGGTCATGCCATTAAGGTAAGGCCTGATCATAACCTGGGCTTCCACTTGTCCCACGAAAGCGCTGGCCACGTTGCTTAACGCTTCCGCGCCACTGACCCTCATTACAAAGTTCATCGCCTTCGCAATAAAGGATACGATCCGCTGCATGATTCCAAAATGATAAAATATTGCCACTAATGCGCAAACTAGTATGATGGTTGCCGTTACATTAAATGCAAAAATAAAAGCGCCCGGGGCGCTAAAAGGAATAGAACCATCACTAATTGGAGATTGCACATATACGCCACCGTAAACAAATGAGGCGCCTGCTTTGGCGAACTCCTCTATATGTCCGATTTGTTTACCGAGCCACTGAAAGAAGTTGGTGACAGGTCGTACTTTCAACACAAGTACTGCGATAACTATTTGCAGGGCAAGGCCACTAATAACAAGCCGTAAGTTGATTCTTTTTTTATTGTTTGAAAAGAGAAAAGCAATACCTAATATTAATACAATCCCAATCAGTCCCTGGAAACGTTGCATATTGTTTTTCAGTTTTGGCTATGATTTTGAAAGATAATGTTTTTTTTATAACCGCGGAGGAAAGGCCGGAGTAGAAGAAGAGGTAACACAGAGGCCCTCTCTGTGTTACCTCTTCTTCTACTCCTGTTTTTCTCCGTGGTTAAAAAAAATAGCTGCTAACTTCGCTTCTATTGAACTTAAAGAATCAGGCAATGTTATAATACTGATTATGAACACTGAACTACCCATAGAAGTGCTGATCCAGCGCGAAAAAGATGAGGATTTAAAAGAAGCAGGTTATAAAATTATCAACAGTAAAAGGATCACTCCTGAAGAAGGTGTGATGCTGTTTGAAAAAGGCAGCCTCTCTTATCTGGGCACTCTGGCTAACTTTGTCCGTGAACGCCTTCATGGTGACAAGACTTACTTCAACCGTAACTTTCATATTGAGCCTACCAATGTTTGTGTCTTCTCCTGTAAGTTTTGTTCTTATTCACGTTTGTATGCACATCGAGATGAAGGCTGGGAACTAAGCATAGAACAAATGCTCGATATTGTAAGAAGTTATGACGGCAAGCCGGTCACCGAAGTTCATATTGTCGGTGGCGTGCATCCGAAACTGAACCTTGCTTACTTTGCTGAACTCCTTACCAGGATCAAACAGGTAAGACCCGGATTGCATATCAAAGGCTTTACTCCTGTCGAGCTGGATTATATGTTCCGCAAAGCAAAAGTCTCCGTGGAAGATGGAATGAAGATCTTACACCAGGCCGGACTGGATTCATTACCCGGCGGTGGCGCAGAAATTTTTCATCCCGAAATAAGACAGATCATTTGCCACGATAAGGTAGATGCCGATGGCTGGCTGCACATCCATAAAGCTGCCCACGAGCTAGGCATGCATTCCAACGCCACCATGTTGTACGGACACATTGAAAAATACCATCACCGTATAGATCACATGGAACGCCTGAGAGCTATGCAAGACAACACTCATGGATTCAATACTTTTATCCCGCTGAAATTCAGGAATAAGAATAATGACATGAGTAATATAAAAGAAAGTGGCATTATCGAAGACATGAAACTATATGCTGTGGCGCGTTTGTATCTTGATAATTTCCCGCATATCAAAGCTTACTGGCCGATGCTTGGCCGTCAGAATGCGCAACTCTCCCTTTCATTTGGCGTCAACGATATCGATGGAACCATCGACGACTCCACTAAAATATATTCCATGGCTGGTTCTGAAGAGCAAACTCCGGCAATGTCTACCGCTGAACTGGTAACGCTGATCAAACAGGTACGCCGTAAGCCGGTAGAGCGGGATACGCTATATCATGAGATCAGGGATTATTCGGAGGTGGATATTGAGGAGATAGCGATGAATCCGTTGTTGAATTAACTATCAGCTTTCAGCCGTCAGCTATATGCAGTTTGCTTATTGGTATTATTACCTAAATGCTTTTGGAATTTACTTCCAGCTTCTTTATTTTTGCAATCCCTTTAAAAAGGACGGCTGCGTAGCTCAATTGAATAGAGCATCTGACTACGGATCAGAAGGTTAAAGGTTTGAATCCTTTCGCGGTCACAAGAATCAAGCACTTATAACAATTTTTGTTTTAGGTGCTTTTTTATTAGGTATTTGTTCCAGCCTGTTGCAAGCGTCAATATATAACTCAGCTAACAACGTAAAAGACAATTAGTAGCCTAAAACTTATGAATGTAATCTCCTCACCATTAGGTTTTAAAAAATAACAAAACGCCAGTATTTATATTAATTCTAATATATTAATATTTCCTCCTCGTTTCTTTATGATTAAAGGTTTAGGAAATGTTAATTTTGCTGAATGTGTTAATAATTCAGAACCCATTTTTACCTCCTGAGCTGTATAGCTAAGATTAAATTGATATAAAGGATAATCTTCGTACATTGATAAAATAGAAGGGACGTTATCATATGAAAGTACCCAATTAAACAATGCCTTCTTTAAGTATAATGACAACTTCAGATGATCTTCATGCTGGTAATAGTTAAGATAAAGAGCCTTTCCTTGCTCATAGTAAGGTGGATCTAAATATATTAAAGTGTGTTCATCGTTAATAGTTGTAAGAAAATCTATTGCATCTAAATTCGAAACAGATATTTGATTTCTTCTTTCAATAATTCGTTTTACTCGCTCTATTAAGTCACGCTTGTTATATCGACAGTCAATTTTATAGGTCGCATTTTTTTGATGAATGATATCTTGGCCCCCCATTGGACCAGCACTTAAAATACCTGAACGATTCGTACGTGAAAGATAGAAGGTTGCAAAACCGAGTTCGAAACTAGCCACTGAAGCGGATCTAAATAGTTCGCGTTGTTTTTGCCATTCACTTAAATCTACGGGAGTATGCATAATAAAGTCTAAAAATCGTTCGCCTTCATGAACCAAAGAATGCCAAAATGAATATATTCCAATAGCTGCGTCATTAATTCGTATTTTTCGACTTTATTAGATAATAAAAGATTAATTGCCGTGCCTGCACCACCCGCATAAGGCTCCGAATAGACGAGGGGCTTACATAATTTACTTACACTAATTAGGCGATCGATAAAAGGGGTCATAATAGATTTACCACCAGGATATCTTAAAGGAGTGTTATTCATGATATGGTTAACGGTTGTAAAAACAAATGCTCTGCAAACTTATTATAACTGTTAGTAAAATCGAGAACAAAGGTATCTACTAATGTCCTATTAGCTCTAATCCAAGGATTTATAACTTTCAAAGCGTTATTACCCCATGCATCCAGATGAGAATTGAACCAGATTTTTGATTTTATTCTATCAGATTGTATTTCTGCTAGTGTAACATTTCTAAAACAGTACTGTTTTGTGAAATGTTCATTTATGGAAGACCAAACCGGCGAGTCATCAGGTAGGTCAAAAAGAAAATTTGCAAGTAAAGTTTCAGGTGAGGCAGAACCTGGAAGTACCATGAAATTTGATAGGCTTTTCACCTTTTTTAGTAAGGCTGGTGTCTTTACTACATCGCCGTCTAAAAAAATCATTCCTTCAGGAAAAGAGAAAGAGGGAATTTTTTTTAACCCCAATTCAGTTAGAGCACTACAACCCATAGTACAGTCAATAAAGTTCAATTTTGAAGACTTTGATTTCAATAAGGCCTTGACAAATATCTTAAACTCTTTATCTTCAGTAAAGACATTGATTTTAACAGGCTTATCTCCATCTATAGTGACATTCAATTTATGCATAATGGAGTTAAACGATATATTTTCTAACGTTTTTATTAATCTGTTAAATTTTTCTAAGTAAATTATTTTTATATGGTTATTTGTGTCAATATTATTTGCATTTTGCTTTTGAAGTTCACATGCATATTTTAATAAGCTAAGTGAATGAGTTGAGAAGATAATTTGAATTCTATGTTTTGAAGCAAATACCCGAAGTGCTTTAAATAACTCAATTTGTGATCCTGGATATAAGGTGGCATCTAATTCATCAATAGCTAAAATCCCTCCCTTATAATTCTGAGCATAATTCTTTTGCAATCGTATAAATGACATTATGGCCAACAAAATTTTGCTAATATTATCTTGCCCAGCAGAATTAAGTGGCCAATCATATGCTGCCGTATCAATGCCAAGAGTATTTTTGTTTGGACTTTCTAAATATGGCGTATCTGTGATATCTTCCATAGAAATTAGAATTTTTTTATGCCATTTTTTAAAAAAGGAGATTTCTTCTGTGGTTAAAGTCTGAAGTGTACTAACTATTAATTGCTGATCCTCACCTATTGGAATCAAACGTTTAAGACTTAAGAAAATAACTGGTAATTGAATGTAACCAGAACCTTGATTTCTATTGCCTTTCCTCCAAAAACGAATACCTGTTTTTGCTCTTTTTATGCTTTCTATTACAAAGGGTTCTTCGCTATTAATATGTAAGGTCCACTCATGAGATTTAGGCAAGTCAAATTTTAACGATAATTTGAATTTTTCGCTGAACGCGGATTTAAAAGATCCTCCACTTAATGGTTTTTCTTCTTTCATAGGATTTCCGGGATCAGTAATGGTGAAAGGCTGAGTTAATAAACCCAAAATAGTAGTTTTTGAGTTCCATTTTGGCCGGCAATAATTGTTAATTGCGTACCCAATTCAAATCCAACATTTTGAAATCCGCGAAATCTCGCAATTTCTACTTTTTGAATAATCATTATTTATATTTTTTAAGATGCTGATTACTTAGGATAAAGTTCAATAAAAATTACAATTAAGTAGTTGCTAATGGCTATTAATCTGCTTTCACCCTGAAAATACCGTTTCTAGAGTAAACCGCTGAAAATATTACCCTAAACAAAATAAACCAATCAGGAAAGTCGAAAGAGTTTATAACGAGTTGGCCCATGAAGAAACTCCTTTTTGATATTGCTGCTGTCGTACAACAAATTTGTTAAGGCGGATGATCTTATAGAGAAATTTATGTATAGGCACTCTAATGACGGATAAGGGACGAACAACTAGGATAATATCTGAATTTGGGCTGATATCAATATATTCAAAGTGTAGAATGTCTCACCTGAAGGCAGAGACGAAACCGACCTTGTGAGAGAAAGCAATAATTTTTGTATGTAGAATGACTACTCGCATATCTACACCATTTTAATTCTTAAATCATAAACAAAATCTTTTACTACTATTATGTGGCAGCCATTAGCCAGGGGATGTCTTGGGTTGATCAAATAATTAAACTCTTCCAGAATTACTGAAGACGGAAGTTTAATAATTAAATGAGGGTTTTTGTTTAATAAATCTGTACCATAGTCCTTTGTTGATGCTGGTGCAGGAGCATCCCGCCAGTTTCCAGGCAGAGCAGTAATACCCAGTTCCAGTATATCATCGGGAATTTCAATTTCAACCATACTCAGATAGCGAAGTAGGCTTGCAGTACTAACATTTACAGATAACTCAAGAACGGCAAGCGAGCGGCTCTGAGAGGTATATAAGCAGGGAGTTCCAACATGATTCCAGCGGCCACCATGAAGGCGGCCACCTTCACCTGACAGATCATTGGCAAATTTTATGTTCCCTACCCGGTATACTCTCATGTTCAGGAATAAACGCCATATTCAATCCGTCCAATAATATGTTTTACTTCTTCCCTGCCATAGAGGTTATCCAATATCTCGTAAGGTGGTTTTCCTCCCAGGGCACCTATTGGTTGAAAGATCCATTTATTGAATTCCTGCTCGCTACCAAAAACTTGATATCCGTAAGAATAGATATCTGCAATGCTCATGATTTTTTCACTTAGCAGAGGTGGAAATTTCTCACTACCTTTTTTTGAAATCAGGGTGGCCCTCGCCACCTGCAAAATATGAGATAGCTGATCATAATCGAGACCTGCTCTTTTCTTTAGTTCCTCCAATTCCTTTTTAGAAATGCCCTTTCTGGTCGCTTCCATTTTTTCAATTGTCGTCATCTGTGTTTCAGGCTTAGGAGTTGAGTGCACCAAAATAGAACTTGCATGATAGCCAATAATTTCTTTAATCTTATTAGAATTCTCAATTACTTTGCCATCCCCTGGAATAGGTCGTGGATCTACAACTTTTACATTCGCATTCTTATAACTTGCAGTTTCTGGATTTTTTAAAACAACATTACCGGAAGATGTAGCTTTTTTTGCTCTAACCTTTGTCTTGTAACTGACATTCTTTTTCTTTTGGGCTGTTTTATCCATTTTGGGCATAGTACAAATTGTGACTAAGTTTAGTACAAAATACTACTTTTAATATTGAATCAGGCCATTTATTTTCTTACTCTTAAATAACTCGAAACAGGTAACCATGCATTACAAGAGCCTTTTTATATGAAAGAAAAATGGAATACTTTTTTAAGAAAAGAAATGCCTCAAAAATTCCTATAAATTACCACCATACATAATTTGTTATCCCAATGCTTAATTGAAAGATTATTTCAATATCTTTAAGATTTTACTTTTTCTAAGGTTTTAGGACAAATACTTATTTTACCTTAAAATAAAAATTCAAAAAATAAATTTGTAATAATCCAAATCTATCGTAATATTACAATTAACTTTTATCATGGGATTAACGAAATCAGAAATATTTACAGATAAGCAGAACAAGCTTGCATCCATGATGAAGGCTTTAGCGCATCCTGCAAGAATTGCTATCATTCAGCAATTGGTAAAAGCAAATGCCTGTATCTGTGGTGACCTGGTTGACGAATTAGGATTAGCACAAGCCACCATCTCGCAACATCTGAAAGAACTTAAAAATGCAGGATTAATTAAAGGAACCATAGAAGGAACCAGTGTATGCTATTGCATCGACGAAAAAACCTGGAAACAATACAGGAAAGAGTTTGATGCTTTTTTTGTTGCTAATACACCCGCTAATAATTGCTGTTGATTTTTTTTATTCTATTTTATCGCAATATTGCAATAAACAAATTAAACTAAAAACAATGGAAACTACTGAAAATTTAAAAGAAATGGTACAGCGATACAGTCAGATCGCTTTACAGACTAAAGAAGAAAACGAATCCTCCTGTTGTGGCGCAGGTGGCTGTTCGGTTGAAGTGTATAACATCATGAGTGAACCAAATGAAGTGCTAATTATTGAATAGCATTAAGGCGTTTTAATATCAATATATAAAAACCTATATTTGTCACAATGAAACAATGGCTTCAAAAAATATTTGTCTCTCTTGCTATAATTTTGGTTTGTGGACACAATGTTTTTCCTCATCATCACCATGACGAGGATGTTGCCGTTGAACAGCATCACGATCACGACGATCATGATCATGGTGATGGTTTTTTTAGCAGCGGACATGTTGATAATATTTTTGTTCCGAGTAATAGGCACTTTGACTTTTATTGCGACGCCGGACTGTTAATTTTTACCGTCCCTACCATCGGCCTTAATTTTGAATTAAGTTATATTTCAAAAAAAACTGAATACAGTTTAAATAAAGAATTCCCTCCACCGGTAAGTCATCTAAATACATCTCTTTTACGAGGCCCTCCTGTCGCGTAATTCCTCACTTTAGCGGAATGATTGTATCGTTTAGCATTCTTGCTTTTCAATAAAGCAGTTCATCATAAATTAATTTCTGTCATTTCATTTGCTGCAATGAACAACATTACCATTGGCTGTGCGTCAATGCGTGTTATGTTATTGTTCAATAAGATGTAAAGATTGGTAATCATCTTAATTATTAAAAAAAACAGTCATGCTCAATAAGATCATTGAGTTCTCTATAAAGAACAAACTTATCATCGGACTTTTTATTATCAGTCTTATATGCTACGGAAGTTATGAAATCACGAAACTGCCAATTGACGCAGTACCAGATATCACCGATAACCAGGTACAGGTAATAACGATTTCACCCGCACTTGGTGCCCCGGATGTCGAACGTCTGATCACGTTTCCGATTGAACAAGTGTGTAATAATGTTCCCGGCCTGAAAGAAATTCGAAGTTTTTCACGCTTTGGTTTATCTGTTGTTACTATTGTATTTGATGAAGCAACGGATGTGTATTGGGCAAGACAACAGGTAACAGAAAGATTGCAAAGAGCTCAGGAGCAAATCCCAAAGGGATTTGGCACACCTGAACTGGCACCTGTTACCACTGGCCTCGGAGAAATTTATCAATATGCAGTGAGGCCCAAAAAAGGTTATGAAAAGAAATATTCTGCAATGGAATTAAGAACCATCCAGGACTGGATAGTTCGCCGTCAACTATTAGGCGTTCAGGGAGTTGCAGAAGTGAGCAGCTTTGGCGGGTATTTAAAACAATATGAAATAGCTGTTGATCCTTCAAAACTAAAGGGGAATAACATCACTATCAATGATGTATTCACAGCACTGCAAAACAATAACCAAAACACAGGAGGTGCCTACATAGAAAAAGGCCCTACTGTATTATTTATAAGAAGCGAAGGACTTGTAAGCAACTTTGAAGACATTCAAAATATTGTAGTAAAAAATCTGCCTGATGGTTCGCCGTTGCTAATCCGGAACATTGGAGATGTAAGACTAGGCAGTGCTACACGGTATGGTGCGATGACGTACAACGGGGAGCAGGAGGTTTCAGGTGCAGTGGTTATGATGCTGAAAGGTGCCAACAGCAATGAAGTAATTAAAAACATCAAACAGCGCGTTACCCAGATACAGAAAACCCTGCCTGAAGGTGTGATGATCGATGCCTTTCTTGACCGTACTAAAATGGTGAACAATTCTATCAGCACTGTTACCAGAAACTTGGCGGAAGGTGCGCTGATTGTAATATTTGTACTGGTGTTTTTCCTTGGAAATCTTCGCGCAGGACTGCTTGTAGCTTCAGTTATTCCTCTTTCTATGCTGTTTGCTGTTATTATGATGAATTTGTTTGGCGTCAGCGGAAACTTAATGAGCCTGGGTGCATTGGATTTTGGGCTGATAGTAGATGGAGCGGTGATTATTGTGGAAGCCGTTATGCACAAGCTCAAACACAGCAAACATTTCGAAAAGGTCAATAAACTGGAGCAGCCTGAGATGGATGGTGAAGTAAAAGAATCTGCAACCCGCATGATGAACAGTGCCGTGTTTGGACAAATTATTATCCTGGTTGTTTACCTTCCGATTTTCAGCTTACAGGGTATTGAAGGGAAAATGTTTAAACCGATGGCGCAAACAGTAGCTTTTGCCTTAGCGGGTGCTTTTATTCTTTCACTTACTTATATTCCGATGATGAGTTCAGTATTTCTTAGCAAAAAAATTTCGCATAAGGAAACTTTTTCTGATAAGATGATGGCCCGTTTAGAACGTAACTATCGCCGGGCACTCGAAAGGGCTTTAAGGATTCCAAAGACAATCATTGCCGTTGTAATTGCATTCTTTGCTATAGCTGTTTTCGTTCTATTTCAATTAGGCGGCGAATTTATCCCGGCATTACCAGAAGGTGATTATGCTGTTGAAACCCGGGTACTTCCCGGAAGCAATCTCAATACTTCAATAGAAGCTGTTTCAAAAGCATCAAAGATTCTCCTTGCAAAATTTCCTGAAGTAGAAAAAATAGTGGGCAAAACCGGCAGTAGTGAAGTGCCAACAGATCCGATGCCTATTGATGCAACCGACATAATGATTAACCTTAAAGACAGGAGCAAATGGGTATCTGCTAAAACATATGAGGAACTGGAAGCAAAAATGAGCAAAGAATTGGAAGCAGTCCCAGGTGTAACATTTGGATTTCAATATCCTGTAGCCATGCGCTTCAATGAGTTAATATCTGGCGCGAGACAGGATGTTGTCTGTAAAATATTTGGTGAGGATTTAGATAAGCTGGCACAGCTCGCGAAGCAACTTGGAAATATTTGTAGTACCGTAAAAGGCAGTAGCGGCTTGTATGTGGAGGCGGTAACGGGTATGCCTCAGATTGTTATTCATTATAACCGGGCAATAATAGCGCAATACGGTTTAAATATCAGTGATGTTAATAAAGTAGTGAACGCGGCTTTTGCAGGCCAGAGTAGTGGAATGGTTTACGAAGGGGAAAAACGTTTTGATTTAGTAGTTCGGTTAATCGGCGAGAAACGAAAAGACCTGTCAGATGTTCAAAATTTATTGATACCAACTTCGAAAGGTACACAGATACCTTTGAACCAGGTAGCAAGTGTTGAAATTGTCGAAGGTCCCAACCAGATTCAAAGAGAAAACGCAGAACGAAGAATAATCGTCGGTTTCAATGTGAGAGGCAGGGATATTCAAAGTATGGTACAAGAGCTACAACAAAAAGCGACGCAACAAATGAAATTACCACCAGGTTATTATATCACTTATGGCGGTGCTTTTGAAAACCTGGTGGCTGCAAAAAAAAGATTATCGATTGCAGTTCCCATTTCCTTATTTCTTATATTCCTTATGTTATACTTTGCTTTTGGTTCTGCCAAACAGGCAACACTTATTTACTCTGCCATCCCACTTTCTGCCATCGGAGGAATTTTAGCGTTGGCTGTTCGTGGCATCCCATTCAGCATATCAGCAGGTGTAGGTTTCATTGCTTTGTTTGGTGTAGCTGTATTAAACGGGATTGTGCTGGTAGCAGAATTTAACAGGTTAAAAATGGAAGGAAAGATGGATGTGAAAGAGGTGATTATGGAAGGAACACAGCTTCGGTTGCGACCAGTGTTGATGACAGCTTTCGTAGCGTCACTTGGCTTCTTGCCAATGGCGCTTAGTACAGGCGAAGGTGCGGAAGTACAACGCCCATTAGCAACTGTAGTTATTGGTGGACTACTTATCGCTACTTTCTTAACCTTATTTGTTTTACCTATTGTTTATACCATGTTTGAAAAAGGAATTTCCCGGAAAAAGAAGATACTTGTGTCGCCGGCAATTATTTTATTGGCTATTTTTTCTTCCATTCAGTATACAAAAGCTCAGTCTCCTATTACTTTACAATCGGCCATCGATAGTGCGTTAAAAAATAACCTGTCTGTAAAAAGTGAAAGATTAAGAGCAGCTTATCAACAGACATTAATAAGAACAGGGAAAATTATTCCACCTACAAGTGTCTTCGGTGAGTTCGGTCAAATTAATAGTTTCTATGTTGATACAAAAATAGGGATCGCTCAAACTATTAGTTTTCCAAAAGTATATGCCAGTCAAAAATCATTGTTAAGCGAACAATGGCGTAGCAGTTTATTAAACATTGGTGTAAGAGAGCTACAGCTTAAAAAAGAAGTAATAAAAGTTTACTATAATCTTTTGTATTTACAGCAGAAGCAAAAATTATTACAAAGAAACGATAGTCTTTATGCAGAATTCTTAAGAAAGGCCACGCTGCGTTTTGATAAGGGTGAAAGTAATGTGCTGGAAAAAACTACTGCCGAAAACCAGCGGGGACAAATAGGTCTGCAACTTTCTCAGTTGCAGCAGGATATGGAAATGCTTCAAATACAGTTTCAATTATTATTGAATACCAATACTGTTTTTGTTCCTGATGAAAAGGAATTTAAAATGAATGTTGTTATGAACGCTGACACTTCGTTATTGCGTGCTCATCCTTACATACAGTTCTTAAAACAACAACAGCAATTAGCAGTGGCGGTAACGCAAGTAGAAAAATCAAAACTGCTGCCGGATTTAAATCTGGGATACAACCTGATGAGCATAAAAGGTACGGGTGCCAATAATAAGGTGTACAACAGTACACCGCAATTTCAGGCTGTACAGGTTGGCCTGGGCATTCCAATATTTACCAGCGGACAAAAGGCAAGAATCACTGCTGCCAAAGCAAACGAAGATGTTGTTGCTGCAGAGTATGACGTGAATCTAAAGAATTTTGAGGCCGGTTATAAAACTGTCATTGCCCAATACCGAAAATATGCGGAATCGATAACTTATTACGAAACAACTGCTTTAAAAAATGCTGACGTTATAACAAGCACAGCCAACAAACAATTCCTAAATGGCGATATTGATTACCTGGATTGGGTAGTGCTCATTAATCAGGCAGTTTCGATACAAAACGATTATATCGAAACAGTGAAAAACAGGAATGCCAGCGCAATAGACATTAACTCTTTTATTACAAAATAATATTACACCAATGGCAACAACTGGTAAAAGAACAATGCTGCAGGTTTTGACAGAACCTTTCAAGGCATTACAAAATAAGATATTCGCAAAGCTTTACCTGGCACAAACAATCAGTTTAATCGGTGATGCCTTTACCTGGGTGGGCCTGGCATTATTGGCTTACCAAATAGGTAAGGAGCGTTCTGCCGCTATCCTTGCTACAGCACTTACTTTAAGGGTTACGGCATTTATCATCTTCTCTCCGTTTGCGGGTGTATTGGCTGATAAAATTTACCGTAAGAAAATTTTATACATTACTCATTTTATTCGTATGGGTATTATTTGCTGTCTCCCTTTTATAACGGCTGAATGGAATATCTATGTGCTGGTATTTTTTCTAAATGTCTTCAATGCTTTTTTCACACCTACTTATCGTGCTGTTATCCCACAAATAATTGAAGGTAAATACTACAGGGAAGCAGTTGGTTTGTCTACCGCTACTTATCAATTGCTGGGTATATTGGGACCAGCATTGGCTGGAGTAATGGCTGTTTGGCTGGGTGCGCGGGAAATATTTTTTGTAGATGCCGGTTCGTTTATTGTGGCTGCGATTTTGATTCTCGCTATACCACGACAGGAATTGCAGAAAGGTGTTACGGCAGAAGCAGAGCAATCAAACAATACATGGGGCGATGTTATCAAGGGTATCCGGCTTTTATTTGGAAATACAATATTGCGCTTTGCTTTAAGCATAGAATTTGTTTCGGCCATTTCCGGGGCCATGATTTTAGTAAATACCATCGGGCACATCAAAAATGGTTTGCATTTAGATGATAAATATTATGGTTGGGTAATGGCCGCATTTGGTTTTGGCGCCGCCATCGCCGCTTTCATCGCAGGCAGCGTAGACAAATCAAAAACAAGATCAGTGTCATTAATTACTGGTGCGCTTATCCTTGGTGTCAGCATTTGCTTTGCTAATTACGTCGGTTACTATTTGGTGCTTGGCTTATGGCTCTTTGCAGGCTTAGGACAAAGTCTTGCAGAAATGCCTTCAGAAACGCTGATTGCAGAAAACATTTCTTCAGCAGATCAGGGAAAAGTATATGGTTCGCACTTTGCTTTTTCGCATTTATGGTGGGCGATTGCTTATCCAATCGCAGGTGTTTTAGGAACCTTGTTCCAAGGTAAGGATTTTCTATACGGGGGTCTACTCACTTTGGCTATTGCCATTGCAGCTATGTTCGTTTTCAAACCATCTTTAAAATCTTCAAATAAACATATTATACAATGAAACAATTAATTATCATATCAACTGCTTTGTTATTTGTTTCGGCCTGTGGTAACAGTAAAAAAGAGGAGAAGCAACCGGAAAAACCAACTAATGAAAATATTACTCAGCTTTCTAACGATCAACTAAAAAATGCGGGTATACAAACAGGTAAATTAGAGCAGCATGCTATCTCTGCCGTTCTTAAAGTTAATGGAGTAATAGATGTTCCACCACAAAATATGGTTTCTATAAGCGTTCCCCTGGGCGGTTACCTCAAATCAACCAAACTGTTAGCGGGCATGCATGTCAGCAAAGGTGAGGCTATCGCTGTAATGGAAGACCAGCAGTATATCCAGCTTCAACAGGACTATCTTATTGCAAGAGCGCAATTTACTTACAGTGAAAGTGAATTTAACCGGCAGAGGGAACTGAATCAAAGCAAAGCAACTAGTGACAAGGTGTTTGAACAGACCAGGGCAACTTATGAAACACAATATGTAGTAGTAAGATCTCTGGAGGAGAAAATTAAGCTAATAGGAATTAATCCCGCAAAGCTAACGCCAGCAACTATAACAAGAAGTGTTCATATTTATTCTCCAATCAATGGATTTGTTTCAGAGGTAAATGTAAACATTGGCAAGTACGTAAACCCTTCAGATGTTTTGTTTGAATTGGTGAACCCCACAGATATTCACCTGGCACTGACTATTTTTGAAAAAGATCTGGACAAACTCTTCATAGGTCAAAAATTGATAGCGTACAGTAACAATCAGCCAGACAAAAGATATCCCTGTACAATTATCTTAATTAGTAAAAACTTATCTGGCGAAAGAAGTGCAGAAGTACATTGCCACTTTGAGCAATATGATAAAAATTTATTGCCTGGCATGTTTATGAATGCGGATATTGAAGTAAAAAGCAACAATGTAAATGCACTACCGAATGATGCAATTGTTCGTTTTGAAAACAAGCAGTATATCTTTTTGACAAGAGGCAATAATCATTTTGAAATGGTTGAAATTAAAACAGGTAATGCTGAGAATGGATTTACTGAAGTTGCAATTGATGAGAAACTGGCTCCAGAAACTTTCGTGTTGAAAGGGGCATATAATCTACTGATGAAACTTAAAAACACCTCAGAAGAATAGATGAGTAATTGTCAGTTATCGGCAAGGCTGTATATATATTCCAATCATCGGCAAAAAATTAAAATGAAAAGACTTTGTATTTGAAGTCATAGACATACATTACAGAAAAATTGATAAGATTCTTATTAAAAAATAAATTGGCGAATGAATTCAAAGCGCTGAAGGCATCAATTAATATACAAAGTTTGACAGTAAATCTGGCAATCCCGGCTCATTATCAAGGCAAGTGATAAATCTGCAATTCAGCCTTTTTACCTGCTACTGCTCTTGCAGCAAGGACATACAGCCGCAACTCAGGAATCAGCAAGGAAGTTCTTGCACCGCTCCTCGTTCGAATATCTGAAATTTGTTTGATCGTTTGAGTCTCATAATGGAATATATTAATGTTACCTCCCCCTCCGCTTATTATAACATTAGAAGTGGCAGAATCAAAATACAAATCATCTACATCATCAACCATTGTACCGGAAGCAATTTGCTTACCAGTTTTACTATTTATAACCAACAATTTTGTAGGGTGCCTGTAACCAATAAATAGATATCCATTAATGACATCAAAAGCCATTGGAAAATTGGCATGAAGATCATTAATCATCCACTTATCAATTAATTTATCTTGTGTAAGGTCAATTACTCCAATCATATTTTTATCCGGAACATTGACGTAAAGCCTTTTTCTTTTGCTATCTACAACAAAAGCCTCAGGATGAGCAGGCAGTTTGATATCGGCTGTTTGTAAATGAGTAAAAGGGTCAACTACTGCAATCCCACCAGAGCCATATCCAACATATATTTTCCTTTCTACCGAATCATACCTGACATCATCGGCATCTGAAGAGAAATGAATAGTGGCTGTTTTTTCATACGTTCTTGCATTAAAAAAGTAACATTCACCATTGCCGCCGTTAGCAACCAATAGTTCATTTGTTTGAGGAACGTACCCAACACCTTGCGGCTCATCAAACCCTTTAATGCTGCGAATTATTTTTCCGGATCTAAGATCTGCAATTTCCAAAGAGTTATTTCCTAAAGCAGCAATATAAACCAACTGGTCTTTAAGGTTCACATCCATATGATCAATACGGCCTTTTACTTCAGGCATTTGAATTGCCTTTTCAAATGTAAGAAATTCAAGCCCATAAGGTTGCTGGCCTTTACCTCCAGATGAACAACTGCACAGCATTATTAATGCTGCCAACAGCGATTTGACTAATATTAAACTATTATGCACTTTTATGTATTTTAAATGCTTGTCTTTATTAATAATCTTAATAAAGCAGCTGCTAGTATTATATAAGGTTCCTGTACTTTCTTAAAATCAATTAATATTCCAATTAGGCGATAGCCATCAGTGCGGTATAAACATCGATTATAGTACGTATTGCAATTATAATAACTGCACCCGTTAATGCTCTTACAACAGCCGCTGTGGTGCCTCCTTGCACCCAGGCAACATAATGAAAATACCCTAATAAATAACCTTAAAAAATAAGTCCAAGTTGCCGCAGATTAATGTAGTATTTTAATCAGTAAAGAATGAAACCCATAAATCTTACATTTTCATTTTATCAGTTGTTGTTTTACCTGTTTGATTGAGCGCAGCCTTTAGCCCTTTCGCCAATTGTTCAGCATTCCCAGTTCCCCAATAGTGAAGGAAGAATATACGTGGCTGATCATGCACCATGTGATTATGTACAGCAACTACTTCAATGCCGTTTGAAATTAATGCTTTTATCACCGGATCAACCTCATTTTCAACCATAGTAAAATCACCTGCAACGGCTGCATTATCAGGTGAACCCTGCCACGCAGCCCAGGTGTTGAATCCTAAAAATGTTGATACTTTAACGCCGTGGTCTAGCAGATTTACGTCAGCTCTGCCGATCGTATATTTGTAAACACCCTTGCTTAATTCTCCTTTACCTCCGATGATTCCATCCAGCATCTTTACATCCAGGGTATTGGATACACTGTCGGAAGCTGTAGCGGAAGGATTGCTGCCCCTGGATTCACTTACCTTATCTAATATGGCTTTTGCTTTTGTTGCCATTTCTTTTGTGTTGCCCATACCGCCGATATGCATATACATTATGTTCGGATGATTGCGGACAAAGTGATTGTGGATTGCACTGATAGTTAGTCCCTGGTTGATGGCTTCCCTTTGAACGGGTTTTAAATCTTTCTCTGTCAGAATAATATCCCCCATTATCATAGCTCCTTCTGGTGAAGGAGTGAAGGCTATCCAGGTGCCTAATCCCATAGCTGGGATAATCTTAAAGCCATCGACCTCTACCTTAAGGTCATTTTGGGGAACTGTTACTTTGAATTCTTTTCCATTTACGGCACCTTTTCTACCCATCACTTCTTCAATCATTTTTGTGTCAAGGGAATCAGGCGCCACGCGTGATGTCATGTTCTGACGCTGCTGATTATTTTGTTTTGATGTAGCCTGGCTAAAGGTACTTGCTACCATCAGGTAGGAGCTTACTAAAAATAAAAATTTCTTTTTCATGGCTTAATATTTATTTAACTGTGTAATTATTTTAGTTCCCCTGTGTTAGATTGGAAATGGCCAAAAAAATAAGTGCGATATGCAAACTGAAATTTCCCTTCATCATTTAGGTAGTTCGTTTAACAGGAATCAAAAGTATTTCATGATTTTGGAGAAATTCTGACAACCTGTTTTTACGGGAAGCCAACCTCAATTTTATGCAGGCCGTTTGCATAAGTGTACATAACATCGTAATTGTATAGCACACAAATTTGCTTTACCAAAGCAAGTCCCAAACCTGTTGTCCTGCTTTTATGTGATCCTTTTTTAAACCGTTCGAAAAGCGTTTCCCCAGGTTGGGTTAAGGGCAACCCCGTATTTTCAATAATCAATAAAGAATTTGATAATTTGATTGAAATGCTTCCACCTTGAATGTTATGTTCAACGGCACTAATTATCAGGTTATGAATTAAAACTTCTAAAAGTGATAGATTGGCAACCAATTTAATATCATTAGTAATAGATATGGTTAATTCTGGAAAATCATCATCATAATGGTTTTTAAGCACTGAAACTTCTTTATGAAGCAGGCTGGAAAAGTTGATTGATTCTGTGTGAGGAAACTGGTTGTTCTCAATTTTTGCAAGCAGCAGCAATGTTCTGTTCATCTGACTGAGCTTGTCATTTGCTTCCGTAATGTCGGCCAGTTGTGCAGCCGTATTTTCTGTAAGCCCTTGTTGATTGATCAACAGTTCTAATTTAGAGCGGATAATTGCAAGCGGTGTCTGCATTTCATGAGATGCATTTTCTACAAACTGCTTTTGATTGTAGTAAGCAGTATTCACCTTGTCAATAAGATCACTGAAAGCCTTATTGAGTTCTTTAAATTCTTTGGTATTTGTTTCATTCAGTAATTCGATGGATTGATTGCGCGCAATATCATACTCTTTTACCTTGGCCAATGTATTAAAAAAGGGCTTCCACAAAAGCCGGGAGTTTCGTTTATTAAGTAAGACAATGGAAAGTAATAACAATAGTAAGATAACAGTTTCTGTAATAAATACTTTAAGAATAAGGTGGAAAATTTCCGTAGATGAAACGTAAGCTGATACAATATACTTATCCTGGTTCCGGTTAAACAGGCTTGACAATGATTCAAATGGCAGGGTTTTACCTTTTTGAGGCAAGTAAATGGAAGTATCTCTGGGCTCTGAAGATTTCGTTGTTTCTTTCCATATACCTGGAATAATATCATATTCTCCCGGGATCGACCTTGCTATGGTACCATTGCTTTTAATGAATGCCGTCCATACATTTAATTGTTTTAACTGAAGCTGCTTCTCCTGCATATGATGCGCCTGCATCTGCATCAAAACATAAAAAATTATGCAACAGATTAGCAATATCACCGGAAGCCAGGTCAATAAATAACGGGTGTTTTTTTGAAGAAGTGTTCTCATACTGATATCTTATATCCCAAGCCATAGACAGTTTGAATGAGCTCATCACAACCCGTTTCCTTAAGTTTCTTTTTTAAATTTTTTATGTGTGAATAGACAAAACCAAAAGAAGGCATATTTTCGGTTTCATGCCCATAAATATGTTCTGCGATGGCTTGTTTGCCAACCACCCTGTTCTGGTTATTCAACAAGTAAGTAAGCAGATCAAATTCATGTTTGGTTAATGATACCGGTTGGCGGTTACATGTCACTGAACGAGATAAAAGATCCAACTTTAAGTTTCCCATTTCAAGAAGGTTTACTCCCTTTCCATATTTTCTCCGCAGCAGCGCCTTTACGCGGGCGTTTAATTCTGATAAATGAAAAGGCTTAATAAGGTAATCATCAGCTCCAAGATTAAGCCCGTTAATACGGTCATCCAAAGAATTGCGGGCGGAAATGATTACTACGCCGTCGTCTTTTTTCTGTTGCCTGAGATATTTTAAAAGCATTAGTCCGTTGCCATCGGGAAGATTAATATCAAGAATAATACAATCATATTGAAAATCTTCTATCTTCTGTAAAGATTGAGCATAAGTAGAAACGCCTTCACATAGAAAGTCTTCCTGGGTAAAATACTCCAGGATACCCGTTAAAAGACTTGGTTCATCTTCTACCACCAGTAATTTCATGCATGAAATTTAGCACAAGCTAAAAGATAATTTTGGAGAAATTTAGGCGTGGGTCAAATCAGAGTATGTGCTTACTAAGTGTCAAGTTAAACTTAATGTGATACACTGTCTTTCAGCCTTCCCAATAGTTTAATTCGATATGTAATTTCATACTTAACTAAACGGAGGGAACGGCCCTGCGAAGCTGTCTATTCCCTGAATTTACATTTTCATACCGGTCATTGGAGAAGCACCATTCCTGAAGACATATTCACTATTGATCAGGTAGGCTCCTTGAGTTACCACTACTTCGCCAGGAGACATGCCTGATGTGATCTCAACCCGATCATTAGTTTCAATGCCAATAGTTACCATTTTATTTTTGAAAATATTCTTACCTGTTTGCACCCAGACAGAAGCACCTTTGCCATCCCGGATTACTGCATCAATAGGCAGAGTCAGCGTATTATTAACACCTGCTTTCAATATTACATAAGCCACCATGCCAGGTTTAAGACTATTGTTTGCATTAGGTATTGTTACTCTTAGCAGATTTATTCTTTTATCATAACTTATTTCAGGATTCATAAAAACTGCTTTCCCTGTTAAGCTTTTACCAATCCCTGGTAGTTGAACTGTTACATTGATGTTGCTATTTATTTGAGAGAACTGACTTGTATATACCTGGGCTTCGGCCCAAAGGATTGATAAGTCCGCTAACTGAACTATTAAACCTTCCTCGTTTAGATATTGTCCCTCCTGAACCAACAGTTCGGTAATATAACCGCTTTCATTGCTATAGACAGTAGTGGTAAGTGACGCCTTGTTGCTTGCGGCCAGTGCCATTACCTGGGTTTCACTCATGCCCCATAGCAACAATATTGTTTTGGCACTGTTGATAACCTGGTCAAAATCTATTACAGAATTATCAAGTACCTAACGTTGTTAAAGATGGTTGACGGGTCTTAATAAGTTGCTGTAACTGCTGATCGTTCATGCCTGCTAATAAGAGCTTTTGTTTTGCAGATTCAATTGATGAAATATTAGAAGAATCATTCTTCAAAATAAATAACAGGTTTTGCTGTGCAGTAGAAACTTCAGGACTATAGATCTCCATAATTTTATCACCCGGCATAATCATCTGGTAACGGGAACGGACATATAATTTTTCTATCCTGCCAGCAACTTTTGCTGATATGCTGGCCAGCGGACGGGTATCGTTTTGTATATTGCCTATTGCTTCAACAGGTATTTCTTCGCTTCTTTGTTTTATTGTTGTGACGGGTACTGAGCTTATAGCTGACTCATTTACGGATTCTGTAGCATTCAGTCCGCTTTGTAGATCATCTACTTTCCTGGTCAATGTCATTCCGCAAATGGGGCACGTTCCTGGTTGGTTCCTGATGATTTGCGGATGCATCGAGCAGGTATATAGTGGTTTAACATCTATAACGCTGTCATGGACAGGAGCATTACCACGTCTTTGATTGCACGACATGGCTGTTGTTATAAAGACCATTGAAACCAGGCAGTATGAAAACCATTTCTGGTGATTGATATTAGTCATAATGATAAAGAGCTATTTAATTTCTAATATTCTTTCAAGTTCAACCTGCATGTACAGCAATTCTGTAACTGGTTCAAATATTCAGTTTGTGTTTTATATAATCCATCCCAAGCATCAAGCAAGGTTAATAGTTGTTCCGTATTTTGCTGATAACCAAGCTGCGTAATGTTATAATTCTTACGCATGGCAGGTAGAATGTTTTCTTCGAATAGTTTAACCTGCTTCTTCTTTGAATCAATATCGAGGGTCATTCCTGAAACTAGTCCCGATGATTCACTTAGTAATAATTTTTTTTGTTGTAATAAGGCTTCAGATTTCCATCTAAGACTTTCAACGTTTGCTTTAGCGGCCCTGTTAGCCCTGCCAATTGGTATCTTTACCATACCCATTAAAGTATATTGCATGGGCAGACCACCGAATCCAAACATATGGTCGTACCTTACACCATGCTCAGGTAGCGCTTTAGCCCTTTCAGCAACCTTCTGCAGCTCACTAAGCTCTATATCTTTATCAATAGCCATCACATTGCTTTTATTGTTTAGAGCATTTACATCAATGGTTAATCCATCATAATTATTAGTGGTATAGGCTGAATCTATATTAAACGATTGAAGCCGATCCCTGTACATTAACGTATTGAGTCGTATGCGTTTTTGATTGATTTCATTCTCAAGTCCGGCTTTCATGTTTAGGAGGTTGCCAAGTTCGGCTTTTGCTTTATAATACGCATTGAGTTTATCCAGGCCATTCTTGTATCTTATTTCTGCATTTTTAATCATGAAGAGCAGCAGCTGTTGGTTTTCATCGAGGATAGCCAATCGCTTGTTTATTACCATCCAATCATAGTAATTCTTCTTTGCTTCAGCATGGAGCTCATTCAACGCGAACCTCTTTCTTTCTTTTTCTGGTGCCGACATACCTTCCATATATGCTGATTCTGCTGCCTGCCTTCTTTTGTTTGGTATCATTTGCTGCACTGAAAGCATGTATTGTCCCATGCCGGTTGCACCATTTTCTCCTTTCTGCCATAACCTGGCATTGGTCCTCAATTAGCTGCGGGCTTCTTCCCATCCATTCTGTAAAAACGATGACCTGGTTTTCTGATAGATCAGGAATGGCATCAATTGGATTGTTACGGATGGAAATTACTCCCCACACAAGTAATCCACCGGCAACTAACAGCACTATGAACCTATTGCGTAAAGCAAACTCAATCAGCTTATGTACCATAATTATATTGTTATGTGCATTCATTCAATACATTTACATTGATCAATAGCATTGAGTTAACGATTATGTTCATCTAGCTTCGCTTTTGATTTTTTCTCTACCAGCGTCATACCGCATTTTGAACATTTACCCGGGTTGTCGCTAACAACATCTGAATGCATTGGGCAGGTATAAATTTTGGGCATGACTTTTACCAGCTTCATTCCGCATTTCAGGCATTTGCCAGGTTGGTCAGTAATTACATCCGGATGCATGGTGCAAGTGTAAGTTATCTTGCTACTACCGTTCTTTTTGGCTGAAGAATTTGGTGTTTGGGCAAAGATTGCCAGCGAGCTTATTAGATATAGCAAGAGCAGGAAAATCCTTTCATCTTATTTGATTTTTGAAAATTACTTAATCAGTAGTAATGTTTGCAGCCTGATTATCATAAAAATGATAATAGTCAAGTGTAAGTTCTCAACGAAATTGTTATGTATAACGGGAAGCTATACGATCAGGAGGGAAAAATCAGATTCTGAAAACACAATACAAAATGTATGCAGGAACACTCGCAAATAGTGGCGGTGCATTGCTTCTATTAGCAATAGTGATCAGTGTTTGATGATACGAAGTTATATTATCAAAAGAAGGAAAGAAAGAATAAGAATCTATAAATTGCTTAAGCGAACTAGTTACTTCGCCAGATGAAACATGACTATCCCTTACCTTAACAAAATGAGATTTGATTTCACAACAGCCGCTTTTTTACAATTCTGTTTAGTATTTTCAATGAAGGTTAGAGATGTAGAGGAAAGTTTTCCGCAGCAATAGAATTGATTAGTGGTAAAACCCATTATTGCCATTGAGTATATGCAAAGAAGTAATATTATACTGATCTTTTTCATTAATCAATTTCAAAGGTAATGTGTACAAGGCATTACCCACAATAATAAATCAGGAATACTGAGATCTTTTAACAGTTCCTGCACTTTTCACTGATCAGATCCCTTACTTTATTGAATTGTTCGGTTTTCATATTTTTGGATCAGGAATTTCCTGGATGCTGAGTTTTTTTGCAGGCATCCAGGGGCAGGCATCGCAGCAACTCATTGTTACTACTGCATCAAGATACGCATATCGATTAGCGTTATCAAGCGATTTTGAATCATGTTTGCTAAGATCATAATCTAATTCTAGCCCTGGGGTTTACAACTTCGGAAGGCTTGTTCCATCCTGTTCTGTTTGTCACTGAATATCTCTGATTTTATAAACCCATGAGCAGATTATATTCATCGTATTACGATGATATTCCATTAAACAAGAATTATTTTCAGGCGAGCCTAAGTATTGTCCTGAACATCATTTAAGCAAAAGCTTAAATAATATTTTATATATCTTTGAATAATGGAAAATAATACTTGTACCAGGTTGTTTGCAGACCATGAACAGATTCAGAGCTGTAAAAGCAGATTGAAGTTAGCTCAAAGGTCATTTAGTCAGCTATCCGATATTTTAACTTTAGCGGGAAATGAGGTGAGGCTCAAGATTATTTATTTGCTGATAGAAGAAAAGGAATTATGTCCCTGCGACCTTGCTGATATTTTGGGTATGACTATTCCTGCTGTGTCCCAACATTTAAGAAAGTTAAAAGATGGAAACTTTGTTGAAACCAGGAAAGCAGGCCAAATGATTTATTATTCACTTACACCAGAAAATTTAAAAATACTGCAGCCTTTCTTCAGGCACCTTGATGTACAAACTCAAAAAATGCAATCAGTATGATCAGTCAAAAATCATCAGGTACATTTACAAGTGCCGGAGTTCTTTCGGCCTTTGCCGCTTCTATTTGTTGTATAACACCTGTTATTTCATTACTTGCTGGTAGCAGCAGTATCGCTGCAAGCATTTCATGGGTGGAACCGGCAAGGCCTTATTTAATAGCATTATCAATTAGCTTTTTAGCATTGGCATGGTATCTTAAACTAAACCCGGCTAAGACGGATAATACAGATTGCGATTGTAAAACAAAGGAGCCTTCATTCTTTCAGTCTAAAACATTTTTAAGCGTAATAACGGTGTTTGCCATGCTGATGTTGACTTTCCCGCTGTACGCAAAGATGTTTTATCCACAGCAAAAAATACAGGCAGCATCACCTACAGCAGGCGATAATAAAGAACAGGCAAGGTTTTATATACAGGGTATGAGTTGTGCAGATTGTGAATCAGAAGTAAACAATAAGCTGTCAAAAGTTAATGGAGTAACCGCATATAAAACTTCTTATGAAAACAAAAATTGTATGGTCACTTTCGATAAATCAAAAGTTGACATAAAAACGATTGAAACAGCGATTAATAAAACAGGTTACAAAGTTAAAAGCATTGAAATTTGTGAAAAGAATAAATCATGTTTAAAAGGAAGCGGTAATTCCTGCTGTGATAAACAATAACAAGGAATGAAAACTATACTAATACAGTCAACTCTTATTTGTCCGGATTGCGGTTTTCAGAAAGAAGAAATCATGCCTGTAGATGCTTGTCAATATTTCTATAAGTGTACCGGCTGCAAAACAGTATTGAAACCAATACCTGGGGATTGCTGTGTATTCTGCAGTTATGGTACTATAGTTTGTCCACCAATTCAGATGAATAAATCTTGTTGTACATAACCTCATTTAAATAGTATCTGCCATTATTATTCTTCCAGGATAGTGCATACCGGTTTTACTTTTCCGTTGCATAAGAACACCGATACATTTTGATTTTCGGGAGCACGAATAGCAATCGTATTTACAGGGCTTCTTAACCAGGTAGCCATTGATAGGGGCGGTTCTAAATACTAAAAGCCGGGCAGTGGAGGCTGAAGCAAGAGAGTGGCACTGTTACGAATTAAGTATGATGGTGTGTTAAACAAAGTCCGCCAAATAAGTGGCGGGCTTTGTTAGTAGTTCTTTTATCGTTTGTTTGCGATAAGCCAGTTACTCAGTTCGATGATTTCCATTTTCTGTGTGTCAATGATTTTATGTGCCCATACTGTTACCTGCTCATCGTTTCCATATTTCAGATATGTCATTGCGTTTTCTGTTGCTGCCTGATGGTGAGGTATCATTAAAGTTGCAAAATCATTATCGATGTCTCCGGTGATAAACTGTACATCGGCGATCTTTGCCATTTTCATCATGCTTTCTTCATGTTCCATGGTAAATTGCGGGACACTGTTGTTTGCGCTGTGAGTGGCCAGGAATACAGAAAATTGTGTGATCTCTTCCTGCTGCTCCTTGATGATCTTTTGGGCAGTGCGTTTAAGGCTGTCGTTTTTGCCCTCCTTTAATTCCAGGTTGGCCATGTTGATGGCGCCCTGATGATGCACGCGCATCATCTTTAAAAAATCAATCTCCGGATCATTGGTTCTTGGTACTGTATCCATCTGGCTCATCATTTGATGCATCAAGGTCATCATTTTATTAGCATCATGGGCTTGTAAGTGTTGCAGATTATCTTCCTTGGTACAGGAGGTAAGCACCATGATAAAAACACCGCTCGAAAAAAAAAGTAGCTTTTTCATTTTGTTAGAATTTAGATTGTCAATTGTTTTTTATTAGAGAGAAAACTTCAGACCAAGCTGGTTATCCTTATCGAATCAGGCTGTGATATTTTTTTAGTAGGTCAGTGTGATACCTGCTCCAAGACCCATATCGCTGTCATAGTGTGTTGATAAAGAAAGCCATTTCCGGAGTATGTAGCGGAACCCTGCCATATATTCGCGATCAGAATTTCCCATAAGACTGAACCTTAGCCTGGGAGTAACGGGAATGTCTTCACGGCTTACCTGGAAACGAAATTTGCCATTACCGTCTATTCTTGCATCCGCTACTAATAGCATTAGCAAGGTATACTGAACCCCAGCCACCAATGTTTTACGGTTATTCTTATTGCTTGTTTGTTGGAAAAGCGTTTTTTCCGCTCCTTCTTCCATTTTATAGTGATAATCAAACCCCACATAAGGAAAGAGCCATTGGTTTTACCCGAAATACCGGCCGAAATTCAATTCACCCTCATAGCCATGATGCTTGTTAAGTCCCAGGTGCCAGATCCTCTGCAGCGCATACCTGTTTCCTGCAAGCATAAGCTCACCATCGCTGCCATTGCTTTCTATTCCTGCCCTCACCATGGGGTGGATCATGCGGTTATCGCGCTGGAACTGTTTCCAGGCTTTCGCAGCATCAGGAAGTTCCGGGTTAACGGGTGAATTTACATAGCTGAAAACATTGCCTATGCCTGTCATCATATGATATAGGATATGGCAGTGAAAGAACCAGTCGCCGCTTTGGTTGGCAGCGAACTCGATGGTATCTCTTTCCATGGGCATTATGTCAAAGACGTTCTTGAGCGGAGCATAATCACCCTGCCCGTTCAGCACCCTGAAATCATGTCCGTGCAGGTGCATGGGATGTTGCATCATGGAATTGTTAAAGAGTATGATGCGTACATTCTGGCCTTTTTTGATCAGTATCTTATCCCATTCACTCAGGGTTTTATTATTGATGGACCAGACATACCGGTTCATATTTCCCGTGAGCGTGAACTCTAATTCCTTATATGGTGCATCGGGTAATGTTGTTTTTTCAGGTGAGCGCAGCATGGAATAGTTCAGTGTAACGATGTCAGAACTGCCGGCCATGTTCATGCCCCTTCATATCATCCATCTTGTGATCCATGCTGATAGGCTTGCCCGGTTGTGAATGATCCATGTTATCCATGTCATTGGCTTTGCCTGTAAGTTCAGGATACATGACTGTGTTCATGTCCATTTTCTGAAGGCTCATTTTCATGCCCATTTCCTTCATGTCTCCATTGGTTTTCATCATGCCGTTCATCATTTGCATGCCTTCAAAATACTTAAGGCGTGAAAGTGCTCGTGCTGGCATTTTCATACCGCTGCCAAGCCAGAGAGAGGCTGCCTTGGTGCGATCCTCCGGGGTGGCTCGAAGCTCATAGAACATGTTCTCCGGAATGGTAACTACTACATCATAAGTCTCAGATACCCCAATTATGACCTTATAAATAAAGCCAGAAAAGCAACAAAAACCGGCATCTTTATAACTGGATTGGAAGAATGGTTCGCACTTTTATCAAGCTTCTGCATCTCGACCGTTTTTTCATTGCAACAATTACCTTTTTGCTCTGAATTTTTTTGATCATTGCCAGTGGTGAATACATTATGGGAATGCTTATGCGCTGTTGCATGTGAATGACTACCATACGAATGTTTACCGCTGTGTGAATGGCTTATCTAGTTGTTTTCATCAGCATGATGGTTGTGATTGAAACCCATATTGATCCCAACAGAACAGGCGAAAACTTGATATCATTAATTATAAGAAATCATTCTTATCAAAATGTTGCAGAGATGCCAGCATAGATACTTCTACCGCTTGAAGGAATTATACCTGGTCCGGGATATTCATCGGTACGCATGGTAAAGTATGCTTTATCTGTGAAATTGTTAATTCCTGCTTTTAAAGTTAAACGGTTTATCCGGTAAGTTACACTTGCATCAAAAACATTATAGGCAGCTATATATCCGGCAGCAGGGTTTTCATTATTTCCAATATTAGTGGCATCTCCAAAGGCATCCCCTGTATTATTCATTTGTAAAGTCCCTGAAAATCTTTTATCTGAATAAATTAAGCCTACCCTGTTAATATATTTAGCCGAATTTTCCACCCTATTACCTTTGTATTCTCCACTTATATATTTAGCATCAATTAAGGCAAGGGAATTAAATAAACTCAAGCTTTTACCCGATGTAGAGTCTAAATATTTTAAAAGATTAAATTCAATATAACTTTCTAATCCCTTATGTACACTATTGGCAACATTTGTACGTAAGGTGTATTCGCTCAAAGTTCCAGGATTAATCAAAATTACCCCTATACGCTTGTTATAGGCTAAGTAAAATACTCCGATATCAAAATTTAAAAAATTTTTAATTGTGCCCCTGTAACCGAAGTCTGCATTGAAACCATTAGCATCTTTAAGCTTGGGATCTATTTTAGAAGTTGTACCGAAGGCGGTGATTTGCGAATAATCAATAGGCCGATAAGCCTGGCTGATATTTGCATACATATTTGAATTTGCTGTAGCTTTATATTCACCTCCAACTCCAAACAAAGCAATGTATCGTTGCTTGTCTTCGTTCGTTATAATTCTTGAACCATTATCTTCTTTATATCCTTTTCCCGTGCTTTTGAGATATTCTATTCGAAAGCCTGGAGTAATAGAAAAGCGATTGTTTATTCTAAAAATATTTTCAATGAAAGGAGCAATATTAGTTGTCGTAAAGTCAAGGTCGTATTCATAAGGTTCAGAAATGGATAAATCAAAATCAGTCCCAGTGGTTCCTTTTCCGCCTCCTTGTCTTTTAAACCATGCAGAGGAATACCTTAAACCTGCTGCCAATGTATTATCCATTTTACTTAATGTATAACTGTGTAATAACCTTAGCTCAGTAGCAGTGTTATGCATGTTTTCATTTTCCACTTCACGATTTACGTATTGCCCGGTTGATACATCAGTTTCATCTAAAGCACGTGCGCCACCATCTTCATTACGCCAAACTAATGCCCTGTTGCTAAATAGAAATGTTGTTTTTATTTTGATTGAAGTTTTTGCTGAAATAATATAATTAGCATAAGCTGCTAAAATATTCCATGGGCTTTTTAACCAATTTCTGGCCCTGAACGATGAACGAGCGTTTACTTTAAACATACTATCATTAAGACCCCCTGGCATTTTTATTTTGTTTCTAAGCAGGGAGTATTCTATTCCCACATTCAATTTATCTGAAGCGTTATATTGTATATTTCCAAATCCAGACACCTGCAATTGCTTACTATTAGGTCTCCATCCATCTAGCGTTCTATATTGAATAAAGCTGTAATAGCTCCATTTCTTTAGAGTGCCCGCAATAGAATTGAAGGAATTGAACAAGCCAAAACTTCCACCTGTTTGTGAAGTATATAATTCAATGGCCTTGCTTTTGGGTGCTTCCTTTGTTACATAATTTACCATGCCGCCAAACTGAGACCCAAATTGTAATGACGCTGCACCATGAACCATTTCAATTCGGCTAACAGCTTCCATTGGCGGAATATAATAGGCTTCATTGTACCCATATACATCAGCGCTAATATTATAACCGTTCTGCCTGGTATTCATCTCAATGCTCTGCGTAGGGTTAAGACCCCTGGTGGCAATTCCATTGGCAGTAAACCCACTTGTTTCAGTTTCAACAATATTCAATCCTGGTATTCGTCCTAAGATTTGCCGTGTATTATTTATTGCCTTATTAGCATCCAAACTATCAACAAGAATAACTTCATTTTTTTTACCGGCATAAATGATCCCATCTTTTATTTGGGGCATATGCCCTGTTCCCCGCACTGTTTTAATACCGGTTATTATAACCTCTTGTAAATATGTAGTTTTAAGACTATCATTTATTTGCTGCGCAAAGAGGCTTACTGGTAATACCAGCATAAACCAAAAAACTATTTTTTTCATCTTTCAATAAAGTTTTAGAGTCACAAAACTGTACTAAATGATAACATTTTGTTTATGAAAACGGGAAAAACGCTTACGAAAAACGGAAATTGAAAGCTATCATTATGTCGATAACCTTTAGAGGAGTTTATTTAAGGGGTTAAACTTCAGATAGTGTTTGTAAAAATATATCCGGTGTATTAATTTCCTTATCAATTATAAATGGCTAGATCCATTCATGTGGGTATAAATTAATGTATTCAAGGATACATGAAAGGTTAAAAATATTTACATTTTTACTCCTACTGTAAGATAAAATGTTCCAAACTAAATAAATATTTTTCTTTGTAATTAAAATTTCCAGGAAGTATCATTGTAAATAATATCAGTTCGTTAAAAAATCATACCATAAAGATTAGCTATTGAAATTTGTTTAACTTAACTGATTAAGAGAAAGTTTCTAATTGTTAGTGCCTTGCTTTATTGTTTGTTGCTATTATTATGTAGGAATATTTCTTGCAGTAGTACAATAGCCCCTTTTACTTAGTTATAAATTCTTTGAGCTTAGCCGCTATATTGAAAAAATATTTATTCCTTCTCTACCAAAAGCCTTTCACAGACTATTGGACTTAATGTTTCAATTTGATGTTTGCCATAGGTAATAACCATAGACTTATCAAAAGCTTCAATTGATTTAACTTTTATCTTTAAACCCAATTGCATTTCACGACTGTTCATATACTTTAGAAAGTCGGACGAAGTATTTATTACAGCAGACAATTTAACTGTATCGCCAGTCTTGCAATCGCTTAGCTTACTATATTCTTTCCAAATCATTTTGCCATTCTTATCAGGTATAGGTAAACCATGCGGATCAATTTTTGGATAACCAAGCAGTTCATCCATTTTTCCAAAAAAAAGGGTGGATTGTATATGTTCCAATTGTTCTGCAATATCATGCACTTCTTCCCATCCTAATTTCATTTTTTCTACCAAAAACATTTCTGTAAGCCTGTGCTTGCGAATAATTATGCCTGCCTCTTTTTTCCCTTTCTCGGTAAGTCGTACTGGTTTATAACTTTCATAATGCACTAATCCTTTTTTAGCAAGCTTTTTCATCATGCTCGTTACCGTAGGCATTTTTATGCTAAGACTTTTAGAAAGCTCATTCACGTTCACTTCACCAGTGTTATTACTTAGATTAAAGAGCGCCTTCAAATAGTTTTCTTCTGTAAGAGAATTCATCTTTAAAAATAGCAATAATTGTTTTATAAGATCCAAGATCTAGTTTTATGGAAAAATAAAATTTGTTAGATTAATCTAACTTTGTGCTTTTTACTGCCAAAATACTTAACGATGAAGAAACATTTACTGTATGTACTGCATATCTCAACGCTGATGATATTGGGCTTACAACTATCGGCCCAAAATCTAATAATTAATGGAACCGTAAAAGATGCATCGACACATCAACCTATACCTGGCAGCAGCATTTACATACTCAATGCAAGGTTTGTGGCAATTGGCAATAATGAAGGAAAATTTAAAATTTCTCTTCCTCTAAGCATGATTACTGCCAGGCTGATTATTTCCTCGTTAGGTTATACTGCCGATACTATACAAACTACTTCAGAAAAAAGTAATTATGAAATTGTATTAAAGCCTGTTGCAGGGGCATTGGGTGACGTGGTAGTTACCGGTGTTTCAAAAGCTACTTTAATCAGGGAGAATCCTGTTCCTGTTTCGGTTGTTTCTAACAGGCAAATAGAGCAAACAGCAGAAAGCAACATTATAGATGTTTTTGCGAAAAATGTTCCAGGCTTAAATGCGGTAAAAACAGGTCCCAGTATTTCAAAACCTTTTATCCGTAGTTTGGGCTATAATCGTGTGCTTACCCTTTATGATGGTATTAAGCAGGAAGGGCAGCAATGGGGTGATGAGCACGGTATTAAAGTTGATGCTTACAATATAGAAAAAGGCGAAGTAATTAAAGGACCATCAAGCCTTATTACGGATCTGATGCGATGGCGGGAGTAGTTAGCTTGTTACCTGCTATGCCTGTAAATACTAATAGTAAAATCAAAGGGAAATACTTTTCCGAATATCAAAGTAACAATGGTTTATTAGGCAATGGCTTAAGGTTATCTTTTGCCAACAGCTAATGGAGCTTTGCTTTGCGTGGCTCTTACCGCATAGCAAAAAATTATATGAACAGCCTTGATGGAAGCGTTTATAACACAGGTTTTAGAGAAACGAATGCATCCGCCAGCGTGAAGCATACAAGTGACAACGGCTTCTCTGCATTAAATTTTACTTTGTACGACAATTTACAGGGAGTGCCAGATGGCAGCCGGGATTCATTATCAAGAAAATTTACCAAACAAGCTTATGAAGGCGGTTTAGACGACGTGACAAATCGCCCAATTGTTTCTGATGCCGATCTAAACTCTTATAAGTTAAGTCCCTTACACCAACACATTCAACATTATAGGATTTATGCTAATAATCATTATCAATTAGGAAGGGGAGACGTTGATTTTCTATTGGCATTGCAACAAAACATTCGTCAGGAATATAATCACCCTACGGCAGCACAACAAGCAGGAATGTATGTTCGGTTAAACACACTTAATTACGGGTTCAATTATAATACACCTACCCTTTCCAACATGGATTTTACTATAGGCATAAATGGGATGTATCAAAATAATAACAATAAAAAAGCAACTGATTTTCCGATACCCAATTATAATTTATTTGATGCGGGTGCATATGTGCATGCAAAATGGAAGCAGAGCAACTGGACAGTAAGTGGTGGTTTTAGATATGACACGCGTCTTCTGCGCGGTAATGAATTTTATACTAATGTTAATACGGCAACAGGTTTTGGCAAGCAGGTTTTTTTACCTGATACAGTAGGTGCTTATTTACAATTTTCAGCATTTTCAAAATCGTTTAACGGTACCTCTATGAGCTTTGGGGCTACGTACCAGGTGAACCAGCATGTAAGCATAAAAGCAAACATATCAAGAGGGTACAGGGCACCTAATATTACGGAGTTTGCCTCCAATGGTTTAGACCCCGGAGCACATATTATATATTTAGGCAACCGAAATTTCATTCCGGAATTTAGCCTGCAGGAAGACATGGGAGCAGATATAAAATTCAATCAGGACGCTAATGTAATGTATTTCCTCCTGATAGCTGACAGCTGATAGCAACAGCGACAATTTAAGTTTGACATAACACTACTTATATTTTAACGCTGTAGCAGAAGTTCTAGTTTCATTAAATAACCATATTATGAAAAGGATCAAAAGGTAGTTTTTCTACTGATAGTACTCTCATTGCTTTCAATTAAAGAAATCTTTTCTTAATCAGCAGATTTTTATTTTAACCAATGGAAAGATATTTATTTCTGACTTCAGCACATTTGTATATACGAGCTTTAGCTATCAAAGGGAATAAAATTCCGGAATCAGGAGGAAACGCCTCTATTGAGAAATTTACCTCACCTAAAACTAAAAGAATTTATTTATCGGCAACAATCATAAGGAAATAAATAATATCGGCAATTTTCAACTATCAAACATAGGCAGGTTTTTTATTTGCTTCTGTTGTTGCATTCCTTATATTTATATAATAATATTGTGAGCAGCTTTAATTTACAATGTTGTGTCATAATTATAATTAAACGAAGTATTATGAAAAAATGGTTTTGTACAATTTCTTTTTTAGCGCTCTTTTTTTATGCATCCGCCCAAAACAATGAAAGCTCAACAGGAAAAACGGTTAAACAATTTTTTACTGAAGCTGGCGGACCCGGAATACTTTTCTCTGCTAACCTGGATAGCCGCTTTAAGCCTTATGACAGATTGGGTTGGGGCTTCCGGTTAGGGCTTGGATTCACCTTAATTGACCAGGAAACTGTTATACTACGGCAAGGAGGTCAGTCATATACCAGTTATAGAACAAGATCAGTGGGAACTGTTCCGGTTGGTATTAATTACCTGTTTGGTAAACCTGGGTCTGCTAATACGTTTGAAGTAGGTGCGGGTGCTACTGTACTTTCCAGAAGATCTTCTATACTCAGTTATAGTGACAACAAAAAAGGAAATTTTTTAGGACATTTTGAGTTTATGTATCGCAGGCAGCCAAGTGATGGAGGATTTAGTTGGCGAATAGGCTTTACACCATTAATCAATCCTGATGGAGATATAGTTCCTTTTGGTGCAGTAGGGTTAGGTTTTACGTTTAAATAGTAGTGCTATTTAAGTTCATATACAAAATATATTTCATCAATTTATTTTAATCAGGTCATTTTTATTTAGCCAACCTTTTGATGTTTGTCCGAGATGATTTGTAAATACAACATAAATAAAGCCTTGCTGGTCATCTAAAGGTTTTAAAACAGCATTATTCCAATGCACGATAAATGCATTTCTCCGGGTATTCTCATCAGGTTGATCGTGGAAATACGCTCTTGATTTAACCTTGTATTCACCAAGGTTCTCGTTATTCTCAGCAGGTAACTTTTTTGAGAAGTTAACAGTATTTGCAGTTGAAGCCTGGGTGTGCAATTCAGGGATATTTTTTTGTGTAACCTGCGATGGAGGATTTTCCTGTAAAGGCAGTTCTGATTTGTATTGTAAAGTGTCTTTCTCAATGGTTAAATTTGCCGCTGCAGGTTGCTGCTCAATTTGTTTGCTGTTATCATGAGCAATTGTAGATATTGGATTTGGTTTATTAGTTAATTCATTCTCTGTCTTACCAGGTAATAAAAGATAAAAAGCAAAAGCACCCACAAGCATTGCGGCACCAATCAATCCGGATAGAACAGGTACTGAAATGACTGGCCGGGTTAGTTTTTGTTTTAGTTCTTTTAATTCTCTTTCTTTAGAAGATACCTGTTCAGATATTTCTTTCCACTGCCGGTACATAATTTTATCATTAAGCTCCTGCTTCGCCAATGTTGCTTGCAGTTCTTCTTTTTCCCTTAATAACTTTTGATTTACTAACAGCAGGTTATCTGCTTCTTCCGTGCTTTTCAGTTTACTAACTACCAACATTGTTTTCAAATTAATATATTCACGAATTTGCATTCCATTAGAAAAGCGTTTTTCCGGATTAGTTTCAAGGCATTTATAAATTAAATTTACCAGCCATTCAGGAACAAGCTTTTCCTGTTCTTTTTCATTGTTAGGCCAGGAAGAAAGAATGTTGTCTTTTCGTAGAGATAATAAATCCGGAAGCTTCCTGGCAGGATTTAGTGTCACGCTTTTTGCTGGCAGATTATTTTGTGCAATGGAAGGAAAGCTTCCGGCAAGCAATCTGAAAAGAATAAGGCCAAACCCATATATATCAGATTGATACAATAGTTTACCAGCCTGCTGTTCCGGCGGTATTATTTCAAGGCTACCGGAATCAGGCAAAGAGGTAGGCCGCTGCTGCTCCGGCATTATTGCCGATCCGAAATTTACCACAACATAATTACCTGTGGTCGAATTCCGCTTAATATTGCTGGTTTTGATACTGCCGTGTATTACTTTCATTCGATGGCAGTGGTCAAGGGCATTACTGAGCTGTTCAACTACACTTAGTGTTTCCTTAATTGTGAAAATTGAACGATCCGGTATTTGTAAAAGGTTTTCTAAATCAGGACCACTAATAAATTCCATCTCGATGTAAAAAGAATTTCCAGCTTTGGAAATACCTGTATCTAATATTGTAACAACATTTTCATGCGGAGATTCTCCTAATCTCTTCAGCTTTAACAATTCGAGCTTAATATACGTTAACTGATCTTCACCAATTTTTCCCTGAAAAACAGGTTTAGGTAATAATCTGACAGCTGATAACAAATTACCGGTTCGTTGTCCTTTATAAACAGAAGTGTGGCCTTCAGTTTTTACGGGGCCGATTATTTCTAAGTCATTCTTTATATCCAAAATATTGTTCATTATTTCATAATCTTCTTACAACCTTGTTTGATATTGATGAAATAATTATGCCATTTGTAAAGAATCTGAGTACTGCCCGAACATAGATAGACTTTTATTAGTCAACTGTTCTTTACAAAAACATCCGGTTACAGTCCTTCACAAGCTTCATTTAAAGACATTAATGCAGTCTGTCAAATCACAAACCAAATATTCAGGATATTGTAGGATAGGTGATAGAGTAGATGATATGATAGGAAAAACAAACTTTTTGAAGTAATGAAAGCCTGACACCTAAGATTTAATCTAGTGTCATCTCATACTTAAAATGTCTGTAATGCTGCTATCAGCCGTTAGCAGTCAGCAGATCAATGTGTATTATGTTTCCTCCTGATCGCTGATAGCTGACGGCTGATAGCTAAAGCAACAGTTTAAAGTTAACATAACACTAGGGCATTCATTAACTATCTTAATACAACCATGCCTGATTAAATTAACTAACGGTATGCCTTACCTTCCATTTGCACGAAGAACGGTAATTTCTTTTTTAACCTGGTCACCGTAAGTCTTTTTTACAATGTAATGCCATTGCTTCTCTGATACATCTACAAAGAAGATTTCGCCGGTCTTATGAGTGCGTACAGCATCCTGAAATTCTTTAGGCATCATTTCTATTCCAAAAAACCAGCCAGTGTCGCCATGAGTAGTGTTGCCATCCATTGTGTATTGATCGGAGAGCTGCTCGAATGAAGCACCTGCAGAAGACTTTTGTACAATCAATTTTTTGAGGCTGTCTACTTGAGGTATGGTTAATGAAGATCCGTCAAGGAAGATATAGTTAGCCCGATAGTTAACAGTTTCCGTTGCTTCAAGAACCTTATAAGTAACATAACCAACGGAAAAGATATCGCCTTTGTTCTGCCGCAATAACCTCTTTTCAATAAGGGATGAATCTTTTCCCCAGGATAGTTTAAGTAAGGTTGGTTTGAGGGCCGGATTGGCATCTATATATTGTTGTGCTTCCTGTACTGTTGCAATCTTTTGAAATTTTTCAGTAACTGTTGGTTGTGCGAAGATGGATGCTGAAAAGAGAAAGAATAAGCCTACAAGGCTATTTTGCATGATTTTATTTTTAGTCTGTTGCATTAAAAAAAACATTGCCATTATTTTCTGTTTATAAAAAGCGATTTGCCTTTATAAAGCTACTATTTTTCATAGTATTACTGCTGTTACGTCAGCAAAGTTTCAGGCAATAAATAGTTAAATTATTTTTAATTCCGCAACACACTTTTTTAAACGGTTTTTTAATACGATTATTTACGTTAGTGATATTGCATTACCCACTGCTCCATGTGTTAGGTTTGGGTTGTTTATTTGTTCAAGCCAGGGTCCGTAAGGGTTGAAGTTAGCTGCATTTTGTGTAAAGGATTCCAATGTTATCATGGTAGCCATCTGCATTATTACCCGATCCACGCATAAACAATCGCCATTTGCCATCAGCTGTTTCCACAGGTTTAAGAATGCTTACCTTAGCAGCATGAATACTTCTCCAGACCGGCACCATACCTTCTATACCAAATACCGGGTTGTGAGTATATTTTTGAAATAAGGAAACATTGGTTATTGTGGTATCAATTACCGGTCGTGCACGTTCAGTAACAATATGATTTTTGTTACAGGAAAAATTCTCAAGAACTAAGAAGATAATCCAACATTTCCAGGGCACCCGAATCATCATAAATTAAGATAATTATGTAAGGTAATAACTATTTACCAGTCAATGTGGTTAACTAGTATTACGTTTTTAAGTAGGATCCCTTGTGTCCCTTGTGAATTACCTTTGTGTTCCTTGTGGTTAATAGACTCTTGGATTCATAGACCTTATTTAACCACAAGGAACACAAAGGTAATTCACAAGGGACACGAAGACCTTTAACCGATTTATTTTAAAATAGGAAAAAATATTACAAACCTCTTAATGTCTCGACATTAATTTTTGATTGAATAATAAATAATTTAGCGATATGAACGTGGTTAATGACGCTCCTTTAATATCTATTATCGTACCATTTCTCAATGGCAGTGACTGGCTGATAGAAGCATTGGAAAGTGTAGTAGGTCAGACTTATCCCAATTGGGAGATAATAGTTTTAGATGATGGCTCTGAAGAAAAACATAGTGCAGTTGCAAAAGATTATTGTTCCCGGCACGTAAATAAAATAACATATACGGAGCATCCCGGCCATGTTAATAAAGGAGTTACCATTTCCCGTAACAAGGCTATTGAGTTATCTAACGGTGACTTGATTGCCTTTTTAGATGCTGATGACTATTGGTTGCCAGGAAAGTTAGCGTATGAACTAATATTGTTTACACAATATCCTGTAGCAGAAATGATATGTGAAGCCTCGCAATTCTGGTACAGCTGGAATGATCCCCTTGCTGATGATAGTACAATATTAGTTGGTGTATCTCCGGGTAAATTGTACCACCCTCCTGAGTTAATGAAAAGCCTTTATCCGCTAGGTGAAGGACAGCCACCATGTCCATCGGGAATAATTATTAAAAGAGAAGCATTATTACGGTCAAAGGGCTTTGAGCCCGTATTCTCCGGTGTTTACCAGTTATATGAAGACCAGGCATTTCTTAGTAAAATATATCTCAAAGAAATTATTTTTATCTCTGGCAAAGCCAATAATCGTTACCGTAAAAGATCTGATTCTGTTTCTTCAGCAGTTAATGATAAAACCTGCTATGAATTGGTAAGAAATTTTTATCTCGATTGGTTAGAATCTTATTTAGTTCAGGAACAAATTTTTGATAATGAAATTGCAGAACTTATTCAGTCAGCGAGAAGGAATATGGGCATTTGAAATTAATCCGGTATGGTTCTGTAATGCCTGTATTTTAAAAACATCATCATTATAAAAATAACAAGTCCGCCGGAAAATCCCAGTATTGGTGACGGAATAGTAATAACGGTCCATCCCGTTACATAAGAACCAATGACGTCACATAAATTGATAAGGGCCAGGTAAGCAGTAAATTGCGAACCTTCTACTTTTTCCCAACATAAACCCATAAGTATCGTAAAGACTGTAACGCTTAATAATGGGTCGGCCACATTCCATAAAACTAATGCCGTACCCGAATAATAAGAATAATGCCACAAAGGAAAAGTACTGTTGAGTAGTATTAAAAAAATGGATATACCCCACATCACCTTTACCTGCATTCTTTTTGCACCTATTTTATCGGAGCTTGTTCCAGCAAGTATAATAGCAATAAAAGTAATCACGCTACCCCAACTGCCTTGTAACAGGGAAACCGTTTTATCGGGCCACTTCAGCACATTTATTAAGTGATACGTATAAGAGCGAATGAATACGCTGGAACAAAAATATACCAGCGCTACCACTAAAAAATAACGCAGGCTTTTTTTGTTGGTGATGGCAGCATAAATTCTTTTGAATAAAATTATAAGATGCGGGTTGTTAACAGGCTGCATAATTTCCTTCTGGCCAGATGTATTCCATGGTAATAATACATCACCGCGTTTAATTTTGGTAAAGAAGAAAACAATGGTAAAGATGGACAGAATGATCGTTTGAAGCAGTACAGCAGTCCTAAAGCCATGTGCATGCATTATATAAGACAATGCCGCTGCGCCAAATGCAGTCCCAAGAAGAAATCCACCACGCATAAAGCCATTTAACTTTCCTCTTTCGTTAAGTGGAGCAATCGTAATGGCCATTGCGTCAACGCTGGCAACCTGGATGGATGCAAAAATGCTATGAATAAAAAATACGGCGCTTAAAACAGGTAGTTCATAAAATGGATCCTTAACTATTAATAACCCAAGAGAAGCTACGACTGCTGCTATTTGAGAAAGCACTATCCAGTGCTTTCGATGACCCATTACAGAATATTGAAACCTGTCTATCAGCGGCCCCCAGATGAATTGGAATGTCCACGGCAAACCAACCAGGGCAATAAATGCTCCTACTTTTTGGGAGGCAACATGCATACCCAACAAATAGTTAGCTATAGCAGTAAGAGCAAATCCTGCAGGAATTCCCTGCATAATATAAAGATAAAAAAAAGTGGTATACCTAAAAACAGCACTTTCCTGTAACACGGGTATTCTCATATTAAAGTTCTGGTTAAATATTAGTCTGATATCTCTTGGCCATGTTAAAAGACTCAGGCATTCAACCTTTTTCAAAAGGAAATGTTCAATTTTTAAATTAAAGGAGCATAGTGTTAGAAGAATTATTATCAGGTAAATCTCTCAGGTTGTCTATAAAACCCTGCATTTCCGATTTCCTAGATTGTTATGCCTGATGTGAATTTTATATTGCTTTATTACTCCCATGATACCATTGTAGCCTAGCCGATTTACATCATCTGCAGATGCAACAAATATTTAGAATGGTAACCAGACATGTACTAATGAAGTTAATAATTAAAGGGTATAAAAAATTCTCCTAAGTTGAAAGATAATTAAGTTTTCTGAAGGCGTCTTCCACTGATAATTTGAATTTTTTGAAAGAACTTAATTGTTCCAATTTATTAAGTTGTATTTTTTGCCCTAAAGGCTGATATAATTCTCCAATTATAATTCTATTTCTTCTTTGTGGTAAATGATCCTGGGCAAGTTGAAGGGCTTTTTCAATTACAGCCTTAGGATCTGCAATTGTTTCGGGGTTTATGTTAATGAATAATTCTGAATCAGTTTTAGTTGTATTAAATTCCTCTTTAAGTAAATCCGTATCAGCCAGCATCCACGCTTCCGACATCCGAACTGGTACAATTGCAACTAAATTGTTACACGCTTTATCAACAGGGAGTGTATTAACAGCTTGCACGGCAGGAACAATCTTATGTTTAAAAACATGCTCGTCACTGATATTGTCAGAATCTGCATGAATACAAAATACATTGATACCAATATTTAATGCAGTAATTGCAAGATTTTTAATATTTTCAATAAAGTTCATGTTTTTCTTTAATTCAATATAAACAGGATCAAATACTTCTATTTCACCCTTACAAGTCAATGCCACTTCTTCAAATGTTTTTCTTATAATACTTTCCAAGAATCGCTGGTCTGTTGCTCCTTCAGTGGTGTAGGCAATGGTAATAATATTGCTCATTGTGCTTCAATTGTTATAATTTCCTGTTCGAAGTCGGCACTTTGTAAATAAGAGACAACATTAGCTAATGTTAGTTTTCTTTCATTTTCTGTAAATACAATAGCAAGCTGTGTATTACCTTTAACTACTGGAAGCATTTTTGTTATTTGTATTTTTTGTTTTCGTCCTTCTATATTCAGCGTTTGTGTAACTAATTGGGAAAGCCATATACGACAGATGTTCTGGTAACCTAATTGAAAAGCATCACCAACTAAAACAGGCGAATGCGTATTTACTATGACTTGTCTTAACCCTTGATCATAATCATCAAAATGAGAAACTAAATCCATTAATAATTCGGCTGTTAGTTTCATTCGGGCTGGATGTACACCATTTTCAGGTTCTTCAAAACAGAGCAACCCTTTATGAGACGGATCATATAAAAAAACACAAAGTGTTAAGAGGCGCAACGTACCTTCAGATAATACTCTTGATGTAAATTCACGACCATCCTGTGTTTGTATTTGTACTACAAATTGCTTCCCAACCTTATCATCGATTACATTTACGTTGGTAATGCCTGGTAATAATGAATTCAATCTGCGTGTAATTTGTTTTAATAATGAAACATCTTCGTTAGCTATCCTATGTACTGCTGCAGCAAGGTTTTGACCTGTATGAGTAATATTATCTTTTGCCAAATAAGAACTGGGCTGCCTTAAATCTTCAGGATTTAATTGAAGAAACCGCCATGTCTTAATCTCTTCCTTTGCAGCAAGTGCGTGCGGAAAGTCAATAGAATTTACAACATTTATTATTGCTTGATTAATGTTATTTAAAGAGAATTCTTTTTTAATTCCTCCTTTTCCATCCTGCCTCAAATTAACCCTGTCATTTTCTGTATCTATATAAGCTACTCCTCTCTTACCAGTAATCACTTTTGGTCTCCAATTCTCAAGAACTTTTTTATTTATGTAAACGGTAATCCATTTATCTTCATCATGCCTTAACGGGTTGAGAGTTTCAGAAACAATTATAAGATCATGCATCCCACGCTCATTTATAATTTGCTTAATTTTTATCTCATATCGCAATCGTGTGTACTTCAACTGAGTTTCACCTCCAAATTTATCCTTTATGAATTTATCAAGTAATAATTCAGCTGAAAACGACATCTCATCTGCATTTGCTCCATTATCATATCTTGTAAATAATTCACTTGCATCACCTCTCTGTTCACTAAAGGCGGTCTTTAAATCGGTATCAACAATACGACTAAGCAATTGCATTGCATCAAATAAGTTACTTTTCCCGGAAGCGTTGGCTCCGGCAATTATTGTTAATGGTGCAAATTCCATCTTAAACTTGCTAAATGTTTTAAAGCCATCTATTTCTATTTGGGTAATCATGCTACCAATTTACAGTAAAATATTTTTAAACATCAACCTATAAGGCATAAGTATCGTCAGATAGGCCAATTGTTTAAATAAATTAGAATTTAGAGGTGTACAATTCGAAGAAATTTAAATAGCTAAGAAGAAGAAATCCTAATCGAATTCTTTTTACAAAATATCAAACATAAAAAATAGTATCAATACTTTTTACATAACTTAAACCGATCTATTATTAAAAACTGACCAATGAAAAAGAAAATCTTTCAATACAACATTCGTTTTTTAGTTATAATTTTTGCTGTCTTTTTTATAGCTGCTGATAAAGTTTCTGAGCCTTCACAACATAACCCTAAACAGCCGGTTGAAGAGAAAACAGGAAAATATTCAGCAAGCCAGGATTTGCAGCTTATTAAAAAGCGGATTGTTGATGACTTGCTGGAACCTGCTATAAATGCCGGTAAAATAAATCAACTAGTAAAAACAATGCTGCCGGATGGAAGCTGGCCCGGCATAAATTATAAGGATACTACAAAGACAGGGTTTCAACACAGCATCCACCTTGAAAATATGCTGAGCCTGGCAAGAGCATATAAAAAGAAGGGTTCTGAATTTTATAGGAATGCTGATGTGAAGAAGACCGTTTCATCTGCACTTGATTTTTGGCTCGTCCATGATTTTATTTGCGAGAACTGGTGGTGGAATGAAATGGGAACACCTAACTGGATGATCAATACATTGCTTGTTTTAGATTCTGATATCACTCAAAAACAACGAATAGAAGGTGCACGAATTGCAAGCCGTGCAAGTCTCACCGGCTTTGGGGCAAGAGCCGGTGGTGATTTTGTGCCGATTGCAGGCATGGTTTGTAAACAAGGATTATTTAAAAACGACGATTCAATTTTACAAAATGCAGTTAAGGTGATGGCTGCCCAGATTACTGTAACACCAGCCAGAGGCATTAATCCTGATTTAGGCTTTCATCATCGCACAGATAATGTTACTTCTATTCATACGTATGGAACAAACTATGTCAGCGCATTTGCATATTGGGCGGTAAAAACTGCCGGAACAAAATATTCTTTATCTCCTGAATCATTAACCTTACTCATTGACTATTACATTGACGGTATTAGTAAGTGTATGGCATTTGGTATATATCCTGATGCTGGTGCTAAAAACAGGGATTTAAGCAGAAGAGGCACACTTGAAACTGCAGGTACTGAAATACCTGAAAACCTTATGCAATCTTCTGATTACCGAAAAAAAGAGCTGGACTATCTTGTAAAGGTCAGGAAAAGTGCTATTAAACCGGACCTGACCTGGAACCGTTATTTCTGGCATTCTTCTTATTTCGCTCATCAACGTATGAAATATTATGCTTCTGTGCGCATGTATTCTTCCCGTCAGAACAATATGGAAGAACCATATAATGAAGAAGGATTAAAGAATCATCATGTTGCAGACGGGTCTAATTTTCTGTCGCGTACCGGCAGGGAATATGTTGATGTTTTTCCGGTATGGGATTGGCAGAAAATTCCGGGAACAACGGTAGTGCAGAAACCATCGCTTCCTGCATTTAAAGAGATTGCTAAAAAAGGCTTATCTGATTTTGTTGGTGCTGTTTCCGACGGAGAATTCGGTGCTGCAGCTTTGGACTTTAAAAGCGTTCACGATCCGCTGAAAGCCCGTAAATCCTGGTTTTTCTTCGATCGCGAATATGTATGTCTTGGTGCAGCAATTACTGCTGAAGCTGAATACCCTGTTGCCACTACCGTTAATCAATGTTTATTGCATAACAATGTAGTGGTGAAATCTAAAAATGGTTTGCAAACCCTCAACAAAGGGCAACATAATCTACAAGATGTTTCATGGGTATTGCATGATAGTGTTGCGTATCTTTTTCCTGCCCCTGTTTCTGTAAATGTTAGTAATACAACAGCAAGTGGCAACTGGCGTCAAATAACGCATCAGGCCTCGGCATCAGAGGAGACAGTTCAAAAAGATCTTTTTACATTGTGGCTTGATCATGGCCTGAAACCTCGTTCCGCGAGCTATGCTTATATTGTTGTTCCGGCAATAGCATTATCAACTGTTGATCAATACAGCAAAAAATCTGATATAATAATTATAGTCAATACCCCTGAAATACAGGCTGTACAAAACAAACAACTGCATGTCAGCGAAGTGGTATTTTATCAACCCGGTACAATAAAACTACCAGGTAACATAAGCCTGACATCTAATAATCCCTGTATCGTAATGATAAAAATAACAGGAAATGCAATTGGAAAAATAGCGGTATCAGATCCTACGCAAAAACTTACATCATTGGAATTACAGGTAAGTATACCTGTTGATGTATCCGGAACCAACTATAGATCTACCTGGAATAAGGATAGTAAATTAACAAAAATTGAAGTTGATTTACCAGCGGGAGGAAATGCAGGTAAAACTGTTATCGTCAGACTGTGAAAAAACATCGCTGGCCAATCAAATATATACACTATGTGAATAAGCCAAACAGCGTATGATTTTTGTAAGTGTAGAGCATGCAGTTCATACAAGGAAATAACCGGCATCAGACTTTCTTCATCACTTTGGAAGAACAAGTAAGTGCTGACAATGCGGTAAGACTCATGGATGCCTTTGTTGATAAATTGGATTTACAGAAATTAGGTTTTAAAATACCCTACACAAAAGCGAAGGCCGTCCACCTTATGCACCCGCTGTACTTTTGAAACTATATCTTTACGGCTATCTTAATAAAATACGTAGCAGCCGGAAGCTTGAAAATGAATGCATGCGGAATGTAGAGCTGCAATGGTTGCTTCAAAGCCTGCAACCCAACTATGATACTATTGCCGACTTTCGCAAAGTGCATGTGATGCCTTTGCAATCTATGTTCCGGTTGTATGTTCAGTTTCTCAGTGATGCAGGACTGTTGGGCAAAACCACCCTTGGCATAGACGGCAGCAAGTTTAAGGCAGTTAATAGTGGAAAGAATAATTACAGTCAAAAGAAGATAGATAAGCACAAACAGTTTATTGAAGACAAGACCCAAAACTATTTACAAGAGCTGGATGAACTGGACAGCCAGGAAAACGCAATTGCAGATGATGAACTGCAGATAAAAAAGGAAAAGATAGCTCAGGGGGGTGCATTTCAAATTGTCGCATCGTAATTGTAAATTTAAGGAACTAATTATTCCTTGAGATGACAAAAGAGCAATTAATTGCAGCTATAAGTGCTCACTATGATGAGCTGAATGCCTTAAACAAG
>JAABUN010000978.1_pt1 | contig 68533 bp, 11 predicted proteins | sample 5559311 | NCBI WGS metagenome assembly JAABUN01 (sample SAMN10711877, study PRJNA513370) | rock metagenome | isolation source: Antarctica rocks | place: Antarctica: Victoria Land, Siegfried Peak sud | reverse complement strand
GGGGCTGGGTTGGAGAATCGATTTGGGGGATTCGGGATGTGGGATATGGGATTGGTGTAGTATGTGGTAGAGAGGATGGGGAGGGAGGGGAGGGGGGAGGAGGGGGTTGAGCGCGGGTCAAGTTGAAGCTTGGTGGAGTAGGGGTGGAGTATCGAAAATTAATGTGGTATATAGACATCGATGTGTGGGAATTGAGATATTGAATATTCGGTGGTGTTGGAAAGGGGGAAGGTAGTCGATGAAAGGATGATGGCTTCGGGGGCGCTGGAAGATAGGGAGGGGAGGAGGGTTTTATGAGGATTGGAAACCTTCCTTGCGAGTTTCAGGCAGTCGAGTCCGTGACGAAGCACTATTATAATGCCAACGACCATCGTGCTATTTATGTCGTTGATTGCCCTACTTCTTTGTACCCGAAATAGTCAGCTCTAGATTACGCGACGTCGTACGTAGCACGGCAAACCGCCTTCCATAGGTAAAGTGAGACTGTTCTGGCTCTGTCTTTCTCCCGCTCTTGATCCATACCCCCATCCTGTCGCCACGTCGGTGGCTTCTTCGAATTCAAATTTCCAGGTCAGGCTAGCGATCACATGTATAGCTAGGAGCTCGGCCATCCGCTTTCCAAGACAAGATCTAGGACCCCCGTTGAAGACTGGGAACTCAAACGCAGTCTTCGTCGTCAGTGTAGGAGTATTTTCGGAGGCGTTAGCTATCAGCCATCTCTCCGGTCGAAATACATCAGCATCATCGCCCCAAATTTTCTTTGAGCGGCCCATAGCCCACGTAGCCCACATTACAACGGCGCCTTTGGGCAGCCAGGTGCCGTCCGGGAAGGTCGTCGGTGCGGTACATTCTTTGAGCTCGATGGGGACGGGAGGGTAGAGTCGGAGGCTTTCATTGAAGACAGCTGCTACATACGGAAGCCCAGAAGATTGAATGGAGTCGAAGGAGAGCGGGAGTTGAGACTCCGAGGTGGAGATGTCTTGTAAATGGCTGACGATCCTTTTCGTGCCGGTTGGGTTTCGCATGAGAAGATAAAAGGTCCAGGTGAGGGACTGGGCGGTCGTATCTCTCCCTACGGAAATATGAGCATAGTTGAGAGTAGAATGGATGATGGACACGGCACCTGCAGATAGATAATTCATGGCAGCATCGGCCACAACCTGGCGGTCTTCGATATGGTCCAATAGGAGATTGATCAGATTGTTCTGGGCCGGATCGGTGCCGGCGGGTTCAACCTTTGTACTGGGTTTTCTTGCTTCGTGCCTTTTGTGCATCGCTGCGGAAACGAGTCCATTGCCGAACTTCTTGACTTCAAATACGGCTTTCCTAAACCGGGCACCGAAGAAGTACTCCTTCAGTTTCCAGAACGGGTTTTGGAATCGTTCTCCTGTAGCTCCGGAAGCAAAGTCGAATGCTTTGGAGAAAGGCAGCGAAGCTGGCATATCCGTCTACGAGTACCAATATCAGCCTCCCTTCCCTTGATATCAAATTTCAAGACTCAGGAATATGAGACATAACGATGACTAGACTGCGAGACATACATCGTAAGCCATGTTACCCATTAGCCGTGTAGTAAGCTCCAGTAGAATGCTTTGCAGGTCCACCTGACTGCTTTTCTGAGCAGCTTCATCCAACGTTCGCTCTGTGTCTGCTAAGACCGGCGGGAGAATCTCATCGATGAATGTCTTTAGATTGGCGTTGCTAAAGAATCGAAGTCCAGCTTTCCGTTGGATCTTCCATAGCTCGCCATCGGCATTGATGATACCATTGCCTTTTAAGATATTGGTCAGTACGAGCGTCCTCAGTGCACCATAGTCGTCGTACCTCGACCGTATTCGCGTCGTCACATACCAAACAAGTCCCAAGATCTAAGACGGAAGAAGTCACCCTTGATAAACAGATCATTGTTCTTTAGGACATGCTCCACGTTCGCAGGGTCATTGATGACGATACCAGGAGGCAGTGATGGGACAGAGATCTCGTAGGTATCGAATCCGACCTGCCTCTCGGCTTCGACAAACCATTCGAGGAGTTTGTGTCTGGGCTGGAGAAACCAGAGGCCATTGCCAGCGAATGGCAGGGTCCCTGGAGGCCTTCTACAGGACAATTAGTCGCCGCCACTGTATGTTTCGAAATCATGAGCGCTTGCGGTAATCTTTTCCCGTGGCGTCTGATGGCTGACCGTTGGCCCTGGAGGAACCACAGGATCACCACAACGGCTACACACGTGGCAATGATATACATGGCGGAGTTTGCTCCTGAAAGGCCACGCTGCTGAATTAGGAGACTACCTGACTATCAAACTTGTAGGTCCAATTTGTTCATTAACTGCTGACATTACATTCACCATGATTGGATAGGACCGTTCTCGGGTTAGCGATCTAACCGGATCCGAGGTTCGGCGCCGACGAGCCCCAAGGGAGATACGCTCATGCTCGTTTTCTTACACCATCATTTGGACATCCAATCATATCGACGTCGTACCTCGCGTAACTGATGTCATGTCACTGGATCTGGATTCGTACACTCCTTGAAATAGGGCAGCCATGACACAACGGATTGTGATTTTGCTGGGGATGATTCCTTGCCGCAGCTGCAACTAGCTTCCCAACAGTCTTTACTGAACCATTCCAGCAAGTCACACACGTTCGTAGAGTACGAGTCTGTTGTCCGAGCTACTTTGTCCGACTTCGGTCAGCCATGTCTCCCACTGCTATGAATGGTAGCACCTCACACGATCGTTTCGAAAGTAATTTGAATCTGTCAATCCTTGGACTTGGGGTAGAGTATCCGCCCTTTGAGTTGAGACCAGAGGATCTTGAGACTTTGGCCAACCGCTTCTATCCATCATCAATAGCGTGAGCTCTTCAGTGCGACTGCACTTTCATACTTCTACACTTTCATGCAATGTTTGACTTGGCACCCACGGATATCACTAACAAATTTCTCATCAAAGGCTCAAGAAGATCCTTTCTGTCAATCGCTTCACCGGTATTGAAACTCGAGCCGCGATCGGCACGGTCGACCATCCTCTCGTTAATCAAAAAGCTGCTCCGAGCATAAAGGATCTCAATGATCACTTTCGCCTGGAGGGAGTGCAATTGTCGGTCAATGCATGCAACAAGGCAATAGCAGAGTGGGGAGGAAGTGTGGACGAGATTACACATGTTGTATCAACAACCTGCACCAACTCGGCGAATCCAGGTTTTGACCATTACGTTGGCAAACAGCTTGGTCTTAGCAGTGGGGTGGAGAAGGTACTGCTACATGGCATAGGATGCTCGGGAGGACTCGCAGCAATACGTGCCGCCGCGAATCTAGCATTAGGTTCCTCGTTTCGGAAAAAGCCAGCACGGGTCCTTGTTTTGGCGTGCGAGATATCCAGCCTTTTGGTGCGCTCAGAATTGGATTCAATCGACAAGGAGCAAAAAACACGGATTGGAGTTTGTCTATTCAGCGACTGTGCATCGGCTGCCGTTCTAAGTAATAATGTTGGAGAAGACGATGACGTTAGCCCCCCAATTTATGAGCTACTTGGTTGGAAACATGAGATACTGGCAGACTCAGAGGATGACCTAGGATTTGATGTTGACCCATTAGGTAGGAGTATCGACAAAACATGATACAATTCGCTAATGATCATAGGCTGGAAAGTCGTTCTCTCACCTCGGGTACCAGCAATGGCCTCCGCCGCCGTATCGCCCGCTTTCCAAGACTTGATCAAATCTCTTCCTGAACTCCACCAGGACGGAAACATACCAACTGCTGCCGACTTCGACTGGGCGCTACACCCTGGTGGCTCAACCATCATCACCGGCGTCGAGCGAGCCATGAACCTCACCCAAGAACATCTACGGGCAAGCTACGAGACCTACGTCAAATATGGTAACAGCTCGAGCGCTACGATAATGGCTGTGATGGACAAATTGCGGACCATGGGTGAGGGAAAAGAGCATGTAGTTGCCTGTGCATTCGGGCCGGGAATATCAGTGGAGATGATGGTGTTGAGAAGACCGAGAAGTGTGGTGGAAGGGCTACTTACCGAGGATTTGGACTGATCATAATAATGGGGAGGCTCATACGAGCGTGAGGTTGCCTCTAGAGTCGATGATGTTGTCCAAGACGGCGTTCTCAGACATAGCTGGCGAGCGAGCTTACGAGCTCCATATCATAGACACATAGATAATGAGCACATGAACACCAACCCTCCTGAAACTTTTTGGTTACGTGCTTTTGACCCTTTGCGACAAACAGCAATATCACTATGTACAAATTAGTCACGATGTACAATCTATAGCCATCTCAAAGCAGCTTCTTCTGCTTCCCACCATCCTTGATCCCAATGAAATACCGCATAGTCCCCATCGGCCACGTATGAACCTCCCCTCCGGTCTCAAACCTCCACCCATCCACGCCCTTCTCCGTCCGCGCAATCAACTCCCTCACCTCCCCTTCCCGCCTCGTCCTCAAGCAGCTCACCAGCCCATCAAACACCACCACAAACGGTATGACTGGAATGACATACGTCCAGAACAGCTGGCCCCACTGCCCCCAAAACCAATACCAACTCCCCAGCCACAACAACGGCGCGAGCATCAGTTCCGTGACCAAATTCCCCACGTCCCTTCCACAGAGCTCGAAAATCGCAAAGCCATCGCTCGTCTCCAGCGTATTTTGCAAGATTTCGATCGCCAGCTCGTCGTCGAAGTGGTGGAAGGCGAGGTTGAAAAGACGAAAGATTTTCCGATTCTTCTCCTTCCGGACCGTATTACCGTAAGAAGGCGCGCCAGCCAGCGCGAGCAGATCTTTAGGCGCATTGGCAGCATCTACCGACGACGAGACATAGAGAATATTGTCGCTCCGTTTCGCCGCTTGCGACCACGCTGCAATATGGGGGTGGATATCTGTAAGGACGAAATCGACACCGCCTCCATTTTCACCATCGTCCTCATCCTGCCGACTCGAGTGACCATTCTGTCCTAGCTGATTGTGCAGCTGGGTTTGCTCCGCCTTCGTCTGCTTGTATGTGCGGTTGACTTCCCGCTCTATATACGGCGTGGGTCCGCCCGCGCCGGCGCAGAAGTCCACAAAGGTGTATTTTTGGAGGTTGGAGGGGCCGAGGACGGACTGCAGAGTGTGGGCGACGAGGGACGCGGGGGAGGTGGTTTGGAGGAAGGGGGCTTGGAATTTCCAGACTTTGGTTAGGCAGGCTTGGACGGAGAGGCGGAGGGAGGGCGGGAACCAGGACTGGTCGTCTATTTCGAAGAGGCGGAGGGGCGGGATGGGGAGGGGGAGGGTCATGGTGTGGTTTGGGAGGTGGAGTGAGGAGCGTAGGTTCATTGAGTGTTTGGATCCATGGTGCCTCGTGCATGGTAAAGTGGCGGAGGACTCTTGGCAACGATCTGCACAGCAATACTCCGTAGAGCACCTTGTCTTGTTGTGACTGAATGCGAGGAAACATACGATGTCTGCTATTGAGAAGCTCCAAATCGGCGCTGAGCGCTCCATAATGAGCACGGCTATAGGCATTTCACACAGCTGACTGGCTTTTATAACACTTGCCGGAGCTGACATATTGATATGCAAGGGACCAAGCACGGTTTCCAAAGTTGGCGTGGGCTGGAAGCCAATACAACAACTTTATGCTTCACCTTTAGCAGTCTATAATCAGGATGTCTTTACGGCTTTCAGGCGCATCGTTGACCGCTCGATTACCCAACATTACCTTGAGCTCCCGGTGTCTCCCTCCTCGCGCTTCTCAATTCCCCCTTGGCCGTTGCCCTCGCCCCCCGTGGCCTCCAACACGACCTGCCTCACAATGGGGCCCTTCAAACCCTCGCGGCCAGCCCCGCTATAATCGCCCTCGCTACACCCGCTTCCAAAACGCCCAAGGCCTTTACCAGCTCTGGCAAACCTCTCCTGTGTTTCGATATGGAGTCGGAGCTGCGGGTGTGAGTAGTGGAGCCTTCTACTACGCCAATCTCGAACGTGTGCCCGTATCCGGCCGGCTACGGTTCAACTGCGTGTCAGCCACTTACGAGGAACAACAGGCAAAGCAGGATTTGCAGCAAATTACGCAGCAATTTCAGGGCAGGGTGCTGCCATCGAATCATCCGGATTCGATGATCGTGAACAGGGTATTGAAGAGGTTGATAGCGGCCAGTGGGATGGAGGATTTGGATTGGGAGGTCAAGGTGATTAACGCCCCTGAGCAGGAGAATGCTTTTGTCATGCCTGGGTAGGTAGTGATCATTGTTTCCTGACCAATTGAAAAGGATTGGCATCTTGGTGTATCGGAAGGCTAGAAGCTGATCTGGTGTAGGGGCAAGGTTTTCGTCTTCAGCGGCATACTACCTATATGCGGTGGTGAAGACGGACTCGCTGCGGTTCTCGGACACGAGATATCCCACCAACTCGCACATCATACTGGCGAGAAGCTGAGCGGCATGGTCCCTGTGCTTTTTCTGGCATATCTGATCTCGTACGCTTTTGAAACTTCCACACAACTGTCTCATTTTCTTCTCGACCTTGTTCTCTCGAGACCGAATTCGAGAAAAATGGAGGTAAATTTGATCAATATCTGTCTCAAATGTGCCTGCTTGCTAAACAAATACATTTCAGTCTGAGGCAGATTTTATAGGTCTACGTATGACTATGAACTCGCAATGTGAGAACGTATGACTGATAGGGAAAAGTGATGATGGCCAAAGCCTGCTACGATCCCAACGCTGCGGTCGGGTTGTCAGTGATCAAGCAATCATATCATAGGCCAGAGAGCTGAATTCTCGCAGATGGGAGCGCATGGCCATAGCAGAGCAGAATACCTCACCGCAATTCCTATCTACACATCCAGCTGTACGTTTGCCTATGCTCGCGATAAAATTAGCGACTAATATTCGCGGCAGAGCAAAAATCGTATGACGAGGATTCAGTCATGGTAAGTCTTTATGAACTTCAACATCAGCTTAGAGGCATTCAGCAAGAAGCATCTAACGGACATATCCTTTAGGCTTCCAGAGGCACAAGAGAAACGCTCTCAAAGTGATTGCGGGAGCATGATTGGCTTCGGTACGCTATAGCTTCAGGGGGAACAAAATGAAAAGAGCAGCTGACGAACATTTACATAGCGGATCAATTCAAGCAAGTTTTCACTCAGCATGCTGAGGATGATTTCTGGTGAATGTCATGACCCCTTTTCGGTTCGGGTGGCTCTTGTAGGCGTGATAGGGATATTGCATTGATCTGAGGGCACGACTGGAGGCATAGCGAAGGCGTTTCAATGAAATAATGTGTACGAAGGGGGCGATTCATATTGAGATGGGGCTCTTGTTCCCTCACTACTTACAGTAAGTCTGTGTCTGCTGATATTCGCAAATGGTCCTCTGGACTTTGCATCGTAGGCGTCGCTCCACCTTTTTCAATTCGTTTCTGACTTCTCGATAGAGATATGCATCTTTACCAGAACTCGCATATTAGTATAGCCAAGCGGCATATTAAGACAGGTTCAGTATTTTGTACTTCCCTCTGTTGGATATGCACACTGCAGAATCCATCTCTCTTCTTGACCATCAATCAGTACAGTTATTACCCCATCGACAACGAAAAGCGCGCTTCCACACCACAGTCCCACATACCGCTGAGCTGTGCAGCAAGTGCTTCGATATCCGCTTGCCACTCGCAGTCCAAACCGGTCTCTCACAGGCCTTGACCTAGCGCAACGAGCGAAAGAGGAAAAGGGCATATTCGCAAGGCCGAATCCTTCTCACTGTTAGCTACATCAGGCAACATCACAAAATGCGATTCGACTCTACCGCCTTGTAAATAGCTCTTGCTACCATCTCCACCTCCGCTCTACCCCAGTCCAGCAATACCACCGCCATCCCGCACATGAACATGGACACGAGCGACTCTAGCCCCTTCCACCGCGTCAAAACGACCTTCTTCTTCCCCATACACCAACCTCCCGCTCCAGACCTGCATCCGTAAGCCATCAACCCCCTTCCCATCGCACACAAACCACATCCCCACACTCAACCCACCCCCAGTAGACTACCTATCCAATCGATCGGAGTCCCGAAATCCATGGCACTCACGCACTGCTTCCTTTGGCTTAGGAAAGGTATATTTGAATCTTTACTCACATCTTGGTCTTGGTCTTGGACGTACTAGCTGGGGTATGGGATACCGTGGGAAATTATTTGGTGGGTTTAAATGGAATATGATGCTCTTCCAATGAAATATGATGTACAGCATGGGTCGTAGCAGCAGCTATTACATTTTCTGCTCTCAAACGGTCTCCTCGTACGAATACGTCGGGACCCACCGTATCGATATCAGTACCGTATTCTATACATGAACAAGGAATCTTCAACACTAGCCTGAATATATGTATACTTCTACAAGCATCGCTCTTCAAATCAACACCATCTTCCTCATCCCCAGTAAGCATACACCGCTTTTACTTTGTTTCAATCAGAAACGATATACCCATCAGAAAGATCGTTCCGTGGAAAGATCAGAATTAGAAGTCAACAAACCACCCACCTATCTTCCATCATCTTCTCCGGATACGCCACTACGGCGAAACCTCTCATCAAACCCCACGCAAAGGTAAAATCCATCGTAGCGCTTTCCATTCCCACAGCATGGGCATCTCTCAAACTCATCAATTAGCCCCAAACGGTCCAAAAGCTGCGTGTGGAGCTCATATATACAGTACCAGTTCCTAAACAGCCACCACGCTCCATAGTCTGAGAACAAGCCCCCAACCTTAGAGGATATACTCGAATCGAAACACTTTCGAGTATCTAATGGCATCACATACCAATCGCTTCGATCATCGTCCGTTACATTACCGACATTTAGGAAATTTCCTGGTTGCTGGCACAGTGGTATGTTGTATAGACGACGATCGTTGATATGGAAGAATGATACAATAGTTCCAGTCCACCTAGGCCTTAAAGGTTGTGGCATAGTGTGTGAACGACCGAACGGACTCGCAATCGAGTATTGGGAAACGAAATCCTGCCTTCTGATAGTGTGTAGGATTTACTATCTCGTCTGCAGTGTCATTGCTGCTCACAAAATCGCACTCGAATGATTTTTAGAGAAGTTGAAAAACCATGCGATTCCATACAAGCCAATTCATATACGCCAAGGAAGGGGGATAGGGACGGGACCGCGTGACTCTGGTGCTAGATATGGTATCTTGCTCACGTTCGTCAACATCAAGATATTCAAGAGAGGATGCACTGTGAATAAGGCATAATGCCCGTTTGAAGATTCACTCACATAGTATACTGCCAGCTATGGCCTTGTGATGACCGTTATGCCTTGTGTATAAAGTACTAGATCGGCTTCTTCGTTTCTCCCCATATCCTGAAACATTTACTAGTGGACCAATCACTTGGTCGAAGACACGTAAATCGAGAGAGCTATCATAAGACACGCAGCGTCAAGGTCACCTCAGCATATCACATGGATCAATACGTGGATATTGGAAAGTAAGTATCACATTTATTTCAGATGGAAGCGAATGACGCAACACCAGACAGAGCGCAGATAGTTTAAGCTCACAGACATGGATGTAGAGGCTTTGGTCGATTGAATACAGTGGAAGACGATGGCGATGGTCGTAAGGCTCGGGACCTGTAGAGATCCGATAGAGCAGCTGGGATTTTCAAGGAAGAAATACAAAAGTTGGAAGTTTATCGTTTGCTGCTAGATATATGGAACCGCTATCAGATAATCCGTATGACAGTCCACGAAGAGGTAAGAGAGAAGGATGATTATCTGAGGAGGGAGATTTGGACTTCTCGAAAGAGGAAGCGCTCCTCATGCTGTATGAAAGTGTATAATATACGCAGCCGTTTGTTAAGTCTAGTAACATGTCATGTGTATGCTATACCTTTATTCTGATGCATGTACCGAAGTGATGGGGTAATAAGGAGGAAATTACTTGGCGTCCCCGTCATGGTTATATAATAAGGCCTCGGCTAGTAGTATTACCTATTATATTTATTTATATTATTTATAGTAGCATATATATATAAATTTAGAGTCTAATTAATATTAATTATTATTATTTCTAGGTATATAAGTTTACTTTTAGAATAGTATATCTAGTATTAATTAACTAATCCTCTTTTCTAGTAATTATAATATAAATAGTAAGTTATAATCTTTTAAGTACTTAAAGTAAGTCTTCTTCCCTCTAAGAAGACTATATTATTATAGAAGTTTCTACCTATTTAATATATTAATAATAGTTATATTTTATACCTCTTTTATTTATATACTTTATATAGATATATTAGTATTATTCTTATAAGTTAAAAGAACTATTTATATACTTAAGTTAAATTATTTATATTAATAATATAGAGAAAAATTATTATTATTCATATTATTTTATTATATAGAAAAACTATTCCCTAACCCTAAAAGGGATAATCTACTAGTTATCTAAAATTAAGAAAGACTTAGGGATAGCCTAAATACCTATAAATTAGGGAGTTATTACTACTATTAAATTATAAGGAATTACTAGCTAGACGGCTGTTATATAGATTATTCCTATTATTAGCTAATTACTATCTACTTTTCTTAGTACTTAGTAGTATAGATATATATAGCGGAACTCCTCTTCTTAGCCTAATTTACCTCTATTAGAGAAGTATTTAGAGATAATACTCTATTAATAGTAACTATTAAGGGATTATATAGTTAAATATATCCCTATATTATTTTATATATTTATTATAAGTTTAGAAAAATAGTTTTAATATTAATAGTAAAGTCTATTAATTAGTTTTTAAAGTACTTAGAAAGCGCTTTCTCTAATTAGAGAAATAAAAAGTCGTAGCTCTTAAAAGAGTTACTAGAATTTTAAATAGCTAGCCTAGTATTATTATTATTAGGGTTAGAGGTAGTAATACCTATATTAGCTAATATAATAATACTATTAAAAATAAGGACGCCGTTTAATAGTATAGGTAGTATAATTAGGTAGCTCTATATATTAGAAGAGGAGCTCCCTAGAGACCTTAACATCCCTATATAGCTTAAGAGGTTTAATATAAGGCTTTAAGGGAAAGCTATTAACTAGTTAGCTCGTATACTAAAGGTAGCTAAGATCCTTAATAAAGAAGGAATTAATTATAGGAATAAAGAAGATAAAGAGACTATTATTACCTTACTTAAGGAAGAATTCCCTAGAGAAGCTTAAAATATTAAGTTTAATATTAATATAGTAGATTAAATTAAGGTACTTTATTAGACTTATAATAAGGGCTTAAAGGCTTATTTTAAGTATATAAAATAACTCCTAAAGATAATAAGAGGTAGAGACTAAGTAGAAGAGACGGCCTCTAATATATTAAGTATACTAGAAAAGTATTAGCTTATTAATATAATTTATAAATAGATCTCCGGCCTTATAAACTAAAATTTATAACTTAGAATATTAGAATATAAGTTAGAAATAAATAGATTACTATATAGAGTATTTAAGAAAGCTTAGGTATATATAGAAATCCTATTTATACTTAAGGATTTTATAATAAAGAACTATTAATAATAGGAGCTAGAGGAATTTAGAGTATTTTATATAGTAATAGTAGTAAATAATAGTAATATAATCTAAGTATTTATATTTATAATAACTAGGCCTTAATATTAGAATTGAAATAGAATATCATAAGATATAATATTTTACCCTTAGAATATACTTTAAATAAGATAAAGGTAATTATAATATAACTAGAGTTCCTCTTAAAGTATATAATAACTTATAACTAATAGTAGCCCCTTTAAAGTAGATAGCGGCGCTGTTAATAGTAGGTACTAGAAATAGCCTTATATTAAATTCTTAGTTTAATCCCTAGTTATTATTAGGGTAGTAACCCCTATAAAATTATAAGACTAGGAATAGATATAGCTTATAAGATTTATATAAAAACCCTAGATAATAGGATAGAAATTAAAGGCTGCTTATAAGGCTAAGAACTAATTTTTTATAAGGTAGTAGGCTAATATAAATAAGGGATATCTACCTAGAGTTTATTCCTAATAAATTATATAACTAAAGGATATTAATAAACTTATAAGTAATTAGCTTAAAGTTATAAGAACCTTAGAAGTATAATAGTAAAAAGTTATATCTAAAATATAATAAACTTAAATATACTAGTCTAGAGTATATAAATCCCCCTCTATTAAGGGAGGAATAGTATTAGATTAAAAGGGAATTAGAAGACTATTAGGTAAAGTAAAAGGCTTATAAAGAAATAAAGGAGGTATAGGCTAATCTATTCTATCTCCCTACCTAATATCCTACCTAATATCCTACCTAATAAAGTTATAATATTAATAATAGGTCTTATTAGGAAGCTATAAGGTAGATATTATTACCTTAAAATAATATTATTTTATACTTTATCTTATTAGGAAAAGTACTAGAAGTTCTAGACCTAAGGATTAAGGAACTAGAAGAAGAGGGGAATTCTTAGATACCCTATTATAATTTAGTATTTAAAGATATTAAGCTAATAGGTTACTTAATAAATTTAAATATCCTAATATTTAAGTAGTTTAATAATAATACTCTTAGAGTATATAATACCTAGTTAGGCGTAAAGAGAAGAAAGAATAATAAGCTTAAAGAGGAAGGGTTACTACTACTAGTAATTAAGGGGAAAACTTAGAGAAAGAGAACTCCTACTAAAAAGATAGGAGTTAAGAAAGAATTATTAATAGTTTATAAGTTAATTAAAAAACCCTAATTAAATATTAATTAGATATTAATAAATATAATAATATTATTACTAATAATTTATATATTATAAATCTTACTATTCTTTAAAAAAGAGTTATAAAGACTTAATTAGGCCCCTAAGAAAAAGGGGAAGAAGAAAATATTTAAAGACCTAGATATTAATATTAGGGTAATAAAAATATTTTTAATATAGTATATTAATAAGAAGAGTAGGTTTATACTCTTAAAAAATAGAAGTATAAGTTTATACTACGCGTTATTAAAGACTTTATAATAATAATTTTATAAAATTATATATAAAGAGATAATAGTATAAGTTATAAATATAGTTATTTAAAAGGTAAGTAGAAAAAGAATACTTATTCTTATATAATATATTAAGGTAGATTAAAGATTTAATATAATTATTATAAACCTATTATTAATATTAGTTATAGATTTACCTATCTATTCTATCTTAGAGTTTAAAAGTAAAAGGGTTATTATACTAGTAGTAAATAATAAAGATAGTAAGCTTAGATATTAAATACTTTTCTAGCTTAGCGTAGCTAGAATTAAGAGGAAGTAATAAGTATTTATCTCCCTTATAAATAATCCTAGTATTACTATCTTACTTAGGCTCCCTTAGCTCTAATTAGTAGATACTAAGATAGGTATTATAAAGGGTAAGTTAGATCTAGGTAATATAAAGAAGTATAAGATAGTAAAAAGGATCTATCTTATTAAAATTAAGATTATCCTAATAGTAATAAAAATTACCCTAGAAAAATATTAACCTTTAAAGCTAATAGTAGAAGATATTATTAAAGGTAATAAGATTATTAATTTATATACTTCTAGTAATAACTTACAGAGTCTCTTAAAGGAGTCTAGTAATAAGAGTAGTAATAAAGATTTTAAATTAAAATCTAATAATAGAGTTAAAGTTAGGAAACTAGAGTATCTCTAGAATAATATTAAAACCCTAAGGAATAAGGAAGGAAGCGGATCTACTTATACCTCCTCTTAAATATTAAAGCCTTAGGAGGAATACTTTAATAAGTATATAAATAAAGGTAGAGTAAGTAATAGCTTTTAAGTCTATTATATAAATATTAAAATATAAATATATCTCCTAAGATATAGAGTATATATATTTACTCTATTAGGATAAGGATAAGTATTTAAAGAGGTATAGAGTTACCCTTATAACTTATAATAATATAGTTTTATATAATAATAAGGGGAATTTAAGGTTCTTTATAAGTTAATAAGTAATCTATTAACTTATTAGTTATTTAGAAAGTTTTAAATTACTCCTTAAATAGGTAAGAAATAAAGGAATTATATTTAAGGAAGTAATCCCTAGTAATAATACTAAGTTATAACTATTATAACTAATCTAGATATATAGAGATATTAGAGCTAAGGAGGTTAAAGAGATTATAATAACTAATTTAATAATATATAAGATTATACCTTATAATAGATTAAAGTTATATAAGGCTCTCTAAAAATATTTTATAAATAATAAGGAATAGTAGTTATAAAAGATAATAGAGTAAGGTATAAAAGTAGGTTATTATAAGAGGTATATAATAGTAAATAAAAGGGTATCTTAATAGAATACTAAAGCTATCCTAGTTAATAAGGAGGGAAAGGCTAAACTACGCCTAATATTTAATTATTATTTTTTATATAAGGATCCGGCGGGATCCTATATAAAACTAGTAGTAAAAGTTTATAATTTACTAGGACTACCTATATATACTATATTCTTTTAAGTAGATATTAAGTATAAATACTAGGTAATATCTATATACCTAGAAGATAGATATTTTCTAGTATTTAATATCCTAGGGATTAGCTAGTTATAGCTAATAAGGATACTTTAAGGGATAAGAACTTAATTATTTATATTTATAAAATTAATAAATATTACCCTTAAGCCTATCCTATTACCTAGTCTAGAGCTATTACTATTATAAAGTAATAGGTTATATAAGTAACTAGAGGTAGTATTTTATATTAATAATATCTTTAGTACCTATAACTTATAAGAGAGATAATTTATATTTCTCTAAGATTACTTCTTTTTAAGGATATTATAATTTTAATTAAAGCTCTTATTTTTTAAGCTTCTATTAGGAATAATTAAGGTTAAGGCCTTAGGTAAGATATATAAGATTAGTAGATATATATAAATTAAGCTAGTAACTATTAAGAAGATAAAGAACTAGTTAAGACCTTAAGAGGTTAGTAAAGCTTATAGATTTCTAGAGACTTATTAGTCTACTAGGAAATAGACTAAGGGATATACTAAGATAGTAAGGCCCCTTTTAAAGTTAATAGGTAATATTAAATAGATATAAAGGGAGTTAAAAGAGCTTTTATTTTAATTAATAAGGAAATTATATATTATTACTAGAGTATTATTCTTATAAGATCTAATTTTTAAATTTTATATATTTAATAATATATTAGGTTTTAATAGAGGTTATTATATAAGATAATTATAAAATAGTAAATAGAGGCTAATAGTATATAATTTATTTACCTTTAATAAATTAAAAAGGAATTATAATATATATTAAAGAGAGCTAAGAGCTATTATCTACTTTAAATAAAAAATATCTTATATAATAAGGGCTAATAAACCCTTAATAATTTAGATAGATTATAAACTATTAATAGGCTTTATAAATATTAAGTTTTATAAGGATATCTTTATTAGGTAGGTTATAAAGCTTAGATAGTTATATATATAACTTAAATATATTTAAGGGAAGGAGAATATAGTTATTAATAGCCTTTCTTAAGTAATTTTTAATAATATAAATTATAAGATAGATAATCTTATAAGAAATTTATTAAAAGAAGTAAAGAAGTATTAAGATAATAAGGTATAATTCTAGACATCTAGAAAGGGTAGCTATACTTATATATTAAAATAACTTAATAAGGAGGATTATATAAAGAGAATTTAGAAATAAGGAGAGGAGGTAGTTATTTAAATTATTAGGTAGATAATAGTTACTATTATTAATATAAAGGTAGGGCTATCTATTCCTATAATACTAGTTATAATTAATAGGGAAATACTAGATACTCTACTTTAAGGATTTATTATTCTATTTTTAAAGGATTATCCTAAGTTGTATAAGGTAGATTATAAGAATAATAATTAATATATAAATATATATTACTTTTATACTTAATAAGAGAAACTAAAAAATCTAAATAAATAAGAGATAAGTACCTTTAAAAAGAAGTCTTTCTAATTTATATTTAATAGTTATATATATTAACTAATATATAAGTTTAAAGATTAAAGAATTATATATATTATAAAGGGAGAGGTAAGTACCCTATTATAAGATATTTATAATAGGAGTAGATATTTCTTTATAAAAATTATTATAAATAAAATCTATAATATTATTTATTAGCTTAATATAATAAAGGATATTATATAATATATTAAAAGGTATCTATTATATATAAAATAGGTAAATATAAATAGAATAGTACTACTATTATTAATCTAGATTATAGAGCTATTCTAACTATTAAGAATAGATTATATTAGACTATTTATTACCTTAAAAGGTAAATAAAAATATATCTTAAATATTATAAATTACTTCTTAAGAGTAATATTTCTAGAGGTAATAGATTTTATTAATATAATTACTATTATAAGAGTAATTACTAGATACCTTATAAGGGTACTAGTCCCTAATACTATTTATTTTAATAATAGGACCTACTTCCTTAATAAGGAAATATCTAGATTTCTTAAGTCCTAGGGAATTATTATACTAGAAGCTCTAAGTAGAGTAAAATACTTAATTAATATAATAGAAAAGTCTAATAATATCTTAATAAAGTATTTTAAGAAAAGGAGAGAAAATATTTTTAGAGAACCTTAAGATATATCTATTTAAATATTAATAATTAATATTAACTTAAGAACTATTAACTACCTAGGCTATTTACCCCTTAAAATTCTATATAGAATTTAAGTAATAGGAGTATTTAAATAAGGTATATAAATTAATAAGTACCCTAAAAAGTTAATAATACTTAATTCTAAGGAAATATTACTAGTTATTTAAGAGTTTATAATAAAGAGGTTAGATATTAAAGAATTAATTCTCTATTAATCTATTTATATAAAGGACTTAATAAAAATAAGATATAATAAAGGGGTAACTCCCATTAAGTTATTATAATATAGTTAATAGGTTATAAAAAATAATACTTAAACTAATAAATTAAAATTATCCCTAAGATAGATAAGGCTATTTATAATAATAGGTTATATTAATAAATAGGGAACTTTATATAAATTAATTTTAAAGAATAAGAAGGTTATAATTTATATATATTATAATAATTATCTAAAGCTTTATAAGCCGCGTTAAGAATATTTAAGATAGTTAAGAGAAAAACCCTTAATTATTTCCTTTATAATTTAACCTTTAAATATAAGATAGTAGAGAAAGATACGCGTCTAGTAATTATAATTAATCTTATTAATAAAGGATTAAATAATTATTTACTTATAAATATAAAGGAGAGTATATAAGTAAACTAATTATATTAGGGCTATTTAATATATAATAAATATATAAATAATTAAAGACCTAGTTATTAAAAATTTATAAAACTTCTCTTATAAGTAAAATTATTAAGAAACTAAGATAAAAAGGTCTTTAAAGGGGGATAATTAATTTTATTAACTCATTAAAAAAAAAAAAAATTATATAAAACTTTTAAAGGAGTAAGATAGCTATTAATATTAGCCTTAAGGCCCCTAATCTATCTCTAACCTATTAAGCTTAAGAATAATTAATTAAAAATTTATAAGAAGATAATTAATATACTTATTAAGTATTAAGATTAAGAGAAGAGGGGGAGCGTAGGCTAGGTAGTATATATACTAGCTAGTTAACTACTACCTATCTAAAAGGGGGGTAAAGAGGAGGTAGAGTAGGTAGTAAGAGTAGAGGAGGTAGAGAAGAAGGGGGAGGAGGGATATCCTCCCCTTCCTAGTCTTTTACCTAGGAAGGGAAGGACTCTAGGGGGTCCTCTACCCTAGATAAAGAAGGAGGGGGTAAAGATATAAAAGGGGGGCCTAATATAAGAGGTAAAGAATTTATAATTAAATATCTAATTCTAATAAAGTAAAGAAGAGGAGGAGGAGAATAATAATAAGAGAAAAGAGCTCTACTTATAAGGTAAGAATAGATAATATTATCTAGAAGAGTTACCCCCCTTTAATAGATATAAGTATAAGTACCCTCCCTCTTATTAAAGGGGGGATTTAAGATATTATAAGGGGGGGAAGGGGTTATAAGGTAGGCTAGGGGGTTAAATAAGTACTTTATAAGCTTATACTATTATAAGTAGTTCTTATAATTTTTATTATAAGAATTAATTATATAATTAATATAAGCTTTAATATAACCCCCTACTACTACCTTTATATATTAAGTATATAATAGAGCCTTCCTCCTACTAGCTAGCTAATAGAAAAATTTAATAAAAATAATAAAAATAATAGGAAAATATATACCTAGGTAACTTAGCTTAACTCCTCTTAAAAATATAGCTTATTTATAGGCCTAGGAGGGAGGTAATAGTTTATATTTAATTAAATATATATACTTAAATAGCTAGTAAGCTAGCTAAGGCGCTTATATATTATATAATTAAAGAACTATTTATTATTAGCTATTATTAATTAATAGTAGAGAAAATTCCTTAGAGTTAAGTAAGGGGAAGAGAAACTTCTTTAAAGAATATAAAAAGGATTACTTATAAAATTAATATTAATATTAATATAAATTATATAATTTATTATATTAATTATAAGAGTATTAATAGTATATAAGTATATATAAAATAAAGGGATACCTACTATCTCTAAATAATATAATAATAGTTAAGGAAAGAAGAAAGAAAAGAGGAAAGAAAGTAGGAATCTCTAAGATTATATTTATTAAGTAGAGTTTAACTCCTAGTATTACTACTAGAGTAATAAATATAAATATAAAAATTAGTAGTAAATTAATTAATAATATCTTAATAAAAGGTCTTAAGGCTTATAAGGTTATACTAGTTATAAGGAATTATATAAAGTTATAATAATTATAATCTCTACTATAATTAATTAATAATTATAAGATATAATATCTTAATAATATTTTAGTAGTATAATAAAAGGACCTTATAAGTATATCCCTTTAATAATAAGATAAAAGTCTTAATCTTTAAAAAATATAAAAATAAATTAATTTTAGTAATATATTTATCCTAGGATTTTATTAGCTACTCTAAAGACCTTATATAAGGTAAATTAAAGTAAGACTTAATAAGAATATAAAATAAAGAGGACTTTAAAGGAGTTTAATAAAAAGGGTATAAATACCCTTATAAAGTATAGAAAGTTATATTAGAATAGTTATAATAATATTAATAAGTATTCTTAATAAAGTAGAGAAGATCTATTAAGGATATAAAGAAAAAGGTAGAGAAAGCTTAAATAAGTTAAAGTTATAAAAGGCTAAGAAGGTTAAAGTATAGTTATACTACCTAGCTTACTATCCTAGTAAGTGATTAAGTTAGTATAACTAGTATATAAAATATACCTAATAGCCTAAGTAGGCTAAGATAAAAATATAATTAAATAGTAAAGTCCTTTAAGTAATCTTAGATAAATAATATTAAGAATCTTTAAATATAAGTAGTTAAGGGAGATATATTAAAGAAGGGTTATTAATTTAAAAGCTAATAAATAGTATAAGATAATTAAATATTTAATAGAGTAGATATATATTTATTAAAAATATTTTATAAGAGTAGCTAAGTTATTACTCCCTATTTATTATAATTATAAAGGGCTTAAATAGTAAGAATTAATATATATTAACTTAATATTTAATAGAGTAGATATATATTTATAATAAAATAGCTAGAAGTAAGCTATTAAACTAGGAGCTTAAGAAAAGAATTAAGTATATAAATTAATATAGCTAGAATAATATTTAAGGAAGAGCTTTTCTTACTAAGTCTTATCTAAGGGTCTTTTAAAGTTAATAGATATCTTAGTATATTATTAAGTTAATAAATTTTATTAGGGATTAATTTTATTATAATATATTATTAAGATATCCTTATTATATAACCTTTATAAGAGGCTATTAATAATAGGATATTTAGTCCTACTACTTAAGGTAGTAATTAGGAAACCCTTCCTAGTATATAATTATAGATAGTAAGATAGGGATAGTATATTACTTTATAAGGGCGCTATATATATATTCTCTAAAGCTAATAAAGAGGAAATTACTTAGCGTCCCTATTATAATTATATAATAAGGCCTTAGCTAGTAGTATTATTTATTATATTTATTTAGATTATTTATAATAATATATATATATAGATTTAAAATCTAATTAATATTAATTATTATTATTTCTAGGTATATAAGTTTACTTTTAGAACGGTGCATCTAGTATTAGTTAACTAATCCCCTTTTCTTAGGGATACTTCAATGCCAAGGAATTGAAATTTCACACTAGAACTATTTAGCGTGTGCAAGACCGTTGAGAAAGCTTGGTAGCAAAAACGTGAATTCTCCATTATAGTCATGTTGATATTGGGGGGAGAATTTGTGTTTTTGCTGCCAAGGTATTTCAACGGTCTTGCACACGCTAAATGTTGTAGATAAAGTATTAGAACCCCACATGTTCCGCTCGTTGTGTCCTTGGATTACCTTGCTGGCAGGTAATGTGGTGACCAATCATCTTACATCTTACATCCTCCATAATCTCCATCAGCCTCAGGATGGTTGATAAGATACCTTTGTGAGATGAGGGTAGTGGCCAAGGTGCCAAGGTGCCAAGCCTAGCATTCTCTGTTTGTCCTCGGTCTTTCTCTGCTCATCATTCTCAAGACCACTCAAAGCCTTTGAATACCTTTCGTTCAGTACAATTCCTGCGCCTCTGCTACTTCTTTCCTTCTTTCCTTCTTTCCTAAATTTCATCTTTGTTTGATGACCGCATCTTTCCCCACGATGAGCTCCTGGAGAAACGTGCCTTGCAGGTAGAGCCACATGGTCTTCCCGCCCCCACTGATTGGCTACGAAGTCTCCGCGCTCTCTATCCATTGCGGATTGACTTCACGCAATGCATAAGAACATGGCCTACTGTCGAGCCGGCAATGAATCTTAGGGAAGGTGATGCCATCGTCAAGGCAGACCATGCAGCACGTGGAGCAGTGGGCATAGAATAAGGTACTTCTTAACCCTTCATCCCCCGTCCGACATCTCCCCAGAATCTGTATCTCTATCAAAATGATGGCTCAATTGCTTGCTGCGTTGTTATGTGCATTGGTGCTGACACAAGGTCAACAGCTCGTCTCTCCCCGTGCTTCTTCCGACTACACTATCAAGGCCGGCTTCCCTACCTCAGCATTCAGCAGCTACTATGTTAAGCCTGTAGCAACTCAAGAACCCCAACCAGCCCTGTACGATCCCGTACTCAATATTACATTCCCACTCAATTTGACCGACCCCAAAACGCTTCCAACGACCGACAATGATCCAGTCTTTTACCCTAAGCCTGTGGCCAATATCTCAAACTCTTCCATGCAAGCATTGCTGCAGCAAACCTTCACAAATATATCGGGGATCATCTTAGGGAATACTGTTGTCGGCAATTGCACCAAATGCACCGCGTCTCTGGCCGTCGCCAAGGTGCTTGCCCAATATGCACCTACAACAGTACCGACTCTGTTGATTGAGCTTTGCCAGGCTTTCAAGTTCAGCTCCAATGCAACATGTGTGGAGAATTATGCAGCCGGTAGCTTCGGTGCGATCTGGACGCAAGTTTTGGCGCTTGCCGATGTCAGTGGGATGGACGGACAGTATATCTGTAACCGCCTGAGCAGCACCTTCTGTCCTGCACCAAAGACATTGCCCCTCAACGTAACAGGCCTCTTCCCTAAACCCAAGCCTGCGAACGCATGCGCTCCCAAAGCTTCCGGCAAGCGAGTCAAGGTCCTCCACGTGTCAGATTTTCATCTCGACCCTAGGTATTCCGTTGGATCTGAGGCGAACTGTTCCGCGGGCTTCTGCTGCAGGACCAATGTTCGCGCTGCGGGTGTAACTGTCAACGGGCAGGTATCTCTAGCTGCGCCGCTATATGGTTCTTTCAAATGCGATACGCCCTACTATCTCGCGCTGGCCGCAGTGACAGCGATGCAACGGCTTGGCTCTGTTGCTTGGACTATCTATACTGGAGATCTTGTCTCTCATGACTCCCAGAACCAGCTCTCGCGTGCATACACTGAGTATACGGAGACCGCCGTATTTGATTTATTCAAAGAGTACATCGGTAGCCCTGTGTTTGCTGCGCTTGGGAATCATGACAGCAATCCAGAAGCTATTGATGCACCGCACAGTCTCCCCGGGCCTTTGGGACAGCAACTTAGCTGGCATTACGACCACGTGTCTTCGTTGTGGCAGCACAATGGTTGGATAAACGCGACTACTGCTGATCAAGCACGACATCACTATGGAGCTTACTCCGTCAAGACTAATTATGGCTTGCGCATTATCACCTTGAATACAGACTTCTGGTACAGGAGCAATCTTCTGTAAGCATTTCCAGATTAAAATTCACTCGATTCTGACAGCTAACGCCCTGAAAGCAACTATATTAATACCACCGACCCGGACGTGTCAGGCATGCAAGCGTTCCTCATATCCGAGCTCCAATTTGCCGAAGACCACGGCGAACGTGTCTGGATCGTCGGGCACGTGCTCACTGGCTGGGATGGTTCCAATCCTCTTCCTAACCCCTCAAACCTGTTCTATCAAATTGTCGACCGCTACTCGCCTCATGTAATCGCGGGCGTCTTTTTCGGTCATACGCACGAAGACCACGTCATGATCTACTACGCAGCCAACGGCACTCAACAGACAAGAGAGAAGGCGCTCACTCCCGGATGGATGGGTCCGAGCGTGACCCCTCTGACGAATCTCAACAGCGGATTCCGACTTTACGAAGTCGACACCGGCAGTTTCGAAATCTACGACGCGCACACCTGGTACTCAGACGTCTCCTCCTATCCCAACCTGAACGTCTCGTCCACCGGCCCCACCTATCGCTACGAATACTCGACTCGCGACGCCTACAACATCTCCTGGCCCGCGGCTGCTCCGCTCAATGCAACATATTGGCATGCCGTCACGGAAGCCATGGAGACGAATATCACCCTCGTAAACAGGTTCAATACGTTCCAAGGGAAGAGTAGCGTCAAGACGCCCAATTGTACCAGTGCGGCGTGCCAGAAGGCGAAGATATGCTATATGCGGAGTGGGAGTGCGGCGTTGGGGAGGGCGTGTCCGCAGGGGTATGCGAGTGTGCAGAGTGCGTTCAACCCGGCGCCGGCGGCTTAGGTTGTTGTATCCGTGCGGATGGGAGATGATTGATGGGAAACGATCGACGAGATAGGTCTAATCAGCAACGAAAAGTGCATATGTGGAGATGAGCTCAAGTGATAGTCAGGCTTTCAGATCAGGCTTGTTTGGATCACAACATTCGTGAAATGCCAACGTTAAATGGCAGTCTGTGATCGAAAGGCTATCACAGTAAAGCACACTAACTAGAGAGTAACGGTGACATATTTGTACATAAGCTCGCTCTCCCATGCCCAAACCCACCCCCCCACCCCCCCCAAAAACAAAAACTTCAGTAACGAATCCATGCACATCGCCCAGACCCCCCCTTCCCCTCGTTGCGCATATCCCTTCACACACAACATCCCTATCAGCTCAGCTTGAAAAAATCGGCTTGAGTTAAAGTAGTACTATGTATTTTCCAATATATATTCTTGCCAATAATGGGGGTTTGATAATGATACTGGATTTCGGAATCTTGGGATTGTGGAGGTTTATTCTGACTTATGCTGATAGGGAGGGGCTTTCTTTTTCGGGTTGGTGGATCGAGGAGGGTGGGATTTGGGTTATGCGATGGGGGGAGGAGGGAAGGTTTAAGATTTAAGGGTTTCGGGAGGGATAGTAGTATGGTGTGAAGGGGGAGTGAGGTAGGGGGAGTAGTGAATGCATGTTGTAAAGGGTATATACAGAGTATTAGTAGAGTGTAGAGTGTAGATGATAAGTAGTGGATATAGCTGGATTGGAGACGGGGAAGGTGGAGTGAGTTACTGCAGGAAGGGGGTCGTACGGCGTACTTTCAGTTGTTTCGCTCGACAAGCAGTGGAGAAGGGTGGATGGGACAAGGCTTTCATCGAGAGTAGGTTGAGGAAAACGTCACCGATACTTTTGTAGCAGGAGCTGTACCATCTTTTCGGTAAAGTCGTTGAGCTCTCAGTCCTCAGCTCCCGTCCTCGTCCTCGTTGTCTTTTCTTCTGCTCCTGTTAAGGGATTGATCCCAGCCAGTATGTTCGTATTGCTCTTTCTTGCTACTGGTACCACATCGCACCCACGCCGGGGTTTCAGCCTCGTAAGCGAAAGCCTTCAGCCGCATCATATCGAACCTCATCTGGGTGTTGACACGGTTTAGTTCTCTTGTAGTGAAGTATTTTCTGGCATAGGTACTTGTCTACTGAAATGCGCTTGCAATCTGTCCTTGCGCGCTAGAGGATCGCGTTCAGGAGTTTCTCTTGAGTGGGAATATTCTATACTCTTGCATCAAAGGGCGTAATGTTCAGATGTGCAGGAGCAACACCATGGGCCTGGAGATGGGCGTTAAAACGTACAGAGGCGTACGCCGCACTTAGTGATAGCAGCTTATCCGTCCGACGGTTGAATGCTTTCGCTCCGTGCGGAAAGATTCACGTGATCTCGTCTGATTGCGCGTAGGTATAGCTGATGTCTGGGTAGGTGCGAAGGAGATCGATGTAGGTAGGTAGAGACCATTGCATCGTGGAAGCGGCTGTTGAAGATCGCGGATGGGAATGCAATTCGCGTGAATCTAATCAGATATCAGTACGATGTAGGGGCGAGTAACAAGCCATTTCGCCTGTACTTGGAGAAGCCATGGCCATCTAAGCGTATCACAGCCAGTAGATGTCCGTTAAGATAGTATTGCTGTTTGGCCTCATACTACTTCATGCGGTCACGCAGTGGAACTGTATCAGTCATCCTGGGAAGTGTGTAAAGCAGGTAGCTTTCAAGGTGGAGGCTCCTATGAAAGAAGAAGCCCTGAATGTGAGTCAGAGGCGCATAGGTCATGGAAGCCTTGTGGGGGGGCCTCCATGTTCCTGCCAGGTATGAGAGGCATCTTCATATTTGATATTCTAGCCTGCTATATGACTCCGTACCAGTAAGATATCATGCGCAACCTCAGGTATTAGATTTCATACCATAGTAAGTCAACTGTCTCTCAGCTATCCTACAGTGTCTACTTCATCTTGAGGCAATCAATGGACGAAAATGGATTTACACCAAGACAGACACAGGAATATGTCGAAAGACATTATTGGTCGGTCTGGGCTAGAACGATCCGTCCAGCGATCATGTGATCAATTATTGTCAACCTTCGAACTCCGCTCCTTTCTACATATCTACTTTCCCCCTCACATACCTGCAAATTCAAACATCAATTTTTCAAGTTAGGTCATGGCAACCACTGTCACCCAGTATTAGGCTCTATCCTGTTGGAATTCAGTCTGGGTCAACCTCGGTAGTTATAAATCAAGGGGTCTTGGCAGATACTTAATTGCCTTAGTACCTCAGACGTGCCATTAGCCAGCAAGTAGCTCGCTAAGCCCCTTCAGATTAGTAACGCTAATTACGTAGTAGGAGGGTGGTACGTCTAAGTATAAACTTCTACTTTTTTAGTAGCTTTTTACTTTTTATATAGAAAACTAGATTTTAAATAGCTATTCTATTACTAAAGGCATATAAATTTTACCTAGAATAGTACTTAAAATAAGGTATTTATAATATAAATATATATCTTATATCTCTATAAAAGAATATATTATAGAGATTAGTAAATAATATTATAATATATAATATATTATAATATACTAGAAAATAACTATAAAAATTCAAGATTTTTATGTAAGGAAAAATTACCCCTACTACCTAGTATTAGTAGAGGTAACTACAGAGTAATAATATAGATATTTAGTAGGTAAAAAAGATAATATTAGCTATATTATATATATCTATGTAGCTATTTTAATAATACTAATAGTATTATATTTCTAGTAATATAATATATATTTCTATTTACTTAGACTAATATTATATAAGTTAGTAAGTAATAGGAATAGAAGTAAAATAAAATTATAATTTATATATTTAACCTAGAAATATAATAGTATCTATCTTATAAATAGTTTTATACTATATAATAATAATAATAATAATATATAATATAAGAGTCTTAGTACTACGCCTAGAGGTAGAGTATATTAGTAAACTAGGGAGCCTTTCTACCTTTATACTATAGAATTAGGCGTATTTTACGTATGTAATAGGCGCGCTTATATACTAGTCCTAGAGATTAAAATAATACTATATACTACCTACTAGGTCTAGAACCCTATATTTTAAATTATATCTTACTACTATTTTTACCTAGGCTAATTTTATAGCGTCTATAGTATTATTATATACTATATCCTAATAATAGAGGAATTCTACTATAATATTATTATTTCCAGGGATAATAGTATTAAGGTAACCCCCAGGTTTTATATTATAAAGTACTTTAAATAGTATTATAAGCGTACTTATATTTTCCGTAGTATTTAAGGCGTATCTAACCTCTAGTAGTAAAGTATCCTAGTTCTCCTTATATTAGCCTACTAGTAGATATCTTAAGGCTATTTCTATAATCTAGTTAGTTTATTCTACTTATCTATCTACTAATAGATAGTAAGCTATTATTATTCCTAATAACACCCTATATTTAGAGAATAGAGTTCTCTAGAACTTACTAGTAAACTTAGGATCTTTATTAGAGATAAGGTGGCTTAGAATACCCTATAATTAGTATATTTTATTAAAATATTATCTAGCCTTATTAGTAAACTAGGAAGTAGAATAGAATATTAGGATCTGTACTACCCGTATTTTCCGCCTTTTCTATACCTTATATAGGTTTATTAAACCTTTATATATAGCTAGAGTAATTATTATATATTTAGTATATTTAAAGAACCCTTAACCTTTATAAATTATCTAGCTAATACTCGCGTATAGGTTACTATATATACCTAGGCGAGAATATTAGGTAGTAAATCCTTCCTATTAGTTTATCCTATTTTATTTAGTTATATAATTAAATTATTTTATAAAGTATATATTTTATATAACTATTATAGCCTTATTACGTTTAATATACGTAGTATTAACTTATAATATATAAAGATATCTTAGAATAATCTTACTATATTATAATATTATTATATTATATTTCTATTTAATTTATTCCTACTTAGATTACTATTACCTATCTCCCTAGAAGGGTTCTATACGCGTATACTATCTCTATATTATTAACTAATAATCTAACCTTCCTTATTAAGTAGATTACCTTTATTATTAATATTTTTATCTATAATTATATCCTCCTCTAATACCTTATAACTACTATCTATTAGATTTATTATAATTTCTACTAATTTATATATCTTAGATTAAGTAGTTTTTATATTAGATATAGCCTTTTTAAGTTCTAAGGAGTTATTTATAAGTTTAAGTAATATTATTTCCTTATCTTAGCTAATTTAATTAACCTATATAATACCCTACGTTTTATTCCTTTATAACTACTTAGGGTTAAAGATAGTAATAAATCTTACTATTATATATATATATCTTATAGATAGAAGTATATTAGACCTAATAAGGATCTATAAGATATTATTAGAATATAAACTCTTCTTACTATCTTTACCTTCCTAGAAGAGTTTAATAATTTTAATAACCTTATACTTAATTAGGCTTAAATAGATTAGGGTAATAGATTTCTTTTATATATTATAAATTACTTATATACTAATTAGCGCTTTAGTCTTAAAGTAATTATTAATATAGAGTAATAGTCTATTAGGAATATATACCTAGTAAATAATAAGGGCTAATATAGGCCCTATTATTAAGATAAGGAACCTTTCTTTATTTCCCTATATACTATTTAAAGTAACCTTTAGTACTAGTATTTTTAAGTAATTTAAAACCCTAGTAATCTAATATATTAACTACTTATAGGGTAAGCCTTATTATTCTAGTTTATATAATTTCCTAGGTATAATTTTAAGCTACTTATTAGTTATTAGTTCCCCTAATATAAAAGTTAGTACCTTAGTCTCTTTTTAGTATAATAATTTAAGGAATAATAATATAATCCTAGAGTAACGCACGGCTATTAGCTATATTTTTACTTTTACTATTAATATAATAACTATCTTATACTATTTATAAAGTTTAAGTTAGTTTAAATATATCTTCCTAACTTCCTTAATTACCCCTTTAAACCCCTAGTCTAGTACGTCCTTGTATTATTCTAGGTATATTACATAGCATTTATAATAGTAGTTAGATTAGAGGTCTACTAATAGATACCCTAGAAACTTTAAGTTACTAGTATAATATAGCTATAATATTTAGATAATAATAGTTATTATATCCCTATACTTATAATATACCTCTACTATTATATTTCTAGCTTTATATTACTTAATAAGGATATTATATATCTTATTAAATTTATTAAGCTCTAACTTTATATAGCGCTTTAAGTTTTAGTAATAGTTATTTATCTAAGGGTAGTTTAATATTATAACATATAGCGCCTACCTTATATTACTATCCTAGAGTATACCTACCTAGCCTATTATATATACGGGTAATACTTTAAATAGAGTTCTAGTAAGGAAGAGCTTCTAAGGTATCTAACCCTTTATAATTATATTAAATACCTAAACTCTACTAATTATCCTAGTATACTTATTAGATTTAATATATACTTTATTAAGTATAATACGGCCCTATCCTATTATCTACTATTACTATTAAGACGGGATATTAGGCTACCTACCTAGCTTTAAGACCTCTAGAATATAATCTAATAGCTTCTTCTTTACCTATCCCTTATATAATATTATAGTAGTAAAGTAAAGTATATATAACTTATTATTTAAGTTATTAAAGTAGGGGATACCCCTAGAAGTTATTATAAATTAATAGTCCTCTTTATCTAGTTTTAGTATATATACTTTTAATTTAGTATTACTATATATATATTATAAAGTCTACTTATACTTCTAGGCCTTTATATTTAGGAAATACTTTATCTATCCTAATTAATAGGATAGTAAAGCCGGAGGTATAAGTATAATAGTTAGGCTATAACTTAGCTTTAGCTTTTAAGATATTCTAGTATTAATATATATATATTAAATACTAAAGGGGTTATTAGATAGGTATTTAGTATTAAATAGCTAAGGGTTCTTTAATATTCCCTTTAAGAGGTATAAGTTATATCTCCCTTTAGTCCTAGCTTCTTTAATACTATTAATAACTAATATAAGGGTCTAGTTTAAGATAATTAGACTAACCGTTTTTTCGGTACTTAGTACTAGATTTTAGTATTAACTCGACTAGCTAAACTACTTACGGCTAGCTTATACCCTGTATAGGTTTAGCGTTACATAATAACTATAAATTCGGTTCTAAATAGAACCGACGCGGTTAGTCTAAAGATAATTACCCTAATAGCCTTAATAGTCTATAACCCTTATTAGCTAATAGTCTTAAGTAGAGTACCTTAATTTATTACCTTCCTAAGTCCTATTATATTTATAAGGTATCCGCTATTCTAGAATACCTCTATCTTAAAGTAGATAAATACCCTGAATATCTAAAATAGCTTAAGATCTAATAATAACCTAAGTAACCTAATAGTCTTATTAGGTTAATAATATATATTAAGATTAAAGTAAAATAGATAAGTATAGTCCTCCTACCTCTTATCCTATTAATAAAGCTATTTAGTTATTATAATTAAATAGTTTTTAGTTAGTTTTATTATTATATCTCCCTCTCCTTCTTTTATAATATCTATTATCTTATATAATTTTATATCCTTAATATCTAGCTCTATAATAGGATTAATAGCTACGTCTTACTTAGTAACTTTTTATTTATATACTACCTTAGTATTATTAAATCCCTACCTTAATATAGCTTATAACTCCTATCTACTTAATACTCTAGCGCTTTCTAATAATTACTAGTTATCTACTATAACTTAGCCTTTAGATTTAGATTCCTATATTAGATTAATTACTTTATTTAATTTAATAATAGGTAGAGAATTATTCTTCTCTAGTAAGGTACTAAGCTAAGTATAGACTTCAGCCTTTTTAATTAATCTATTAAACGGTATTATAATATTAGAAGTATTAACTTTAGCCTTTCTAATTAGTTTAAAAGATATAACTATATTATTAGCTAGAGTATAGACTTTAGCTAGTTTAGTAGATATAACTAGGTTATTAGCTAGACTATAAGCTTTAGCTAGTTTAGTAGATATAACTAGGTTATTAGCTAAATTATAGGCTTTAGCTAATTTAGTAGACGTAACTAGGTTATAAGCTAGACTATAGGCTTTAACTAGTTTAGTAGATATAATTATATTATTAGCTAGAGTATAGGCTTTAGCTTCTTTAGTTAGTTTAGTAGATATAACTAGGTTATTAACTAGAGTATAGGCTTTAACTTCTTTAGTTAATTTAATAGATATAACTATATTATTAGCTAAAGTATAGGCTTTAGCTAGTTTAATAGATATAACTAGGTTATTAATTAAAGTATAAGCTTTAGCTTCTTTAATTAGTTTAGTAGATATAACTATATTATTAGCTAGAGTATAGGCTTTAACTAGTTTAATAGATATAACTAGGTTATTAGCTAGAGTATAGGCTTTAACTTCTTTAATTAGTTTAGTAAGGATAATTAGGTTAGAAGATTTATATAATAAGAGGATAACTAATAACCCTATCTATATTAGATAAATACTTCCGTCCTTTACTAGTATTTTATTAGGTACCTCCCCCTTTTAATCTAGCTCTACCTCTTAGTTATAATCTATTAGTATTATAATATTTAGTATAATATTATCTTTATCTTTATTATATAACTCAATACTCTTATTCTTAGATAATTAGCTAAAGTATAATTAACTTATAATAGTAGTTTTTAATTACTCCTAAGTAGGTAATATATTATATCCTATTTAAATCCCTAATATTTAATTAGCTATTATTATAACCTTTACTACGCCTTTAGCCTACTATAATTATATCCTTTTATTATACTTTATCTCCGTTTTACGCCTCTTAGTATTAAGCTAAGGATATCCTATTTAAATTTAGGCCCTAGTTATAATAGTAGACGTTAATTATATAATATTTATTATTATAATAGATAGAGAAGGTAGTTACTTACCTAGAGTCTCTAATAGAGTAATTAATAAAATAGAGGCCTATTAAGTGGAATTATCCTATTCTACTATAAACTTAAATATAGGGTTAGTACCTATACTATTAATAACCTCCCTTATAACCTTATAAAGTTAGTATTATTAATTAATTTAGTTAGAAATTAAGCTCCTTTATACTTAAATTATAATATTACTTTTAACGGCTTTAGCTCTAGGTCTTTATTATAATACTAAATAAATTAGTCTAAGGTTAAGTATATTAGTAGGCTTCTTATATCTAATAAAGGGTTAGGTAACTAGATAATATTTAATAGGAGAAGCCTAGTAATTTTCCTATTATATATTACCTTTAAATTAATATCCCTTATATCTTAATCTAGCGCGGCCTCTTATTTTATTTATTACTTTAGGGCTAGTAATACTATTATACTATCTTTTATTATTAAGTAGTCTAATCTTATATCTTAGAGTGGTAATAGTTATTATTTCTTATATTCTTCCTTCTTATTCTTAATTCTTTTTATAGTCTTATAGTCCTGTTATCTAATATTTAAGTAAACCCGTCGTACTATTATAGAGAGTATAGTAAATTTACTATTTTTATTTAGACTACCTAGTAGGTATAGCTTATTATACTTATACTTTTAGCCTAGCTTTATAATAAAATTATACTTCTTTACCTAGGTATTAAGGCCTTTAAAGTCTTTAATATCTACCTTTTTATACTATTTTTTAATATCCTCTTTTACTAGCTTCTAATCTACGTCTATTATAGTAGTCTTATTATATACTTTAGTTATATTTATATAAGGAGGGTCCTCTATCTTATTATAAGACTTATTATATTTTCTTTAACTTAATAGTAATTATAACTTATATAGAGGTAGTAATCCTAAGCGCGAGTTTTATCTATAATTAGTTAATAATACTTATTATAAATAAGGTTTATTAATAGAGCTGCGTACTTTTACTTACCTTACTAAGTATAACCTTACTAAGTCTAACCTTACTAGTTTAGATTAATAGCTACTATACTTAGTATATATAAATAATTATTAATATAATAAATAATTATTTATATATTATTATAAGGAGCTACTACTTAGTATATCCTAAGTCTAATATATAGGAATATTTCCTATAGTTAATAAAGTATATAAAGGTAATAAGATAAAAACTTATTTAGATATTAAGTAAAGTAGAATATAATATATTACTTTTTATAGCTAAATATATATTAATAATTACTTAGGCTACTTACCTTAATTTAGATAGGGGTATATATTTCTTTTTAAGTAAATAGCTCGTACTAGGTAAGGGTAGGTAATATAATAGTTAGTCTATAAATTATACTTACTCATATAAAAGGGGGCCTAAGAAAAGGATTTAATTTAGTAAATAATCTACTAACTTATAATTAAAGCTTATTATATAAAATACTAACTTATAACCTAGTCTTATATAACCGCGTGCTTATTAGTTTATTAGATTATATTAAGTTTATTTAACCTACTCTACTACTTATAATTAATTTTAACGCCCTCTAGGCCCCTACTACCTATTAGTAGGTACTTTAGCTAGGGTTAAGTTATTAGCGCTAGTAGCTATATTTTTATTATATCCCTCTCTCTTTACTAGTTTAGTTAGGATTATATTATTAGCCCTAGCTTTACCTTAATCCCCTACCTCTTCCTATTTACCTATATTTAAATCTACTCCTTTATTATCTAACTCTATATTATAGTTATATATACTAAGATTTAGTAATAGTAGTTTAATATTATATATAACGTAGTTACCTATTTTAATTAAATATTAAAGTATTTTATATTAGGCTCGCGTGTAAGGCTAATTACCTATTTAAATTCCTATATAATTTATAATAATTACTAAGACGTCACTTATATAAGAGACCCTAGAAAGGAGGTAGGAAGGGAGGGCTATAAAGCCTAGTATATATAATACTACTATATAAAGGATTACTATAAACGTCTTATCTCCTTAATAGCTATTAATAGTTATAGACTCTATATTATATAATCTATCCTCTAGTTTTAATATTTATTTAATAAGATTAACTTATATAAGGTACCTTATAAGGATAATAATATTCTTACTTTTAATTCCTTATCTAATATAATATTAGTAGAGCTTTATAGTAACTTATAACTTATATTTATTTTAACTAGATTAAGAGAATCCTATCTTAGTTACTTTACTATTAGTCTTAATTTATATAAGTACGGTATTCTAATTAAATATATCCTAATATAATTATATAGCTTTACTATAATTAGGGCGGTTTATTAGATCTATTATAGAGATAATAGAACCCTTATATTAAATTTTTAAAATAATATTATTAATAACTAGAATAGTTTAATATTACTTAGTAAGTTTATATTTAAGGTAGCTTAAGGTTACTTAGCGCTTATATATACTCTTATTTATTAGTTAGGTAAATAGATTATATTATATATCCTATTTCTAGGGTAGTAGCTACTAATTATTACTAGAAAGATATATACTATTCTTATATTCTACTAGGATAATAAAAACATCCCTATTCTCTACTTTACTAGCTTCCTAAATAATTATATAGTCTCTTTTAAAGGAAGTTTTATTAATTATATAGCCTATATTTATAAGGGTTATAATAAGTATATTAACGTTATTTTAAAGAATATCCTTAAATAGTAAATATTTAAATAATTTAAATACCTTATACTCTTCCTTTATTTTAAAGGGGATACTAAGTAAAGCCTAGAGGAATATCTCGCGAAAGTATATATAAAGCCTCTTATATTAGGATATACTATTAGTTTTACTTAGTTTATAATTAATTATCTCTTATACTACCTTTTATAACTTTATAACTACTAGAGTATTTATATTATTCTACTTAAGCCTAACCTTATATTTATAATCTTTATTATTATCTTTAGAGGGTATAACTTATATAGATTTATAATCTTAGGTAGTTTTATTCTTATTTAGTACTATTTAAATATTATTATTTTCCGGTCTATTAATATTAATAGTATTAGGGTCTAGTATAGTATTAGGGTCTAGTATAGCGTTAGAGTCTAGTATAGTATTAGAGTTTAATATAGTATTAGGGTCTAGTATAATATTAGGGTTTAATACTTTACTAGTATTAGTAACGTTTTATATTAGAGTTAGATTAGCGCTTAGCTTAGGCCGATTAATAATACCTATAACTTAGAGTAGTAGTATACTAAAATTTATATTATAAAGTTAATATTAGTAATCTAAGATATTATATAGGCGCTTATAAGATTTCTTAATAATATCTATTATAAGTTTATTATAGATAGAAATAGGGATTAAAGAGATAAAGTCTTATTATAAGTCGCTAGTATTATAACTTATATTACGCTAGGCATCTACTTAAATAACTACTTATTTTATTATAGGTAAATAAAAGTAGATTATATTCTTATTAGTAATTATAATTCTAGCCTCCTTAAGCTAAGTAAGCTTAGTATTTAATTTTATAATAAAAGAGTCTATTACTCTATTTATAAGGCTTAATACCTTTACCTTTTTACTAGCTAATATAAGTAGTAATATAATAACTATATTAACTTTTATTTTTCCTATTCCTTATAATCCCTTAAGAACTTTAAGGTTATTAGGTAAATATATTAAGTACTCTAATATACCTATCTAAGAATAATCTAGCTTAATACCCTAAGTTATAAGCTTCTCCTTATACTTAATTTTATAAAAGAGGTTACTTATAATATATATCTAGATATCTTATTTAAGGATAAGTTATTATTATCTGGGGTTATAAACATGCTTTCTATCCCCTTTATATATAGGATTTAAGGTCTTAATCGCCGCTAACTAGAACTTATATAGTATATTAGATAGGACTAGTCTAATATTAACTATAATTACCTATTTATAAAAATAGTAGTATTAAATTATAGCTAATAGTATCTTAGTAGTATTTATTAGATTAAAGACTAACCCTAATTATAAGTTACTCTAGACCCCTTCCTTAATAGGATAGTAAAGTATAATAGTATAATTAATAGAATTAGTAAAAGGGAATAGCTCTAGGAGAATATATACTAACTACTCCTTATTTTTAAATTTAATAAGGAAGGAGTCTTTAGCTAAGAACTAATATTTAAACTTAAAGGGTAATTAGAGAAGGCTTATATAGATATAATTACTCCTAGGTATAACTTTTAAGATATATAATTAATATTCCTAGTTTTAATATTTTATAATATCTTTAATATTATTTTCTTCCTAGTAGATAATTAATATACCTTTTATAGTCTAGTATTTATTACTATTTATATATATATAGGATATTAGTATTTAAATAGGCGGATAGTTTATATATAATATAATCTAATTCTTTTAAACTTTATATTTTATATTAGCTAGTCTATTAAACTAGTAAGTATAAGGTAGAAAGACTTTCTTAAGTATAAATACCCTTATAATTCTATTATAAGATATAAAAAATAAATTAGGCTCTAAAGTAATAAATAATATAGTTAGTTTAACTATTATATTATTAGATATATTAAATATTTTAAGTAGTTAGTCTTAAATATATTAATACTTACCTAGAGTTTTAGCTTCTTAAAGGATTCCTTTAATATATACCTTTACGGGGTAGAATATTAGAGATAGGAAACTTAACCTACCCTTTTAATAATAGGTAATTACTTCTTAATCGCGTATTATAATATAGAAGTCTTTAAATACTTTCTTAATATAGTTTCTATTTATATTAACTACTATAAATCCTATATAGGCCGTAGGATATATATAAATAACTAGCTAGTCTAAGATATTATATATAATATTAAGTTAGATTACCTAAATATAAAGTAATTCCTCTACGTAAGTATATTTTAGAGTAGGTATATCCTTACTTACTAAGGCCTTAATTTTAATCTTTATACTTAATAACTAATTTTTATATTTAATTATAAAGATCCTAAATATTACTTAATTACTATTACCTTTAAATTAGCTAATAGAGGACTTCTAGCCTAAAAAGAGGAGCTTTACTTTATATATAAGTAACTTTTTAGTTTTTACTATAACCTTATTACCTATTATATCTTTAATAGGCTTATAATTACCCTTAAAGTAGTCGTCCTTATAATACTAGTAAGTATTAGGATTTATATAAACCTTACTACTAGTTAAACCTAGGTCCTTATCTTATATATAAGCGGCTATAATATTTTTATAAGAAGGTATCTTAAGTCTAGAGTAAAAGCTTATAAGAATATTAAATAAAGTATATTATATAAGTAAGGGTAAACTTATAAATAAAGTAAGTTTACCTACTACTATTTATAAATTAAATCCTAGTTTTATCTTAATATTAGAAATACTAGAAGTAGATACCTTAAGGCTATATATTTAAAGTAAGAGCTTTATAATAAGGTTATAAGTCTATTTATTAGTAAGTAATATTATTTTATAATAAGGAGTATTTATATATATAAACTATAAATACTTACTTACTACTACTCTAATCCCTAAAGGTTAAGGAGAAATAATAAGTAATATATTATTAATAAGAGGTTAATATTATATAAGTTAATTTTAAGTAATATTTATATAACCGCGTTATACGCTAGTTAAGTAAAGTAAAATAATAAGACTATTTATTATTAATATAACTCATTTTACTAAGGCTTTTATTACTAAGTTCTAAATAATAGTAAGTTTATTTAAGGATATTTTAAAGGTATAAAGGCTATCTTTTATTATTAAGTTTAAGTATTAATATTAGATAAGCTCTTACTAGGTAAGGGTAGGTAATTAGTAGAAATTATAATATAAAGGATAAATTATTAAGTTTTTATAAGTAATAATTAATTTATAATCCTTAATATAAGTAAATATAAGGTAGATATTAATTATATTAATATAGTATTAGGAGTAAAGTATTAATAATATTAAACTAGTACTTATTTAATCTATTATATTTAAAGGCCTTAAATAGTTTTACTTTTATAATCTTCTATTAGTTAGTCTTTCCTTATATATATTATAAAATAGGTATAAGTATATAAATAAAATAATTATATTTACCTAGCTACTATATATTAAGGCTATACTTCTAGAAATATCTAATTAAAATAAGTTTAGTAAACCTTACCCTAATATAACTTAAGCTTAAGTTTAAGCTCTAATAGTAACTACTATACGTATAACTAACTAACTTCTACTACTAGGATAATAGATATATAAATCTCTTTTAAAGTTTACTATTTATATTACTATTATTAGAGGCTTTTAAGTTTTCTAGGGGTTTATAATAAGTATAATAGTAGTAGGTCTAGTAAGAGATAGATAATAATAACTACTTAAGTATATTATATAATTAATTAGTAAAAGAACACGCTTTATAATAATAAAACTACTAAAGTATTTAACTTACTACTAGTTATAATATATTTCTAGAAATTAGGAAGTATAACCTAGTACTTATATTCTACCGCGCGCTTCTAAGAGATACCTACTCCCTAACTAAAAATTATACTACGCTAATATATCTACTATATAGTAATTATAATAATACTAGATATTATACTTATATAAAGTATTAAACCTACTTAGGTAGATATAAAGTTATAAATCTATTAATATATCTATCCTATTATTACCCTATTTATATAATAGAATTAAGACTTAATAGTTATACTTACTATAAAGTAACTTACTATTAATACTAATAGACTTCTTATCTTCCTTAATATTATACTTAAAAATTCCTACTACTATATAATTATAAAGTAAGCCCTAAAGGTTAAACTACTTACTAGGAATATAAGAGAGGTTAATATAGAGTATTAGGATATTAATACGCGGATAAGAGGTAATAAAGAAGAGCTAGTAATACTCTTAAATATTAAAGATAAAATACTTAGCCCTTCTACTACCTATTAGCCGGCGACGAGATCTACCTATACGTGGTACCGGCTACGAACCTTCTAGTATCTTAGTACTAGGAGAGCTAAGAGATCTCACGGTGTTTTAGAAGTACCGTCTAGGGTTACCTAGTTATTACGGAATCGACACGCAGGTAGAGTATAGTAATAACGAGAATAGGAACGCTAACGCGATAGAAAAACAGAGAAGATAGAAGGAGAACTTTTAGAAGATTACGGTAAAAGATATAACGCGATGAAATATATAGATATAGACGAAAAATACATGCCATATAAATACCCTTCTACCTCTCCCTAATATAGCCTCCGCTTCCCTACGCGTGTTATAAACGCGACATACTAGTAATACTAGTAATACTAGTATAAGACGATAGAAATACTACCGATATAAAACCTCTATAGTATTATAGAATATATATGGTGCTTCTATACCTATACCCGCTACAGGGTCTCTTATAAGGCCACGTCTCTATACTCTAGCCGATTCCGCTCCGCGCGGTCTAGGTAGCCTAAGTCTACCTACCTTAGGGCAGTTATAGTATATATAGATAATAACAGTATAATAAAAAGATAGTAATACTATAGAGCCAGCCCTTCCTTCCTCTTAATAATCGAGCGTAAGCTAGATAGTATACCGGGTATATACTGCCGCTATTACTACCGTACGGCGGCGAGGATACTCCAGTCCCCTTCCTAGGTAGTCCTTACGGTACGGCTGCAGGTAGTAGGCACCTAACCTGAAACAGGACGTAGGTATTAGACTTCTCACCTAATAGCCTATAAGCGCGATAGGGCCGCCGGTCTAGTTAGCTAACGGTGCCTATTATCTTCTACACGCATATACCTTAATAGTAGCGGCCGATATAACCGCGGCAAATACACCGGGTATCCGCTACCTTACTACTATACGGCGGGGGGATGCTTAGCCGCACCTAGGTAGTCCCTACGGTATAGTAGTAGGTAGTGGAGGCCTAACCCGTATAGAGATACGTGGATATTAGCCTTCCCACCTAATAGTCTATAAGCACGCCAGGGCCGCTGGCCTCCTCACCTAGTAGTGCCTAGCACCGATAGACTAGTAGGTAAATACTAGTTCTATCACCTCCCTTTACGTACATACCCTCCCCGTCACGGACGTTATAACTGGGACTATAAGGAATTATCCGTTATAAGGATTCATCCGTTACGCTAAACAGATTAGATTAAGAATAGCCGGTAGAGATAGAAAAGAGAAAGGGGCTAGGCCCTAGATAAGGAAAAGAAGTTTTACTTATAAACGAAACTTTGGTGTAATAGGTAGTAAACCCGACCCCTCCACTACCTCCCTAGTAGTAGGCCTACTAGGGGGGGGAGGGAAGGAGCTATAAATAGTTAAGAGAACCGTAATTATCAGGTGGAGTTTTTATCCCTATAGTAGGGTTTCTCCCCGAATAATATATACGTAATACGTACCCCTAAATAGCCTACCCTTATTAGCTTTTTAGCTAGTATAGGAGTATAATTAATTAATTAATTAATTAATTAATCTACTACCTATTATATACTACTACTTAGCTAGATTACTTTTATAAATATATACCCCCTACTTATATTAATACTATTATATATACTATTCTTAACTTAAAGTATATAAATTTATTATTATTTATATTAGGTTAAAGAGTAAAGGAGCTTATTTAAGCTATCTAAGTATTATATTACCTAGGTATAAAAGATTTAGATCTACTATTCCTAAAGATAATTATAATTAGTAATTAAAGTATAAGGAAGAGTTCTCTTATTAAAGGAATAAGTAAAATTAAAGTTCTATAAAGTATAAGTATATATACTTAGTACCTACTAGAGATTAATCTAATAGAGGATATTAATTTAAAAGGCTAATAGAGTTATAAAGTCTTCCTTTATATTAAGTATATCTATTAGAGTAGCCTAAAAGAAAATATAATAAAGGCTTAGCCTTTAAGTCTTTAAGTAGATATAAATAGTAAGGATTATCCTTTTATATATATTACCTTAAAGGATAATATAATAGACGCCCTAGTATATACTTAACTAGTAATACTTAATCTAAGTAGCTCTTATAAAAAGTATAAGCTAGGAAACTATCTTATAGATTATATATATTAGGTTAAATTCTTATTAAATATTATCTATCTTAATATCTCTAGTCCTAGCCTCTTAAATTTATCTTTTTTTAATCTACTAGGTATTATTAATATATTTAAAGTCTTAAATAAAGCCTATCTTATAAATCTTATTTAGAACTTAGTTAAGGAGTATATTAAAGCTTTAGATTATATTAATCTTTTTATACTTATTATAACCTATAATATAACTAATTCTAGTACCTTTAAATTAATCTAAGAAATAAAGGTAGAACTAAGGGCTATTAATTACTTAATTAACTCTAATTAGATAGTAAGAGATAATATACTTAATTAATAGGCTTAGTTTCTTAGTAGTAAAGCCTTTTAGCTTAATTTCAAAGTCTCTCCTTCCTCTTATTACCTATCTATCTATTCTTAATAAGAGAAGACTAATACCTCTAGCTTCTTAAGAAATTATTTTCTAAAACTACTCTACCTATAATATATTAATTAACCTTACTAATTAGTAATAATAGCTAAGTATATACTACTTAATAAATTTAGGTTCCTTTTATAAGAGAAGTAAGTAGAAGTTAATATTAGCCTTATAATTTACCCTAAGACTAATAATATCTAATAACCTTACTATTAAATAATAAAGATATCTTTAACTAGAATATAGCTCTTATTATTATTAACCTTAATTTAATATACTATAATAGCTACTTTAAAGCTAAAATAACCTTCCCTATTAATTACCCTTACTTACTATTAACTTTCTAGTTTAACTACCTAGTCTACTATTTAAATATCTACTTAGATAGTAAGCTTTATATCTCTATCCTCTATATTCTAGGTAATAATAAGATATCTAGTAAATCTATTAGTAAGTACTAGTCTTTAGCTTAACGCGCTAAGTCTATACTTATTAGTATATTATAATAGCTACTTTAAAGCTAAAATAATATTCCCTAGTAATTACCCCTACTTACTATCTACTTCTTAGGTTAAGTACCTAGTCTACTATCTAAATATCTACTTAGATAATAAGCTTTATATCTTTATCCTTTATACTCTAGGTAATAATAAGATATCTAGTAATTTTACTAGCGAGCGCTAGTCCTTAACTTAACGCGCTAAGTCCGTCCTTATTAGTATTATCTTACTAGGGGGTTTTAGACTTTTCTATAATAAGGAAAGGAATAAGGGGAGGGATAATAAAGAATAAGAAGATAAGAAAGGGATAGAATAAGTAAGAGGTATAGAAGGATTAGGAGGAATAGAAGTAGTAGAAGGGATAGAAGGGATAAAGGGGATAGAAGGGATAGAAGGGATAAAAGATATTAATAAATAAAGGTTTATATAATAAAATAATAGGAATATATTATTATAAAGTATATATACTAATTTTAATACTAGATTAATAAAAAGTAGCTTTATAAGAGAAGATAGCTAGGATTATATAATTAACTCCTATATATTAAGTATAAAATAATATTAATACTATTATAAATACCTAATTATTATAATTATTAAGTAGAATATATTATAATACTATATAGAATATAAAATATATCTATAAATATTCTCTAGTTCTCTATTAGGATACTTATAAAAGAGGATTTAAGTAACTAATAATAGTAATATAAATATCTACTACTATTAAGTATATATATCTAGGACTTAGCGTAGGCTTAGATATATAAATATTATATTAATAACGCGTATATATATTATAAGATAATAATTAAATTATAATAACTATTATACTAACGCGATTAATAGTATTTATCCCTATATCTTATATACCTCTATCTCTAAGTTATATAAAATAATATTATAATAAGAGGAAAATATCTTCCTAATAGTAATATAATATATATAAAAGAATAGTACTTTAAATTATATAAAAGGAACGCTAGCTCTACTATTAAGTACTTATCCTACTATAATTAATCTAGGTATATAAGTTTAATTCCTATTTAATTCTTAATTTTCCTATATAAGAGGATAATATTATATAAGGTATCTAGTTTTAAAGTAGTATATATATATCCTATATATATACCTATATTAATAATAATTATAAAAATATCTAATTTATATATAAATATATTAAATTAAATATATATAATATAGAGGCCTAGTTATCTACTAATATAATACTAGGATAGGAGTTTCTCTTACTTATTTTTAATATTTTAAAGCCTTAATATCTACCTATATAAGTAATTAGGAGTTTAAAAGTAATAAATTTAGAAGGGATATTAAATAGTAGATATTAATAGTAACCTATTATAAGAGTAATATTTAACTAATTTAAGAAATAAACCCCCTTATTATTATAAGAATACTATTATATCCTCCTTATAAAATCTTAAAAGTATAGATATTATAGTTAATAAGTATTAAGGTTAATTCTTTTAAAGAAGTTTAATATTTCTTTTTAGGAATAAAATAGTCTAAACTCCCTACTACTTAATAATATTAAATATTCTTTACCTATAAATATAGATATAAGTATAATATTATATAAATATTATAATAGATTTAAGAGGGGAGGGAAAGAAGATATTATATAGTATTATATTAGGTCTCTACCTATAACTTACTAATATATTCTATATTATTACCCCCTTATAATAGTATTATAAGTAGAGGTAATATTAATACTTTTATTAAGTAATTTTTCTTTCCTACTAGGTATTTTATAGGCCTTAACCTTATTATCTTGCTAAAATTAATAGGTAGTTATAAAGGCGTAGCTACGCCTACCTTTATAACTTAATTTTATAAAGTAATATCTTTACTATCTAGCTTATAGTAGTAATTATAAATTATAAGATACTAGCTAGTAGGATTTAAATAGTAAGGTTATAAGTATTTCTAAGCCTTAATAAGTAGTAGCTCTTCTTATTCCTTTATATTAATAACCGGCGTACCCTTAGAAAAAGTCCCCCTTATATTAATAATAGGTATTTTACCCTTGAAAGAAGCTTACTTAGTAATTTTATTAGGGGCTATTACCTTTAGAGCTATATTCCTAGTAGGATTTTTATAATAGGTAGGCGTCTTTCTACCTATCTTTAGAGTAGACTTTAGGGTAGGCCCTAGGGGGGTAAGAGGTTCTTCTATATTAATAGGGTATTATTAAGGAGGGAATTTAATATTTAAGTACTAACTCTACGTATATATACTCTTAAGTTAGCTCTAGGCGTATTAATTTATAACCTTATAATTACCTATTTAAGCTAGGTATAAGATAGGAATATAGTCTCTTAGAGTAATATAGGTTTTATATCTACTTAGAGTAGTTTTTTATTAGGGGAGTAGGTAACTTTTATATTAATAGTTCTAATCCCGTATAGAAGCTAACCTATTAAGGCTTTATACTTAGATTATCCTACTCTAGAGAGGCTAGCTTATCTAATTAAATTAAATATACCTAATATAGTTTATAATCTAATTATATACTAGCGTTTAATAAATATGTTTAATATTTATTAAACCCTATTATACTTAACCTTTATCCCCTAAGTAGATAGTTATAAATAGTAAGCTTAAAATAGGATATCTATCTAGATCTCCCTATTAATATAATATATATTAAAGCTAAACTATAATTAATTTATTATAATAAAAAGGGGTAATAAGGATATATATATATAAATATTATAGGGAAGGGTTTAAGAATAGTAGTAGATTTAATAGATATATCCTATATTATAAGGTTTATATTTATAACTACCTACGGAAAATTCTATAAAGCTTACCCTTACCCCTTCCCTCCTCCTAATAATAGTAACTATTATAACTAGTTATAGAGAGTTAAGAGGATATTAAGGATATAAGAATTAATATTATAATAGAAACTAATAAAGACCTACTTACTCCTATTCTAGGAGATACTAATATCTATATAGGGACCTTATTATAAAGCCCGCCTAATATTAATATTATTAGGAGCGGGGAGGAAGAGGAGTTAATATACCCGTTACCTAACCTTACGCGTTTAGGCTAGTAGTTAATATCCTTATATATTTAAGTTAAGATATTTATAAAGGCTACTAGTTATTATATAGGTATAAGCTATAAACTTATAAAAGAGGATAAAGATCCTTTAAGGCTTAGCGAAGATTTAGATTATACTAATAAAGATAGAGGAGTATATTACCTATTCTTAAGTACGTACGACTATATATTTATATAATAGTTATATAAAGAAAAGGTAATTAAAGGTAGTATTAATAGGTTTTTCTATAATAGTATTAATAGAGATAAATAAAATAAATAAATCTTTAAGGTTATATCTAATATTAATAGTATAGAACTAAGAGAATATAATATTATCTATTAAGATATTATTAAGACCCTTAGATTCCTATTAAGGTATTACCTATTTAAGGAGGATATAGTATTTAAACTTATATACTAGTTTAATAGTAATAAAAGGCGTATATATATTAAGATATATACTAGTAACTAGTAGTAGGAGATATAAGAGAAGCTTCCTATTAAAGCTATCATAATACTACTATTAATTTCCTTAGATAAAATAGTATTTATATAGTATAAGAGTAATCTAGCTATATAGCTAGTCTATATTATTATAGGAAATTTAAAGGTATAAATACGCTAAGCTTAAAAGTAACTAGGATTAGTACTTCTAATATTTCTACCTATTATACCTAATAATAGTAATTATATTAAATCTAATATATAATATAAGTCTATATTAATTATCTTAAAATATAAGTATATAAGTAGTATATCTAGTATAAGCCTATAATATTAAAACCTTCTTAGTAATTTAAGATATTATAATTATAAATCTTAAGATTTTATATATAGATTAGATGATATAATACTACTATCTAGTTATTATAAGCTTTATAATAGATTATAAAAAATAAGTATTAATTATTAATATTAAGAAGGGCTAATAGTATATAATTTATATAGTACTACTAGATTAATAATTAAACCTTAGCGCTAAGTAGCCCCCTTAAACCTACTCCTCTACCTATTCCTAAATCTAGTACTAGAAGGCTAAGGATATACTAGAAAATAATAATATATAAGTATATCTAATATAAAACTTCGCCTAGTTATATATAATAGTAGATATATATATAGGAATACTTATTAATATATTATACTAACTCTTAAAGGGCGCGGTTAACTATTTACTTAAATAGGTTAATCTTACTATTAAGGGTAGCGTACCTAGTACTAGGAAATTAAGGAGGTCTAAGGGGATATTAAAAAAGGTACTAGGGAAGGTATAATTAGATAAAAGATTTTATAATATTCCTCCCTTCCGCGACTTAAAGATTTTTAAGTATTATAGTACTATTATATAGTAGACGGGTAAGGACTAATAAGCTATTATATAATAACTTATACTAGTAATTACTCTACTATTTATAAACTTATATAGTTTAGAAATTAAATATACTTATATACTAGTAGACTTTATCCTAATTACTTAATACTATTTATATAATAATAAAATACTAGGATATCTTAAAGATATATTATACTAATTTAATAAATTTAAGCCCTATTTTAGCTAGTATAAGCTAGTTAATAAGGTAAACCTAGGTAGCTATTTTAATATATTAAAGCTCTATATAATAATATATTATATAAAGTAGATTTAGTAATTTAATATTATAAATAATTATAATAGTAAATATAGAGAGGTAGTATATTATTATCTAGTTAAGGCTTTCTTTAATTTAATTAAATTAATAAGTAAGAAAACTTTTAAGAATAACTTATATATTATACTACCCGCTACTTATAAATACTAGCTATAAAGGATAACCTATTTTAGTTTATAATAAGGCTATCTACCCTAAAAAGGGTAGACCTTATAACTAAGGTACTAACGCTTAGTTATAAAGTTAAATTATCGCGTTTTTAATATAAACCTAATAAGTAATAAATATAAATAGTTTTAACTATTAGACTAAATAATAGGGTCTAGTATATACTATTTATAGTATAATAGTATTTATAAGTAGAGGGCCTTATTAAGATACTAGCCGTCTTTATACGCTAATACTAAAAAGAGATAGATAGAAGGACTATAATTAATAAAAATATAGATAGAAGGGAATATAATTCTAAGTAAATAGATATATACTTTATCTACTTATATCTATTAATAAGATACTAGAAATTAGATAGGAAAGATTTAGAAGATATAGATAATCTTATTATTAATAATATAATATATATGATAAACTAGTATAATTAGGGAAAGTAGAGACGCGACTATATCCTAATATAGGAATTAAGGCCTACTAAGCTTTAGCTTCTTATAATAGTATTAGATATAAGGCGTTTAATTATAAAGGGTTAATTATTAAAGTATAGTAGAGCCCTTATAGATTTCCTAAGAATTTATGAAGGGGGGGCTTTATATAAGATTTATAGAATAGTAGAAGTAGAACTATAACTAATTAATATAGCTATTAATCTAAGGATACTTAGAGCGCGTTAACTTATCCCCTTAATAGGAATTATAAGGAGTATATATATTATATTAATATATATAGGAAAGGGTATAAGAAATAATAATATAGCTTATATTAATACTTATATTAACTAGGACTTATATAATATAATATATAACGAGAAATCTCTCTAATAGACTAGATAAGTAATAATATAAAAGGCTATTCTCTTTAAGCTAATAAAAGATAGTGAATTATTTACTAGATAGATAAAACTATAATCTAAGTATTTTTCTTTTCTTAACTACTAGATATAAGAAGGCTTAATATATAATATAATAATATCCTACTTTTTATTCTTCTTTATTAAGGATATAGAATATAGTACTCTATATTATAATACTAGAATAGCCCTAGTTATAAAATAATATAATAGATACTTTAAATATTATAATAGGGAAGTAGTATAATAATACTTAAATAATAATATATTTAATATTTATATTTTTAGGCTACCTAGAGGTAGGGATAAAATATAAGTAATAGACTTTCTATAATATATATATTACCGCGTATACTATATAGGTTTATTAATAAATAATACTATAATATTAATATATATATAACTATTTATCTAGCGTATATAAGATAGCTACCTAGACTAGACTTAGTAGGAATAAACCCTAGGGAGTTTAATAATATAGGATAGTCTACTAAGATTATAAAGGATATACTAGAAATTAATAAAACCGCTTATATACTTCTTCTTACTTAATTATAAAAGTAATTAGAATTTATAGGACTACTAGGTTAAAGATTAAATATAAAGAAGGTAAGAGATTACTTATAATCTAGGTTTATTAATATATATAAAGATTTTACTTATATATTTAATAATATCCCTAAATAGTAGAAGGATTAATACCTCCTCTTCCTTACCTAATAAAATAATTATAATTAGAGGAGATAAATAAGGGCTAAATAACGCCGTAGAGATAGTAGAGAAGATTATAAAATATTAAGTATTAAATTATCTAGGGATTTAGATAAGAGACTAGAATCTATATACTTAGTTAAGGAACTTAATTAATATACGGCTTTTATTTACTATACCTTATTATATATTAATAATAATATATATTAAAGTATAATATATATAACTTAGAATATTTAAAAGAGTAATATATATATAGAATTATTAGATATAAATAACCTTAACTTTAGAAAGTTTAAGGCCCTAATTAGGTCTAACCTAGGTTATAATAAGATAAAGGACGCTATTATTTACGCCTACCCTAGGTTACTAAATATTATTATTATTAATAAACGGGAATAGAGGGTAGTACTAGTAGAAATATATACTTAAGGTACTAAGCGCTTTACTTTTAATATATAAGGTTTAGTAGCTACTAGAAAATATATAATATATATTAGAATAAGTCCTATACCTAGTACTAATAAGTAGTTTTAACTAACTAGAGTCTAGATAGTATTTATAATAAGGCGCCCTACGCTTAAATATAATAAAGATATTATATTTAAGAGTAATAGTAGATATTACTAGTAATAGTTTTCCTTATAAATAAGTAGTACGGGTTACTAGTACTAATATACTTAATATAAATTAAAGTAATATTAGTTAGTTTATTAAATCCTATCTAGTTTAGTTAACTTAGCTAAGCCCCCTAATACTATATAAAATAGGTTAATTTCCTAATAATTTAAGGGATTTCCCCTTCCCCCGTTATTTTTAAATTTACTAATAATATAATCTACTACTTCTTCCTTCTATCTACTTATAAGAATATAATACCTATTCTCTATATAATATTAATATAGCGTATAAGATAGTAAGACTACTACCCCTAGACACGTAGTACTTAGTTACTAATATAACCTAACTCTAGAATTATAGGATAGATAAAGGACGCGATTATAGTAAGTAGAATAATAAGTAATCTACTAAGTTATTAGTATCTACTAAGGATAACGACTATAAGTAATTAAGTAATAAGGAGAATAAATAACCTTTAATTAGAGAGAAGTAAAAACGCGTAATATCCTCTATTAATAATAGATATATAGAGATAGGGATATTTATTTTATACTACGCTATAACTATCTACTAATATAGTTTAAGGAGAAACTAACTATTAATAAGTCCTCTTATAAGAAATCTAGTAGGGGGAGTAAGTAGTAAGATAAGTAATATCCTATTAAGCCCTAATACTAATAGGGATTATTATAATAGTAATAGAATAGGACTATATCTCTAGGATAATATCTATTACTATTTTAAAGTACTCTCTTATAAGATATATACTATTATTATCCCTAACTATATAAAGTATCTAAAGGTAATAATTCTTTCTAGTACTATTAAGAGCCTAGGGAAGGGAAGAGAGATATAACTAGAAGATAACCTTATATAATTAAATAGTTTAATAAAAGTTATATAAGATAAGGTAATTAAAAGGTTAAGGCTTAAGATTAGAAGTAAGTTAAATAGGGTTAATAATATACCTATTATACTTAAAGCCTAAAAGGTTAGTATAATATCTATAACTACTACCTATCCTAACTAAACTAAGTACTAGTTATTTAACTTATTTAGAGAATAGCGCTTATACTTATTAACTATTATATAAGTTATAATATTATTTATATATAAATAAGACGGCTTATAAATAGATATAATAGTATAAGTTAATATATTATTAAACCGCATAACTTTTATATATAATAATATAAGTTACCTCTCTATCTAATATTACTTTTAATTAAATATTAGGTTTATAAGAGGAAGGCTAAATAGTTAAATCCTATCCTAATAAAAGTACTTATAAATATAGTATTTAAACTAATAAAGACTAGTTTTATTAATAAGGAAAGTATAAGGAAGTTTTTTAACCCCCTAACTAATATCCTATTAATCTATACCGCGATAATAGTAGGATATTATATATTTAAATATAAGTATAATATTTACTATATTAAGAAATTTAAGGGTAAAAAGGCCTAGGGTATATAGCTAACTATCTTACTATTATATATAGATATATAACTAAGAGCTAATTATATACTATTATAAGGCGCTAGTAAATAATGTAGTATATATAAGATAACTTAGAGTCTAACCTTTATAAGAGGCATATCTATAAGCTTTATCTAAAAGGGGTAAGGGATATACTTTATAATATTATAGTTATAAATAAAAATAATAATAAGGTAAATAGAATAGATATTAATACTAGTTAACTAGATAACCTACTACTATTAGATAATTCAGATAATAATAAATACTCTAGTCCTTTAGGTATTTAAGGTAAGTATTTCTATCTAACTAATATAAAGAGAGACGTAATAGCTAACTTAAAACCTAATTAAAGTAATAATTCTAGTATTAATTAAATATTATAGAATAGCTATTTAGGGTATAAGTATTAAACCTTAATAATACTATCCTTATATACTAGTAAGGCTTAAGAGGAAATAGCTAATAGTATAATTCTATTTACTCTATTTATCTATATATAACTAACCTCTTAAATTAGGTAGGATAATAACCTCCCTCTTAACCCTTATTCTACCTTTATACGCGGACGTACGTCGCTAAGTATATTAAAGATAGATAGTAGGTAGTAACCTATAAGATACTATATATTACATATAATAAAAGGAGAAGATCTACTTATAAACTAAAGTACTTATAGATCCTAGTTAATAGAGGATTTCTAGGGTACGTTTAGGCTAGTATAACTAGAATAGATATAGTATAAGACGCTAAAAGGTAGTAATATAATTATAATAAATAGTAATAAGGTAGAATATATAAGGTTTAAGAAGTAGGTTAGAAAAAAGCTACGCGTAGAAATTTAACTAGAAAGTAGTAAGATCTAAAAAGAGAATCTATAATATAAGGAGGTTAAGTAGGTAGGAATAGTTTTATTAGAAGGTAGTTTATAAATACTAAGTAAATAGCCTAATAAATATATATTAAGTATTATAAATATAATTTTATATATTATTAATAATAGTACCGGTATTAATATAGGTAATAAATTAGGGTAGCGCGGATAGACTATTATAGTTAGAATAGGTAGATAAGTAGTAATTCCTAATAATAATACCACTTATAATAATAGTATAAACGGCGCTCTCTAAGGAATATATAGGATAGGTAAATATAGTAATAATACCGCCTAATAAGATTATAATAATAATAGCGTAAATTCTAAGAAAGACATATTTATTAAATACGTATAAGTAGGTAGCGGAAATATTAGCTATAATATTTAATAAAACTTTTCTAGGAATATTATATAAATTATAATATCTAATTTATATATAGTAATAAATAATTAGAAAACTAAGCGCGCTTTTAATATTATAGAGGTATAAATAGTAGCTTATAATAATTAGAGGTATTAAAACGAGCCCTAGGGCTAATATATAAGCGCGCCTATTATATATGAAAAATACGCATTTTTCTATAGTATACAGGCTTCCTAGTTTACTAATACTAGATTTTAGTTATATTAGTCTTATTACCTAGGACTAGCTAGATAAACTTTAAGAACTTATCTATAACTATAAGTAGGGAATTAGAGCCCTACCTAGTTAGTAGTAGGCTAATTATAAAATCTATTACTAGTTCCTCTAGAGGGTATTAAGTATCCCCTACCTACGGGATATAATTCCCTATATAATAGTTATCTTAAAGGTTTTAATAATTAATAAGCTAGGAACCTATTAATATACCCCTATATAACCTTTCTTATTCTTAGAAAGTATATTAAACTACGTAATTAGTTATATATCTAATATATACTATTATATATATAATAGTTATATCTATATTCTAGGATTTTATAGGTAAGTTTTTCTAGAATATAAAGCTAATCTAGTCCTAGGTAATTTTATATATATAGTAGTTTATTCTCTAGGTCCTAGTAATATAATTAATATACTATTTTAACCCTAGACTCTTAGCTGTATAACTCTTTTAGTTATTTCTAGATTTTATTATATATTTTCTTAAAATAGGGATCCTTAGGTAATGTATTTAAGATTTTATTTAGAAATTCCTTTTCTACCTTAATTACTATTATAAGGAAGACGTTTATAAGTTTAGTTTCCATTATAAGTAGTCTAAATAGTCTATTAGTATTTCTATATATAGTTCTAGCCTAATAGATAGTTTTTATTCTTAGTTAAAATATAGATAGGTAATGGGCCTACTTATTTAAGCGGGTAGATTAGCGACTATTTATTTTAATTTTAAAGCGCCGATTTTAGAGTAGTATAATCCGTAATAATAGTAAAGTTACTATTATTAAAGAATTAAAGGAGTTTAGTAAGCGCCTAAATAAGGGCCCCCGCTTCTAATTTTATAAACTAATATTAGGTTTCTATATCTAATAGATCTCTAGAGAGAAATAATATTAGCCTTTCTACCCTATCTATTCTAATTTAGTATAGCGTAACTCTATATCCCTTCTCTTTACTACTATCTATATATAATATAAATAGTCTACTAAAGTTAGGAAATATCAAAGTAGAAGCGTTATATAACTTCTCCTTAAGGATTTCCTAAGCCTTATAATATTAAAGACTAGCTTATAAACCTTCTATCTTAGGTATAATAGAGACTTAAGTATATTTTAGATAGGATATATCTATTAAGAGTTATTTTTTCTTAGTATAATTTCTCTTTAGCCTTCCTTTATTTAGGCTTCCCTTAAAGCCCTCCGTTTTTAACTTAATAAGGGGTCTAGTAATTACTATATAATACTCTACGAATTTATAGTAATAATTAAAGAAACTAAGTCTAGTTTCTAACCCCCTTAAATTTATAGGGAATAATATCTTCTAGATAGCTTTAACCTTCTCCTCTATTATATTAAGCCCTAACTATAATATATAATATCTAAGAGCTATTATACTAGGATATATAAAATAGTACTTTAATAGTAATAGTATAACTCTACTATTCTTAAGGAGTTTAAGAACCTAGTTAAGATATTTAATATAATCTTCTAGAGTAGTAGAGAAAATTATAATATTATTAATATATATAAGAATAAATTATTATAAGTAGGGGGATAATAGTCTCTTTATATAGTATTAGAAAAAACCTAGAGTATTTATTAAACTTATAATAGAAACCTTTAACTACTCCTAGCCTTAGTATAAGCTAATAAATATAGTCTTCTACTAATTAAAAGGGCGCGTTCCCTATTAAAAAAAGCCTTTAATAAGGTTAATTAATAAGAATATTATTAATCTACCTAGCGCTCCTAGGATTATATCTTACTTTAGAAGTAGATATATATCTAGGTAAAGCTTAGTATTAACCTTATATAAATCTACTACTACCCTTAGCTTTTTATTTTTCTAAATTATAAAGGCTAGTAATAATATAATAGAGGGTACGCTTAAAGGAACTTTCTTAATCTAGCCCTACTTTACTAGGGGATCTAGGATTAAATTTATAGCCTTATAATCCCTCTAGGAAAGATTATATAGGATTTACTTTAATCCCGCTATATTTAACTTATCTTTAAAGGGTATTAGTATTTTAATTAATACGTGATATAGCTATTAATAGCTTAATAGCGACGGATCGGTCTTAGCGCCTTAGCGCTTCTAGTTACATTTACTTCTCGCTAGATAGATAGCTTCTTAAAAAATTATCTTATATAAAACCTATATATCCGTATTAATAGTAGTAATACTATATTAACCTTAATAAGTACTAATTAATTACTTATTAGGTAAGATCTAGAGCCTACTAAAACTAATACTAACTTTACTAGCCTCCGGTAAAGCGCTTATAAGGCTAAAAAACCTGGAAGTTATAAGGTATACCTACCTACTAGGATGGATAATACTCCTCTTACTAAGATACCTTAAGATACCTTTTTATAACGTTAAGTTCTACCTTGCTATTATCTTAAGGTATTCCTAATAAAAGCGGGGTCTAAGAATTCGCCACTACTAAGAAGGTAGCGACGACCCTACTCCTAATAATAAAAAATCTACCTCCTCTAATACTATTTATCTATCTATAATTTAAGTACTCTAAGAATATTATAAGTATATAGTAAAGGACCTACTTCGCTAGTTACTATAGTATTACTTATTAGGTAAGAGATAGTTATATTAGCCTTCTAACTTTATAATTTTATTAAGATAGGATATTAATACTCCAATCTTATTAATAAAACTAGTTATTTTATAATCTTATATATTATCTCAAAGAAGTTTAGACCTCCTAGGTAATTATATTTAACCTTAGTAAGAGAGAATAGATAATAATCTTATTCTACCTCCCTTAAACTAGTTAGTTTACTAGGAGTTAAAGAATTTAAGCTATCCTAGCCTCCTAAGTAGGTAATTAATTAATTAACTATATAAAAGGTAGTAGTTAGATTTAAGTAAGATACTATAACTATTTAGTAATCTTTTAAAGAACCCCCTATTATAGCCGCCTTACTACTAATATCTTACCTAATAACTCTAATAGAATTAAGTACTCTAGGCCCTAAGATAATTTTAGAAACTTCCTAAGGTACCTCTTAATCCGCCGAAGAGGTAGTTTATAATAAGCCTATTAGACCCTAGCGTACTGCTAATATAACCCTAGTAGTATCTAGAAGTAACTCTTAATCTATAGTAGATATAGCCGGCGTTAATAACCTAATAATCTAGTAGATTATCTAGGAAGCTATAAGTACTATAATTTAGGCTTATTAGACGGCTGATTTAATAGGAGCTAGACCTTCTAGACCTCCTAGGCCTTAAGGCCCCTAAGGACCCGTTGGATTTAATGGTAATAGTATAAATAGAGGGGTATACTAGAACCCTAGTAATATTAGTTTCTTTAATCTACTTTATAATAGGAAATCTTCTACCTCTAATACCCTAGTAATAGAATATACGCCTAAGGAGATATATTTATATAATATCTACTTATTTCTTAAGTATACTTATAATATAGTAAGTATTAAAGACGACGACCTAGTTTATACTTACCTCTAGACTTACTTAAAAGGTACTACCTTATCTTAGTAGCTAAGTAAGCTATCTAAGGATAATAATAAGAGGCTTATAAAAATAGGTATTAAGATTAATAAATAGGAATAAATACTTATTAGTAAATTTAAGTAGCCTACTAATATAGCTATTAACTATACTTTACGCGACAAATATACTCTTTATAATACCTCTAACTACTAGGAGCTATATAAATACGCCTAGAAGATTTTACGGGCTACTAAAGATACTAACCTTACTACTACTAGTAATTAGCTTAATATAACATATAACGGACTTAATTATAACCTCTGCTATAATATCTACTATCCTAAGGTAATTATAAAGCTAGAAGAATTCCTAGATAACCTTAATAAATTTAAATAGGACTAGTAGATATATATAAGCTGAAACTATTAAAGTATAGTAATAGCTAGGAAGGAAATCTTATTAGGTAACTATTTAAGAAATAAATAATCTACTAGGAATAGTTAGTATATATCTTATTAAGGATATTAGCTAAATTTCTAGCGGTAGTAATTCTCTAATTATTTAATTAATTACTAGAATAATACTTACTCTAATTAGTATAAGAGGCCTAGGTAATATTAGGGTTAACCCTAGTAGGTAGGAAATTAAACCTTAAACGCCCCGCGTCTAACGCCTTTACTAGATTACTATTAAATAATAGCTAGCTACGTAAATCTAGATCTATTAGGTTTACCTCCTAGGTAAAATTAGTTAAGGTAATAATAGTAAAGCCGTAGTCTACTACTACTATAATTAAAGTTCTACTACGGCGAGGTAGATAAGAATATAGCAGACGCTACTAAGGAAGATTATAATAGGAGTCGTAGTACCTATTATAATAGTTATAAAGACTAAGAGGACGCTAATTATAATTAAGAGTATAAAGAGGCTAATAGGATATACCTACCTAATAAAAGCTTAGACCCTAATATCTACTTTATAAACCCTGTTAACCTTTAGTCTTATTAATAGTACTTAGAGGCCTTTACCTTTAAAAATAAGCTTTTCTACTACCTTTATACTAAGTAGGTAAACCTAGAAAAGTATACCCTAGTAGAAGAGTTATTTAATAAGGTAGATATACTACTAGTTATTAATTATATTAAGGTAGATAAGAGGATCCTAATTAATTTAAATATTACGCCTCCCTTAGGAAGATTAGGCTATATATTTCGGGGGTTTTACTACGTAACTCTAGGTATTAGGCTTATATTAAAAATCCTTAAGGTATATATAAATACGGGCTACTTAATAATATTAATTAACCGCGCCTTATTACTTTAGATTATACCTAATCTAAAGCTTTCTAAGCTATCTTCTCTAATCTTAGTTAGGGGACTAGGTAATATAATATATAAAATAAGTGAATACGCGAAAATACCTATTTCTATTAAAGGCACCTTACTTAGGAAACTAGTTATAGCTAAGATAATTATTAAGGTATATATTATTAATAGCCTCTAAGCTAATATACTTATTAGTAATAATATAATAGTACCTTAAAATATATATCTTAACCCCGCTAGCTAATAGATAATTATTAGCACCTACTAGGATATAGTTATAGAAATTAATGCTATTACTAAGTTAATACCTCTAGTCCGTTAGATAATTTGTATTAAAGGAATAGTTATAATCCTAGTAATATCTACTACCTTAGTACCTATATTTTACTAGGGTAAGGAACTGCCTAATAATCGTGACTTCTTATTTAAGCCCTAGTATAAGGGTAATCTAGGATATAATAGCGGCGTATTTACCTACGTTATTAATTCCTCTTTATTATTTATATAGTTATATAATACTACGGATTAACCTACTTATATCTCTTACTATACCCGCCTTAGTAATATTATTACATATAATTAGGTAGGAGCGTATCTAATTAGTCTTAAAGACGTACTACTTGCCGCTTATAGTTAGTTAATATAAAAGCTAAGGTAGTTATAGAAGTCTAAAATCGCGCGAGGCATCGCTATTATAGTAATTATAGCGGTGATAATAGGTATACCTACGCCGTTATAAAGCTTATCTATAATTCCTGAGATTAGTAGCTAGGGTACTACCTTGTCTATTATAATAATTAATCCTCTACTAGAGTATATAATGCCTAGCGGAATAATAGTCTATAGTAAATATAGGGATATAGTTAGGATTACTACCGTAGTTAATAAATTTCCGGAAATCTAGACTAATAATAGATAAACCGTTAATATCCTAGAAGATAAGTAGGTATTAATTCTACTTAAACTAGAAGTAGATCTAAAGCCTTACTAGGTATACCTATTAGGTTAGAAAGATTAAGAAGTTATTAATAAGATATTTAGTAAAATATATTAATAAGGTAAAATAACTTAGTTAAGCTAGCTAATAAAATTTAGTTACCTAGTTTTTATTATTTAGTAAGATATACCTAGAGGTAAATAGAAAGGCCGAGTTATTATTAATATCCGTAGCCTAAATAAGATTACTAAAATAGATAGCTACTTAATACCTCTATAGTTGGAAATTATTAATATAGTAGCGGGTTACCTATTTATCTTTATAGTTAACGCGATAGGCTACTTTTATTAATTTCTTATTAAGGTAGTAGATAGGCCTAAATTAACTATTATCTTTTATCGCGGCTAGGAATAGTTAAACGTTATACTTATAGGGTATAAGGGTTTACTACTATACGTGTAAAGGTAAACTAATAAACTACTTTAACCTTTATAAGGTTTTACTAAGGTATATATTAATAATATAATTACCTATTCTAAGACTCTAAAAGAATATCTAGGATACCTCCGGCGCCTTTTTAACCTATACCGTTAAAAGCGTATTTCTCTTAGCCCTACTAAGTTATTTCTAGGTTATCTATCTATTATACTACTTAGATAAAGGGTAGATAGTCTAGGATTATTAATATCTACTAAGAAAATTAGGGCTATCTAGGCCCTAAAATTCCTATTAAATTTACGGGATCTTAAGATATATCTTAGGCTTACTAGTTAGTTAAGATTATTAATCTACTAATACGCCTAGATTATCTAGCCTTTATAAAGTAGGAAGACCTCCTTAATAAAGGAGCTCCTAATTAACGGGGTAGGCGATAAAGCTAAAGGTATAGCCTAGAAATACTAATCTATAAAGGTAGTTATTAATAAACCTAATATTATTAAAGTTAAGGTATATAAAATACTATAAAAGGTATTTAAAAGTCTAGTCTTTCTTATTTATTATAACTATATTAGATGAATATATATTAATCTAGACACCTCTAAACGCTAGGGTTTTACGGTAATAGTTTACTACGTTAAAGGAGACCCCTTACTTAATAGGACCTTTACTAGAATTAGTATTTAGCCTATACTATTTCTTAGTAAGCTCTTAAATAGAGCTAAATAAAACTACTAGCCTATTAAACTTAAGGTGGCGGGTATAGTCTAGGTTATAAAGAAGATAAGGTATCTTATTAAGTTATTATAAATACCTCCTATTATTATTTATACTAATTACTCCGCCGTAGTACTAATATCTAAGTAGATAATACTTATAACTTTAAGTATAGATACACTAAATTTTTAACTTATCTATATCTTATAATATCTATCTAGTTTTAATATTATTATATATTATAAATTAGGTAAATTAAATATTATGCCTAATACCCTATTATAATTACTAGGATCTAAGTAGATACTATAGGACTAGGAAGGCGTTCTAGACGTCCTTTATAGATATATACTATTAGAAGAATTAGATAGAGTTATAATTTTACCTAATATCCTAGAAGATATTTACTATATTATATTAGTAGAAATATCTAATAATTTTAATACCCGCCTATAGCTTACCTACGGGAATAATAAGGTATAGATAAGGATAATTAAGTTACTAAGATCTATATAAACTAATAAGTCTACTACCTAGGAATTACTTAAAAAACCTAGAATTTAGTTTAAGCTTAGAAATAATCTACTATATTATATATCCGCTAATAGTTATAAACACCTTTATATACCTAAGTCTATAGAATCTAAAGTATTTAAGATTACCTATAATATATCTAATTATAATAGTTTTTATTATACCTATAATAGACTAGTTAACTCCGTCTTTATAAGGTATCTATTTAAAAGATTACGCGCTTATATTACGTATTACCTAGATTACTAGGTATTTTAAACTACTCGCTACGCGCTATATAGGTCTCTAATACTAGTTAGTACGCCGGCGATCCTATTCTACTCTATAATAATAGACTTTATTATTAAACTCCCTAATACTAATAGGTTTAATATACTTTTAATAATAACTACTAAATTTACTAAAAAGGTCCTTCTTAAACTAGGTAAAGGTACTTAGGGTGTTAAAGAATAGGCTAATACTATTATTATCGCCTTATTTAAAAGGGATTAGGGAATACCTTAAGTATTTATTAGTAATTAAGATACTAAGTTTATATTAATATTCTAGAAAATAGTCTTTATAAAGCTAGGCGTAAGTATACTAACTTTAATAGCCTATTACTCTTAGATAGACGGGTAGTCTAAACGGACTAATTAGTTTATAAAGATTACCTTACACTTTTACCTATTAGTATATCTTAAATCTAGCTAGGTAGAGGTACTTTTATTTCTTAGTACTATTTATAATAACTCCACGAATACTACTATTAGATTAGCGCTAAATAAAATTATATATAGGTTCTAAGTTAATAAGAATCTAGGTCTATTATAAGATCTACCTCCTAAAGATTATAGTCGCCTATACTAGGTAAAGTATAATTCCGCTAATAAAGCTATTACCTTTACTAATGCTATTATTAAGGCACGGTATAATAAAAAATATATCGCCCTTAACTTATAATAAGGCGCCGTAGTTTACCTTAGGCTATATTATAGGTACTAATTAAAAGGGCTAGTAAACTATAAACTATTTAAATAGCGGGTTAGCCCCTTCTAAATCCTAAAAAAAGTTAGGAATCTAGCGTATTAACTTAATCTACCCCCTATAATAAAGATATATCTAGTTATTTTAATAGCTTAACTAGAGCCGTTACCTCCTACTCCTAACTTATATTACCGCCGCCGTCCTAACTTTAAAAACCTTCCTACTGTTAAGAATAAGGATACGGACGCCCTATTATTTAAAATTAAACGGCTTCTTAATAGAAGGATTACCTAAGGAAAACCTAAGTACCTAGTAAAGTAGAAGGGTTATAGTAATAAATAGAATTAATAGTATAAACTATTAGATCTAACTAATATATCTGAATTAGTAGTAGGCTATAATATCTAGTATCCCTTTACTACGTAACGTTACAGACGAGGTAAGTAATACTCTAGATAGGCACTAAAGGTTTATAGCGAGGGCGCGTACTTTTTTCTATTTTACAGGTATATTAATACGTGATATAGCCATTAATAGCTTAATAGCGACGGATCGGTCTTAGCGCCTTAGGGCTTCTAGTTACGTTTACTTCTCGCTAGATAGATAGCTTCTTAAAAAATTATCTTATATAAAACCTATGTATCCGCATTAATAATACTATTATTAAACTTTCCTAGACTATTTTAAAAAAGGGTCTTATACTTTTTAAGTACCTTTTTAATATATTCTTAATATTTAGGCCCCTAATATATAGAGATATCTACTTTAAGAACTATAACTTCCTCTAGAAAGTCTATTATATAAGGTATATCTAGTTCCTCCTTAAACTTACTAGTATAAATATCTATAAAGTAGAAGTCTACTTTAGTTAATTTAACTAACTCCTATAAAACGGCTAGTCTTCCTAGTAATTACCCCTAGTAGATCTTAATAGAATAATTACTAAAGTTAGTTATAAGATAAGCTTATAAATTATTACTAACTACTACTTAAACTCTAGAAGCGAATATCCCTAACTATAAGTTAACTATTAATAATAGTTTAAATAAATAGGAGTAATTTAGCGCTAGCGGATAATATATAATTAGGATATTCTATTATATTCCTAAATTTAATATAGTAGGTAAGGTAGTATAAACGTTTACTCTTTTATATTTTAGTATCCTTAATATTCTTAGCTTAATTAGTAATACTAGTATTACTAGGGGTTCCTAAATATCTACTTAGATTTTTAGGATATAATCTACCTTTAAGGTAACTTTAATTGGAATAGAGGTATTATTAACTTCGGCGAGATCCTAGTATTTATCCTATTAAATATTAATTATACTTAGTTTTATAATATCTATTCTAATAATTATATTATATAGGAGTTTTAAAACTATATAAATCTCCCTAGATATTTTTACTAGTTCCTTAGTTAAGTTATATATTATAATATCTACTTTAATATAATCCCGTAATAATAATTCTCTAGTATTAACTCCCTTATATTAAAGCCTTTTTCCTCTAGCTATAAGGTAGACCTTATAAGCATTAAAAAAGGCTAGGTAGTAATTATTAAAAATAAGTAATACTAGAGACCTAGTATTAAAGTAAAACTTAAGGATTCTACTATCCTTACTAATATATTAATATATTATACTAGAGAATTTCTTAAAGTCTATACTAGCTCCCGTTTATATATTTATAAAATTAAAAGTATTAAGTTTTACTCCTTCTAAAGATAAGCTAGTAATATTATTATTAAGATAGAATAAGTCTAAGGATATTCTAGTAGTAATATTTAAGCTATTAATAGAGTTATTATCCTTAGGTAGGCCCTAACTACTAGTTAGGAGCCTTAAGAGGCTTCCCCTTATAGATCCTCCTCTATAAGGATCTCTAAAGCTATATAAGTCTCTAGATTATATAGATTAAGACTATTATTATTATTATTATTATTATTATTATTATTATTATTATTATTATTATTATTATTATTATCATTATCATTATTATTACTATTACTATTACCTAGGTTAATATCTATTTTATCCTCTAGTTAACCTTTAAGGTATTTTTCTTTTTATTACTATATTTACTATCCTAATAATTTCTACTATAATACTAGTAAGGATAAGGTAGGGACCTTTTAAGTTATTAGTTATTAATATCTATCTTTTCTAAGGGGCGCCTTTTTATTTTTATAAGCTTAGGTTTAGACTAGATAATTCCCTTAGCTACTAGATTACTAAATAATTACTAGACTCTAGCTAGGGATAGTACCTAGAATACTTAAGTTACTATAGGTTTCTAATAGGGTTTATTTATATTATAAATACGCTTCGCTACTACCTTATTATTCTAGACTTATCTATTAAAATTTTCTACTATATCTCCCTCTTCCTATATTAGAGTTATAAGTACTAGGTTTAACTTAAGGCCTTACTATAAATACCTAATAATTATATCCTTATTAATTATACCTATATTATATAAGTAGTTAGTCTTTTAAGTTAAGTATTAATTAAGGGTAGTTAAGGGCTAGTTAAAGTAAAACTTTATTTTCTTAGCCTCCTTTATTAATTTAAACTAATTAAGTTAATATTCTTAAAGGAGTTTATCTTCCTAGATAACTATATTATAGTTTATTTCTTAGCGGACCCTTATAAAAAGGCTATTATACTATTCTAGAGTATCCCCTTCTAGGTATATTAAGAGTACCCTAAGGACTAGACCGCTACCTTCTAGTTCTACTATATATTAGAAGTAGTAAATAAAGAAGGTAGTAGAGTATTTCTTAAGATTAAATATTATAATTTCTTAGGGTTAAAGGTTTTACTCTTTACGCTCCCTTAGTTAAGGTAGATATTTATTAAAGTCTTTATATTAATAATAATCTAGTTAAAATTCTTATAAAGAGTTATAAGGAGGGGTTTTAAATCTATATTCCTAGGGCTTATAATTATAATAGCCTAATACTAACTCTAAATAATAGTTTTCCTAGGGTATAAACCTAGGTTCTAGACCTAGGTTCTAATTTTAATTATAATAACGTTTAGCTTCCTATTAGATAACCTTTATATATAACTATACTAACTTATTTTACTCTATTAAAGGATATTATAACTTAGGTTCTTATTAATAGTAATCTTATTAAAACTAGTTAGGCTAGAATACTCTAGGCTAATCCTTTATAAAAGGTTACTAAGGAATAAAAGTCTCTAGTTAGGTATCCTAATATAGTAGAGGAATAAAAATCTCCAGCTAGGTATCTTAATATAGTAGTACTAGGGTATTTTACCTTTATAGACTAGCCGTAATTAGTTTAAAGCTAGGAGTAAGTAGGGACCTATTATATTATACTCTTATTAGGTCTTCTTTAACTTCTTAATTAAAAGGGTCCTTTTATTCCTAATAGATCCTATTTAATACTAGATACTCTAATCTCTTAGCTTATAACCCTCTTCCTAGAGGGCGAGCTAGCTTATATGATATTAATAATAGGTAACGGCTAGTAGTAACCTCTTTAATTACTTATTAAGAAAGATTAAGATTACTTAGCTCGCTAGGCCTATTATATAATTTATTTAACTATTCCTAGAATATTTCTTTATTTTTAATAATAGAGTATAAGTAGCTAAGAAGTTATTACTTAGCTTCTACTTAAATAGACTTCTTCTTAGATTCTAATAAGAGTTAGTAGATAGCCTAAGTAGCTCTAATATTAATATTACTAATTAGTTCTTAAAGGAATAGGGCTTTATATCCTAGGCTCCTCTTAGTTAATTATCCTATAATTACTAGTACTATAATATAGTCTTATTAATATACTATTTTTAAATACCTTATATTATCTAAATGCTTCTAGATTCCTATAACTTCCTTAATCTATCTAGAAATATATTCCGCCGTACCTAAATAAGGTATAGCTCTTTTCCTAGCTACTACTAAGGATTTACCCTAGGCTACCTCTATAGATTTAGGTAGGTTAACTAGATTATTAAGGCCTAAATTATTCCTCCCTAATTTAATTTAGTTAGCTATCCTTACTAGGGTTATTTTAGAATCCGGGGTTAAGGTTATTCTAGAATCTAGGGTCTTAGTAGATAGAAGGGCCCTTAATAAATACTAGGTAGTCTTAGTACCTTACTTAAAATCCTAAAGGGTAGCTAGAAATATCTCTAGCTCTAGTTTAGACTACTAGGATTCCGGCTAGGCTAATCTTTTAAGATCTACTACTACTCTTAAGTTATACTAAGCTAGTCTAAGACTATTCTAAGTAAGGTACTTAATAAGGTACCGATTAGGGTAGTTAACTAGGTATACTTATTTAAGTTTCGTAGAGAGGAAATTATATAGGTAGAAGGTAAGAATAAGAGTATTATAATCGGCTATAATAGTAGATTAAACTAATTTAAATAATATAGAGGGCTTTCTAGCTCTAGTCTTAAAGGAAGGGTAGGGAATAGAATACTAGAGGGAAAGGAGATAAATAGAATTATTAAGGCTAAATAGAAATCTTTAATAGGGTAATAGGATAGAATAGAGTAGAAGCGACTTTTATACCCTATAATCCCCTTAAGAAATAATTAATTACTAATAAAAAGACCTGATTTAAATAGATAACTTAGTATATCTATTTAAGATCTTCTAGTATTACTACTAGATATTAAGTTACTAGCTAGAGCCTATATAAATAAGTAGGTTATAAAGGCTTATATTCCCTATATCCTTAGGCCTAAGGCTAAATATAGCTATCTAGGTCGGTCGTCCTTACCTAATACTATAGCTATAATAATAAGAGAGTAAAATATAATAAACCCTTAATATTTACCGGCCCTCTTATAAACATCTATTTATAAATTATTAACTATAATAACTTCTTTAACCTCTAGATTATTAAGGGCTCTAATACTTAAGTATTTATAATATATACCTACCTTAGACCTAAAATTAGAATAAGAACGTAACTTATAAGACTATTAGGCCTCTAAGAGACCTTTAAGGACTAAGATAAGTTATAGGTATAGCTATTAGAGAATTACTCTATTAGGGATATTAAGTTAGATATAGAGTTAAAAATAGACTATATATATATAGGAAATAGGGAGTTAGTATAAAATTTTATTAATAGATTTAAAACCCTAGTAATAGATCTATTATAGAATAATTTAGTAATTTACTATACTTTTAGGAAAAAGTTATTAGCTAAAATCCTAGACTATATCTACTAGTTATAATAGTAACTACCGGCTACGTTTATAGGATTTAAGATAGTAGTATAATAAGCTAAAAACTATATTAGAGTTAGGAAGTAGACCCTAGAAGACTATAAAGAAGTAGAGTAGGGTTAATAAAAAAGGGTATAATTTACTAATAATTATCCTAATAAAGAAGGCGGAGGATGCTCTCTCTTATATAATAAACTAAATAATATAAACTTTAAACTATTAGGGTTAAATAGTAAGAAGAGGGCTAATATCTATAATAACTATTAGAAGGCTTAAAGAGATTAAGGGGTATATATATATTATAAATAGAAGAAATATTAGGTTAAAGACTATACTAATAGGCCTATTAACTACCCCTATCTAAAAAATAATTACCCGTAATACCTAAGATAGCGTCGCGGGTTATATTAGTCTTAGAGGAGTACCTTATAACCTAGGAATTACCCCCTTTAAGGTAGGCTAGGCGTAACTTAGAATATTAGTTATAAAAGTTATAATATACCCTTAAAAAGGAGTTCCTACGTAGACTAACCGCGTTAGGTCAGTACTTCGAACTTAAGTTAGGTTCCTAACTTAACTCTTAGCGAGTTAATACTAAATTCCTAGCCTAAGTATTTAAGTTAGTACTAATAGTTAGTACTAAGTATTTAAGTTAATATTATAGGGTAGTACTAAGTATTAGTACTAAAGTATTAATCTAACTTACTAAGACTTTAGTTTTAGTAAGGGTATTTTACTAGATTATAATATTAGGAATACTTTATAATAATATAAAAAGGTAATATAATTATTTAATACTTATTAGTAGATAGCCTATCTATCTATCTAATTAGATATCTCTATAATCTCATACTTATAATCCTTCTATCTATTACTATCCTCTTTACTATTATTATACTTACTATTATTATCCTTACTATTACTACTAGTCTTATTAGTATCTTCTAGCTTATATTCCCTATCCTCTTTTTTATCCTCCTTAGTAGTATACTTAATTTCTTTCCTATTAGTACTAACTTTAATTAAGATACCCTCCTTATCTTAATTCCTCTTTATAAGGTTAGGTATAATATAATCCTTTATATTATATATATTAGCGTACTCCTATATAAACTTAATATAAGTATTTATAGTATTAAGGTCTTATATATCTTTTAACTCCTCTAGACCCTTATAATATATAATCCTTTACTTAATAATTTATATAATTAATAGATTAAATCTAGTAAATTCTAGCCTAATAGTATTTATATCTTCCTTAGAAGTATTCTAAAAGTTAAGTTAATTAGAAGATAGGATTAAAGATAGATTATATATTTACCTCTTTTATAAAACTAGTTATACTATTTATATTCTTTATATTATTTACTAATTTATCTAGCTTAGCTTATTCCTTAGTAGCCTCTTTATTATCTTTAAGGCGTAGCTCTATCTTAAAATATTTTATTATATAATATTAACTATTTAAGAAGTATTATATTACCTAATTATATTATTATAAATCCCTCTTTTATATCTTTCCTCTTTTATAATATACTTTACCCTAATTACTAGCTTTATATAATCCTCTTTAGTAGCTATCTTTTATATATCTAATTCCTTTAACTTCTTAATCCTCTTTAATACTACTACGCGGTTATTAGATACTTTTATATATAATAGCTTCTTAGTATTATCCTAGTCCTTTACGCGTTCTCTACTTATAATTAATTTAAGATTCTAGTTATAAGGACTTAATATTATTATAATATTATATTAGCTTATCTATCTAATTATATATTTAAGTAATATAATTAGTAATAAATACTTATTATATATTAATAACCTATCTTACTATAATATCTTAAGTATATAAAGGTAGGAGGAGTTATAAAGAAGATTTTAAGGGGTAATTCTACTTATAATTATACCTATAATTATATAGAATATTCCGCCTAATATTACTTTACCTTATATTAAAACTTTTAAACCTTATATTCCTTCTTTTAAACGTTATATTCCTTCTTTTATCTACTATTATATATATTTCATAACTTTAATAATAGCTTATACTAAGTAGACCGGTAATATTATTTTATAATATATTTCTTACTCTATATATTAATAGGTAGATAGTATAATCAGGTAATAAAATACTAAAACTACTAGGTAGAAGGGGTAAACCCTTATAAGGTAGGGGAGCGAATAAGCTATTATATAAGAAGGGAAAGGTAATATAAATAGGTAATATATTAAAATATAATTAGCTAATCCTTTATAATTAATAGTATTAAAACTTATAATATAAAGATAAAAGTATAAGGTTAACTTAGGTCTTAAAGCTTTAAAGGAGATAAGATAATATTAAAAGTCTATTAATAACCTTATCTTAAAGCTACTATTTAATTATATTATAAGGGAGGTTATAGCGGATATTATAGGAGTTAGTATAAACTTATATTAAATCTAAAGTTTAACTTTAAAAACATTATAAGATATTATAAAAGTATTTATAATATCTTTTCTCTTAAGTAAGTATATTACTATTTTATATTACTATTTAATCCTTATAATAATTACTTACTAATATATCTTATAATATAGATTTAAATCTATCTTATATCTACGCTAAATATATTATTATTATATAGAGGGATCTAAAGCTTATAAAGGAATTAATAGGGAGCTTTAATATTATACTATTTAGCTCTTGAGGGTAGTAATAGTTTTATAGTATTAGGAGTAGAGGGTAGGTCTAGAATAATACGGCGCTCCTAGTATTATAACGCTCCTAGTATTATAACAATCCTAATATTATAGCGCTCTTAATATTATAACGCTCTTAATATTATAACGCTCTTAGTAAGATAAAGAATTATATTACTTACTTATATTACCTTTATATATATACGTAGAAATTAAACCTACTTTTTAAACCTACTATCTAATTATTAAATAACTTTAAGATAATAACTATTAATCTATTTATCTTAAGATATCTACTAATTTTAACTTAAAAGGATCTTTACCTCTATTAATACTTTAATTAGTATCTTCTTCCTTTTAAAGAATATCCTAGGGCTTAGTAAGAGCTTCTTTAGGGTCTAACCCTATAATATAATTATAATACTTTAGAAGTATTACTTATTTTATAAACTCTAGTTCTAACTATATATAATCTTATAAATATACTTTTTAAATAAGACTAAAGACTCTCTTAATACCTATAAATAATATTAGGTATAAAAGGATATCCTTAGCTATTTATATTAGATTTAAATAAGCTAAAGTATTATCCTTCTAATACTCCTATATAGGAATATCCTCTAGTAGACTTTTAGAATAAAAGTATTAAATAGCTTTACTTTATAATAAAGACCTATAATTTAGATATTAAAGTAGACTTCTCCTTACTCTTATTAAAGGCTATTACTAATTAATATAAATTTAGATATATTACTATATTATATTACCTTATTAATATTCTATATATCTTATATTTTAGTCCTTCTAATAACTAGTAATATCTTATAATACTTATAAAAGTAGTTAGTAAATTTATTCTTATACCTCTCTTTATAAGAGGTTAAAGTATTATTATTATTTAACTCCTCTTATTTATCTTAAG
>JAABUN010000977.1_pt1 | contig 68551 bp, 59 predicted proteins | sample 5559311 | NCBI WGS metagenome assembly JAABUN01 (sample SAMN10711877, study PRJNA513370) | rock metagenome | isolation source: Antarctica rocks | place: Antarctica: Victoria Land, Siegfried Peak sud | reverse complement strand
TCTCCTTGGGTATAAGGAATGTGGATAACTTTTGGCACACTACATTTTCAGCTACCTTTAAACATCAATTCGCTACCAGAGCAGGTTTTAGAGGATAGATAGCTTGTTAAATGTCAAACTTGAGAGGGATTAATCCTTCTTTACTTAATACTTCATTTAAGTAATGCTTCATATCCAATTTTAATAGACCAACCAGAAGATAATTTGGATAATAGAACGGTTTATAGAGAGCTAAAAGATTTTATGAAAACAAAGAAAATTGAGAGACAAGTGCTTATTGTTACACACAATGCAAATCTCGTTGTTCCTACAGATTCTGAAAATGTTATTGTTGCTAATCAAAGTGGTCAAGATAAAGGAAAGGATAATGCTACTTTTAAATTTGAGTACGTTTCAGGTTCATTGGAGAATAGTTTTATTGAAAAGAAAGGTGCAGGCATTTTAAATCAAATGGGCATAAGAGAGCATGTATGTGAAATTTTAGAGGGCGGAGAAGATGCGTTTAAGGAAAGGGAAATAAGGTATTCTATTTCATAAAAAATACTGATGATAGATATTATTACAGACAGTCAAATTGAACAACATTTCAAAAAAGCGAAAACACATTTAAACAAACTTTCAAATCGAGTACCTCTATAACTATCTAGGCAATGGTGTCGCACTTTCCCCAAAGAAGCGGGTGTTTATTGTTTCTTTATTAACGATAATCTTAGTTATGTTGGGGAAACAGGATGTTTACGTAAAAGACTTGCAGATTTACTGGATACAAGAAATCACACTCTTAGAGGATCTGTAGGAGAAAGATATTTTAGCAAAGAGATAGGTATATTAAGGCTAATAGTAGCAACAAATTTCCAGATCATATTGAATTGAAAGTTGAAAAATGGATGGTAGATAACCTAAAAGTTTCTTGGCTTCCTGTAAAAATTGGAAGAAAAGAGTTTGAAGAATGGTTACAACATATTCATCCTGAAGTTGAATTTTTAAACAAGCGAAAAAAACGTAAATCATGAGGTCTTTGCCGTACTCTATTTATACCCAATAAAAAAAGCCTCATTCATATTCTACAGATGAACGAAATGCGACGCAACGATGATCAATCAGAGTTGCTTCGGCTTGTACCAAAAGTTGTCTGAATTATGATTTGTAAGATTTAAAGATGATAGGATGTCCGGCTTTTACTTGTTTGTTTTGATGATTAAAATATAATGTTATGAAATACGAAGAAGAAACACATAAGATAATTGGTTGTGCTATGAAAGTACATTCAACTTTGGGTAATGGTTTTCAGGAGGTCATCTATCAGCGTGCCTTGGCAATTGAAATGGAGAAACACGGTTTAGGATTTAAGCGTGAAATGGAAATGGCAATCTATTATGATGGGATAGATATTGGAACAAGAAGGGTTGACTTTTTTGTAGAGGACCAAATAATGGTAGAACTAAAGGCACTTATAAAGTTAGAGGAGGTTCATTTGGCGCAGGCAATGAACTATTGCCAGGCATACAATCTGCCTATCGGTTTATTAGTAAACTTTGGTGGAAAAAGTCTTGAGTTTAAGCGAGTGTACAACATCAATCATCCCGAAAACAAAGATTACATCAAACAACATCCTCCCATCCACAAATCCTAAAAATCCTAATTCAGACGAGAATGAGCACGAACCAAATAGTTTCTAAAGTCTGGTCGTTTTGCAATACCCTTCGTGATGATGGTGTGGGCTATGGCGATTACCTGGAGCAATTAACTTACCTGCTGTTTTTAAAAATGGCAGATGAATATAGCAAGCCTCCTTACAACCGTACGCTGGGTATTCCGGCAGCATACAATTGGCAAAGCTTAACGAGTTTACGTGGTGCAGAACTGGAGGTTCATTACTCCATCACGCTTCGTGAGTTGGGTAAAGAGAAAGGTATACTCGGGCAGATATTTACCAAGAGCCAGAATAAGATACAGGATCCTGCCAAGCTATACAAACTGGTAGACCTGATTGATAAAGAGAACTGGGTAATGATGGGTGCAGACGTGAAGGGCGATATTTATGAAGGCCTGCTGGAGAAGAATGCGGAAGATACCAAGAGCGGCGCTGGGCAGTACTTTACGCCACGTGCACTCATAAGGGCAATGGTAGAATGTGTTCGTCCTGAACCGTTGCGCACCATTGCAGACCCTGCATGTGGTACGGGTGGTTTCTTTTTAGCGGCTTACGATTTTATTGCTGATAAAAACAACTATGATTTAGATAAAGAACAAAAGCGGTTTCTAAAGTTCAATACTTTTTATGGCAACGAGATAGTGGCCGGCACAAGAAGGCTTGCACTGATGAACCTGTTCCTGCACAACATTGGCGATATAGATACGGACCCCGCCAAAGGCGGGGCAGGTATCAATATATCACCCGCTGATGCATTGATTGCACCTGCCGATGTTCGTTATGATTATGTATTAGCTAATCCGCCATTTGGTAAAAAGAGCAGTCAAACTTTTACCAACGAAGAAGGCGAACAGGAAAAAGAAGACCTTACCTACAATCGCCAGGACTTCTGGGCAACCACCAGCAACAAGCAACTGAACTTCGTTCAGCACATCCGTTCAATGCTAAAGTCGAGCGGTATGGCAGCAGTAGTTGTTCCTGATAACGTGTTGTTTGAAGGTGGTGCAGGAGAGACAGTTCGTAAGAAGCTGTTGGAAACAACAGATGTTCATACCATCCTTCGTTTACCAACCGGTATCTTTTATGCAAATGGCGTAAAGGCAAACGTCATTTTCTTCGACAACAAACCAAGCAGCAAAGACCCATGGACAAAAGAGATATGGTTTTACGACTACCGCACCAACATCCACCACACGCTTAAAAAGAACTCTTTAAAACTAAGTGACCTGCAGGAGTTTATTACCTGTTATAATTCTTCTAACAGATTTAAGCGTGTTGAAACCTATCATGCTGTTGATAATCCTGAAGGAAGGTGGAGGAAGTTTAGTTATGATGAGATTGTTGCCCGTGATAAAACATCGTTAGACATTACCTGGCTAAAAGATAAATCACTTGCTGATTTAGATAACCTTCCCGACCCTTATGTATTGGCGGAGGAGATAGCAGAGAATTTGGAGAGTGCGTTGGGGAGTTTTAGGGAGGTGATTAGGCAGTTGAAGCTGTAATAGGTTTTACGTCACTGCGAGGAACGAAGCAATACCCTGTTTTTTAATTCAACATTCAGCATTTATCATTCGTCATTTGTTTTCTTAATCATCTTCTGTTCTTTTTTGCTTGTCCAAAAAAGAACCAAAAAAAGACCTCGGAAAACGATAACAGCCCGTTTTCCGATTGGTATTTCAATTTGGCTTTTGTACTACTGTGGTGAAGAGCAGTAGAACCCTGATTCTTTTTCTTTTATCCTCTAAATCCCAATAATCACATACATCCCGGTTCAGACAGGAGAAACAAAAAAAGACCTTGGAAAACAATAACAGCCCGTTTTCCGATTGTATTTCAATTTGGCTTTTGTAGTACTGTGGTGAAGGGCAGTGGCCTTGATACCTTATCCTATGCATCTGACGTGTCTGCTATATAACAAACATGAAAAACAAATGCTGAAGCCACAGTAGCACTACTGCTTAATCAAGGCGTAGTGAAAGGAACGGGTTGTTATCGTTCCTTTCTTGATTTTTCTTTGGTCACTTTCTTTTTATCAAGAAAAAGAAAGTGAGGAATGATGAAGTAGTTACAACGCTAAAAAGACAAATTGCCGCCGACTTGGAGCGGAGAATTTGGAGAGTGCGTTAGAAAGTTTTAGGAAGGTGTTGAGGGTGTTGAAAGGTTAGGGTTCAATAATAACAACTTTAGAAGTATTTTCTGTTTGTAAAACTTTGAATATTTTAGGTATAAGCGCAATCAGATGTTTTAAAGTATTGCGATAAACATTCAGTACAATAATGAGGCAAGGAAGATTTAATAAATTCTGCTGATAAGGAATATTTTTATCCACCACTATCCATGCATCAAAATCATTTTCCTTAAGCAACAGAAGTAGTTGCCCGTTCTTAATTCCATTCCATCCCATGTCTTTAACTGTGAAAGCCCCATATTCCTTGCTAAAGCTCTTTTTGAAACGGACGTCAATATTCTCATCTAATAATATTTTCATTCAGCTACCGCAGATAAAAATTTTTCAGCGGCCATTTCAATTACCCGTTCTGCCTGTTCACGAGTTACAGTTGGAAATCCTATAAGAAATTCTTCCAGAGATTCTTCTTCTAAATAATCAAATAAAGTTTTAACAGTAACTCTGGTTCCCTTAAAAACAGGGACTCCACCTGCTAAATCTTTTTTGACTTCAACATATTTGTTTACAGTAGTCATACTTATTTTTAGTTCCGTCAAAGTTAACTATTCTAAGAAATATTTTCTATTTCAATTGTTTACGACGAACATAAAAAATTATTGGAAACAATTGAAGTTCATACTATCCTTCGTTTACAACCGGTATCCTTTATGCCAATGGCGTAAAAGCAAACGTCATCTTCTTCGACAACAAACCCAGCAGCAAAGACCCCCTGGACAAAGGAGATATGGTTCTACGACTACCGCACCAACATTTCACCACACGCTTAAGAAGGACCCTTACAGTTGAATAACCTCCAGGAGTTCAAGAACAGCGGAGCTTGGTTCTTTAAGAATTAATATGCATAAAATACCAATGCTCAATTCACAGTAGCACTAAAGCTAAATCAAGGCACAATGAAAGGAACGGGATGTAATCGTTCCTTTCTTGATTTTTCTTTGGTTACTTTCTTTTCATCAAGGAGAAGAAAGTGACAAAATGATGAAGCAGCTACCTGGCTAAAAGATAAATCACTTGCTGACTTAGATAACCTTCCTGACCCTGATGTATTGGCGGAGGAGATAGCAGAGAATTTGGAAAGTGCGTTGGCGAGTTTTAGAGAGATTATTGCGCAGTTGAAAAAATAAGTTTCCTCCTCCTTGCATGGCACGAAGCAATCTGCTTTGTTTAATTCATCATTTATCATTCATCATTTAAATTCTTTTTCATCTTTCTTTTCTTTTTTGCATGTCCAAAAAAGAAACAAAAAAAGACCTCCGAAAAACGACAACAGCCCGTTTTCGGATTGGTTTTTCAATGTGGCTTTTCTACTACTGTGGTGAAGGACAGCGGCGCCTTGGTTCTTTAAGAATTAATATGCATAAAATACCAATGCTTAAATTTATATTTAGAAACATTTACTTAATTTGTAGTTATGAATAGGGAAATAGAAAATATAAAAAAGACAAGAGTTTATTTACTTGAGGTAATAAAAGATTTGTCAATTGATCAACTGAATATAATACCTGCTGGCTTTAATAATAATATTATCTGGAATCTTGGTCATATGATTGCAGCACAGCAAGGCGTTTGCTACCTACGAAGCGGTGCGCAAATAGTAGTGGAGGATAAGTATTATGCAGATTATAAACCTGGCACTAAGCCAACCCAATATATAGACGCAGTTGAAGTGGAAAAAACAAAAAATTTAATGCTTTCCAGCATTGATAAATTAGCTGTTGATTATGGTACAGAGGTTTTCAAAAATTACGGTTCTTTTACCACGCGTTATGGTGCAGAATTGACGGGGATTGATGATGCCATTGCTTTTTTGCCTTATCACGACGGACTGCACACTGGTACTATCGTTGCTTTAAGCAAGCTGGTAACATTATAACTTAATAAGTAATTCAGGCCCACCAATAGATGATAAATACAACTTAAGTGCTCAAGAGTAAAGAGGTGAAGTAAAAGGCAATGCAGGTTTTGTTAGAGAAATAGCATTCGCGCATAATATACCTTAAACGTTCGGACGTAGGCTCCAGCCACTGGTAAAATATTCGCATGCTCCCCGTACGTCTTGCACTACAGTTAGCTGGATCAGATGAAGATGCCTGTATATATTTGCAGTTTACAATAACATGCAGGCATAATTTCTTAAAAGATCACCTGCTTACTTAATAGATACCGGTACTTCTACATTTTCCCAGCGCAGTACAAACCCTTTATTTGTTACCTCATAAGCCAAACGCTCGTTCATGACTGAAGATTTACGTGGTTTAACTTTCACATTCAAAACATCTTTCGCTTCTTCGCGGGTAGTTTCGCCGGTACGTTTTATTCCCCATTGGCCGGTTTGAGAATTGAAAATAATGGTCCATTCCTTTTCTCCGGGTATTGCGTACAAACTGTACTTACCTGCCGGCAAAGGCTTTCTTTCTACCTTAATATCTTTACTGGTTTCGAATAGAGTGGCCTCGTTAGCGCCTGCCCGCCAAACTTTGTCGTAGGGAACTAATGAACCCCAAATTTTCCTTCCTTTTACTGCAGGGCTGCTGTAAGTAATTGTAATGGTAGCACCATTAATTTGTCCGGTAATCTAAAAAGTTATATCTTTTAAGTATATAAAGTCTTCAAAGATTTCGTATGAGGGTTATTTATTCAACAAATATTTAATAAAGAAAATCATGAAGAGAAGAAAATTTATACAGTCAGGAGCATTTGCATTTTCCGGTTTACTGCTTGCCAGATCCGTTAATGCAGGAATGTTTTTACCAAAAAAGGTTGCTCCGCCTATTGGCCTTCAGTTGTACACTATGGGTAATTTGATGACTACGGATGCAAAAGGAACGTTACAGCAGTTGGCTTCTATCGGTTATAAAGAATTAGAAACTGCGGGATCACAAAAAGGAAACTACTACGGGTATAAGCCTAAAGAGTTTGCGGCGATGGTGAAAGACATGGGTATGCATTGGAGGTCAGCACATGTAGGCGGTGCAGGCTTCTCACCGGAGCAGATGATGAAGACGGCTAAAACCGCCGAAGATTCGGCAAGAATACAAAAGATGGTGGAACGGTTTAAAAATGCGCCTAAAACACTTAACCTGAAAGAAAATTATCAGCAACTGGCAGATGATGCAGCCGAAGGAGGAATAAGCTACCTGGTATGTTCCAGTATTCCGGTAAGGACGTTGGATGAAATCAAAACTGCTGTGGAAGTATTCAACAAATCCGCAGAGGCTTGCAAGAAAAATGGAGTGCAGTTCGCCTATCATAACCACACCACCGAGTTTGACCAGGTAGAAGGGCATCGTCCGTTTGATTACATCCTTTCCAATACTGACAAAGATTTGGTGAAGATGGAATTGGATCTGGCATGGGCCACCAAAGCAAATCAGGATCCTATTGAGCTCTTCAAACTACATCCCGGCCGTTATCCCTTGTGGCACGCAAAAGACCTGGACAAGACTACCAAAAACCCTGCAGAAGTAGGAACAGGTTTGGTTGATTTCAAACGCATTTTTAACAACGCAAAAGAATCGGGGATGAAGTATTTTTTTGTAGAGCAGGATCAGGCTCCGCAACCATTGCAAAATGTGACCAACAGCTATAATTATCTAAACAAAATGTTGAGCGCATCAGGTGCCTGACATTTTAGAAATCTCTGACCCCACTCTTAATGCCGTCCTTTCGATTAATGAATTAGACTTTGCGAAGGCTCTTTTTAAGGAGCCTTTTTCTTTTGAAATTGCATAACACTTTTTTTAGAATAATATTTTTTGCCACCGCATTATTTCCAATTTGCCTTATTTACAAATGCTCCTGCGTTTTTAAAATGCAGAAAAATACCTCCCTTGTTTATTACTTCAATTTAGCATTGAAAAAATCAATCGTACGTTTCCAGGCAAGTTCTGCGGCAGCTTTGTCATAACGAGGTGTTGTATCGTTATGAAAGCCATGGTTTACATGTAGGATAGATGTAAGCAGTATATTCTTTGTTATTCTCTTTTAAAGCAGCTTCATACGCAGGCCAACCCTCATTAACACGTGTATCCAGTCCTGCATAATGTAAGAGCAGGGGAGCCTTAATCCTGGGAACATCTTCTTTTGCGGGCTGACCTCCATAAAATGGTACGGCTGCCGCCAAATCCGGAATTCTCACGGCCATCTTATTTGCAATCCCCCCACCAAAGCAAAAACCTACAACACCAACTTTACCATTACAGTCTTTGTGATTTTTCAGGTAGTTATAGGCGTCTATAAAATCTTCTAACATTTCATTTTGGTCACGTTTACTTTGCAGCTCCCGGCCCGCATCGTCATTACCCGGATATCCGCCTAATGGAGTTAAAGCATCAGGCGCAATCGAAATAAATCCTGCGAGGGCTGCTCGCCTTGCAACATCTTCAATGTGCGGATTTAAACCACGGTTTTCATGAACAACGACAATGCCTCCAAGTTTCTTTTTCGAATCAGCAGGCATTGACAACAACGCTTTGATGGTTCCTCCACCTTTTGGAGACTGATAATTGACGTATTCTGATTTTAAACGGGGATCATCTCGTTCAATCTGGATGGCGCCCTGGTAATCGGGCATAAGAAAACTCATAAGGGCAGGTACTGTAAGACTTCCCACTGCATAGGTGGATAGCTTCTGCACAAAGTCGCGCCTGTGGACGCGGTTGTGCGCATAGTCGTCGTAAAGATCAAACACTTCTTGTTTGATGTCTTCTTTTTTGATTTCGTTCATGTTAATCCGGGTGTATTTATCTTAAAATTAAGTAATTCTAACCGAAGGATTGTAAAGGAAATAATAACCAGTGCTCCCAGGTATCATAGGGTTATAAAAGTACGATGGAAGATGGATAAATTAGCAGGAGATACTTGAGGAGGATGTTTTGATAAAAACATTTTTAAAGCAAAGTACACTACAATCTTCTATTTCTTTAATCCTGGCCGTGGAGTAAGCCGCAAGATCATATCGGGTTTATTTAGTAAGACATAAAGAGAGCCATCCGGGCTGGTTTTAATATCTCGTACCCGGCCATATCCTTTCAGAATCATCTCTTGCTTAATCACTTTATTATTGACAATAACAAGTCTTCGCAATTCTTCAAACGCAAGAGCTCCTATCATTAAATTATTTTTCCATTTGGCAAAAAGCGGGCTTGTTATAAATTCCGCGGGACATACCGCAATAGAGGGGGTCCATTGTACAATGGGTTGTTCCATGCCTTCCTGTTCGGTTTTCTCTGAAACAGTTTTGCCACTATAATCTATACCATAAGTAATAACAGGCCAGCCATAGTTTGCGCCCTTTTTCAATATGTTTAATTCGTCGCCGCCCCTTGGTCCGTGCTCGGTGGCCCAAATAGCACCTGTAACAGGATGTTGGGCAATGCCCTGAACATTGCGGTTGCCAATAGTGAATATTGCAGGCAGGGCGCCAGGGGTGTTAACAAAAGGATTGTCTTTTGGTATAGAACCATCGGGATTGATGCGAAATACTTTTCCTGTAGGGCGGCTTAAATCCTGCGAAGCCATCGCTTTGCCCATGTCTCCAATAGTAAAGTATAAATAACCGGCCTTGTCAAACAAAAACCTGCATCCCCAACGATCGCCCCTTGAAACCATTAGCGAATCCGGGACTTCAAATAAAGTTTGTTCTTCTGTCCATTCATGTTCTTTTATTTTACCCCGGATTATCTTCGTCATCCCTGGTGCATTTTTATCCTCCAAATTTCCGTTTGTGTAACTATAACCTAAATACACCCATCCATTTTCTTTGTATTTAGGATCCAGGGCAATATCCATAAATCCTCCTGTAGAACTTTGTGTGTGGGTAGCAGGAAGCCCACGGATAGGGATAGTATCAAGCCTGCCGTTAATCAGCCACCGAAGTCTTCCAATTTTTTCAGAAATTAAAGCCTGATTTGAATTTACAAACTCAATTGCCCAGGGAGTGGAAGTGTGACCTGAATCAAGTTTTTCTACTTTTAATATGTAATCCTGTGTTACAATCTTAGAAGGAATTGAAGCTGCTGCTTTAGCAGGCCCTTTTTGAGAAGCGATGATAAAATTTACTAAAGTATTTATTTGATTATCTTTTAAAATATTGCCCCAACCTTTCATTTCGGTATTTGGAATCCCTGACTTAATATTTTTAAATATAGCGCTATGTGTTGCTCCATGCAGCCATTTATCTTTAATCAATTTAGGTGCTGAATTGCCTTCTAACCTTGCACCATGGCAACCTCCGCAATATGTTTTGTATAAAACTTCGGCTTGCTGGCTGTTTGCTTTAGCTATTAGAAAGAGAAATATAGCGGATGCTAATACTTGCTTCATAAATTTTTAAAGTAACCTGTTCTTATTGCCTTGATAGTAATTAAAGATAGGGTTTTTCATCTTTTTTTACTTCTGGATTTAATCTTTGTAGTATTTAGCATTTTTATTCAACCCGGGCAGCGTGTTTATTTTTCAGTGCTTGCCTTTTTAAGCCTTCGGGCTTTTTTTCCTACCATAGCTTGTTAATAAGTTTGAATTGCACTTCGTCAGCTATCTTTGCGCGGCTTAATATACTTCATGTCCGAATTAAAAAATATTAGCCTCAAAGTTTTTGCTCTCATCATGGACATAATCCTGTTGGGTTATAAAATTATTAAGCAGCTTAGTTTACCAAACAGAAGAAAAAAGGGAAATATCTTATCCAGCCTCTTTATCTTTTTTATTGGAATAATAGAAAGATTAAACTTTTTTGAACATGGCATTTTTAGCATGGCTGCTATAGTCAGAAAGAAGTATATAAAACAAACCATTTTTATTATTGGTTTTATTTTATTTCTGTTATCATTATTTGAATGGACAGCAGATCAAAGGCTTTCAAACAAAGCTGAGATTGCAAGTACAGAACAACTTCACTCAAATGTTGGTTCAATCATAAAGAAAGCTAAAGTTTTATGCTGTTCCCGCCAATTAAATTCAGATAAAGAGCAACTTGAATTTCATACCTCTTTTCATAATTCCTTTGCTTATTCATTGCCGATAAAACGATTTCTTTTTATCCGCAGTTTGCGTATTTGATACCTGCTTTTATTTCATTGGCTACACTATTCTTTTAAAAATCACGAATAGTCAAAACATTGTTTTAAAAGCAAATCAAATCATGAATGAAAAAGTTTATCACTATACTATTAATACTTCCCCTTTTTTCTAAGGCACAAAATACCTTCAGTGCCGTTATTAAAAATGAGGAAACGAAAGAACCAATACAAGGAGCTACAGTGCAGATCAAAGGTTTAAAAATAACAGCCATTTCAAGTGAAGCTGGCATAGTCGCATTCAATAACATTCCTGACGGAAAACAGGTAATACAAATAACAACCGTTGGTTATAAAGATGTAGAGAGATTAATTACTTTGCCCTTGAACATTATAGACACACTGCAATTTTTTTTAGAACAAGCAGTGAAGGAATTAGATGAAGTAACTGTAAGCACAACCCGCTCTAACCGAAGCATCAATAATACACCTACAAGAGTTGAGGTAATTGCAGAAGAAGAAGTACATGAGGAAGCCACCATGCGACCGGGTGACATAAGGATGTTGTTAGCCGAAAGCACAGGAGTGCAAACACAACAAACATCAGCAACAACAGCTAATGCAAGCATTCGTATTCAAGGGCTGGATGGGCGATACACGCAAATTTTGAAAGATGGCTTTCCCATTTATTCCGGTGCGGCAAGTGGATTAGGATTGTTGCAAACACCACCGTTAGATTTAAGACAGGTTGAAATAATAAAAGGCTCTTCTTCTACATTATACGGGGGTGGTGCAATTGCCGGTTTGGTAAATCTGATTACTAAATTTCCTACAGATAAAAGACAGTTGAACTTTCACCTCAATATTACCTCTGCCGGTGGTTTAGATATAAACAGCTTTTATGGCCAACGTTTTAAAAAAGCAGGAGTAACATTATTTGTTTCGAGAAATTCTAACAAGGCTTATGATCCTGCAAATATTTCTTTCTCTGCTATTCCTAAGTTTGAAAGATATACTGTTAACCCAAAATTGTTTTTATACTTTACTGATAAAACAAGCTTAAACATTGGTGTAAACACAACATACGAAAATCGCTTAGGTGGAGATATGAGATTTATTGAAGGTAAAGGTGATAGTACGCATAGCTACTTTGAAAGAAACAAAACAAAAAGATTATCTACACAACTTACATTCGACCATCAAATTAATGAGGAAAGCAATTTTAAGATAAAGAATAGTATCGGTTACTTTAATCGGATTATCACCAGTAATGGATATACATTCAATGGAACTCAATACAACACCTTTACAGAGGCAACGTATGTAAACAAAGCAGAAGAAAGTGATTGGGTTGCAGGTGTGAATGTTTTAACAGACCAGTTTAAAGAAAATCCAACATCACAGTTAACATTAAGAAACTACAATCAAACTACTTTCGGTGCCTTTGTTCAAAACACCTGGAACACTTTAGATTGGCTAACATTGGAAACAGGGCTTAGAAGTGACTATGTAAAAGATTATGGCTTTGCTTTATTACCAAGAGTTTCAGCATTATTTAAAATAGCATCTAAACTAACAAGCCGTATTGGCGGAGGATTTGGATATAAACCACCAACTATTTTTACAGAAGAAAGTGAAAGACTATTATATAAAGATGTATTACCAATCAGTACAACTACCAATAAATTAGAGAGAAGTTACGGAGCAAATTGGGATGTAAATTATAAGACTTCATCTGATGAAATAACATTCAGCATCAATCAGTTTTTCTTTTACACTTATTTAAAGAACCCTTTATTTATTGAACCCACCTTAAACAATAAATACCAGCTTCAAAACATTTCGGGACACATCATTTCAAAAGGAGCAGAAACAAACATTAAGTTAGGATATGATGACTTAGCATTATATCTTGGTTATACCTATACTGATTCAAAAGTTTATAATAAAGCAATTACAGCACAAAATCCGCTTACACCAAAACATCGGTTTAATGCTGCATTAGTTTATGGGATAGAAGGCAAATGGAAGTTTGGTTCAGAGTTGTATTATTTTAGTAAGCAACAGTTGAGTGATGGAAGCACAGGGAGAGAGTATTGGCTTACAGGGTTAGTAGCAGAAAGATTATGGAAGAAGTTTTCACTCTTTATAAACTTTGAAAACTTTGGAGACGTAAGGCAAACAAAATTTGAAAACATTTATACAGGAACAGTTAGCAATCCGGTATTCAAAGACATATATGCACCCTTAGAAGGATTTGTAGTAAATGGAGGACTAAAGATTACACTTTAAACAAAAATGATACGGCCAATTATGATTTGCCTCAAATTATGTGATACTGCAAAACAGTTAATTTTGCTTTATGCTGTTATACATAAAAAACATGGTTTGTCATCGCTGTAAGATGGTTGTAAGAACGGAATTAGAAAAGCTCAAACTTCATCCTGTTAATATAGCTTTGGGCGAAGTGGTTATTGAAGAAAAGCAATTATCAAAAGAACAGGTAAGCAATTTATCGAATGCCTTAAAAGCTGTAGGCTTTGAATTGATAGATGATCGTAGAAGCAAACTAATAGAGCAGATCAAAACCTTTGTAATAGATACAGTTCATTACAAGGACGAACAGCCAAAGAAAAACTATAGTGAATTATTATCGCAGCATCTTCATCATGATTATTCTTATTTAAGCAATCTCTTTTCAGAAGTAGAAGGTACAACCATAGAACAGTTCATCATTAATCAAAAGATTGAAAAAGTAAAGGAACTTTTGTTTTATGATGAACTATCACTTTCACAAATTGCTTTGCAATTAGGTTACAGCAGCACAGCACATCTGTCTGCACAATTTAAAAAGCTAACGGGTTTAACGCCTTCCAAATTCAAGCAAATGGGAGTAAAAAGCAGGAAGTCATTAGATGATGTAGGAAAGCCAATACACGGCAGGCTTTAGATACATAGTAAGTAAATGGTTTGCTTTATCAACTCACTATGATAGCGACATGGAACCTGGTGCGGTATAAAAATAACTTATTAGTAAATCGCGATGCAGCGTAATCCCTACAGGGATACATTTGCAGCAGGTTTATGTACTGCCCAAAGAAAATGGAACAACAGAGAACGGATAGGATTTTAAAGGTAACGATTATTAATGTACCGGGGTGGGAAGGCAGTTGAATAAACTTAATAGGTTTGTATTTAAAAACAAATATAACCCTTACTGTTGTGTTAACTATTTATTTAAAATGGGAGTATCAAAATGAAATTAGTTGTAATTAGTTGTAATTGGTATAAATTGAGGATTAATTAAAAAGGCAAGAAGTTTTAAATTCTTATTCAATGATCTCTGAAAAAATAGTTTCCTGTATAATTAGCAGCGCTTTTTTACTAAGTCTTATTTGCTGTAAAAATGATGAGCCAAAAGCTGCAGGTGACGCGGTTGATAAAATGGAGAAACATTCTGCTGTTATCGTTCCGCCTAAAATGGTATGGATACCTGCGGGTACATTTAAAATGGGCACTAACGATCCCATGTTTCCTGATGCCCAACCCTTGCATAATGTAACAGTGAAAGGTTTTTTAATGGATGAACACGAAGTAACCAATGCAGAGTTTGAAAAGTTCGTAAAGGCAACTAACTATATAACGGTTGCAGAAAGGAAATTAGATCCTAAAGATTTTCCCGGTGTGCCTGCTGAAAGTTTAGTGCCGGGCTCGGGTGTTTTTACTCCGCCCGATCATCCGGTGGCGTTAGATAATCCCTTACAATGGTGGCAATACGTGGCAAGTGCAAGCTGGCGTCATCCGTTTGGCCCTAATTCTTCTATCGAAGGCATGGAAAATAATCCTGTTGTGCATGTTAGCTACGAAGATGCAATTGCTTATGCAAAGTGGGCTGGTAAAAGATTACCAACCGAAGCCGAATGGGAGTATGCTGCACAAGGTGGCAGAGGTCTTCATAAATATTATTGGGGCGATGAGTTGAAGCCCGGCGGTAAGTGGGTAGCTAATATTTATCAGGGCGATTTTCCCGATAAGAATACTGCTGAAGACGGCTTTGCAGGTATAGCTCCTGTAAAATCTTACTCTCCCAATCCTTATGGTTTGTACGATATGGATGGAAATGTGTGGGAGTGGTGCAACGATTTTTACAGGCCCGATTATTACAAACAAAGTCCCTTAAATAATCCTCAGGGACCTAAAGATAGTTATGACCTCGATGAACCTGGTACGGTAAAAAGAGTTCAGCGGGGAGGCTCTTTCTTATGCAGCGATCAGTATTGTATAAGGTATAAACCAGGCAGCCGTGGCAAAGGTGAGGTGCGTAGTGGCAGCAATAACTTAGGTTTCCGATGTGTGAAGGATAGCGTGGTTGAAAGTAAATAATGGAGTTAAATTGAAATGAACAACAACCTAACCCAAGATCGGAATTTACCTTTACTCTGATAATTTCATTTCATTGTTTCCACATGCAAATTCACGATGAATCTTTATAGAACTTTTCTGATTGTTTTACTCTCCACCTCTCTTTTAGTTGCTTGTAAAGTAACAGATACAAAAATTGTTGGCAGTTACATTGATCGTAAAAAGGGAGATACGCTTAGATTATTTGCTGATAAGACTTTTGAATATCAGGAAAAATTAAGTTATGGTGAGTTTGGCTGGAATACTGGCAACTGGGCGATTATTAAAAATCGTATTTCGTTTTTTAATGTTAAGCCTGACCCTGTTGTTGGTTACAGATTACAAAAAGAGATAAAGGGTAGTATTAAAGAGCCTTTAAAAATAACATTGCTATTAAACGCTTCAAAAAAACTTATTACTATCACAAATGTTTCAGTGTCATTTCGTAACACTGTTCTTGATACATCGTACGTTAGATACAATTTAAATACTCTAACAATAAACACTAACTCATTTGACTCTATTTCTGTAGCAACTTCTTACTTTCCTCCTTTCTTATTTAAACAAAATGAGTTTGAAAAAAACAAAAAATATGAAGTTACAATCTATCAGGCCGAAAGATTATTTGAATTAGATAAATATTTTTTTGAGTATAAGAAAAAGTCACTTTTAAATCATTCAGAAAGAATTAAATTTAAAAAATATAGAACGTAACCTTCACCGGAGTAGGTATGACTGACAAGCCTTTAATAATTTTAGCAAGCGCAAGAAAACAAGGTTATACAAGTGACTTTTTAAATAAAGTTTTTGCTAACATTGACCATAAATTAATTGACCTGTTAGACTTTCATGTTTACCCTTACAACTATTCCAATAATTACCCTGATGATGATGACTTCCAGAAAATTACAGATGAACTTTTGCTACACAAAGTGATTGTGTTTGCTACACCTGTTTATTGGTATGCAATGAGTGGACTGATGAAAACTTTTTTCGACCGGTTTACCGATTTGGTAACCATTAAGAAGCAGTTAGGCAAACAATTAAAAGGGAAATCAATATTCTTACTTGCTGCGGGCACAGACCCCGAATTACCAAATGGTTTCGAAATTCCTTTCAAACTCACATCTGAGTATCTGAATATGACTTACAAGGAGTATATTTATTATTCTACCAGGTTTCCCAAGACTGGAAAAATTCTTCAGGAAGCAATTAATTTTTTCACTGCAAAAATTGAAACAGCACTTAGCACAATTTCTTAGTGCGTGTTATTGCTCAACCTGTAAAGTTGATTAAACAGCAACTTAAAAGTTCCATGTGTTTGTGCACGAAAAGTGATCTCCGGTCCAAAAGCATACAATTTTCCTGAACCTACAGGCGCTTCAAAAGCTGCTACTCCATCCAGTAAATAAGCTTGTCCCCATGCCCAGCCGCTGCGCAAAGGTTTATCTGTATCAAACCATGCTATTGGCTTTACTTCGCCTTTAGCTATAGCATCAGGAGCAATTTTAAATACAGGGCTTGCATCAAAATATACATCTGATTTTGCAGGCATCCCCCAGGCGGCAGGCTTAGTTGTATCAACAGCCATACGCAAAAGGCTTCCCGGGATATAAAATTTTTCTCCTGCAAGCGGCCGCTCCTGCCCGTTATTCATTTCAACCAAAGCATTGCGAACAGGCAAACCAATATGGTAGGCAAGATTTGTACTACTGCCAATGGTAACGATACTTCCACCGGATTGCATGAACCGCTTCAACTGTGGAACGGAGGTATCGGCCGTAATTTTACCAAGACTTCCGCGAAATTCAGCAGGAATATCTTCGGGCTTTGGTTGTGTGTTAGCACCTCTGCTTAAAGTTCCACTGCTGACAGCAGGAATGGCGCTGGAAACAAATACAATTACATCATATTTTTTGCGCAGATCAGTGGTATCAATTTCTTTAGAATAAATTACCTGGAACGGAAAATGATATTGCTCCAGTATCCATCGTACCCAACCTGAAGAAATAGAGCCCGCATAAGTATCCCATAAGGCAATACGCAACGGAGTAACAGCAGTAAGGCCACCCGGACTTTTTTTCACTGCTGTTATATTAACTGCGGTGTTGGAAGCATACTTTGCTAAAAGTGATCTTGCTTTTGTTGATGCGGGTATATAAAACGAACCGGGATTATTATCACCAGCCTTTGCTGTTGTACGAAAGACCTTTACTCCTTCTTTCAAAAGATCGTTAACTGCAATGAACGAATTATTGGTTGCCGAATTTAAAACATAACCGGCTGCAGATGAAGAAGCGTCAAAGCTGCCTTTTGGCATCTGAATTTCTCCATAGTTAACGCGTTGAAACGGTCCTTCAAAACCATTCAAAATTCTGTGGAATCGTACACCCATTTCATAGGCAAGTGTATATCCTGCTGCATCATAAGGAGGAACGGGTGGGCCGCCGGGATACTGAAAATCGTTTGGATGATCCTGCGGTTCGAACATATCCAGCACATGCGGACGAAAGGCCTGGCTGGTTTTTACAATGTATGAACCGGCAGGATATTTCTTTCCTGCAACCACAAAATCAGCAGTAGCCTTATGAACAAGAATGCCTGACCGGATAAGCGTATTTATAAATTTTATTGCCGTCGCAAAATCAGGCTGACCGGAAGGAATGATATATCCTCTTGCATCGCGAAGGGTTGAATCTTTGAAAACAACATTATAATATTTAAGAGGAATGGTATCGCTTGTTGAAGTGCTTCTTCCTGTATCTGCCGATCTTGTTGCAGGTCTGTCTTTTCTGTATGCTTTATTAATGGAGTCGATGAATTTAGGTGTGAGAGTCCAATTATCCCTGCTACCTCTTTCGATTGAATTTCTGCCCATGCGATAGATGCCGTACAGCAACTCCTGACGTTGGTTTACTGCATAATTGAGCACAGCATAATTAAGCGAAACCGAATAATCAATAGACTGCCTGAAATGCCACTCCTGCGGAACAATCGGGTTAGGCGTGGCACCGTTAGGAATGAGACGGGCGGGAACCAAAGGAATATTTGCGGGTGTTGGGCTGCCAATTATTTCAGTTAGCAAACCGATCATGTTATGAAAGTAACCTGCTGTGCGAAGGCCGCCGTTCCACCAGGTAGAATAAACCGAGCCGGCCCGTTGCGTATAGCCCGGCTTTCCTTCAAGGTTAAGGCGATTATTCATAGCAGCGCCTACGGCATCGAGGCTTGTAACTATTAAGGGATCGAAAGCATAATTGAAAGGATCGCGATAGGGCGGCCCCGCCACAACAGAACCGGCAGGACCTGTTTGATGATGATTATAAATAATTTGAGGCATCCACTCAACGTATTGCTGACGGCTGATGTTCTGCGTCTCTTTCATGTTCATCATAAAGAAATCGCGGTTATTGTCGTGGCCTATGTACTTCTGGTAAAGCCGTGGTATGTTGGTCTTGCGTTTCTTAGGGTCGCTTTCGCGCATGTACCAGTTCGACACCAACTCTTGCCCGTCAGGATTGGCATGCGTGAACAAAATGATTGACTGATCGAGGATGCGCAATGTTTCAGCATCAGTACGGCTTACAAACTGGTAAAGGGTTTCGATAAGCTGATGGGCGCCAACAACCTCCGTTGCATGTAAGCCGCCATCAATCCATACAACTGCTTTGCCTTCGTTTGCTAAAGCGTGCGCCTGCTCTTCGGTTACATTTTCTGCACGGGCAAGCTTCTGTGAAATCTCTTTATAATGATCGAGGTTTTTTATATTCTCCGGCGACGAAACGATAAGCATGTATTGATGCCTTCCTTCTTCGGTAACGCCTATATCAACGAGCCTGGTACGGTTAGAAGCAGCAGCAATTTTTTTAAAGTAAGCTTCTGTTTGAGTGTAATTAGCCAGTTGATAGTCGTCCCCAATGTTGAAGCCAAAATGTTCTTTAGGCGAAGGGATTGTTTGGGCAAAACAAGTAATTACACTAACCAGTATTGCAGCTAATGCTATAAAAGTATTACGAATCATTATGCAGTGTTGATATTGATAAAGGTTTCAATTTAATAATTTAAAAACTAATAAAACAAGTAACGTGAACTTTGCATGATAAAGGATAGGGAAAAAGACTTCATTAATACTGTGGAAACAATAGTAACTGCTTAATTTCATCTTTATGATTACGGAAGAAATAATAACACTTTCAAAAAAGCTGTGGGATTATCACCACATGCATCATGATCTCCAAAAGTCTGATTGCATTTTGGTATTGGGAAGCCACGATACGAGAGTTGCTGAACGGGCAGCAGAATTATATCTTAACGGATATGCTCCAACTTTAATTTTTTCTGGCGGACTGGGCAGGTTAACTGATGGTGTATGGAAGGAGACCGAAGCGGATAAATTTGCACGAATAGCTTTGGAAAAAGGTGTTCCTGAAAAAGATGTTTTAATTGAAAACAGATCAACCAATACAGGAGAAAACCTAATTTTTACTCAACAGTTGCTTAAGGAGAAAAACTTAGCTCCGCAAACTTTTATAGTTGTACAAAAACCTTATATGGAACGTAGAAGCTACGCTACTTTTAAAAAGCATTGGCCTGATAAAACATTAATCGTTACTTCTCCGCAAATACCTTTTGATGAATATGCCACTCATGAAATACCACTCGAGAAAGTGATTAGCATAATGGTGGGCGATCTGCAGCGAATTAAAGTTTATTATGAGAAAGGTTTCCAGGTTTACCAGAAAATTCCTGATGACGTATGGAAGGCGTATGAGCGTTTGGTTGAGTTAGGTTACGATAAGCAATTGATTGCATGAAGCTCATCTGTGTCATCTGTGCAATCTGTGAGAAATAATTTTTGAATGCTCTCACCGATGACACGGAAAGCCACAGATGGGCTCCAGAAGCAGATTTAAGAGTCCGCTACATTTACCTGGAATTAGATAAGCTCATAATAAGTTTTGAAGTAAATACTATTTGGATAATACGCTGTAAGGATTGGGAATATCATCATCATCATCCCCATCCTCGCTCTTTACATCAGAACCAGCACTTAACTCGTCACCGGTTTCGGAAGCTGTAACCGGGGTATTATCAGCTTCATACAGGCTCGTATCATTTGCTTCCGCAGAATCATCAGTTAGTTCCACTGTTGCATTTCTCAATTCTTCATCACTGGTAGAATGGTTTTCATCCCTTAAATGCCGGTGAGCCAATTCGCTGATTGTCTCATTTTTTCCCTTCTTTGGGTTTACATTTTCTGATAAGGATGTTTTTTCGTTTTGCATAAAAAAGTCTGTTTAGAAGAAACCATATAAAATAATGCCAACTTGTTTATAGGGCTATTTAATATTAGTTGAGAATAGGATGTACGGAAACTTTTCAGTTAAGGATTTTCTGCTTTTCACTTCAAAAACTACTTAAACTTCTTTTACATCCACTCATTCAAAATGTTTCTGCATTGATTAATATAACCTCCTTTAAATAAAACGGCATGAACAAGCAACGGATATAATTGCGTAAGAGATACACGCTTTCGCCAATTTTTTTCGAGTGGAAATATGCAATTGTAAACTTCATAAAACTGTTTATCGAAACCACCGAATAAAAGGCTCATACCCAACTCCATTTCGCGGTTGCCAAAGTAAACGGCAGGGTCAAAAACAGAAGGTAATACCTCGGAATTATTTTTTATACCGGTGCCTTTTACTGCTATAAAATTTCCTGCCCATAAATCTCCATGCAGCAAGGCCGGGCGCTCATCAGGAAATACATCTTTAAGACGGCTGCAAATTTTTTCAGCGGTAAGAACATCATCTTTTGAGAAAGATGTTTTATTATAAAGTTCTTCTACCAAAGGCAAAACGCGATGTGTGGTATAAAACTCTTGCCATGACGTTTTATACTCATTGTTCTGCATCAGCGTTCCTATATAGTTTGAAGAACTCCATCCAAAGTGCGAATGGGTAATGCGGTGAAGTTGGGCTAATCCTTCCGCAAAACGTTCCCAGAAATTGGTGGGGGGTATTGTTTTTTCCAACCATTCCGAAAGCAGGTATTGTTGGTCATTATATTCTCCGGTTGCAATAACTTCCGGCACTTTTAGCAGCGATGCTTGTTGTAACGCTTTCAATCCTTCGGCTTCTTTTATAAACATGAGAGGAAAATGCAAAGCCGAATTAAGCTTAATAAAAAAACGACCCTTATTTGTATCAAGGGTATAAGTTTCATTGATATCTCCGCCGCTAACTTTACGGCTATTTCTATATTGCATTCCATGCGCTTCACAAATCGGCTTTATGTTTGTCATTGCTTAAAAATGCATAATATATTTGATTGCAAAATTGCCGATAAAAATAATGTATGTTCTATAGAATGCTTTGGGTATATATTTTGTGTTTACTCGTTGCCTGCTCGCCGCCAAAATATAAAAATCCGCACGTTAAAATACAGACGAGATTGGGAAATATTGAAGTTGAATTATATCCCGATAAAGCGCCTAAAAGCGTAGCAGCATTTTTGTCTTATGTTGATTTCGGTTATTATAAGAACACCTCGTTTTATAGAGTGTTGAACCTCGACAATCAACCGTCGGGTTCATATAAAGCCGAATTGATACAGGGAGGTTTGTGGAGAACAAATTATAAAAAGTCTGCTAACTTAAAAGGCATACCACACGAAACAACGCAACAAACAGGGATATTGCATAAAGACGGAATAATATCGTTAGCAAGGCAGGAGCCAGGCAGCGCAACCACTGAATTTTTTATCTGTATCGGTAATCAGCCGGGATTTGATTACGGAGGCGAAAATAATCCCGATAAGCAAGGTTATGCAGCATTTGGCAAAGTGGTAAAAGGGATGGATGTAGTAAAAAGCATTTACAGGCAACCCGAAAATGATGAAGCTTTTGACCCGCCGGTTGATATTTATAATATTGTGCGGCTATAGTGTGGGGATAAAAACAGTAAGGTTATTGTATATTATTATTATGATGGTGATAGTCGTAATTTTGCTGTTCTCTCCGTTATCTAATATTCTCCCAATTACAAAAGCAGAAGACTTACAATAAACAAGAACCTTCAGGCCGGCTGTATTTAAGGTATAAGTTTTAGGATAGCGCCGCCGCTAAAAATAAATCTGTAAAACTGAATGGTTTTCATACTTTTACTAACGATATTAGCAAATCCTTTTAGGTTTTCTTCCATTATAATAAATACTCTTTAAAGCTACCCTATGAAATCTCCTTTACTATTTTTAATTAAAATAACATTACTCTTAATAACTGCTGTTACATCGAATAATATTTACAGCCAGTCTTGTAATAATAACATTAGTAATTTACATGCAAGAAATACCAATACGATATCTCTTTATAGGACATGGAACATTTATTTATATAAGCCAACTTTCTATAAAGTTCCAAGCCTTTATACTCTTTGGGGAACCGATACAGTTAATATAAGCAATACCTGTGCAACCTGGACAGTTGCAGATCCTGCTATTGCCAGTATAAACAATGGGGTAGTAACAGCACAAAACAGTGGCAATACTACCTTAACTGCATCAATAAACGGACAATCTGTTAGCATCCCATTGCAGGTAAAATCTGAAGTAAGACCTGTTGAATACCAATCAAATATTGACCCGTTTTTAACTACCCCCATAGCTAATTCTATAAGCCAGGTTCCGGTAGTGGTTATTTGTTTCATTCCAACCAACGATGGCGTAAATATTAATACTGATGAAGCAGCACTTTCACCTATTCCTTCTCAAACCGTTGACGAGTTGAAAAAGCATATTTTAAAAATAAGTAAGCACACTAAATTTTCTTTAGAAGAAGGAAGTAAGTTCAGAGGATATAAAGATCCATCTGCAATCCCTTATGTTGGCTATAAAATAATTGACTATATCTATGTTTATGAACCAGTGCCAAGAGGCTTTAAAGACCCGGGCAGTTCTTCATTTTTTGGAGATTATAATGTAATTGTAAACAGGTTTAATGGCAGAAGATATGTGGATGAATTAGGCGTAAAAGAATTTTGGGTAATGGGATACCATAATGGAGAAATCGTGCCGGTTGAGTCGGATATGGCAAGCCCAACTACCCGCGATGTTTCTAACAGTTACCAGTTTCCCGATGATTTGCCGATTTATTCTAAAACTTACGTTTTATATAATTATAATTTCACAAGAGAAGGCAATGAAGCAACACATAATCATGGTCACCAAATTGAGTCTATGGTTGATTATGTTGCTATACAACAAGACGGAAACACTGATCTTTTCAGAAAAAATTTCAGAGGTTATAATGGTACAGGTACTGAACCAATAGGCAGAGTTGGCGATACACATCATCCTCCTAATACAACAGTTGATTATGACTATTACAATTACAATTCAGTAGAAAGCGATATATTAGACTGGAAGCCCGAAGGCGGCGCTAAAACAATGGTTAACGCCAATACCTGGGGAAGTGTTAATTATAACTGGCCACAAGGAACAACCCCTAATGTGGAATCGAACTGGTATGTCTTCTGGATGCAAAGTATTCCAGGTTATAATAATCACGTTCCTTATGGCAGCACAAAAGAAATGACAAACTGGTGGGAGTTTTTAAGTAACTGGGATAACACAACAACAAGGATTGGTTTGTACAAAAATGCGGTAACAAATTATTATCCCCGGGACGCTTTCGTTGATTTAAGTTTAACCAGTAACTGGACAACAGACGCCGGTGGAGGCAGCAGCGGTTCTTCTCCGGCTAACTTTACATCCGCTAACCAGATATTTAATATCCAGATACCAGGCATTTACCGGGCAAGTTTATTTGTGAGGGCACCCTGGACTATTTCCGGTGGTTCTAAAGTTGTTCTAAATCACAGTTATGGGTTAACGTTTACACCTGGTGGCAGTTTAAATATAGGTACTGGATCAGAAGTTAATTTTAATAACTACAGGGTTACTTTAAAATCAGATGCTGCCGGCACCGCTTCTATTGGTACCATATCAGGGTCGCTCCTTAATGCCACTAACGTAACAGTAGAGCGATATATCAGTTCTTCCGGAAATAGGGCATATCGTTTATTAGGTCCATCAGTAACTACTACCTCAACTATAAGAACTAACTGGCAGGAAAACGGCAGCACTTCGCCCGGCTCCGGCACTCATATCACCGGAAGCACAACCGGAGCAAACGGTTTTGACGCTACCATAACCGGGCAAAGCTCTTTATTTAACTACAATGCTAATACCTCTGCATGGATACCCGCTTCTAACACCAATGCCACCACGCTTGATGCCTTACAAGGTTACTTACTTTACATAAGAGGCGACAGAACTATTGACCTTACTTCAACTGCATCACCGCTTCCAAGCAATAATACCACTTTGCGTGCAACCGGCAGGTTGTTAACCGGCACTCAAACCTTTAGTGGACTTATAGGTAATGGTAGTGGAGACGGGTTTAATTTGATTGCAAACCCTTATGCATCTGCTATTAACTGGGCAAGCGTATATGCAGCCAGTACAGGATTATCGCAATTCTATACTTACTGGGATCCTAACTTTGGAACAAGGGGCGGATATGTAACAGTAAAAACAGACGGAACAAAAACTGTGGGAACAAATGCAGATGTAAATATTCAATCAGGGCAGGCATTTTTTGTTCAGGCTTCCGGTAGTGCCAGCCCAGCAGTCAGCATCCAGGAAACACATAAATCAGCAACAAACAACTTAGATGTTTTCAGGATTGGTACTCAAACAGAAAGCTTAAGCACTTCTTTGTATTTTAATGATGAAAATAATAACCGCAGAATTGCCGACGGCGTATTATCGGTTTACAACAATAGCTACAGTGTTAACATGGATGGAGATGATGCTTTACAAATTGCAAACTGGGATGAAGACATTGCCATAGCAAGGCCTGGCAAAATGCTAAGTATTGAAAGTCGTCCGTTAATTGATAATGCGGATACCATTCCATTAGCAACTGCAAGGTTAAAGATGCAGAACTATGAGTGGCAGTTTACTCCTGCTAACTTTAGTCATCCAAACCTTCAGGCTTTTTTGGTTGATAAGTTTCTTGTTACAAAAACAGCTATCAGTTTAACTGCAACTACTATTATACCTTTTAGCGTAACCAGCAATGCAGCTTCATCAGCTGCGGACAGGTTTATGGTAGTATTTAGTTTAGGCTCTACACTGCCTGTTAGTTTAACTTCTGTTGCAGCTTATCAAAAATTACAGGGTGTACAGGTTGAGTGGAAAGCTGAAGCCGAAACAAATATTGACAGGTATGAAATTGAAAAGTCGTTAAACAGCCAGCAATTCATAAAATCAGCAAGTGTGGCAGCTAAGAACAATGGCACAACTACAGCTTATGATTGGTTTGATGCCAATGCAGTTAACGGAAACAACTTCTACCGCATTAAATCAATCAGCAGAGCAGGTGAAGAAAAATACAGCCAGGTAGTAAGAGTAAATTTAAATAACAATGGCAAAGAAATAACCGTTTATCCCAATCCTTTAAAAGGTGACGTTCTTTCTCTTTACTTAAATTTAAACAAAGGACGATATTCTATAACGCTTACAAACAAGGCAGGACAACAGATATATAAGCAAATAATAGAGCATCCAGGAGGATCGGCAACACAAACATTGCAGCTTCCGGTTAAGCTTGCAAATGCTGTTTATCAGTTGCAGGTATCAAGTGGAGAGAAGACATATACAAAACAAATAATTAAGAACTAAAAAACAATTGAAACTTTTAAAATCTAATTGGGATGAAACTAAAAACATTCTATATCGTACTGATAACTTTCATTACCCTGTCTTTATCACAAAAGTCCCTGGCTCAAAATGATCCTAATGGAATAGACCCTCCGCCGGATCCTGTTGACACTCCTGTAGATGGAGGGCTTTCTATCTTGCTTGCAGCAGGTATTGCTTACGGAGCAAAAAAAGGTTATGACAACCGGAAAAAAAGAAATGAAATTGAAGGGTATTAATATAAATCTTCTCTAACTAAAATTAAATTAAAACAGCAAAAAACCCTCCGCATCGCGGAGGGTTTTATAATAGGAAGCTCATCATGCTTAATGCATTTTATTTAGGTTGCTTGGGAGCGATAATGTACATTCCCATGTAGCAGATTATTTCATAATCACTCATTGCTTTAAGGTTTAAATGTTAGGTAATAAAAATTTCAGGCATTGCTTTTCATGTTGTCCGTTCTTACATTATATGTTCATTTTATTTTTACAACCTTCCCGTTGCAGAAATAAGTATTGCTTTTAATAACTGACCCTGGTACAAGACTATTCTCACAAAATTTGGTTGGGTAGTTTTTGAAATTAAGAGCACGTCTTTTAATTCTATCTTAGAACAGATGCACTGATCCGAAAAAAGTCTTTAAATAATTGTTATAGAATTTCTATTTAAAACTGGGGTTCTTGTTTTACCAACTCCTGGTTTCTTATAAAAAGAATTCAGGCAATTGTTTCTGGATGGTTCCTTTTGATGATACAACCAAACTTTTGAACTTGTATCTATGCATTAAATATACGACTTGGTGTTTTACAAGTAGTTTAGTTGTTGATAAAAAAATGCGAAGGAATATTTTGTTAAGAGTTTGAAAGGAAATGCCCGGGGGTCATCTGATATTTGGCAAACAACATTTATCTAACCAGGTTGACAATTTATTACCGGCGCTATGCAGGTTCCAAATTTCCTAAATCATATCCGGGATAATTTATTAATTGTTACTCCCGGCGATAGTGGCGATATTATCATTTGTGAAAAAACTATCACGTTTACATCAGAAGGGATTACGCCGCACATGTGTCAGTACCGGTTGGCAAAATGGGCAAAAAGCCAAGAATGCGATTATATTTACTGCCGGAGTTGGAGAAAACGATTATTCCATGGGGTCAACTGGGATGAACAGGACTGGAGTTTTTTGGAATTACCCCGGATGCAGAAAAAAATAAATTGCAGTCAAAAGAGAACAGGGAAATAAATACTGCCAGCTTACCCGTTAAAATACTTCTGATACCTGCTAATAAAGAGCTTGAAATAGTTAAACAGTGCTTTGGGTTGCTAAAAAGTAAATAGATCAATAATAAAAAGGTGTTGCGGTTGGCACTTCAATTGCAAATACTATCAGTTTCAAATCAGCAACATATTAATTTGTATGGATATCCCACTCAACTTGCAAATCGCCTATCTTTTTTTATTGGCAATTCCAATCGCATGTATTGCATGGACGGTAACTCACGAAGAAGTATTTCGCGAACCTCGCGAATATTGTGTTGATAAAAGTAAAAAATGCAATTCTTTTTTGAAAAGAAAATTTTTTTACCTGTTTACCTGCGAATATTGTTTCAGCCATTATGTAACTATCTTTTTTCTTATCATTACCCGATATCATTTAATTTACAACGATTGGAGAGGCTACTTGATAGCTGGCTTTTCTCTTGTATGGGTTGCAAATATTTACATGAGCTTTTTCGGGCGTATAAGAGTTGCTACAAAGCGTGAAAGATTAGAAGCTAATTTAGAGGAAGAGGAACTTAAAAAAACGAATGATAGTTAAGAATTCGTGCAACTATCAACTTCTGAAATTCTTGTAGTAAAGTCTATAGGATAAGCTTCAAATCCCTATCATCTTTATCATGTCATCATAATGATGTACAACCATTCCTTTCACATCTAACTTTGAAGCTGCCACCATTGCCCGGGCAACATCTGCCGCATTTATTCCTTTATACTTTTTAAGCGATCCGGTAAATAAGAAAGGCAAGGCATTTATAACAGCTTTGCCAATTAATTCGCCCGGCCTGACTTCCTTTCGCTTACCCATTAATACACCAGGCCTGAATGCATGAAAGCTTTCAAAGTTTTGTTCTGCTATTGCCTTTTCCACCTGGCCCTTTAGCTTCAAATAAAAATTTCGTGAAGAAGCATTTGCACCAACAGACGATACTAACAGATACTTTTTAAAACCTGCATCCCTGCCCATCTTAGCTGCATTAACAGCAATATCAAAATCAACTTTGCGGTAGGCTGTTTTATCTCCCTTCACTTGTTTTTGGGTTGTACCAATGCAGCAAAAAATGCAATCACCCCTGCCAAGTTTTGCACGAAAATCGGCGAGGTTATCAAAATTTACAAGCTGTACTTCCAGCTTTTTATGTGTTAATTCACCTGGTCTTCGCACCAATATTCTTACTTTTTCAAAACCTTCATCGTTTAATAATTGTTCAACTAATTGCCCGCCAATTAAACCCGTTGCACCAAGTACTATAGCCGTTAGTGGTTGCATGTTTTTATTTTGTATTTTCAATCTTATGCAAATTCAAGAAAATATTTCACTAAAGCCTTATAACACTTTTGGTATTAATGCAGCGGCAAGGTATTTTACCAACTTCGCTTCGTTAAATGAATTGGAAGAACTTTTTAGTTTTTATACAAAGAACAAGTTGACTGATACCCTTATCTTGGGCGGTGGAAGTAATATTTTGCTTACCCAGGATTTTAACGGCCTCGTTGCCAAAAACGAAATGAAAGGAATTGAAGTAATTAAAGAAGACACAGACAACATATATGTAAAAGCAGGCGCAGGAGAAAACTGGCATCAATTTGTTTTGTATTGCATAGCTAAAAATTTGGCCGGAGTTGAGAACCTGAGTTTAATTCCAGGCAACGTAGGAGCGAGCCCTATGCAAAATATAGGGGCTTACGGTGTAGAAATAAAAGATATTTTTTTAGAGCTTGAAGCATATAATATTGAAGACAAAAAGCTAACTGTATTCTCAAACAAAGATTGTGAATTTGCTTACCGTGAAAGTGTTTTTAAAAGAAAGTATAAAGACAAATTTATAATAACGAGCGTTACTTACCGTTTAAGCAAGACCCCTAAATACAATACTTCGTACGGTGCCATTAAACAGGAACTTGAAAAGATGGGTGTAAAAGAATGGTCTGTTGCTGCTGTGTCGCAGGCAGTAATAAACATCCGGCAAAGTAAATTGCCCGATCCCGCAGTAATTGGAAATGCAGGAAGCTTTTTTAAAAACCCAACAGTGCCGAAAGAACAATTTGAAACGCTTCAGCAACAGTTTCCGAACATAGTTGGACATCCGGTAAATGAGAAGGAAGTGAAACTTGCTGCAGGCTGGCTGATTGAGCAGTGCGGATGGAAAGGTTATCGCAAAGGCGATGCCGGCTGTCATGCTGCGCAGGCATTGGTGCTTGTTAATTATGGAAATGCAAACGGTATTGACATTTATAATTTATCTACCGAAATTATGAATAGTGTTGAAGAAAAATTTAAAGTATTTCTTGAACGGGAAGTGAATGTTATTTGATCACGGATTATACGGATTGAAGGGAAGACGGATTGTAAGGATTAAAACGATAGGAAACGAACAGGGATTGTACGGATTGAAAGGATAGGAGAGGATTTTTCTTTGTATAATTTTATAAAGCTTATGAATATATTTTATTAGAACTGGCTGGTATGATTTTTACGTTGATACTATAAACTATATATTATGTCAGACAAACTTAGCGATGATGTACAGAAAGGTGCATCCGACGCAAAAAAAGATTTAAATAAAACGGGCAGAGATTTATATAACGATGCTAAAGAAGCCAAAGATGATTTAAAAGATGATGCTGAAAAAGCGGGTAAAAAAGTGAAGCATGCATCGCAGGATGTTGCTGATAAAACAGAAGATGCAGCACATGATGTAAAAAATAAAGCAAAAAATGCTGCTGAAGATGTAAAAGATGCTGCAAAGGACGCTGGTAAAAGTATTAAAAAGGACTTAGATTGATTTTAAGAGCAAACGTATAAAAACCCCATGAACTTTTAGTAAAGCAGTAACCGGCAATAGCAGCATGATTGTATTCTGAAAGAACGCTTGTATTAATTTTTGCCTTGCCCCAATTTTATTTTTAAGATGCCTGGCTGCAATTAGAAAAATAGCCGGAAATGATAATAGCGTACAGTAGGTACGCTATTATTTTACACCATTTTCCTGAATTCATACTGAGTGTTAAAATATTTGCTTCGGGTTTTATTGCGCCAAATCGCTATACCTTTTCTTTATTCTTTTTATGCCCGCCTTCTTTATTTATCACAGCCTTAAAAAATTCTATCAATGAATCAACATTATGATCGAAAGTGAAGATGTGCCTTTGTTGCCAAACATTGTTTCTTACTTCTGCCATCAGTTGCCGGTCCCTTAACAGTTGTCCAAGTTCAGCCATGTCTTTAAAACACAGGCCAATGTTCAATCTTTTTACCAGCGATTGTGTAGCAACTATATGTCCTGTATTATCTTTTTGCAGCATTGGTACTCCTGATAAGGCGAGGGTAGCCATACGTGCCGGAATGTTGAGATCGTCCCAGTTCGACCTTCTTAATTCGCCGTTATTTTCGCTTTCGAAAAAGTGAAGCCAGCCTGCATCGTATTGTGAAAATTCTTTCACCCAATTCTCCTGGTCAACGTTGGGATGAACGTGAAGATAGCCGGGAGCCATCCTGTTCGTTTTTTCTATCCATTCTTTCCACTGACCGTGGGTAAAGTCTCCATAGAAATGTAAGTGTATTTTTTGTTCAGCCAGTTCAACCACATTATACGGATGCAATCCTATCGGCCTGCCGGGAACAACGGTATGAAATTCACCATCACTCTTATCTGACAACAACGGCGACCGCTCCTGTTGAAACCAATCTTTCTTAGGAAGATCTCCATCCATAACAAAGTCTAACGAATTTTTTTCTTTTTTTAAGAATTCATCAAACCACCACTTCATTTCTTCGCTTGTATATATTCTTCCGTCAGCTTTCTCGTACAACTCAATCAACTCATTCCAGGTTCCTTTTTCAAGGCAAATAAAAGGGCCTTCTTTAAAATGCCAAACGTAAGGAATACCGAGGTCAGCCTTTAAAACTTTATGAGCAATGGGTACAGCCTGCCAGTTTAGTAAAGCATAAATAACATCGGGCTTTATTCGTTTTATTTCTTTCTTCCAGTTTTTGGCCGATATATCTTCAACATGTCCAAACGGTAACGGGCCAACATAATTATACCAGTAAGGCCGCTCCATCCACAAGCCATATAATTTATGACCCTTTTCTTCTAAAGCCAATACACGTTCGGCATTGTAAGCCAGCTCGCCAACCAGCAGTATTTTTAAACCTTTCTTTTTTTTAGGAGTGGAACGTCTTGCTCTGTAAGATGAGTAACGATTAACCTCATCCATAAAATTACCTTTGGTAGTATGGTATTTTAAAGGCTCGGTTACATGGTAATAAGAGCGAAAAGTATTGATGCCGCCAACCGGCTCCTGCATTATCTTATATCGCTGGTTAGGATGGTCAACCCACTCGCAGGTAAGCTTGCCGGTATGAATACTTTCGCCGCAGAGCTTGCTCCAGAACAAATGATTTAAATCGTCGCTTTCAAGCTCTCTTCTTTCCATCCAAAAATCTCCGGTTTTTTTATGCATTGCCTGCACCAACTGAAGCCATTGATTATTTATTACACCATCTGCAATGCGGTTATAATGATGACGGACAGATGAATAAGCTATAACAGCATTTGGGTTTTGCTGCAAGGCTTCGTATAAACTCTGCAGGTGATCTTTATACATCACATCATCCGAAGGCAGGTAAGCTACATAAGGTGCATTTGCTTTTGAGATACCAAAATTTAAACAGGCGCCTAAGCCCGTGTTGTGCTTGTTTTTATAATACCTGATCCTTTCGTCAGTCAAATATTCTTCAACAATATCTTCAGTAGAATCGGGTGAACCGTCGTTGATGATTATAAGTTCCCAATTAGTTAATATTTGTGATAGTAACGATGCAATTGCTCTTCGTATAAACTTGTCTTGTTTAAACGTGGGCATTATTACCGAAACCAAAGGCGCCGTTATTTTATCTTGTGTCAGGTCCATTTAATTGCTGTTAGATTTCTAAAAATTCGGGTGCGTTTACTTTTCTGTCGTGCACTGTTGTTTCTAATTCCTGGTGATAAACGCCGCTGGGTATTATGCCGCATCCGCCATATTTTTTCATCACTCTTAGCTGGGCAAGTACATCTTCGCCGCAATGTTGTTCGGGCAGGTCTTTCCAAAAAGAGAAGCCGCCAACATCATGAAGTTTTTCTGTATCATACATCACGCAACCGCCAACCCATGCAACTTTGTATGGAATAGGTTTATCGGATGTGGCGTTAATTTTCTTTTCAACATGATAAGGATTGGCGGCATTATGAAGGCGGTATCTTTCCCATTGAGCGCTATTAGGAAGGATGGTTTCGGGAGTTATATCGCCTTCCCAAAATTCAATTTCCTGCTGATGCGGCCGAACATCGTTTTGATAGCTTAACCCTATTACCGCACAACCAACAAAACCTATGTTTTTTGTTTGAAGTATCTGCTTCATGTTCTTTACTACATAAGCATCAAGAATAAGATCGTCGTCTAAAAAGAGGCTGTAAGGCGAAGTGGATTGTTCGAGCAGGAACTGGCGTTGTTGCGCCATCCCTTTTGGCGGCAGGTTGCGTAAGATGGTAACCTTATTAACATGGTTTTCGAGCAATCTTTTGATGGTTTGAATGGAGTTATCGTTGCTTAATTCATCTTCAGGAGATTGGTCGGAGATGACAATGTTGAAGCTTGTTTCTGTTTGATAATAGAGACTGGTTAACGTTACTGCCAGGGCTTTTAATCTTTTATAAGTTGGAATGAGAATATGTATATCATTTAAGCCCCCTGCCCCCTCCAAAGGAGTCCTTCGGACTAAAGGAGAGTTAGGATTAATCGTTTGCATGAAATAACTTTTTCATTTTGAACCAATAGGGGCACGAAGGCACAAAGTTTCACAAAGAGAATTGGAATTCTACTAAAAAACCATCTTCCCATAAATCCACAAATCGCGGTTCAAGCATTTTTTTAAACCACAGAGCCATAACGCGCCAGAGGAACACAGAGAAAGCGGAATTTCCTAATAATCCCACTAATCCCATAAATCCCGGTTCAGACATCCCATAAATCCCGGTTCAGACAGTTTGCGCTTTCATTTCCCATACCAATGCGCTTGCTCCTAAAATAGCGGCGTCTGCTTCTTTCAGTTCGCTTAGTACAAGCTTTACTTTATTCTTAAATATGGGCAGCAGGTTCTTTTCCATGTGTTCATGTGTTGGTTTTATGATAAGGCTGCCTGCTTTTATTACACCACCAAATAATATAATGGCTTCGGGTGATGAGAACATAACAAAGTTGGCTAAGGCTTCTCCTAATATTTGTCCTGTAAACCTGTACACTTCCTGCGCAATTTCATCGCCTTGTTTAGCACATTCGTAAACAATCCGGGAGTCTATTTTTTCTATCTTGTAGTTGCGAAGCAAACTTTCTTTATTTGTTTGCTGCAAGATTTCGCGGGCAGTTAGAGTAATACCTGTTGCCGATGCATAGCTTTCTAAAGATCCCAATGCTCCCGTGCCTGCATGTTTGCGACCGCCAGGTCGTATTATGGTATGACCTAATTCGCCTGCAAATCCATCATGTCCATAAATAAGCTGACCATTCGCTACAATGCCGCTTCCCACACCTGTACCCAAAGTTATCATTATAAAATCGCGCATTCCTCTTGCTGCGCCATACGTCATTTCTCCAACTGCGGCGGCATTCGCATCGTTGGTTAAAGAACAGGGCAAGGCAAATTTTTCGGATACAAGTTTAGCAAGCGGTATAATTCCTTTCCATGGTAAGTTAGGGGCATATTCAATAGTGCCGTTATACACGTTGCCATTAGGTGCCCCAATGCCGATGCCTCCGATTTTTTCTTCTCCAACTTCATCTATCAGCGGCCTTAGTGCCTTATACAAATCCTCTACAAACGCTTCTACCTTGTCATATACATTTGTACGTATTTCGCTGCCCCTGTTTGATATATCTCCGCGATGATTTACCAGTCCATATTTAGTACCGGTGCCGCCAATATCAATACCAATAGCATATTGATCAATTCGTTTGGTCATGATTAATGAGCTTTTTTAAGATCGGTTTCTGAAATTGTATCATAATCAATTCCCTGGCTTTTTAAAACAGACTTTACCTTAACCGCATAAAAAGCAAGGTAAGCAAAACAAAGTACACCTACTATGTACGACATTTGTATTCCTAATAATTTATCTGCTGAAACGTATCCCTGCAAAAGGCTTATAAACCCGCCCCCCATTATCATCATTATTAAGAAGTTGGAGCCTTCATTAGTATGTTTTCCTAAACCGGCTATGGCTAAGGTATAGATACAAGGCCATAAAGTAGAACAGAATAAACCAACACTAATGAATGCATAAACACTCGTCATTCCACTCGAAAACATGCCAATAAGCAAAGCAGTAATGCCCATAGCCGAAAAGATAAGTAGCAGCCTTGCAGGGTTGCCCTTACTTAAAATGTTTCCAACTATCATTGCTACAATTACAATTGCATAAACATAAAAAGGAGTGAGGTCGTGATTGGCAAGTTTATTAACTAGCAGAAATACCCCAAAAGCCAGGTAAGGCATTACAAAACTTAAAATCTGGCGTGTTCCTTTTGAAACATCGAATACACCTACTGAATTTGTCCAGCGCCCTATCATTAAGCTAGCCCAATATAATGATATATAAGGAGCAATGTTTTCGGTTGCCATGTTCACTTTCTGCCGCATGAACTCCGGTAAATTACTTGCAGTAGAAACCTCCACACCTACATAAACAAATATTCCTATCATTCCCATTACTAACTGTGTATAGCCTAAAGCTGATTTTTTTGAGGCAACTGAATGTGTAGGTTCAACATTAGAAACATCAGTAGGAGAACTTATAGCGGCCTCCTCTTCAAGGTGAATTTGGTTGGGAAGTGAAGAAAATTTAAAAATAATAGCAACAATAATAAAAGCGGCGCCCAGTATAAGGTAAGGTGTTTTTACAGCACTAATGCTTGCAACATTTTTTGACCCGTCAACAGCCAATGCTCCAAAAATTGCAAAGCTTACAATTAAAGGTCCGATAGTAGTACCAAAATTATTTACTCCACCAGCCATACTTAATCGTTGCGATCCTGTTCTTGGATCTCCGATAACTATAGCAAGTGGATTGGCAGCAGTTTGTTGTAATGAAAAGCCAAGGCCTACAATAAACAATCCTGTAATCATTAAAAGAAATGAAGACGTTTCTGCAGCAGGATAAAACAGCAATGTGCCAAGAGCAGATATTACTAGCCCTAATGCAATACCATTTTTATAACCCAACTTGTTTAATATATCGCCGCCACTTGCCTTTGAAATAGCATAGTATATAATTGAACCAACAGTATAAGCAACATAAAATGCAAAAGAAATCATTTGCGATTGCCATTGCTGCAAGTGCAATTTTTCTTTAAAAACAGGAATGAGAATATCGTTGCTTGCCGCAACAAAACCCCAGAAAAAGAATACAGAAATGAGCGTTCCAAATTGAGGCCAGTTGGTTTTTTGATTCATATCAATCGTTTTGCAGTGGTTTAAATGAGGGCTGAAAATAAAAACATTTTGTGAGTCGCGTTGAAATATTTCAAAAAACATCTTTACTGCTAAGAGTACTTTTTTAAAAAATAATATAGATATATTTATGAAAATCAAAAACCTTCCTATCTTGACTTCCAAATTATTAATACTACCAAAACCAAAATGGAAATAATTCATGTAAGCGCGGAGTGCTATCCTGTTGCTAAGGCCGGGGGTTTAGGCGATGTTGTAGGAGCTCTTCCCAAATATCAAAATAAGCTCGGGCATTTGGCAAAAGTGGTAATGCCAATGTACCGCACAAAGTTTTTATACGACAACGAATGGGATGTACATGCTAAAGGTGGAAGGTATTTGGGCGACAGGTATTTTGAATACACCATCATTAAAGAGCGCCATAATAAGCTGGGGTACGATCTTTACCTTGTAGATATTAATGGCCTGCTCGACAGAGAAAAGGTTTATGGTTATGCTGACGATGTGGAGCGTTTCACCGCTTTTCAAATAGCAGTGGTTGATTGGATGAATAAGTGGCAGCATCGGCCCGATGTTGTTCATTGCCACGACTCTCATACCGGCTTAATACCTTTTATGATGAAGTTTTGCTATGATTTTACCTTTACGCTCTCATCTGTTTCAACCGTTATAACAATACACAATGCAGAGTACCAGGGATGGATGGGCTGGGATAAAAGAAATTATATACCTCATTACGATAGCTGGAAAAAAGGTTTGCTCGAATGGGGAACTTCTATTAACCCATTGGCAAGCGGTATTAAGTGTGCCGATAAAGTAACTACAGTAAGTGCCAGTTACCTTGAAGAGCTGAGATATTCAGCTAACGGTTTAGAAAAATTATTTGAATACGAGCGTGGAAAATGTGTAGGTATTTTAAACGGCATTGATGCAGAAGTATGGAACCCCGCAACCGATCATTACATCGAAAATAATTATTCTTTTAAAAATATTACAAAAGGTAAGCAGGCTAACAAAAAAGTATTATGCGATCATTTTAACCTAAATATAGATAAGCCATTGATTGTTTTTATCGGCCGTTTAGTTGGCGAAAAAGCAGCCGATATTTTACCCGACAGCATTATGGCTTCTATTTATGGTACGCAGGCTAATGTTGGTTTTTTAATTCTTGGCAGCGGGGATGCGCATGTAGAATGGCAGCTTAGTACAATGATCAGTCATTTTCCGGGAAATTATAATGCCCTTATCGGTTATAATGAGAAGCTTAGTCACCAAATGTATGCTGGCGCAGATTTTTTGTTAATGCCAAGCAGGGTAGAACCTTGCGGATTAAACCAAATGTACGCTATGCGCTATGGAACGGTTCCTATTGTTCGCAGCACAGGCGGATTAAAAGATACTGTTATTGATATGGGCGATGAGGGCGGATATGGCATTCGTTTTATACATGCCTCTGTAGGCGATATTATTCATTCCATAAGCCGGGCCGTAGAAGTATATAAAGACGATAAAAAACTATATGCGATGCGCAGGCAGATGATGGCAATAGACAATAGCTGGGATAACAGTGCACAGCAATACATTGATGTTTACTCAAGCCTGGTAAACTATTTTAAAACCAACGATCAATAATATGCTAAGTCAGTCAACATCTGTAGTGGCAGTAATTCTTGGCGGCGGTGCCGGTACAAGATTACATCCGCTAACATCAACACGCAGCAAACCCGCTGTACCTATTGCAGGTAAGTACCGCCTGGTTGATATCCCCATAAGTAACTGTATTAACAGCAACATCAACCGCATGTTTGTGCTAACGCAGTACAACTCTGCATCGTTAAACAAGCACATAAAAAATACCTACAACTTTAGTGTGTTCAGCACCGGTTTTGTAGATATTCTTGCCGCCGAGCAAACGCCCGATAACCCCGGCTGGTACCAGGGAACTGCCGATGCAGTGCGCCAATCATTAAGGCATATAACGCGTTTAGATTTTGATTACATATTGATTTTGAGCGGCGACCAGTTGTACCAGATGGATTTCTGCGAAATGCTGGAGCACCATAAAAAAACTGGGGCAGATATTTCGATTGCTACCATACCAGTGGCTGAACGCGAAGCAAGTGATTTCGGAATTTTAAAAGTAGATGAGAACCACTTAATCACTTCGTTTATAGAAAAGCCAAAAAAAGAATTGCTCGCCGATTGGGGCAGTGCAACAGGTGAGAAAATGAAGGCGTTGGGGAGAATATATGTTGCTTCGATGGGTATTTATATTTTCAGCCGCAAAATGTTATTTGACCTGCTTGAAGATGAAATGAAGGACGCTACAGACTTTGGGAAGGAGATTATGCCGCAGGCTATAGAAAAGTATAAAGTTGCGAGCTATCAATATGAAGGGTATTGGGAAGACATCGGGCAGATATCATCTTTTTTTGATGCCAATCTTGCTTTAACTGATGAAATTCCACCGTTCAATCTTTTTGATAACGATAATGCCGTATATACCCGACCCCGGATGTTGCCGCCTGCCAAAATAAGCGGAACAACATTAGAACAAACCATTATTGCCGAAGGTTCTATAATACATGCCAGCCGGTTGCAACATTGCGTTATCGGTATCCGTTCGCGGGTAGGTGTGGGAACTACTATTGTAAGCAGCTACCTGATGGGTAACGATTATTACGAAACCCTTATCGAAATGGAAAGGGACAAAAATAAAGGCATACCCAAAATAGGCATTGGAGAGAGATGCTATATTAAACATGCTATTATAGATAAAAACTGCAGAATAGGTAACGACGTAAGAATAGTAGGCGGCACTTTGCCTGATGCTGAGAATGAACTTTATACTATTAAAAACGGTATAGTAGTGGTAAAGAAAAATGCAGTGTTGCCCGAGGGGTTTGTGATACAGTAATTAATTTTATGCACCCAAAACTCCTTGCATGCTTATTCTCTTTATTTATTTGTTCATTTACAAATTGCCAAATAGTTACTCTTACCCCTAAGAAGACAATTACAAATATTTATATTGTAGTTGATACCGGTACAGGTTCATCAAGAGGATTTGTTTATAATATTTCAGATACTGCTATTCAAATTTCTCCTTATAAGATACCTTACAAGCAGTTTTTGGAGGAGTTCCCCTTAAACACATTAAATTATTATAGTATTAAAGATGTTAAAAAGATTAGGAAAGGTAGTGTATTAGGATGTATGCTATCCGGAGCGGTAATAGGAGCATTGATCGGAAAAGCAACACAGAAACCAGTTGGTACCGGTACTTTTGCTCCTGATTTTACGCCCTTAGCTATTGTAGGCGGAGCAAGTATTTGAATTGTGACAGGGGCACTTGCTGGTTTGTTTTTGAAGTGGAGAAAATTTAGAATTGATAAGAACAAAGATAAATTTGAGCATTTTCAACATAAGATGCTCAAAAAAATATACGTTAGAAAATATATAAAGAGTCAGGTTAGTTTTAAACGAAGTAATCTTTAGAAGCTTACATTGTTGGTATTGTTTCAGTAGTTACAGAAATAAGGAGAGATTACTTGTAAGTACCCGTATGCTGAACCAATGTAGATCCCGGTAGTTGTATTTTTCCCGATTACTCAATTTCTTCAGCAAACATGCTTTCATCTACTATCTCTTACCATAAGAAATAAGGTTAGCCATAATTCTGTAAGCACCTTCAACCGCATAAGGTAGTTGCCGGTGAAACGAATAAGCGCAATAAGTATAATTGCCTTTTCCATATTTTGCCATTAGCCATCCGCCACTTTGAGGCGCTTGTCCAACATCTTGTGTAGAGATTATTGGCACATAAGCGGTATCCCATTTTGAAAAGAATTTAGAACCCCTTTGTTCTACCCAATTATCAAAATCTTTAAGTGTGATTTTGTTTGGATAATTTAATACGCGATGATCTGCGTTTATAAATTTTATCGGAGAATTCTCTTCTGAAACCTCTTCTGAATTACCCGGCAGTTCAGCAGGATAAGGAGCCATTTGGTTAGGAACAAATTCAGGCGTTTGAAACAGAACGATTAAATTACCGCCGTTTTTTGCATAAGTAAGCAGCCGTTGGTTATAAGTATTTAAATCCTGTCTTACAGCGTAAGCTCTTGTGCCTATCATGATTACATCGTATTGATCTAATCTTCCTGATGCAAGATCGTTGGTATTAAGTAATTGAACCTTTGCACCTAATTGTTCCAGCGCTGACGGAACTTCATCTCCAACACCCATTACATACCCAATATAAAGATCAGGTGCCACATTCACATTTATGCCTTTTATTGTGGCAATAGCAGGATGATACAGAATAGCCTGATCGAGATCGCGATAACTAATTAAATCATATCCCTGTGTATATGCCCTGCCATTAGCAGTAGCTACTGCTTGTAATTCATAGGTCTTTTCCTCTATTGCAGGCAAAGAAACTTTTATTACGAAGTTGTTTTTTTCTCCGGCCTTGGTAAATGTAAATGGTGTTTGTAAAGGTTCCACTTTCCATCCCGCAGGCGCCTTCACGGCAAGGTCTCCTTTAATGGAGCTGTCATAATTATTTATCAATTCAACCTGTGCGGTAAAACTCTTCATCCTGCTGTTCTTTGGGATGATACCTATCCTGGGCTGAATATTAACTGCAATTGCAGGAGCTACTTTTAGAGTGTACTTATTGTAGCCATAAGGCAAGTTGGCTTGCCGCACTTCTACAGGCATCTGTATTTCGATCAGTTCATTATTTATTTTATAAGAAGCGGAAACCTTTAGTACAGGCGAACTCCACGGTAAATTCTCATATTGTTTATCTTTCAATTGATACTGATTTTCCTGCAGTGAATTACGACCAAAATAAGGTTGTGAATAAGCAGCATTTTCCGGAACAGTTACACTATAAGTCAGCTCTGTTTTCTCATTCATCAGCAACGGCTTTAAATCCTGTTGGTTGTTAGCAACCTTCCAGTTGGCGGGTGCAATAAGCTTTATGCTTTTTGGTTCAATTGAAACAGGGCTATTATTTAGTATCACCACTTCTACCTTAAAAGGTTGTCGTGCTACAGCAAACCCCATTGTTGGTTGCGGTTCGTAGAAGCCTCTTTTTTCTTTAGTGCCTAGTGGTACAGCCATAGCTTGTAAACTTATTCCCGATGCAGCGTTAATGGCGTCCATAAACTGTCTCTCTTTAATCTGTAACATAAAGAGCGCTTCTGGCTGGTTAGTAATTAATTGAATGGCCCGACGTGTTTTAGATAAACCATTAGTAAGAAAGGGAAGGATGGAGGCCGGATTTTGAGGTTGGAATGTGGTGATGGCATGATCAACTGCTGATGTTATTTCTGTAAGTATTGTTGCTATGCCCTCGGGAGCAGTTTCACCGGTTATTTTAAAGATGCCGTTGATGGAAGTATCTATTCCATAAAAAAAACTATTTTCCTTTTCGTCGCTTTTCACCTGGCTTTGCAGGCGCTCATAATATTGAATGAAAGTGCCATTAATCTCACTGCGATGACCGCCATTTTGAGACCTGTGTAAACTATAGCCCAACAATGAAAAGTTTTTATACGACTGACCTAACCATGGACTATACATTCCTGTATTCAACTGTATGTTCCAATGCTCATTGACTCTAACACCGCCGCGATATAACTTAAGCGCTTTCCATGGCCGCAATCCTTCTTTACTAATCTGGTCAGGAAAAGCTGTTGGATCACCTGCAAGTTTATATGCCTGCTGGCTTATTTCTCCTGCTGCCTGGTGGTTTCCATGTCCATCACGTTCGGTTCCATGAAAACGGGAAATAATAACAAGCGGACGGTTTATGCGAATAACCCTAACCATTTCGCTTAAAACGTTTTGCCTGCCCCACTTATCATAAGCTTCTTCTACCCGTTTAGAAAATCCATAATCAACAAGCTTAGTAAAATAGAGGTCATCTAATCCGTAATAACTGCCGGCAAGTAAAAATTCTTCTGTACGTAATAAACCTAATTGATCAAAAGCTTCTGAGCCTAAAACATTCCCCCCACTTTCGCCTCTGTTAAGTGAAAGCAACGCAGTACGTATACCTATACCACGACTTAAAAAGGTTAACAAATCAGCATGCTCATCATCAGGATGAGCCTGGGTATGGAGTACACTTGCTGTTGTTTTAAGTTTTAGCAGTCTTTGCCAAACGCCCGTTACGCCATGATCCTGGGGCAAGTCCCTTGCTCCTTGTTTTTCTCCGGTTAGGGTTAATACTTTATAAAGAGATGGTTCGTTTGTTTGTGCAGAAACATGGCAGGTAGTAACAATAAAACAGTTTACAATACTTAAGCAGGCAAATACTTTTAAAGAGAGCGGCAGTTTTAGTTTTGTCAATTTCATTAACCTGTGTATTTATAATTATTGCAGTATAATAAGCAACAGCGCGTCTTTGCTGCCGACTGTCTTTTTTTGGTTCTTTTTTGGACAAGCAAAAAGAACAGAAGAATTGCTATTATCCTTCACAAGCAGTCAATACTTGTTTTACAATTTTTGGATGAAGAATTTTTCCTGTATGAAAAGGAATCACTACTCTTTCCTTATCCCGTTGATATATTCTATGACTTCCTTTTGTTCTAAAAAGTACAAAGCCCGCTTTTAATAGCAGGCTTTCAGCTTCTTTGGCAGTTAATGTTTGTTGTTTAGCCAACTTTCACCTCCATTGTTGTGGTAAGTAATTCTTTACCTAATGCCTCCTCAATTTCTTCCTTAGACATTGTTTCAAGATACAGTTCTACCGCTTCTTGTATATTTTCTCTTGCTTCTTCAAAAGTATCTCCTTGGGATTGGCATCCTGGCAATTCAGGACAGTATACATAGTAACCATCTTTATCTCTGCTAAAAACAATATTCACTCTATAAGACATATCAAAACTTGGTTCTGTAAATTTAATGAAAACGTTGCCAAATATTTTCTTCCGCTAAAAAAGGCTCTTGCTTTAAGTGTTCCCAACTATCACTTAAAGCAAAATTGATAGCAAGACTGGTCGGCAACAGATTTAAAAAACGTACAATCTCTACATAATACCTCTTTCAGCACTTGCAAGCAGGTGACTCCTTTGAAACACCCGGAATAACAAGGTAAAGCTGCTATCAAATCAATATTCTCCAAATAAACCTTTGCCCGTCTTTACCCCAGTCTTTTAAGGAGCTTTTTAGCTGGTTATTTAAATCGGCAATATTTGTTTTTTTGCCTTTTTTGGGCGCCATTGCATCTACGTCTTTTACTTCAATCATTTCAAGTTTTGTAGCAAACCAGGTAATGTTCATTCTGGGTATGGCAAGGCCTAAGATCATTCCGGGTAAACCCGTAAAAGATTCGGGGCCGCCGGGTGTAACTATCTGGTCGGTATAAAAGGCTACGACAAATACGGTGTCCATAATGATGGCAGTTGCCTTTCTGCAATCGAAGCCGGCAATAGTGCGGGTATCAGGTGTTATCTTCCAGTTCATCTTGCGCAGGCTGTCCTGGATAAGGAAAGTGTTTTCAAAAACGGCTTTCTGGCTGCTGAATTTGCCTTCATGTATGTCGTTAAAAACAACATTATCATTTGCAGGTCCGTTAAACCAGTCCGGTATTTTTTGCTGTGCTACTTCTTTGCCCGGTTTATATAATGTTTTATCTCCTGAAAAATAAAGGTCGAAGTAATCAGTTTTAAATTGAGGCAAACTTTTCTTCATCATTTCACTCCAGCTATTGTTATCTAACTGCTTATGAAGGTTTGTTTTTCTTTCAAATTCAATTTTACCTTTTACAATAAATTGCTGCTGAGAATATGATATAAGCATTATAAGGCAGCTAAACAAAGTGAACGTTATCTTTTTCATAATAGGTTGTTTTAACGTGGCGCTACAGGTGCTCCTCCGGGAGTTTTAGTGAAGTTCCATACGAATGCAAGCATGAAGTAACGGCTTAAAGTTTCGTAAGTTCTTTCGGTTAATGTATTAGCGCTTATAAAACGGTTAAAGCCTTTATTTTGGTTAAGAATATCATAGCCTTCAATCCGTATCATGGCTTTATCATCTTTTAATAGTTTTCTGCCAAAGTATGCGTTCCATAAAACAACATTATTGTTCTGGTCGCTTGCACTTAATTTTTCCCTGAAATTGGCATTAACGTTACTGTTCAATTCAAACTTAGCCGGTAAGGTTAGGTTCATATTAAGGTTGTGGCTTTGGGTATAATATTGTTGTTTATAATTGGATTTAACTGAAGACACCGACTTATTGAAGCTGACATTAGAATAGTACTGGAAGTTGTATTTCTTTTCTTTAAACTTATATATCGAAAAGTTTACACCGTAACTTCTGTTATCCGAAGCGTTTTTAATGTTATTGATCACATTGTTATAATGATTGATATTCATATTAAGGCCCAGGTTTATATTAAAATCATACTTCTTAATCTTCATGCCATAACCGGCATATAAACCACCATTATAATTACCATTTACATTTATATATTGAAAAGTTCTTTTACCAATTGTATCGCCTGAAGTTGCAGTGAATTCGTTTGTTGAGATGGCATTTGATACAGTACTAAAATTAATGTTTGAGTAAAAGTTCTTTTGAGTAAGCACTTTATAAAAATTGTAACCGAGGTTGAAGCTATGCCTGAACTCCTGCTTAAGATTTGGATTTCCAATGGCTATGTTGAGCACGTTGGTATTATCGCGAACGGGTTGAATTTGCTCAATAGTGGGCTGACGAGTATTACCGTTATAGTTTAAGGAAACACGTGAATTAGCATTGAACTTATATTGAAGATTAGCCCGTGGAAAAAGATTGGTATAATTATATAGTTTGGTGGTATCCTTAATTAAATCCGTTTGTTTAAAATTAGATATTCCAATATCGCCTCCGGCTGCCACCGTATATTTTTTTGAATTGTAGCGAAACATTGCTCCACCTGTATTGGTGAGCACTCTAAAATCGTAATGATTACTATACAACGAATCAAATACTTCGTACTTACCTGTAATATTTTTACTGTACGAAAGTTTTTCGGCTTCGCTTTGTGTAAGCCTTAAAGCATAGCTTAGCTCAAGAAAAGTATTTTTTAATATTGGTTCTGTATAAGCAAGCCGGCCATTGTAGCCTGAAACTACACTGTTATTTATTTTCTGCTGATCAGTGGTATCAATTCTTTTTAGTAAACCTGTTTTTTCGTAAAAGTTAGCGATTGAGAAAAGCGTTCCTTCGCTATTATTATCTCTGTATTGTTCATCTACACTTAGAGAAATAGTTCTTCCCACTTTTTTAAAGCGATGACGTAAAATAAAATTGGTGTTGAAGCTTTTGTTATCTCCCGTTGAATAGTTTCTTCTCAGGTTGGTATTTACTAAAGTTCCGCTGCTATCCATCAATTGGCTCAAAAAATTACTGTTGCTATGCTGCAAGCCTGTATAACCTCTCACCACAATTTTTGCAGAAGTGAAGCTGTCTATATTCCAGTCGTAAGTGCCGTTGGCAGAATGTCTTTCCCTGTTGTTGTAAAACGATCTTTTTTCGGTGGTATTAAACACATTTGTAGGCAGTATGGACTGCGAGAAAGTACTTCCGGTTCCGTCGGTTATTATTTTATTGTAGCGGTAACTGCCATTAACTGTTTGCCGGTCGGTATTATATTTATTTCCATAATTAATGCCCGCGCTATAACTTTTTGGTATGCCTTCGCCGCTAAAATTTCCGTTCCAATCATTAAATTCATCATCACCGCCACCAATCATAAAATAACCTTCATCTGCATTAAATTCCACTCCGCTGCCTTCACCATATTTTTCACGATCCCCCCAACCCAATCCTGTAGCTCCGGTACTGCTCATAATGCCGTAGCCCGAAAGTTTTCTTTTGCCTTTAAAAGCATTTGCCATTAACATGTTGCTCCACCTGTCTTCGAGCCCGCCTTTCAACTCTGCTTTACCAAAGTATCCTTTCTTACGGTTTTCTTTCATTGTGAGATTAATGGTTTTTGTTTTCTTACCATCATCTATTCCTGTAAAAGCCGCCTGGTCACTTTTCTTATCAAATACCTGTACTTTATCTATCGCCTCGGCCTGTAGATTTTTAGTAGCCATCGTTGGGTCGTCTCCAAAAAACTCTTCACCATCCACTAAAACTTTTTCCACTTTTTCGCCTTGTGCAGTAATGTTGCCATCTTTATCTACCTGCAGGCCCGGCAGCTTGCGCAGCATTTCTTCTACCGATGCTCCGGGGCTTACTTTAAAGCTGTCGGCTTTGTATTCGATGGTGTCGCCTTTTAACCGCATAGCTGCAATTTTTGTGCGCACAAAAACATCTTCGAGCAAGCGGGATTTTAAAGTCATTTTTATGGTTCCCACTTCCATGTTGGGCTTTTCTGATAAATCAACTACGTCAAAATAATCAGCAAACGATGGATAAGTTATCATCAATAAATGTTTGCCTGATGGAAGGTTGTTCAACTCAAACTTTCCGTCCTTATCGCTTCGTGTAAATTTAATGAGGACAGAATCTTTAACGCGTAAAACAGATACAGCAGAGTTAGCAAGGTTTTGTTTATTGAGCGTGTCTGCAATGGTTCCTTTAATGGAATTTTGGGCATATGCAGAAGTAATGTAAAAGAAGCCAAGCAGAAATAAAGCCGTTAGTTTTTTCATGCAGGTAGGTTAAATCTTACACAATAAAGAGTTTAATTTCGATAATAATCAGGAAAGGGATGTTAAAAAAAGGATAAGAGGTTTATAAACGGTTTGAACGATAATTATCGGTCAGAAAAATTTATAAAGTATTTCCCTTTTACCTTCCCACGCAGTTCTACGGTCTTGCTATGATGAGTAATTCACGAATATTCCATAACAACATTACAGATTTATTTTGCAATGCTGTTAACTTGCATAAGCGTTTGCTATCTTTAGGCATAATGTAAGTAATAAACTTACAGAAAAGGGCATCTTGAATTCTAAAAAAAAGACCCATGAAATCAATAACCAGGGCTACAGAAAAATATGAAGAAGTACACTTTGTAGACTCCACAAAACCTGTTTGGAATTACTCGTTGTTTACCGATGAAGACATCAAAAATTTTCAGCAGGGAACAAATTACCGAATGTACGAGTTGCTCGGCAATAAACAATTTGAAGTGCTGGGCACCCGCGGAACTTATTTTGCTGTGTGGGCGCCTAATGCAACTTTTGTTTCTGTTATAGGCTATTTTAATAACTGGGACAAACACCGTCACCCGCTTTTTGTGCGGTTAGACAGTTCGGGTATTTGGGAGGGATTTATACCAAACGTAAAAGAAGGCGAAGCATATAAATATCATATTGATGGCTTCCAGGGCGCCAAGCTCGATAAGGGCGATCCGTATGCACATTTTTGGGAAAAAAGACCTTACACTGCCTCCATAACATGGAATGCCGAATATGAGTGGGACGATGATAAATGGATGAAAAAAAGGCACAAGCACAATAAATTAACTGCGCCATTTTCAGTATATGAAGTTCACTTGGCAAGCTGGATGAGGCCGGCAAAAGACGACGAAGAAAGCTATAATACGTATAAGCAAATAACAGAAAGACTGGTTCCGTATGTAAAAGAAATGGGCTTTACCCATGTAGAGTTTATGCCTGTAATGGAACATCCCTTTGATGGGAGTTGGGGCTACCAGGGCACCGGCTTTTTTGCACCTACCAGCCGCTTCGGCAATCCGCAGGATTTTGCAGCTATGGTTGATGCTTTTCATCACGAAGGTATTGGTGTAATTCTCGATTGGGTTCCTTCGCATTTTCCTTATGATGCACATGGTTTATATATGTTTGATGGCGCCAATACTTACGAATATGCCGATATGCGCAAGGGCTTTCACCCCGACTGGAACTCTTATATTTTCAATTACAAACGCGGAGAAGTAAAATCTTTTTTGATAAGCAGCGCACGGTTTTGGTTCGAGAAATTTCATATAGACGGCATACGCGTAGATGCGGTTTCCTCGATGTTACGTTTGGATTACAGTCGCAACGAAGGCGAATGGGAACCAAACGAATATGGCGGAAACGGCAACCTTGAAGCGATTGAGTTTATAAAACATTTGAACGAAACCATCTATCGGGATTTTCCCGATGTACAAATCATTGCTGAAGAATCAACTGACTGGCCAGGCATTAGCCGCCCTACCACTACCGGCGGACTTGGTTTTGGTATGAAATGGATGATGGGCTGGATGCACGATACACTCGATTATTTTAAAGCCGACCCATATTTCAGGCAATACCACCAGGACAAGTTTACTTTTAGCATGGTGTATTATTATGATGAAAATTTTATGTTACCGTTAAGTCATGATGAAGTGGTGCATGGTAAAAGCCCTATGTTGTATAAAATGCCGGGAGATGAATGGCAGAAGTTTGCAAACCTGCGTCTGCTTTACACTTATATGTTCACTCACCCCGGCGGCAAACTTCTTTTTATGGGAAATGAATTTGGCGCTACCCAGGAGTGGAATTATAAAAGTGAATTGCAATGGGAGCTATTACAGTTCGATACTCATAAGATGTTGCAGCAATGCGTAAAGGATCTCAATTTTTTGTACCAGCAAGAAGGAGCATTGCACGAAAAGCAATTTGATGTGTCAGGTTTTGAATGGGTGGACTTAACCCACCGTTCAGAAAGTATAATGGTATATAAGCGAATTGGCGACAAAACAAAAGAACATGTCTTGGTAATTTTAAATATGACCCCTGTGCCCAGGTTCAACTTCGAGGTAACCGTAAAAGACAAAAAAGATTGGGAAGAAATATTTAACAGCGACTCAAAAAAATATGGCGGAACCGGCGATGTTTATAACCCTAAAGTTATTGTAGAGGTTATTGATAAAGATGAAAAGACTTACAGATTGAAATTGAATTTGCCGCCGTTGGCGGGGATTGTTTTGAGGTGAGGAAAAAAGTTTCATCTTGCTTGTTTTATTTACTCCAAAGTGATACCGTAAATAGTTGGTTTAGTTACGGGTAACGGAGGACAAATAAATTTCCAGAAAAGATCGCTTGTCGGCACGACAATTAGCCTGTCGGAATAGAAAAGGGTTGATAATCAGCAACGAAAAAGTTTGTATGAAAAGAGGAGTTCAGTATATTTAAGTGTTGCCTGCAATTGTACCAAGACCATGACCGCCGAAAAGATAAACGCATTAGGTTTTTTATTTGACCAACACCTTGACGTTAAAGGACGCATTTCTGTTTCTGACCTTTTTCCCAAATCAAAGTCACGGTGTGGAATTTATTTGCTTAATTTTTCAGATGAAACCTTTTACATCGGACAAGCCATTGATGCTGTAAGACGTTTTTCTCAACACCGAAAAAATTACAACAACATATTAAAACTTTGGTTTCAACCAATAAGAGAGGATGAATTAGATGAAACAGAACAACGGTTAATTCAAGAAGCCGAATTAAGTGGAATATTGTTGACAAATAAAACTTTCGTTTCTAATGTAATTGGCGACACTGACCTTGACTTAATTATTTCATCCGAAGAGCAAACTGAATGGCTTGAAAAAAATATACAAATTTCCAATGATAGCTTTAACTTGTATACTAATATTGAATTGAAATATAAAATCAAGTACAGACAAAACTTTGAAAAATTTCAGCAGATAGACAATTACATTGAACTTAAGGAATTGCTCAACCTTTATATTACTAAATGTTTGCCGGCTTATAAAAAGACAGAAATGTCCTTTTGGTCATTGAGTTGTATGCCGTCAACCAATATTGGAACATGGCCAAGATTTTTTTGCTTGAATGTAAATGCAATGGAAGTATTTGTTTTAGGTTGCCAGAAAAAAACTAAAAATCCATTTTGCTTTTTGGTTGTATCAAATCGGTTTAACCAATCCCAAAAGACAATTGACAAACTCTATAAAAACTATAAAAGTTTAGAAATTGAAGAATCTGATTATAGAGCTGCAGGTTCTGACCAAGTACGATTAAATTTTACTGACCTACAGGAATTTAAAAATGTATTGTTGACAGAAAATGAAATCGTAACATCCATAAAGGAAATGAACTTACGACTAATGCGGAAAGGCGGGACAATTTATTCGCCATTTCATTGTTTTGAGTTAGCGAAAGATGTTTTGGGGTGACAACAACATGCAGGCAACAATAGGTTTGGCAATAGGCTGGCAGACGGAAGTACAATCAGCTACAACTCAATATCAGCAATAGTTCCAGCGTGACGTTAGTAATTTAGCTTTTTGTTGTTAACTTCAACTTTGGTTTTTCAATCGGCTTTGGTTCTGGGCAGGACATTATAAAATACCAGCCCATCGCCAAGCCTTACCGTTAGCTGTAATTGCTGGTGACAGGCTTTATAGGCAAAAGAGACTAAAAACGTCGTTTACTTGGACATTATGAATAATTCTACAAATTGTAGTTCTGAGAAAGATTGGGATGAACTTTTGAAGAATATTGAAAATGCAAAGAAAATTGGAAGTCCGTGGGAAGCATACAACTTTACATTGACTAATAATAACACTAAAAATAAAGTTGCATCAAGCTTTTATATTGAGCATTTCTTCATGGCAGGAATTTTAGAAGCTTTTTTAATCAACGAAAGACTTGACTTCAAAGACTTGAACAAAGCGATTTATGAATATGTGCCGAATGATTTTATACATGATATTCCTGCAAACATTTCCCAGATCGTTATCCTAAAAATGGTTAGACTGGGATATATAGAAGCAACAAAAAATGAAAATAGCATTTTGCCAATATTCAACATTACAAAACTTGGTATAGAGACTTTACAACAACAAACGTTTCAAAATCTGTCTGCGACTTCATTTTTTAATTACCAAACACATTTATTTAGCGTGCAATCTCAATTATTAAATAGACGGTCTTTTAAAATCAATGTGTTAGCAATGAGTGTTGCAATCTTGTCGGTAATCTTGACTATCATCACAATCTTACGGGAATGCTAAAGCAACTACCGCTAACATTAAGTGGAGTAGACGAAAAGCCCCTGCAATTAAAAAGCCCCGAAAATTTTGTCCTTGCATGTTCTCCTTCAAAGGCCATGTGCTTGGGCCGGAACCTGCAATTCTGCCTATAGTGTAGTTTATGTAAATTTAGACCATGTCCAGCCACACCAGGCATAGTAACGTGCCTTCCCTCTATTATATCACCTTTACTTCCCGGCGTTGGCTGCCCTTAATTGTTCTGGTATATTGATATGAATTGGTGTATAGCTGGTTCCAATTCCTTAAAGAGAGTTATTTGATCAAAACCATTTCTTATGTCATCATGCCCAATCATGTTCATTGCATTTTATTCTTTCCAACCGATCAATATGATCTTAGTAAGATAGTGGGTAATGGTAAAAGATTTATTGCTTATGAAATCATCAAACGGCTGAAGAAAAAACAATCTCATAAGGTTTTAATGCAATTGCAGGAAGGACTTTCGGTGAAACAATTGGCGAAAGGCCAACATCACAAGTATTTGAAGAAAGCTTTGATGCAAGACCTATTTATCATCGCCAGTTCCTTATTCAGAAAATAACCTGCATACATTTAAACCCCGTAAGAGGTAAGTGGAAATTGGTTGAATATTGGGAAGATTATGAGCATAGCATTTGGAACGTCAAAATAAAATGATGATGAAGCTTTTGGAAAAAATTGAAAGAGATAAAAGATTAGCTTCAACTGTAAGAAATGTTGTATTGTTGGTTACTGCTATCCAAAACCTTATCTTTATTTCGACGGTTCAAATTCAAAAAGATTTCCTGCATCTCCTTTTTTCCCTTCAGAACTTATGTACAATTTTCCTTGCGGTGAAAAACAAATGCCTTCAGGTTGTGGCATAAGTTCTTTATCAATTGTTTGGTAAGATTTAAGAACCCCATCGTGAGAAAATACAGCCATTCCTTTATTATCTCTTGTGGTTAATATATATACGTCGTGAGTTGTTGGATGAATAGCAATTGCTGATGGGTTAAAGCTTAATTTGTCGCCGGTTAATGCTTCAAAATCTTTTTTATGAATTACCATAAAAGGCGGTGTTATTAATTTTTGCTTATCAATATCAAACTTGTACACCGCTTTGGCTGATTTCTTATCGTCCTCAATTCCTGCATCATCTTTACATGCGATAAGGAGCGCTTTGGTTACAGGGTCGTAACACAATCCCTCAGTATTGTTTCCTTTATCAAGTCCCGTATTTATTCTACTAACTTTTACCTTGTTCTGCCAGTCTGTAATTTTAAATAATACTCCATGACTCCACAAGGCATAAACAGTATTGTCAATATAAGTGACGTCTTCAATATCAAGTTTTTCTTTATCTGTTTCAGCAAAAGCAACGGCTTTTTCGAGCGTTGCTGTTTTATCATCTAATTTTATTAGGTATAAATTAGGATGAAGATCTTCAATAAGGATTAAGTGATTTGCATCTACCCATGTATTACCAGATACCTCAACGAGTTGCTCGGGCAGCTTCCATGTATGGTTAGGATTTTTAAGATCATATTTGTAATCTGCAGCATTATTTTTTGAAGAAGAGTAAGTAGAATTTTTTGACGATTGAGATACAACAACTGCAGACTCATTTGTCTTATCTGAATTGTTTTTACAACTATAAAGAAGGATAATGAAAAGTAATAACAAATTCAAATTTTTCTTTGGCATAGGATGATCTTTTTTTAAAAATGTAATTTACTAAATAAAGATCGGCTTTCTGCCCGTTTGTCTGTTCTGTGCCATGCAGAATACTTGTACTTAAATAGCAGAGCATCAGCGACTCAAGAAAATACTGGGGCTCCGGCGATGTTTATAACCCTGAAGTTATTGCTGAGGTTGTTGATAAAGATGAAAAGACTTACCGGTTAAAATTGAATTTGCCGCCATTGGCAGGAATTGTTTTGAGGTGAGGGTGTCTGGAAATTAATTGATATTAATAGGGGAGCAGTGCTCCTTGGGATGAACTGAAGCACAACTTTCCCGCAGCATTACAGTTGTAAGTTTGATATTACCAAAGGCAGAGCTAAAATATGATCGCACATTTTTGCCTGAAAGAATTTCACAAATCCGGACTAATAGCTCTGAAGCGGACACTAAATGCGTAAAAAGCTGACTCTAAGTTTGTTTGAAGCGCAGATGAAACAGTACTTACTACAAACTCCGCCAACGATATAACAACATCGGTCATTAAAATAATTTTTTTTTGCATTATTAAGCTGCTTGGCACTATTATAGTGTGGATGTTAAAAAAATTTTATTATGAAAAAAGTACTACTGGTATTGCCACTTGCTATAATGCTGGCTGATTGTAATACCCCCCGTAGCACAACCCGTACCGGAAGTTCAGGTACTACCGATTCGGCAACAAATAATAGTATGAATGCAGGAACTTCTGGTTCCGGCTCTAATTCGTCTGCAGGTACGTCGGGCAGCATGAACAACAATAATACCTCTGGTATGCGGTCTTCCGGGGGTATGTATGGAAATGTATATGATCCTAATAACTACATGCAAAACCCGGAAAAATACAAGCGTCCTGTTGATCTTATTAAAACAGGTGGATGGACATACCTGACTGACTGGCGGGTAAATACAAATTTTACTCCGGAGGCTGTGGGGCAATGGCAATTAGTACCTACACAAGAGGTAGCCTCAAATTGGGTGCGTGATACAAGCAGACCCGAAACTTTTGCAAGTTATTGGACTGAGGAAGCTGTATCAGCTCGCCAACAAGCTAAAATGGCAGAGCTTGCAGCAATGGCAATGAGTGATTCTGCAATGAACGCAACAGCCAGTTCAACAACAGAAAGTGGAAATACTTCTACAAGCAATAGAGGCAGAGCTACGGGATCTGCTTCAAGTTCCCGCTCCACGCAAAGAAACAATAGAACTAACAGAACAACAACCGGCACAATGACCGGAACAACCGGAACCGGCACAATGACCGGAACAACCGGAACCGGCACAATGACCGGAACAACCGGAACCGGCACAACAACCGGAACTGGCAGAACAACGGGAACCGGCACAACAGGAACCGGAACAATGAGCGGAACAACCGGAACAATGAGCGGAACAACCGGAACCGGAACAACAACCGATACAACGGGAACCGGAACAACCGGAACCGGCACAATGAGTGGAACAACAGGAAACGGAACTATGGGCGCAACAAGCGTATCAGGAACACTAAGTGCAATGAGCAGCAACACCGACAGCACTTTAATTGCTGTTAATGGTAACAGGTTTATGATGCCCATAATAAATATGTATATTGAAAACGGCACTTTTACAGGTTATACCGGCTGTAACAATATTGTAGGTACCATGAAAGTGGACGGAAATCAATTGCATTTTGAAAATTCAGTTCCCGTTGCAAATATTCAATGTATTGGGGGCTTTGATCAGTCTGCTTTTCTGGATCGTTTGCGTCGTGCGGATTCTTATGATGTAACCAATAACCAGTTACGTTTAAAGCAGGGTAGCCAGGTATTAATGGTGTTTGATAAAAAAGCGAAGTTATAATAGAGATTTATAGCTGGGAAAAAAATAATAGCCAGGAATTTTCCTGGCTATTATTTTTGGCATTTACTTCATAATTTAAAGTTGTAAAGGTTAGTTGCTTTGGTAAAAATGAGCAGGAAATTTTACAGGCTTCACTTACATTCTCTCCGGCACCAAAATCCCCAACAATCCCATACCCGTTTTAATTACCTCTGCAGTTAATTGCGACAACTGCAAGCGCAGTTCTTTTTTGTCAGCAGTCTCAGCGCTGGCAACGGAGTGTACAGTGTAAAACGAATTGAAAGTTTTTGCCAGGTTAAAAACATAAATAGCAATTTTGGAAGGATCATGTTCTTCAGAAGCTTCTTCAATTATTGTTGGAAACTGTTCCAGCAAAATAATTATATCTTTCTCAAGCGGTAATAGTTCACCTTTTATTTCGCGGCCTTGCGGTTGCTCTTTTCTTAAGATGCTTTTTATACGTGCATGTGTATATTGTACGAACGGGCCGGTAAAACCATGAAAATCTATACTTTCTTCAGGGTTAAAAACCATCCGTTTTTTTGGGTCAACACGAAGCAGGAAAAACTTTAAGGCGCCTAAGCCAATCGTATTATATAACTCTGATAATTCTTCAGCAGTAAAGTCTTGCACCTTGCCTAATTCTTCGGTTTTTTCTTTGGCAATATTTATCATTTCGGCAATAATATCATCGGCATCAACAACGGTTCCTTCGCGGCTTTTCATTTTTCCGGTTGGCAATTCTACCATTCCATAACTTAAATGATAAATGCCTTTTGCGTAAGGAGCATCGAGTTTTTCCATTATTAACTTAAGCACCTTCATGTGGTAATTTTGTTCATCACCTATTACATAAATGCTTTGCCCGGCTTTGTACTCATCATATTTCAATTGGGCAAGGCTAATATCCTGGGTTATGTAAACTGAGGTTCCATCTTTACGAAGCACAAGTTTTTCATCCCGCCCATCTTTAGTAAGGTCTATCCAAACACTACCATCTTCTTTTTTAAACAATACGCCTTTTTGTAAGCCTTCTTCAACAAGGTCTTTACCTGATAAGTAAATCTCACTTTCGTAATAAATTTTATCAAAATCGCTGCCGATCTTTTTATAGGTTTCGTCAAAGCCTTTATATACCCATTCGTTCATCGTTTTCCATAATTGCATCACTTCTTCGTCGCCCTGTTCCCATTTTAAAAGCATTTGTTTGGCCTGCTGTATTATAGGAGTATTATTGCGGGCTATCTCATTAAGCTCACTTATTATCTCGTTGTATTTTTCTTTATTCTGGGTACGTGTTGCATGATCTAAAGCATTAAGCAGATTCATTACTTTGGCTTCTTCATCCTTACTAAAACCTTCAAAATCCCTGCTTAATAGTTGGTCTAAAAGATAGGCAGCTTCAATCTTTAAATCTTCCTCAAAGCGCACATAATAATCGCCGACCAAATGATCGCCTTTTTTACCGGTACTTTCGGGTGTTGCTCCGTTAGCATGTTTTTGCCATGCGATCATGCTTTTGCAAATGTGTATGCCCCTATCATTTACAATGCATGTTTTAATTACATCATGTCCGTTAGCTTTTAAAATTTCGGCAATGCTCCATCCTAAAAAGTTGTTGCGCAAATGACCAAGATGCAAAGGTTTATTGGTATTGGGCGATGAGTATTCTACCATCACCCGTTCGGTTTTTAATGGCTGATTTCCAAACTGGTTATTTGCGTACTGGCTGTATAAAAAGCTGTTCCAGTAATCTTCGGCAACAGTCAGGTTTAGAAAACCTTTTATAACATTAAAAGAGCTTAGCAGTTCCCTGTTGTTTTCTAATAAATAGTTGCCGAGTTGGTTACCCAAAACTTCTGGTGACTTTTTTAGTTGCTTTACAAAAGCAAACAGAACGATAGTGTATTGTCCTTCAAACTCAGGTTTTGTAGCGTTTACCAAAACATCTGAATCTTGCAACGAAACCTGGTATAGATGATTAATTGCTTTTGCTGCCGCAGATTTTATAAGGGAAACAACACTCATGGTTTAACTTTTAGGGAGCGCAAAAGTACAATTTAAGAAACTTATCTTCGCAGCCATTTAGAAAGAATACCCTTTAATGAGAACCCTAATACTCCGGTTCATTGATGTTTTCTATCCGCTCTTTAAAAGGCTGATGCCTTTGCAAACCTATAGATATGCTGCATGTGGCGGCTTTAATACCATGCTTGATATTCTTATATTTTTTATCAGTTACAATTTTATATTTCACAAACAGGTTGTACATATTGGCGGTATTGCAATCAGTCCGCATATTGCTTCTTTTCTTGCGGCGTTTTGCATAACCTTTCCCGTAGGTTTTTATTTAAGCAGGTATGTTGTGTTTACCGAAAGTAATATGCGGGGCCGTATTCAGTTATTCCGGTATTTTTTGCTGGTGCTTGGTTGTATTGCTTTAAATTATATGTTCCTTAAAATATTTGTAGAGCAACTGCATATTTATCCTACTGTTTCAAAAATTCTTACTACGGTAATTGTGGTCACCTTCAGTTATCTTACGCAGAAGCATTATACTTTTAAAACAAGGGTAGAAGAACATACCAAAACGATTAAGATACATTTGCCTGAATGAAGAGTAAGAAGCATGTTAAGCCTAATGCTGCATATAGTTAGTAAGTTTTAAAGAATGTAACAAATGCTTAGGTGAGAGTCGTAAATTTGAGTTTTAACCTTCTTACAAAATTGAGCACGTACCATAAAATAATCATTGGAGACAGCCGGCAAATGCTTGAATTAAAAGACGGTTCTATGCACCTTGCCACTACTTCGCCGCCTTATTGGCAATTAAAAGACTATGGAACAAACAATCAGATAGGCTTTCACGATAGTTATGAAAGCTACATTAACAACTTAAACCTTGTTTGGAAAGAGTGCTACAGAGTTCTACATCCGGGTTGCAGGCTTTGTATTAATATAGGCGATCAGTTTGCACGTTCTGTTTACTATGGCAGATATAAGGTTATTCCTATCAGAGAAGAGATAATCAAGTTTTGCGAAAACATAGGTTTCGATTATATGGGAGCGATTATCTGGCAAAAGGTAACCACGTCAAATACAACAGGTGGCGGGGTACAAATGGGCTCATACCCTTATCCCAGAAATGGCATACTCAAACTTGATTATGAGTTTATCCTGATCTTTAAAAAGTTGGGCGGTGCACCTAAGCCAACTAAAGAACAGAAAGAGTTATCTAAAATGACAGCAGAAGAGTGGAATACCTATTTTGCAGGTCATTGGAATTTTGCAGGCACAAGGCAGAGTAACCATATTGCTATGTTTCCTGAAGAGTTACCCCGCCGATTAATTAAAATGTTTTCTTTTTATGGAGAGAATGTTTTGGATCCATTTGGCGGAAGCGGAACAACATCGCTTGCAGCAAAAAACTTAGGGCGTAATTCTGCATGTTTTGAAATCAACTCTGAATTTTTACCCATTATAAAAGACAAAATTGGCGCAAATCAACAAGACATTGAAGGGACAACTTACCAATTCGTTACAAGAGAAACAGGTACGCCGGATTTTGCAAAGGAAATACTGAAATTACCATACATCTTTCATGACCCACATAAACTCGATAAGAAAATTGATTTAAAAAAACTGCAATTTGGTTCTAAGATCGACAAAGAAAGTGGAACAAACAGGGAAGAGTTTTTTACCGTGAAAGAAGTAATCAGCCCCGAACTAATAAAGTTAAGCAACGATCTAATCGTGAGATTAATTGGCGTAAAAGCTGGTGAAAATATTAATGGTAAAGCCACAGAGTTTCTTAAAAACAAAACAAAGGGTAAACGTGTCTTTCTTAAATACGACACGGTAAAATATGATGATAACAACAACTTATTTGGTTACCTGTATCTTGAAAATAAAACTTTCTTAAATGCTCACCTTATAAAGAACGGACTATCGCAGGTAGATACAGAACTGGATTATAAACACAAAGCAAAATTTACAAAGCTAAAAGAGGCGGCCATAAATGAAGACTATTAAAATTCTAAACAATGAAATTACAGGTCTTCTTAGCACGGAAGCTTCAACTTTCCCGAAGTATGCCACTCAAATTCTAAACCTTGCCAATCAAAACGCACAAGGCACACGCCCTTCTGTTGTGGGATAGATGAGCAATTTGATACATGAATTTAAAGGCAATAAAATTAAAGACTGGGAAGAATGGTATCTTGAAAAACATCCTGAGGCAATTACCATAGCTGCAAACAAGATATTTGAAATGGTAAATAATTTTAAAGATATTATGCCCCAAATTGACAGGGATATGGTGGAGAAATGGGTAAAAGATCTTGTAATTATAAAAACCTTTGTCGGATTAAAATTTCAGGAAGCAATTTTGAAGAGTGTTGCACAACATTTTAAGACAAGCTATCATTTAGCAGAACCTGCCGAAGAATCTTTGGGAATTGATGGCTTTATTGGGGATAAGCCGGTAAGCATTAAACCTGTAACGTACGATCTGAAAAAGTCTTTAGCAGAAGTTATTGACGCGCCAGTAATTTACTACGAAAAAGTAAAAGATGGTATCAAAGTTACCTTTGACGAAGACCTTGTTCAATAAGTTTCAAAAACATTACCTAAGCTCCTGCAGTGCCGGAACTTTCATCTCTTCAATATTCCACCCTGCAAGCAATGCTCCTGCCTGGTAGCAGCTTTCCATAAAATTTAGTAGTGCCCTTTTGGGATCAGCTTCTTTTCTTACATCATCGTACATTAATAACGCCATAGGAGTGCCATTATTATCAATCCATTTTGCGGATGATGGTTGAATACTTGTTTCGTCTAAATCGGTGGGCGAAGGATATGTATAACTATAAAATGCAGGTGCATGAACATTTTCATCTCCTGCCCAAAAGCCGAAGCTTATTACTTCATGAGAGTAAGCATCTTTATTGGCTATATTCATATCGGGCGAAAGCGGAACTTTTTTACCACTAAACCGTGTAACTACAATATCCATGTGATGCCAATAAATATGAACAGGGCATGCTTTACCATAAAACCTGCCACTAAACTCTGTAAATATTGCATCTACCCACAGCAGAATATGCCAAAACTTCTCTATGTATTCTTCCTGATAGCTGGCATATTGGGTAAGTTGGGCAAACGGGGTAGTTATAGGATTTTTGTCGGGAAGACTGTAAGGCTTATCTACAATTTTTACCTCAATACCTAACTCATTTAAAATGGAGAATAGTTTATCGTGAAAATCGGCAACCGATAATCCATCGTGTAACTTAAAACTTTCAAATTCCCCTTTGCTTGTAGTTATTTCAAGTTTGTGCTCTATAAAATTAAATTGAATTTCAAAGCTATCATCACTGTAAAACATTGAGCTGGTAGTAATGCCTTTGGCATTTACATATAAGGTTATATTCCACCAATGATTTTTGCGTGGCATCACTTTCAACCTGATCTTTCCAACAATTTGCACATAGAGATGCAAGGTCATTTTAGTTTTTTCCCATAATTGCAGGGGAAGTTCGGGTAATTCCATTTGTTTAGATGATTTAAAAGTTATGGCGTATTAAACAAGATAAGAAAAATAGTTTCAATAATTAACTGATAATATTAAAGCTCTTGAAATACCCGGCCCTCAACTTCGTATTTCGTACTTCGTATTTCGTACTTCGTGTTTCGTACTTCGTATTTCGTACTTCGTATTTCGTATTTTGTACTTCGTATTTCGTACTTCCTACCTCGTACTTCTTCCTGCCATTTTTTCACAAATTTTCTATTGGCATAATGATTGACTTCTACCTGTAACATTAAATTCTAAAATAAACAACATTATATGGGAAAGATTATAGGCATTGACCTTGGAACCACCAACAGTTGCGTAGCTGTAATGGAAGGTAACGAACCGGTGGTAATTGCTAACGACGAAGGAAGAAGAACCACACCCAGTATCGTAGCCTTTTTAAACAATGGCGAACGTAAAGTGGGTGACCCTGCCAAGCGTCAGGCTATTACTAACCCTGGTAAGACCATCATGAGCGTAAAGCGTTTCATGGGTCATAAGTATGATGAAATTACACAGGAAGCAGGCCACTGGAGCTACAAAGTAGTAAAAGGTGACAATAATACCGTACGTATTGACATAGATGGCCGTCAATATACGCCGCAGGAAATAAGTGCAATGATCCTGCAAAAAATGAAAAAAACTGCCGAAGATTATCTCGGACAAGAAGTTACAGAAGCAGTTATCACCGTACCTGCTTATTTTAACGACGCTCAGCGCCAGGCAACAAAAGAAGCCGGAGAAATTGCAGGTTTAAATGTTCGCCGGATTATTAACGAACCAACGGCAGCAGCATTGGCTTACGGTCTCGACAAAAAACATGCTGATCAAAAGATTGCTGTATTCGACCTGGGTGGTGGTACTTTCGATATTTCTATTCTTGAATTAGGTGAAGGCGTATTTGAAGTTAAGTCAACCAATGGTGATACTCACCTTGGTGGTGATGACTTTGATAAAGTTATTATGGACTGGCTTGCTGATGAATTTAAGAAAGACGAAAACATGGATCTGCGCAAAGACCCCATGAGCTGGCAGCGTTTAAAAGAAGCTTCGGAAAAAGCTAAGGTGGAATTAAGTTCTTCGAGCGAGACCGAAATAAACTTACCATACATTACAGCAGTTGACGGAGTGCCTAAGCACCTGGTAAAAAAACTTACCCGTGCAAAGTTTGAGCAACTAAGCGATAACTTATTTGCCAGATGCGTTAAGCCTTGCGAACTGGCGCTGAAAGATGCGGGTTACTCTACAAACGATATTAATGAAGTGATATTGGTTGGTGGTAGTACACGCATTCCTAAAGTTCAGGAAATAGTTGAAAAGTTCTTCGGTAAAAAACCAAGCAAAGGCGTTAACCCCGATGAGGTTGTAGCAGTTGGTGCAGCCATTCAGGGTGGTGTATTAACAGGCGAGGTTAAAGATGTACTGTTGCTCGACGTTACTCCATTAAGTCTCGGTATTGAAACAATGGGTGGTGTAATGACAAGATTGATCGAAAGCAATACAACTATTCCAACCAAGAAAACAGAAGTGTTCTCTACAGCCAGCGATAACCAGCCAGGCGTACAAATACACGTGTTGCAAGGCGAAAGACCAATGGCTTCTCAAAACAAGAGCCTCGGTATGTTTAACCTTGATGGTATTCCACCGGCTCCAAGAGGAGTGCCTCAGATTGAAGTAACTTTCGATATTGATGCTAATGGTATTTTACATGTAACTGCAAAAGATAAAGGCACCGGAAAATCTCATAACATCCGTATAGAGGCGGGCAGTGGCTTAAGCAAAGAAGAGATTGAAAAAATGAAGAATGAAGCGAAAGCCAACGAAGCTACGGACAGAGAAGCCCGTGAAAGAGTGGAGAAGATTAACCAGGCCGATAGCTTAATATTCCAAACCGAGAAACAATTGAAAGAGTACGGCGATAAGATACCTGCCGATAAAAAAGCACCTATCGAAGCAGCGTTAGACAAGTTGAAAGATGCGCACAAATCTCAGGACATTGCTAAAATTGATACAGCATTAAATGAGATGAATACTGCATGGACTGCCGCAAGCGAAGATATGTATAAGGCAACTCAAAATGCAGGCGCACAACCGGGTGGTGAAGGTAGTCAGGGTAATGCTAATGCGAATGGTGGCGGACAAGGCGAAACTGTTACCGATGCCGAGTTTGAAGAAGTAAAGTAAGATCGCTGATTTCGCAGATTATATTTATGATTACGCGGATTGTAATATATAAAGAAGCCTCGCAGAAATGTGAGGCTTTTTGATTTTAAGATTGCAAATCAGATCGTGAATTACACCGATTTCCGCGTATCTGCGATAACAATCTGCGTAATCATAAATACAATCCATAAAATCCGCGATAAATTTTTTTAAATCTCATAATATTTTTTGTTAAAACATTTAACTCTTTTACTATCTTTACTTTTAATACTAAATATAAAAAATTTAATTATGAAAAAAAGCCTTTTACTCCTTGCATTCTCAGCATTAATGATTGCCCCTTCTTCGCAATCGTTTGCTGCATCTAATTCAAATGATATTAAAGAAGCTGCTTCGCAGGTAAGCAACGAACCTGCTGTAGGAACTGCTCAGGATGCTATGAAAGAATTTAAAAGTCTTTCTAAGAAAGAACAAAAAGAAAGATTTAAAGAAGCTAAAAAAGAAATAAAAAATCTTTACAAAAAAGCACCTACTGCCGAAAGCAGAAAATGGTTAAGATTAACTCTTATTTTTCTTGCTGCTGCTGTTGGCCTGGCTATAATAAGTGCTTTGGTTTCTGTACCTTTTATTGGTGTCTTATCCGGGATTTTAGGATTAGGTGCTGCAATATTTTTTGTACTATGGTTAGTTGCTGCGGCTGGCACAGTATAAGTTTGGTGTTCAATAATTTTATAATCACTCATTTAATAAACTCTTCTGGTTTAAGCAAAAGCCCTCATTTTTGAGGGCTTTTGCTATATGCGTCATGCATAGCGTATATTGAAAGTCTTTAACAGGCATTGATAACGGCGAACGGCAGATGAAAAAAGTTTGCTTTGCAGGCAGTGTTTAAACGCAAACGAAGGTGCGTTCAACCGGTAAGTTTATCCCTCATTTTTAATTCTTTATTCTACTCTGTGTTTTATTACTTTTGCGCCTCAAATAAATTTACGGATGATTAGTGTAAAAAATGTAACACTTGCTTATGGCAAAAGGGTGTTGTTCGATGAGGTGAACCTGAATTTTATAAAGGGCAATTGTTATGGTGTAATTGGTGCCAATGGCGCCGGCAAATCTACTTTTCTAAAAATATTAAGCGGCGAAATTGAGCCAAATAAAGGTTCTGTTGAAATTACGCCTGGCGAAAGATTAGCTATATTAAAGCAAAACCAATTTGCTTATGAAGACCAGACTGTAATAAATACAGTGATGATGGGACACAGTAAATTGTGGGAAGTGCTGCACGAAAGAGAAGCCATTTATGCCAAGGAAGATTTTACCGAAGCGGATGGCATGCGTGCCGGTGAACTTGAAGGCGAATTTGGTGAAATGGGAGGTTACGAAGCAGAAAGCACGGCAGGTACATTGCTAAGCAGTCTTGGGGTTAAAGAAGAATATCACAATAGTTATATGAAGGATATTCCAGGCAACTTTAAAGTGAGAGTGTTGTTAGCCCAGGCATTGTTTGGCGATCCTGATATTCTTTTGTTAGATGAGCCTACCAACGGTTTGGACATAGAAACCATTGGCTGGCTCGAAAACTTTTTAGCCGATTACCAGAACATTGTATTAGTTGTAAGCCACGACCGTCACTTTTTAGATACCGTATGTACTCACGTGGCGGATGTTGACAGGGCAAAGATTAAAATTTTTACAGGCAACTACACTTTCTGGTACGAGAGCAGCCAGTTAATGGCAAGGCAGATAAGCGATAAGAACAAGAAGAACGAAGAAAAGCGCAAAGATCTGCTCGACTTTATTGCCCGCTTCAGTGCAAATGCTTCAAAATCGAAACAGGCAACTTCGAGGAAAAAAGCGCTTGAAAAATTGACTATTGAAGAGATACAGCCAAGCAACCGAAAGTATCCGGGAATAATTTTTCAACAACAACGCGAAGTTGGAAACCAGATATTAAACGTAGAAAACTTAAGCAAATCGGTTGACGGCCGTAAGTTGTTTAGCAAAGTCTCATTTAGTATAAATAAAAATGATAAGATAGCTCTGATAAGTAAAGACGCGCTGGCGGTAACCAGTTTCTTCGAAGTTATTAATAACGGGATGAAACCTGATACCGGCAAGTTTGAATGGGGAACAACCGTTACCACCGCTTATCTTCCATTGGAGAATGATGGATTTTTTCAGAACGATCTCAACCTGATGGACTGGCTTCGCCAGTATGTTCCGCCTTATGTTACTGATGTTGATGAACCATTTTTAAGAGGCTTCTTAGGTAAAATGTTATTTACCGGCGATGAAATAATGAAGAAAACCAAAGTGCTTAGCGGTGGAGAAAAAGTGCGCTGCATGATCAGCCGGATGATGCTGCAAAACCCTAACGTTATTATTCTCGACCAGCCAACCAACCACCTTGATCTTGAAAGTATTCAGGCATTTAACGAAAGCTGTACAAATTTTAAAGGTATAGTGCTCCTCACCAGTCACGACCATACCTTTATGCAAACGGTAGCAAACCGGATTATCGAACTGACTCCTACAGGGATTATTGACAGGCTAACCACTTTTGATGAGTACATGGAAGATGAAAGAGTGCAGGGTTTGCGGGAGGAGATGTATAAATAAAATTCGAAGTAGGAAATACGAAATACGAGGTACGAAATACGAAATACGAAATACGAAGTACCAAATACGAAGTACGACACAAATACGAGGTACGACGGAATCATTGATTTGCATCAGCAAAAACCATTATTGGGGCAATCCTTTTAAAAATTTAATCAAATTACTTTATCTTACCCAACTATTCAATAAGCCAATGCTTCTATAAAAAATACGGAGTTAACTTATAAATAAGATTTCTTTATTAAATTTTATTGTTGTCTGTTTTTGAAAACTGCCTAATCAATGAGCCGGAAAGTTTTATTTTTCTTTATCTCTATTTTATTAGTTACATCATCTGCATTAGCTCAAAAAAGCAACAGAACCAGTACCGACCGATGCGGCACTATGCAGCATCTGCAACAAAAATTTGAAAGCAATCCCGAACTTAAAATAAAATTTGAACAGCAACAGGCCGAATTTAATAAAGCACTTAGAGAAGACAAATATGAGCTTACCAACAGAGCCGACGCCATTTTAGGTGCTGATGCAAGAACCATATACACCATACCCGTCGTATTTCACATTGTGCTTAACAATCCCAATAGCATTACCGATGCCCAGATACAAGCCCAGCTTGATACATTAAATAAAGACTACTTCGGCGCTAACGGAGATTCGGTAAAGATACCTTCGTGGTTTAAACCTTTGTTTGGAAAATCGGGCATACAGTTCTGCCTTGCAGAGCAAACACCCGACGGAGATAACACAACCGGTATTGAACGTATCACAACTTCTCAAACCTCGTTTAGCACCAACGACCAGGTTAAACATGCTTCTACACGAGGCGCTAATGTTTGGAGCAGCGACAAATATTTCAATGTTTGGATTTGCAGTTTATCAAACAATGTATTGGGCTATGCTACTTTTCCCGACGATGGACTGGTAGATGAGCAAGGTGTTGTAATTGATTACAGGTCGTTACCAGGTGGCGCATCAACTAATTATAATAACGGCAAAACCTTAGTGCATGAAAGCGGTCATTATTTTAACCTGTACCATATTTGGGGAGATGATAATGGAAGCTGTACCGGTACCGATTATGTAGATGATACTCCCAACCAGGCAGATGCTACAGCCGGTTGTTTTTCGGGCATCAAAACAGATAATTGCACTCCGTCGGGCAGCGGCGTAATGTATCAGAACTACATGGATTATACTTATGATGCATGTATGGTAATGTTTACCAATCAACAGGTAACACGAATGGAAGCTGCATTGGTTGGGTTGCGTTCTGCATTGCTCACATCTAATGGTTGCACCCCACCCGTTGTACGAAATTATGATGCCGAGCTTAAAACCATTATACAACCCGAACAACGTATTTGCAGCAGTTCTTTTGCTCCGGTTGTTACCATCAAAAACAGAGGTTTACAAACCCTTACATCTTTAACTATCGCCACAAGAATTGACAGTGGCGTTGTTACACCTTATAAGTGGACAGGATCACTTGCTAAATCTGCAACTGCCAATGTTACTTTAAATAGTTTAACTGCTGCCCCCGATAATCATACCTTAACTGTTTACGTTTCTTCACCAAATAATAATCCCGATGAAGATGCGACAAACGATACACTTACTTTTGCATTTCAATATTATCTTCCTGTAACCAGCGTATCAGAAAGCTTTGAAGGCACTGCGTTTCCTCCACGCGGATGGGATATTGTAAACCCAGATAAATCTGTAACATGGAAACGGGTTACAGGAGTTGCCAAAACAGGTAACGCCAGTGTAATGATGGATAATTTTAATTACAGTGTAGTAGGAGAGAAAGACGATCTGCGGTTGCCTAATGTAACTCTTCAGAATATAGATTCTGCATTTTTATCATTTAATGTAGCGGCGGCTGCATATACTTCGCTAAATGCCTATAACAATGCCTGGGATACTTTAGAAGTATTAGTAAGCACCGATTGCGGCAAAACCTATAGCAGCTTATATAAAAAATGGGGAAGCAGTTTGGTAACCAGAACAGCTCCCACAACAACATTTTTTACACCAACGCAAAATGAATGGCGTAAAGACTCTCTCAATCTTGCTGATTATATAAACAGAGATAATGTTTTAATTGCTTTACGAAATAAAGGCGGCAACGAAAACAGTGTTTACCTCGATGATATTAAGGTTCGCACAGTAATCATTAATTCTAACTTAAAAAGCCAGGGAATTTTAGTAACGCCAAATCCTACCAGTGGCGTTATTGCTGTACAATTTTATCCTCCGCCGGCTAATCTTAAAGCCATACAGGTTTATTCGGTAACAGGCCAAAAGGCTGCAGAAGTTTTAGTTAGTGGTCCTGCCGCTAATTATTATAGTCTAAACATCAGCAGTTTTGCATCGGGAACTTACATTGTTCGTGTTGTATTTACTGACAGGGTGGTGACGAGGAAAATTATAAAGCTGTAGCCAGCAAAGAGATGATGCCGAATACAATGACTAACATGGTTAAGGACACTTATCAACTAAACATTTTTCACCAGTTCAGGATTCATCAGGATGGATAACTTTGAAGGTAAGCTACCTTAACACCTTAAAAGATTGCCTGTCTATGTTTTATCCTTCGTTTAATCGTTTACTGGTTGGTATTTTTTTAATTGGCATCTCCATTTATGCAAAGGCTGCAATCAAGCTTCCATCTGTTATTGCAAGCAATATGGTGTTACAGCAAAATACCAAAGCAGCACTTTGGGGTTGGGCAGATGCAGGCGAAAAAATTACCATTACCACAAGCTGGAATAACAAAACAGTTAACATTACTGCAGATGCAAATGGCAAATGGCTTACTTATGTAACCACTTCAAAAGCCGGCGGTCCTTATACCATACAATTTAAAGGAAGCAATCAAATAGTGGTTGATAACGTATTGTTAGGCGAAGTGTGGTTGGCTTCAGGACAATCGAACATGGAATTTTTTGTAGGTAAAATGCGCAGCGCTTCTTATACCGGTGTTATCAATTACGAACAGGAAATAAAAGATGCGAACTATCCAAATATTCGTCAGATAGATGTAGCCAACAAAAATGCAGACGAGCCTCAGCAGGATTTTTAAGGGTAACTGGAAAGTGTGCAGTCCCCAAACTGTTGATACATTTTCTGCCGTTGCTTATTATTTGCCAGGGAGATTCAAAAAGCTCCAGGTTATCCGGTTGGCATCATCAATTCTACCTGGGGCGGAACGGCGATCGAGTCATGGATGAAAAAAGAAGTGCTTGAAAGCGACAGCGACTTTAAGGGACTGATTAATAGTTATGATGAGCAGGTAAGAAAATATCCTGAAGCATTAAAAGACGAAGGTGCTCATTACACTCAATTTATGGTCTATGATCTGGATGGAGATGGCAAAGCAGAAGTAGCCATGAAAACAGGAGACGGAACCATTGACGGCAAAGGAAAAGTAATTGGCGATTCAACAAAAGACTGGCGCAATAAGGACGGGAAAATCTTAGACGGCCCCGAGTTCTTTACCATTTTTAGCGGGGAAACCGGCGAGGCTTTGGCAACAACTGATTACATACCTTCAAGAGGTAACATTGGCGGTTGGGGTGGGAGAGGCGGCAATGGTGGTAACGATAACAGTGGCAATCGTGTTGACCGTTTTTTATAGAAAAAGCTAATAGTTCTGCATTCCTGCTTTGGGAGGTTACGGATCTCGGTAGGAGCTCATTATTTATCCTAACACACTAACGTCCTAACGTTTTAATATATAGTTCTTTGAAAATATTGTTAGATAAGGGTTTCATTTGATTTTGATTTCAAACGATTTCAACTTGATTTGATTTTTAAACCTGTCGTTTCGGCATAGGT